>Ga0179593_1330222_pt1 | contig 14506 bp, 17 predicted proteins | sample CZODoug2_1_08_16_FD_185931 | JGI IMG/M metagenome (GOLD analysis project Ga0179593, IMG submission 185931) | Vadose zone soil fungal communities from Angelo Coast Range Reserve, California, USA - CZODoug2_1_08_16fungal (PacBio error correction) | ecosystem: Environmental > Terrestrial > Soil >...
GAGAGACTGGCGACGATCGGGGATCTAAACTGCACTCGTGGTTGTGAGTCTAAAACTGTAATGCAAGAAGGAAACGAGCCAGGCACCCAAAGAAGCTCAAACCGATCTCTCACGGAAAAGGTAGGATAATAACGGGCTGGGATAGTCAAAAGGGGGAAGAAAGGTGGATCCTCTTTCTCGGGGGGACTCTATGAAGAGTCGGATGAAAAGAAAAGAGAAGAGTCCGGAGGGTCTGAGAGACAAAGGTAGCAAGAATAGGGTAAAAAAGTAGCCTGGGAAAAAGGCAAAAAATGACTTAATGACAGTCGTTTACGGATTCTTCTAACGCAGTACCAATGACGCATCGGGGGGGGGAAAGTCCTCTAGGCGGGACTGGTCTCTATCTCAATTCGCTAGAAGGTCAAAACTCAAGTTGTTGGGCGCGACATCGCTACCCTCTCAAGGCAATGCGAAGGGGCGATGCTGAGGACAGAAGGATGGCAAAAAGCTAGTGCTGTGTGGTTGTGACAGGAGGAAGAAAGACAGGAAGTCTGCAAATAAGGGGAACGACAAAGGAAAACCTTCCTGTCAGGGGAAAGTAAACTTCAAAGCGGCCAACGTTAGGTCATACTCGACGTGCCAACGCAGCGGGGTGCGAGAAAAGGGGAGGGGAAGGACTATCTGGCTGAGCCTCGCGAGAAAAGGTCAAACAAAGTGAGTTCAGCGGGGCGGAGGAAGGAATATATACTCCGCTATTTCGTGAGAAACAAAGTCCTGCGGTAAGCTGCGGGGGGGACGACCGGCAGACAAAATACGAAATTCATGGTCGAAGGAGGGGGGGAAGAACAGACCTTGCTGTAGTCGGGGGGGCTAGGGGAAAAAAAACTGCGATATAAGCAGGCGAAGAGGGGAAGCGGAGAGGGAAAGGAAAGGCGAAGGAGTCAGAAAGTTGCGGGGCGACAGGTCACTGGGGTGTGACCTCCTCCCTACGGCAAAAAGACTAAAACATATCGAGCGACGCGGGGGACGAATCGCTCTGACTTCTGACAAAAGTCTCGTAAAACCGCGGCTGGTAACCGAAAAGCACCTTCTAGGGACCGGCGCAAGCGCGAAAGGGGGGCGCAGGCGGGGATAAGGACACCAAAGACGAGTGGATCCTAAACAAAAATTCTCCGTCGCGGCATCAACTCTCGCAAAACGAGTTGGGCGGAAACGCAGGAAAACGCTGGCGGGAGCTGCTTAAGAAAAAAGACGAGAAGCAACCGGGGGAAAGAAATTTCAGAAAAAAGGACCGATAAGAGCAAGCCCGTCGAGTGTCGGTCCACACCGGCAGTGTTCGTCAGAGGACGAGTGAGAGAGGGAAAGTAAAAAGGCGCATAGTGTCAGGGGGAAAGTCACCACCGGGGGCAGGGAGAAGAGCCTCGCCGCCTGGGAGAAAACATTGGTGAATATTGGTAGAGGGGCGCCGCTAGAAACCTCGACCGGGTGAGTATTCAAGAGGCCAAAAGAGCGGAGAGATCCATCGTCAAGAAAGAGGCGGGCTATCACCGTTCCACGCAAAAATGGTCGTGTGTAAAGGGCCGAGAAACGAATGCCGCCTGGAAAAAAAAAAAAGAGGGAACGCCGGGAGAAAAGATCCGATGGACTGCTATCCAGTAAAAAAGTCGGAGAAAGGGTCTGGCAACCCATTTCGCCGTCAATAGACCTTAAAACGAAAGCGTGATACCGAAAAAAGAGGGAGAGCATCGTAAGTTTCTCAACAGCAGGGAATCAAAAGACGAGAATAGAGTTAGGAACATGAGATAGCTGCCTGCGATTCCTCATTCGGGAATGGAAGGCCTCCGCCGAGCCGATCGAAAAGAAGCAAGGGAGGAGGGAAGCTGCTTGATACTACTATCTTTTAAGACAGAAAAGGGCGACCGGGAGACCGTACTGTCAGAAAGCGCCATCGTAAGATACGCCGACGAGGCAATCGGCGAAGACACGGACGGCGGTGCAGGGAAAACCAAAAAAAAGCCAGAACAGGAATCGTTCATCGGGGCACCTGGGAAGAGATACCAAAAAAAACACACGAAAGGGCGGCGACGCTAAAAACAAAGTCATCGTCGATGAAAGGAAGGAGAGGGAATAGATTGGGCCTTACGGTGGACTTAATACTACGAGATCCGCTGGGGAAAAGGATGCGCACAAAAGGAAGCAGACCCAAAGATCGACCCCTAGTTATGCAAGCGTAGAGGGGTCGGAGCGAAGGAAGAAGGGGGAGACGGTGACGCGACTGGGCGCACTACTCCGTCTACGGATAACCGAAGAAAAGGAAGGGTCGCCCCCAAACAAAAAAGCCTGTCGGCAGTGAGACGGGAGAAAGGAGGGAAAAAGGGGCGGAGTGGTAAAAACATAGTCGGTCTGAAGAAACGCGCGCGTTAGAGACTACAAAAAACAAAGAGGAAGCGTCGGAAAAAATTCTTCAAAGGCGTTGCAGGGAAAGAAAGGACGAACAAAACAGTTTGATCTCATCGGGGAGTACGGTTGTAGAAGGGAATCCTCTCATGGGCGTAATAATCGCAACAAGGGAAAAAAAAGGAGATACGTGGCAACGAAAAGGTTTTCTTCTCTGGCTAAAAAACTGACCGTCAAGGAATAGGGGTAAACTACACCCTAAGACCAAATCGGGCCTTCGGGGGCCTTGACGGCAGGACGGGAGGGTCAGCGGAAAAGCGTCACCGGTCCGTATAATCGCTTTAGAACCGGAAAGGCGGAAGGGGGAAAGCGGATCCAAGCGGCCTGAAAAAACCGTCGTATACCGCTCATTGGGGAAAAAAGAAAAGAGGGCCGTGTACAAAAGAAGGAAAAAAAAGGTTCACAAAAGGGGGGAACCGGAGGGGAAGGAATAGGTGTGTGCACACACACTAAGGGTAAACCCGGAAAATCACACGGGGAGACGGTGGGGACTGATTTACCAGATCGGCATCCTGAAATGAACTCAGGTCGCCTAGAAACGAAACAAGCGTAAACCAACCAACAAAAACTGAAGATTGAGCGCATCCGGTCGGATACTCACAAAACCCCCCAAACCAGGCAGAGGGGAATCCACTAAAAAAGGTCCGTGTCAATCTACGGAGACCTAAGGAAAAAGAGAAGCCGCAAGGTACGGCTGTAATAAAAGGGACCCAAATCCGAAGGGGGGACAGAAAAAAAGGGGGCAGTGGTCGGTCAGCACCCCGCGGAGAAAGCCTATTCAGAGGCGCAACGGGAAAAGTCGTTTCAAACCAAAAACGAACATGGTCACCACAACGACCAAGAAAGGGGTGCCATTTTGAGTCGAACCACATAAAACGTCCGGGGCAGGGGGAAAACGACACAGAGAAACACCTCGAGGGTCGACGAACTTTATAAGAAACGCTACTCGTAAGGAGGAAGGTAAGAAAGAAAGAAGTGCTCCTGCTGCCTGTCAAAAAATTACGTTCTCGCAAAACACGGGACGAAAAGAGAGGTAAGAAAGTTCAACGAAACTTGAAAGGGAAAATCAAGTAGAAAAAAAGCTGTGGGAGAGCAGGCAACCGAAGTCCGAAAGGGCGTCTGGGCCACGGTGTACATTGATGGGGAATTTTGGGAAACCGCTGGAAGATAAGTCCGAGCAAGATAGAATCGGAACCGGACTAATGAAAGAAGAAGAACGGACCCTCACCTATTTCTTGGGGGGCCGTCCGAAATCATCGCGGAAAACATGGACTTTGTACTGGGGAAGTGGGAGCAAAGGGACCCTGAAGGGGGGGTTGGGATGGACCGAAGGTGACGAGTCTACCGAAAACTACCTAAACCTAGGCCATGTGAAAAAAGCCAAAGTTTGGATAAGAACGCCTTGGAGAAGGTGCCGAAGATTCGGAGCTCAGGACACGACCGCTCTGTTGGAACAAAGGTTAAAAGTACCAACTCAGGAGCCTAAAAAGCCCGGTAGGAAGGACTAGTGTGTCGTTGTACCTCTCTGTTTACAAAGAAGTTCTGATTGAGAATGACTTCAAATGTACGGCTTCATCAAACGCTCCGCGAATATGACCTTTCAAAAATTCAATCACAGGGTCCTAAGGAAACGACGGAAACTCGTCTACGGGAAAAAAACGAAAACACTTTGAAAAAAGAGGGAATTGGGGCACACCCTAGTATATGAGAGGAAATGACGGGCAGAAGGAGTACGATGATCGGAAAAAATACACATCTATATCTAAAAAAAGAAACCGGGCGTCTAAAAGGATGCTGGCTCAATTGTCTCAACGACTACTAGGATTGCGAAAAGGGGGTACTACGGGAGCGAGAACGGTAGCACCAAGGTATGAGGACAGTTCGGATCCTAACCGCGGTTGGGGAATTTGATGCTTTGGCGACAATTAATGTTCGTCCCGGCAATGCGGTCCAAATCTTTCGCCACCACTTGACATATCCGACGGCAGGATAAAGAACACTTACGACGGGGAAGGAAAAACCGACAATCAGCATGGAACAAAAAAACCACAAAAAATAACTGGGGGAAGTGGGGCAGTACCCCAGCGCCACCAATAAAAAGAAAAACATGACGTCGGCCTTTACCAGAAGCAGAAAACAGGGGCAAACACCACGTCGGCAGAACAACAAAAGGGTAGAGAACTAGACGCATCCTTCCAGGCTACAAACAAGGGCAATAGAGGTGGGCGGGGTGTGGGGTCAGTCGGAGGAAAAAACTCAAAACAACGGAAAGAGGGAGGAAAAAGAGAGAATCGTTCATACGACAAGCCACTAAAAAGTCATAAAGGTTGGACGGAGGCGAGGGTGGGGATACGGGTAGTGCATCGCCGGTGTGGGAAAAACTTATCAGCTGGCACTAACGGGACATGAGCTGATGGTTTTCAAAAGGCGGGAGATGATAGGCCTTGGAACAGGGGCGACTCGCGGCGCTGACGGTGTAGGTCACCGGCCGGCCATGCATTGTACAAGGATCAAGGTAGCGGAAAGCTGTGTCAGGTGTCGGAATCGCGCAGGGCAGGCAATGTAGGGATCGAGAAGGCCTTCAAAAAATCACCTGACAAAAGCGAGGTCAGCTCTCACTGCAAACTCAGATGTTTGACAGGCTCGGAGAGCCTATTGCCCAGGGGACAGAACCCTCTTCGATACATCTAACTGGGATATACCCATTTGAGCCTGGGTGTGGCGCTCTCGCTGGAGAGGCTCTGGGCAAAGAAGAATAAAGGGAAGAAGGATAACGGGAAGACGGACCTCTCGATGATCCTCTTGGGAAGGCACGTTTAAATCTAGTGGGGTTAGGCGTGATCCGAGGTGGAGGGGTACAGGAACATTGGCAGGAGAAGTCAGAAGAAAGTTTAACGGTCTTAATACCGCGTAAAGGAAAAGAAATGGCGCAGCCTCGGAATACATTGTCCAGGCATGCGGCGGGGAAAAAAGGAGAGGCTGACAGACCGGCTGGAGGCGAAGGCGTTTGGGGAGAGTGAAGCGGTTCAACATCGGGACTTCAGGGTATAGCCTCTGGCGGACACTAGGAGAAGAAGGGGAGAAAAAATTGTGAGTCTTCAAGGAAGGGTGTGGTTGTGTTAGAACGGCCAGGCAAGAAGACAGAAACGGTCCATTTTCCTTGTTAACGCCGCCAGGCCAACTATTATTGGTAAATGGCGCAGGCAAAGAAAGAAAGCTGGGTGAAAAAAAAACTTCCGAGGGGTGGGGACTGGAGAAGATGCAGAGGCTTTCTCTGCCAGCGGCGCAAGAACAGCCGAAGAGTAAACCTTGGCAGACGAAACCGTGGGTAGGAAGAGATGCCTAAAAAATCTGTTTATCGCAGGACGCAAGGAGGCGTGGGGGAAGTTATAGGACCTATGGGTCGTAAGAAATAAAAAGTTTCAACACTCGGGCAGGAAGAGGAAGCAGAAGTGGAAGAAAGTTACCGATTCGTAAGCAGAAAGGTCAAAGGAGGGGAGAGGACCGGAGGGGGAGGACGTGAGTGTTCCTCCGGGCGCGGATGGCCAGAAAAACCCGTGCGAATAGGGGAAAGGGGGAAACAGGGGAGCGTCTTGTTCAAAGGGGGACCAAAAAAAAAATTGCAACGTTAGAAGAGAGGGTGTGTGCAGGATCACTAACTGGGCTAATGTTCATTACAAAAAGGAGGAGTGATAGAGACAAAGAGGTAGAGGAGGCAGAGGCAAAGTCTTGTGGCTAGGCTTCTGTAGTCAACGTCGAATCCGGGAACAGCCTTGTTTATGGAAGGAAGCCGGGTTGGATTTGGCAAGAGATGACTCGGGAAACGGATGACGAAGCCTCTTCAGTGCTCTGGGTGGGACGAGGGTATTAAAAACGTTTCAAAAGAAGGAGGACTCAAGTACATCGGTAAGACACCGACTGACAAGGGTGATCAATTCGAAGATAGCTCCAACGTGGTGATGAGCCCAACCAAAAGGAGAAAACCGGGAAAGGTTTGTACTGGGGGGTAGAAACGCACACTGGCAGGAGGGGAGGGACACACTTCGGAGTGGATACCATGGTCATTAAATTAAAGGTAGCGCCGACTTCGCGCCTTTTACAGCCAGAGGGAAGCCTAGGATCTTTGAAGAATTGAGGCAGACAGAAAGGAAGGACCGTCCCAAAGAATCCGACCGCAAAGGCAGAAATGGCTAGGGCTAAAACGATCAGTGAACGGGTAAGAAGAGGATCAGGAACTTATGGCAGAAGTAAGAAAGCGGGCCTGGGGACGGATATGTGTCGGAAGAAAACGAGAGGAGCGGGGAGTGACCTAACCGGACTCCCACCGGGATCGCACCGTCTTGTCGTAACGGGGGGGGGGGTAGGAGCAACTCACGCGCAAAGAAGGAAAAAAAACTCAGAGAGGATAATATCATCCTATTAGGCAACTCATGGCAGACGACAATCGACTGACGTCCCATCGCCGGCAACGGTGGAAGATTCTAACAAGGGCAAAAAGAGGGATAGTGAGCCCTAACCTACCGTCTAAGCTCTCCGTAAGGACTGAGCTTCTCAGGTGCGCGCGAAAAAAATCCCTAGAATGGAAGCGGACCTCTAAAAAAAGAGACTTCGGGAGTGAAGAAGGCGGATCGCCATACTTTTCTAGTCTTCTCACATATTATGATCTCAAAAGTCGGGGGGGGAGCCCAGCGATGAAAATAAGCGGGAATAGTCTGAATCTGATGGTATCTCACAGTGCTCAGTGTGAGACGGGCCCTCTAAAATAGGAGTCAACGAAGGAGGGGGAGGCGGACTCATGTGGAGTACTAAGAAAAGATGAAGAGGAATTGGGGCTGAGAAAGACTCCAAGCACGAAAACGATGTGTGCGCCGGTCTGAAGGAAAGGGATTAACCCCTTTTACCGCGGGAGGAAAACTGTAAAGGGGGGTCCGTGAGAAAAAAGAAAGAAAGGCCGTGAAGAGGTTACGATAGAGAGGGGGATCTGGATGACGGGTAGCCTGGACCAGTGAAGGGAGGACGGCAGGAGCCGAAAGTAACGAAGAGAGGAGAGGTTAGAGAGAGTTTTCATCGTGTCACGACGATGGTCAAGGTTTCGACCAATGGAAGGGGCGAGTAAAAAGAAAAGAAGAGAAGGGGCGTTCCGTCTCGTGAAGGAAGCAATGTGGGGGGGGGCCAGACCACGACAAGAAGGTCTCCGGGATAGCCTGTCCCGGTAGACCAACACTTTTTTCCCAAAGAGGAATGGCCAGGCGTCTCCGACGGAGAAAGGGGGAAAAGAAGTAGAAGCGGGCCTCAAAAAAAAAAGTCCCGTGACTGGGTGGGAGAACACATTCTTTGGGTGTTGAAAGGAGAAGAAAAGAAGAGGGAAAAAGAAAATATAAAAAAGCAAAGAAAGAAGACGGATCGCATAAACAATACGACCCAATAAAACCTAATCTCGGCCAGGGAGTAAGAGGAGGCCTGTCCTCGCCAAAAAAAGAAAAAATGGGTAGTGGAAAGGATTGACAACGACCCTTAAAGCTCCTACAAGATAGATGCTAAATGACAACCGAGACAAAAAATCCGTAGCTGGAAAGAAGAACGCAGGATATGATACTGATATGGGAAAATCAGAGGGCTTCAAGGAGGACCACACGGGGGGGCAAGAGGAGAAGGGGATGGAAAAGGCAAGGAAAACACAGAGGCAAACTTTTGGGAAAGAAACCACAACATCAAGCCTGATCGGGGGAGGGGCTTCCAAGTTTGGGCCGACGGAGAATTTTGGCGGCGAGAAAACGTGTTGTACGGTGGAGGATCGATAAACTACGACCGAGCGAGACCATGAAGTGTCGCAGTGCGACTTCATACCGGCCAGAACCAGCCTGCGGTGGAAGGACGGTGGCAGAGAGGAAAAAAGAGACTCTACCAGGGTTCGACATGGGGAAAGGAGGGTCGAGGTCAGCCAAAGGAGAAGGCTAAATGGCACCACTTTAAAAATGTCTCAAAACGGGTGAGTCAAGCAAACGTAGACTTAGGGAACTCATAACCGAAAAGGAAGACGCTCAAAGGACGCGATGTATCCAGGGACAGTGTCGAAACTCAAATATCCACAACTCAAACCAGGCATCACCTCCCGAAAAAGGGATTGGGCTTGCTAATGAGGGAAAGTCCTACAAAGCGAGCAACCGAGAAAGAACTTGGGCGGCTATCAAAAAGCGTCATAGTCGGTAACTTCGCTGAAAACTGAACCGGATTAAGAGAAGGGAGGGACACAGGTCTACGTCGAATACGATAGCCTCAAAGAAATCTGAAGCATCGCGGCGGGGCACGACGGTGAAAAAGAAAAAGATTTTGGCAAGTATCTGCAAGGTGACGATTCCGGGCTCAGTGAAGCCCGATGTGTGGGAAAGTGACGATATAATGGGGGGAAATAAGAAGTAAACCCAGTCACTGGGTCGGGAATATGAACGTAATAAAAGAGCAGGCCGTTGGGTTGGGTTGGTTTTTGTTGGTTTGGGGGTTGGTGGTTGGGGGGGGGGGGGGGTTGGTAGGGGGGTGGGTTGTGGGGGGGTGGGGGGGTGGAGTGGTGTGTGGGGGGGTTTGTGTGTTTTGGTTGGTGGTTGGGTGTTTTGGTGGGTGGGGGGTTTTTGGTGTGGTTGTGGGGGGGGGGGGGTGTGGTTGGGTTGGGGGGAAGGTCGAAAAAAGTATAGCGCGCCACAAATCGTGCCGGCAGCGATGGAGAGGAATAAAAAGAGGGGATATCCACGATGAGTAGGAAAAATTGAGCCAGGATCTTCGCGTAGAGGTCAAAGGAAGTGTTCTAGAAAAAAAGACGAGAAATCGAGAGAAAAGTTAAAAACGTTAGATTAAGTACCTCCACACGCTACGGAATAGACGAAGTTAGTGTGTTAAGAGAGGAAGGGGGGGGGGGGAAAAAAACCAACCAAGCGACAGAGACAAACCAGGAGAAGCAAAAAAAAACCCCCTAAGAGGAGAAGAGCAGAGAATGAATCGGGAAGAAGAACGGTGGGAGGAGTCTTGGGTAAGAAAGTCAGTGGCAAGGGAGGAAAAGGCGAAAGATAAGTCCACAAACCAAATTGAAAAGAGGGAGGCACGACGAATACATTCTCCGCAGAAAACATCTCTAAACAACGGGAGGATGGGGAAGAGAGGGATAGACCGGGACGAGAGGAAAGGACGCGACGGCCGGGGACAATCGGGGGGGGGGGGTCTGCTACCCTTTCCTCGCATAGGACACTATCCTGGCTGAAACCAAACCTCGAAACCGTATAGGAACAAAAGGAGGAGAGGAGTTAAGAGGATTGTGTTGTTTCAACGGTGGGGAGAGTGGCTCCGCAGGAAAAGGGGCAAGGGAGGTGCCGAATAAAACGATCAAATTCGTCTATACAAGGGGGTGGGAAGGGGCGGTATCTCAGCAACGTAGGTCGCGTAAAAAAGGGATCGTCGAAAAAGGGGGAAGAACCGAAGGAACTTCGGGAAAGCAGTGAACAATTCCCTTCGACCTGTGCATCACGCAAGCTGTTTTATACCCACAGCGGGCGTCACCAGATACAGAGTAAGGCAGGCCAAAGGACAGTGTGTTGGAGGCGAAGAAGGGAAAAAAAGCAAGGCATTGGCATGGATTAAGGAAAGCCAGAAAAAGGCTGTGGTGCAGCTAAATTTTAAAGGACGAGGAGAAAGCATGAGGGAGAAGAAGGGCAAAAAAGACGACACGCGCCAGGAAAGAAAAGGGGGCAAAAGTGCAAAACGAGCAAAACGGTGTGAGGAATCACTCTACGGGGGTTGGGGGGGCCAAGAAGAGGGGGAAAAGTAATGGGAGGGGCGTACACTATCTGGAGGAAAGTCAAAAGGAAGGGACAGAATTGTCAGGAAATGAGGGAGAGGGTCAGGGAAAGCATCCTGAATTCTTATGAAATCAAAAATAAGGGGTCATCTTTAGAGCCTAAGGTATGGTCGGAAGACTTAGTGGTACGGGACAGAACAACAGAGAGGAGTTAAAGAATCCATTGTTCAAGATTCTGGCCCTCTCATAGGGAAGTGTGGCTTGCGTGCGACACGGAAGATATAGGAAGAAGAAATAGGAGGGGAACGAAGGGGCCCGAAGCCACTAGCAGCGACTCTGTCGGAAACTGTGTTCCTAACATGCAAGGGGGCGCCTACAATCAAGGGAAAAGGCCAATCAGGAGAAGAAAAAAAAACGAAAGAGACTGAGAAGGGGAAGAGGGAGCTTTAAAGAAGGGCTCACCCGACTCGTGAAACCGCGGTCTGTTCTACGGAGGTAAAAAAGTCGAGTACCGGACAAGATGGCTCGAAGCGACGGGGCGCAGACAGTTGTGATCGGGGTGAAAAGAACCAGAAAAGGGGAAAGATTTCAGAGAAGTCAAAAAAAGGAATGCGTCTCCGTGCATCAACGCAAAGGGCCGTGTGGGGGGAAAAGGAACGGGCAGGACGCTGGAGGGGATCGGAGTAATAACCCGGCAAAGACGAGGAAGAAAAAACACCTGTGTGGTCCGAAGTGAAACATCAAAAGGGAAACTATCATCGAATAAGATCAGGAGGATTAAGAATGCAAAGAGTGCGCTGGGAATACTTAGGGAAGGAGAAAAATAGGGCCTCAAATAGGACGTCAGAGGTGGGAAAGAGGCGAACGAGAAAAGGGCGCAGAAGGATACGAGAAAGGCAGAAGCTGCCAGGGTTGGATTTAATGGATGGGACATAAGCGGGGGACGACCATGCAAATGGGGGGGGAGGGGGATTTATCTGCGGGGGCGATGAAAGTTTTCGTTTCGGGCAAGACGGGAACGATACCCTCCTATGGCTGGGAGGACCCGAAAGGCCCCAGGTTGAACGTGATTTGGGGAAGGTGATCCGCTTACGACTAAGTACCGATTGCCGCGCCTGGGGGCGAACGCCGTTTAAAAGAAGGAGGCGGGCAAAAGAAAGGGCGATCCCGGGAAAAAAATTATGTGACGGCGTGTCTGTTCACAACCATGTCTCCTGCAAAGCACTGACGAGGGGCAAGTCTAAGGTGCGACCAGGGATCCAGAGAACCCTGAAAAGGGGGATACCAATAACCATCTGAAAGTTCAACCCCACGCAAAGATAGGGAAGATATAAGTCTTAAACGTATCTCTAAGCAGAAGAAGGAGCCAGATCCGTTTTCATTCACCAGACCGTCGACGAGACTGAGGCATGGAGACAGTCGAGAGGCGTGGGATGAAGAAGATACACAAGAAGGGTGAACAAGGGATTACAATTTCAAAAAAAAGGCATCCAGTACTGTACAGAACGTCACAAGTAATTCATCGACAGGGCGCATCGCACCATACTATCATCAGAGGAGGGAAGGAAACACAATGCGCGAAGGCGAACTGCCCAAGCCTCTTTCCGCGGGCTAAAACGGTACGAAGAAAAGGACTGACACGCTCAAAAAACTCTAAAGGCGTTTGTCGGGAGACTACATCCTTCTGATAAACTTACTCTCCATGTAAATTGCGCAAATGCCGATCTACTAAAAAAAGCCCATCTCCAAAGGCGGCAATCCACGGTTCCGATAGGGGAAAGAACTACCGGAAAAAAGAGAAAAGAGGGACGAGGATGAGGGTCGAATTATAAGCGGAAGTAGGACGCTGGGGAAAAACTCGTCAAGGGGAGTAGTACAGGAAAGAAGAGGGGATCCAGGAATTGATAAAGAAGTTCTGCAAAGGCTGAATGCGTTGAAAGAGATGGTTCGTCTGCAATGACCAGGACATCGTCAGATCTCGAAATAAAAAAAAGAAAGAGCGCCGCGAAAATTCTTTCCATGAAAATAAAAAAAGACAAGAATGGGCGCGAAACTGTTAAGAAAAATCGGCATAAGATATCGAGGGGGCAGAACAGAAAAGAAAGGGGCACCGGGGGAGGTAATTTACCTAAGGGTTCAACGAAAGAGTTCTTACCCGGCAAAGATCGTGGGAAAGAAAAATATCAAGTAGACCATAGGCAGAGGCGTCAAGGGCGGTCAGGATGGGACGGGCAGAAGAATGGAGGTTCAGAACCACGAAAACGAAACGCGGCAAAAAGGTACGAAGAGGAGAGTCTTCCAGGACCAGAAGAAGTCATGCGATCAAAACCGTCTGGACAAGGAGGGGATACCGAGCAGATTGGTCGTCACAAGCCCCACGAAGGGGACGCACGACTTGAAAAAAACCAACTGCTTTTCAACGGGGTGAGAGAGTGGGGGAGGAAAAAGGCAACCCATACTGGTGTTGCCGATTATAAAAAGCCGAATGAGAAAAATACTTGTCGGGCTGGAACTATTTAAAAAAGAGGCGATCTTTCGGGAAAGGGGACGGTCGCCTCTTTCGCCGTACCCATCGTCCACCAAAAAGCCGAAGCACTTAAGTGGGTGGGGGGGATTCGAAGGGTTTCTATTTCATCGAAGCTAAAAACGAAAACTCAGCAAGAATCAACAGGCAGTACGGGAGTAGACCTACCAACCGGACTCTACGGAAGGCCAAAACAACGATGAACGGCGGGGAGTCGCTACAAGATTTTCTAGAGACCGTACTCCGGGGTGGGAAAGCGGCAAAGCCAAGAGTGGGGTCAGCAAACAAAGGGGAGAGAAAGAAGATTCTACAGGAAAACCCCGAGTGTGGGGGGGTTTAAAGAAACGACGAAGAGCATGTGTCGAAACCAGCGACGAAAAATCGGCTGTGGGGACCAGAACACATGAGAGGACGGCGGACAACTGAAAAGTCACAACGCGAAGGGGACTACCTTGCAGGGCAAAGAGAGGGGGCCGGGGGAGAAAAAGATAAGGAGGCAGCGACTGAAAGAAAAGAACACTTTTCTCCGGAAACGGGACGAAGAAATAAAGGGGGCAGGAGCTTAAAAAGAACCGAAATGCAAAGGAATTCCAACGAGTCCCGATAGCAGTTGGAGCGACGGCACAGCCTAACATGGTCGCATGAGGCCAAAGGGGGGAAATCTTAGGCTTGTGAGAAGCAGATGAAAAATCCGAGCAGAAAATCACGAGGTAAAAAAAAAGATACGCCCGAACGCGGGCAGGAGCAACAACTGGATCTGTGTGGCAAAGGCCGGGGCAGAGCATCGGGACCAAAAGAAAGTGGGGGAAAGGGGGATAAAAGAGAAAAGGGGACCCGCCGGGGGAGGGAAAAGGAAGGGATCGAGGCGACATCAACTAAGAACCTAAACCAACCCAACATATGACCGGAAGAACGGCCAACGTTGAAAAATCTACTTATCGACGACAGAAGGGGGCGGATTACTACCCGCGGCTCGCTGTTTACCAATCTGTGTAAAAACAGCGGGGGGCTAACAAAGCTTCAGGCACAGAAAATCCACCACCTGTAGGAAGAGAAGAAAGAAGGTGGCCGCCGAGAGGATTGGAAAATGAAAATACATCTGGGGGGCTGCGAATGCTAGCTCGCTGAACGACTACCATATGAACGCAATAGAATGGAAGTCAAGTAAGGCCCGGCCGGGTAACTCTGCCAAAGACAAGGGGGGGGGACTGAAACCCAGAAAAAAAAAGACTTTAACCCAATATTGAGAGAGGAGGAAAGACCTTTGTGAAAGATCATTCTTCTGATTAATCTTCCGAACGCGAAAGCTGCCCCCACCTGTCCACTAATCGGACCAGGAGGAAATTCGGGGCGGGAACCTCAGCCTACGGAAAGAAGGGTGCGAGGTATACTTGTGGACAAATGCCACGAGGGCTCATCTAAGGGGAAAAATCTTGAGGAGGGTCTGGAGAATGAAAGGATCGGGTGATTTCTGTTGCAGAAACGGAACGGGGGTGCTTGAAAGAAAATCACCATCGTCTTGCGCAAAAAACTTTAAAGACTCCGAATGGATTCTAGTCACTGGATACTCAGGAGGGACGACAACCGAAGCGGGGCATAATACCGGTGAAAATGAAAGAAGAAAAAAAAGCGAGAAGCCGGAATCCTAAAGACTGCTCCTTTCGGGAAAAACAGAAAACTTTCGACACACGGCTAGCTAAAAAGGCGAAAAAAGCGGTGAAACTGAACCAAAAGGGAAGACCGTGAGTGGCGGTGGTCGTTCT
>Ga0179593_1355364_pt1 | contig 14506 bp, 14 predicted proteins | sample CZODoug2_1_08_16_FD_185931 | JGI IMG/M metagenome (GOLD analysis project Ga0179593, IMG submission 185931) | Vadose zone soil fungal communities from Angelo Coast Range Reserve, California, USA - CZODoug2_1_08_16fungal (PacBio error correction) | ecosystem: Environmental > Terrestrial > Soil >...
AGGACGGCGAGGGAGCCGCAAAACGCGAGGGATGCTGCGTTCCCATGTAGACCATCAGGCCGAAAAGGACACAGGTGGCGAGCCTGTCGCAAGGTTGCGTGTGAGGGGACTAAGAGCGCGGGTTGCTGGCTGGCGAGGAGAGACGGGAAGTATCAAAGAAACGGTATTTTTCCGGTGCTACCTCCACGGGCCGACCAATTTCACTGGGGGGAGGCCCTATGCTCGTCGGTCGCTTTGCTCAAAAATACCGAAATCAAAGACGGAAAACTCAGGAGACTGTAGGAGGAGGCAAACGCGGATCGGGGGGGTGAACGGAGGAGGGGGGGCCGTTAGAAAAGGAACTTACCTCGAGGAGCTGTTTTTTCAAGGCATCAAGCACAAGGATCAAAGAAAGAAGAAGTCTTCAAAGATCTGGCGGGCGGAGGGAGGGGTACGACCAGATAATGGTTCTTGCACCGTCATCCTCCATGCTATTAGAACGAGGCGGCCCAAATTTCCTGAATCATTCTGGAGGAGGCTTCGGACCATAGAATGAGCCAGAAAAGAGGGGGAAACAGGGGAGAGCAAAAGTCTGAGAAAGCTAACTGGATTGGCTGGACGGAAAAGACGTCCGCATGGTACCCTTTAAGGAATGTTCACTGGACCAAAACCGGAAAACAGAGAGAAGGCTGCGGAAAACGCCATCACCGAAAAGGAAAAAACAAGACTCCCTCCTAGAAATTCAGAGGGAGGGAGACGGGGGACCGGAGGGGGGGAAAGAGGCAGCACAGCTGGGCGCGAAGCCAAAGAAGAGTGAGACCCAGTGTTCCTAACCCAGGCAAATTCCCCCTGTAGAGGGGGGAAAAGCCTCTCTCCTTTGTCAAACCAAAACACCGAGGTGTCGAGTTCTGGGAGGGATGAAAAGCTGCTTGAAACGAAAGGAGATATAGGCTGGAAGGACAGGGGCTCGTTTGGGTGTCCTGGGGGGGGAGACGTTTCTGAATGTCACTGGCGGTTCTGAAGAGGAAACCGGGACCGGAAAAAGAGCATTCGGGGGGGTGGGGGTGGGAGGTCAAGTTAGAGATGTAAAAAGGCACTTCTCTTTGAAGATCCTACAAGAATGTTACTTACGGAAGTGGGGGGGAATTCCTTTCTCGGCCCAGTTTAACTGGGGGGGGAAAAAAGCCGTGCAGGTCCCGGGGGGAATCTAAATCCGGGGCCTAAAGCTCAGGAATGGAGTTAATCGGACCTGACGCAAAGGGGCCCCTTCAAATCTCGTTGTTGTGGGGGGTAAAAAGGACGATGTACAAAGTGAATAGGCGCCAGGAATACGTTGTCGGGTCTTGGAAAAGATCCAACCAAGCTAAGGGGAGGGACGAATCAAAAAAAGGGTGGGGGAAGACAGAACCTTCGGGGCGAGAAGATGTAAAGAGGAAAACTGTGAGCCAGTCTTACGAAGGGGAGGGTGAAAATAGTCGGGACCGATCGTCAGACACGAGGATTCTCAGGGTCAAAAGTTGATATTAAAGGGGAGGGCAAAAAAAAAAAGTGAAGGGAAGGTCGCAAAAAAAACCCAAAAGCGTGGAAGAAAGAGAATCTCCTCCCCCCAGGCCCCTTTTAGGAGAAGAGACAGGTCTGCTCAGTGATAATGAACAGCATTCTCTCCGGAACGGGGAAAGGGGCGTCGTCATGGCCAAGGGACGAAGGGAGGGTGAAAAGGGGCGGTCGCCCGTTCTGTTTATGTCAGGCTTGGATTCCTCCTGTGGCTCTGTTTGGGTTGCTTTCTATCAAAGGAAGGGGAAGGGACGCGCGGCGGGTCGCTTGGTCTTCCTTCAGAGGGAGTGGGCACAAAAACGCGAATGCGGGGGGGAGGAAGGAAAATCAGACGGAGGTTCGGGGGGAAGGACCAGAAAGTAATCCGGAACAAAGAGGGAGGGGGAAACAGCGACGCTCAGGATCCAATTAGGCTCGGGAGGAACTTGTAGTGATGGCCCGGGGAGGGAGAGCCGGCCCGGCCCAAAATGGAGCAAACGAAAGAAAAACGTTTTCTAAACTTAGAGACCAAAAGTCTGGTTTGGTGGAATCACCAAACTGCAAGGCGCTTACGTAAAAAAGCGGCGAGTTCAGGCAAGGGAAGAAAAAGGGGGGCTGCCCGGCGTTTTTGTCGTCGACGGGAGTGCCGGGTGATCTGAAGGACAGTCAAAGAGGAAAGGATGGTGCTTAGAGGTCCGGATCCTGGACAGACCAACTTGCATCGGGACTTTAGGTATCAGGGAGGGGGGGCAACGTCTTCACACCCAAAGCCCTTGTGCGGAAGATGTTGGAAACAAACTCATACGGGAGAAAAAAAAAAAAAAAGGACGAAAGAAAGGCGCACGAATAAATTAACCTTCATTCAACGGGACGGGCTGGGGGGGGGGGGAAAAAAAAGGAAAAGCCGGGTGTAACGATAAAACTCTCTTCCCAAAAAAAAAACGGTATGAAGAAAACTGAAAAGGAAGGGCGGACCTGATTCCTCACGAGTCGCAACGTTACGAAAAAAAGGACTATGATCGTTGCGACGAATCTCTGTGATACATAACGCGGTTTCTGGGGGAAAAGGAGGACCCCGCAATACTGTTGGTTTCGACGAAAGGAAGGGGGGCACAACTACCAAGTCATCCAAAGGAAGATGAACAAAACCGGCCTGCGCGCGCGAAAGACGCCATCCAGGTGACAGGGGGCCGTGCAGTCTCAACGAACCTGGGGTCCAATGGAAAAGGCGCCAACTGCCGCGGGGCAGCAATTTTCTTCACAGGGACAAGAAAAGTAGAATCCGTCTTTTAGGGAAAGCCGGAAGCTAAAACCACCACTGAAAAGGCGGCATAAGGTCCTTTGAGGAAAGGTCTCTCAAGGGGTCTTAGCCCATGCAAGAAAAGACCACCAAGCCAGCAGCAGCCTGAGAGAGGGGGAGAGAAGGCCAATAGTACTTACGCAAGGATGTGAGGGAACCACCCCATTCGTCCCTCGAAGCAACCCCTGGACACTCTCTGAGAAGAGAAACGTCTAGTTTTAGAAGACGACAACGGGACTGTGCAGGGGGAAAAGCAGCGGCACGCGACCCCGAGGCGGCGGAAAGGGAGACGGAAGAACGAACCATGAAAAAATCAAATGGGAAGGAAGCACCGGGGCAGAGTACGACTCCTTGGGACAAGAGGGGACATCGCTGAATAATCCCTAACCGACGAAATAGCCTCCCTGGTAAATCAGTCCCGGGAGAGAACCTTCCACCTCTCACTACAGAAGAAGGGGGGAAGGAGAGGCGCCACCGACAAAGTGAAAACTGACGTACAAGGGGGACCATCGGAAGAAACCAGACGACAACTGTTTCCAGGGAGCTCCGTCATATCAGGGGGTAACGAGAACTTCAACGCGGTTATCTCAAGAGGTTCGAAGAGTATTTGAAAAGAAAGGAAGATTCGGCCGGCCGATACAAAACCGCACCTCAGATAAGGGGGGGGGCGAACCGTCTAATTTTCCAGAAGAACCATTGTGGAGAGCACCGAGAATCGTGCATCTCCCCGAAGAAACGCGGAAAAGCCTAACAGATATAGGGAGTGGTGAAGAAACGAATATCGGTGTTGAGTAGATGGAGAGGCGAGCGAATCTACCAGAAACAATTCCACCTAGTAGGGGGGAGACGAGCGGCACCCGAAAAAACGGTCTACTTGGAAACTCCCCAAAAGTGCGGGCGAAAAGAACGACTACTCAAGTCATGGCCCTAATAATTCGGGGGGGTGATCAGGTTGGGGAAACGGTTAGCCTTTGAAAGGAAACTGACCGGAAAGCCAAAGACTATCATCTTCTGAAATGGAAGGGGCGCCGGCCGAAAGAGAGTGGAGAAAAGAAATGGGCAAATCCCGCAAGCACGCCCGACCGTGGGCAGGAACCAAGAGATTGCCTTACTTCTCGGGTGAAAAGGTTCGAATCCACATCTCAAGGGAAACGGGCGGGTACTTAAAAATAGGTAACAGGGAGAGGGAGGGGGGAACAACGGAAGGACCGGGCCCATCAGAGTAGGGAGCTCTCCCTTCCCGAAAAGCTTTCACTCACTCTCGGGGAACCGGCTCTTCCCCCGGGGTCAGCAGGCTGGGACGAGACTAACTAGCAGGTTGGTCTGGCTGGGGGGGGAGGAGAGGAAAAAGCCCTACGCAAATCCAGTGGCCGCAGATTACCAGTCCTGCTATAAGAAAGCCAGCGGCCGCTTAGATACATCTTCACAAAGGGAAAGATGAAAAGTCGCAGGGTTTTGGGGGGGGGAAGGGATAGGGCAACTAAAAAAAAAAAGCACGCTCACGGAAAGGTTTCATCCATGGAAAGGAAAATAATCGCTGATTAAGAGGGTTCATCAACAAGAAGGAGTCCCAGTCACGACGCCCGGAGAAGAAGGGAAAAAGAGGGGGGCAGAGGGATGACCTCGGAAGGGGGCTTGACCGTCCAACACAGTTGCGTTAGCGAAAGTGCTCACTCGAAGCTATCAAGAGGAAGCGGCTTCCAAGATGAGAAGTCGGACTTAGTTGGAACAGGTCAACGTGGGTTGTGGCGGTAATAAGGGAAAAAGAAAGAAGGGAAGCCGAATCGGCACAAAAAAAAACCCCAACCGACGACAAAGGCACGGGGCCCGCCACAATGTTGTCGTACAAGTAGGAGAAGAGGCCGCCCCGTAGACGACTAAACACCCGAGGAAGAGGACGCAAGACAGCAGCCCGAGTTCAAGAATAGAGGAAAAGTGTCGGCCAAAAGGGTAGACATGATCAAACGTTGCACGTCTGCCGAAACGACAAGGGAAAATCAATCAGGAGACAACACAAAGATGATTTATGAACGATAGACTGTTAAGGAGTCAGGGAAGCGCGTGCACCGCCTGCCAAGAAAGGGCTTTGTAAATTAGAGGAACGAAAGGTGGGCCGAAAAAAACGCGTTCGGGAGTAGGGAAAAACTCTTTTTTTCTGTTCGATAGGGGTTCCTGCTCCCTCGCGAATCTAGGGAAATGGGAAAGACCTGGTTCAAGAAATTTTCAGGGGAGGGCAGGAAGGGGGGTACATTACATGGGCAGAAGGCCACCTTTCTTACTGGCCACAATCCCTCCTCACAAAAAGGAAGGAAAACAAAAATCGAAGCCTCCATGAGATCGGTGATGCCTGAGCTGGGGATGGGAGTAAAAAAAGGGCCGCCGCCCTGCGTCGGTTTTTCCTGGGGCAGATCAAAAACTCCTTCAGGGCTATATGAAAGGAGAGGGAGAACGACAATCTCGCGGTCTCCTTCTTCGAAAAAAATAAAAAAGCGCTACATTGGGTGGAGGGGGGGGGCCAAAACCTGAATCAGCCGGATTAGTGGAACCGGGTAACGGAAAATTTTCCTTCTCGGCCGTCCCTTAAGGTGGCTCTCAGCATTTAGCCTGAAAAAGCGGACAACAATGACGTGGCGAGGAACCCGACTCAAACTTTTTAGCCTGCGGGGGTGGGTGAACTACGCTTATGCAAACGCGCCAATGCCTTCGATGAAGGGGGAAGCCTGGTCAGGGGGTGGAAAGGGGGGGACCCACAACCATGCTCGACTTCCGCCAGAGCTAAAAGTCCCTACCACTCAAAATCGTAATATTTCCTAACAGCTGCTATCGCGCGCGAGGGGTGGAACGAACTAAAACACAGATGTTGCTCAGAGAGAGGAGGACGGCTGAAAAAAAACGGGGGTGTTGTATTTAAAAGACGCCTATTGGTTGAGAAGAGCAACTAATAGTTGCCAACCTGCTGTTTCTCTTTGGCGAATTAGAAGGAGACCGTGATGAGGAAAAAGAGTAACGTAGAAAGAGAGATGGCCTTGCAAGCCTTGAGCTTGAGGGGGGAGTTGTTGGTCTCCAGGGTTTTCTTAGGAAAAAGGAGAGCGGCGCGTTCCAAAAACACCTAGGGAGCCATAGCTCTTGGGAGTGTCAGGGGGGGGAAAGGAAAAAAATTGTGGAATGAACGAAAGGAAAAAGTTTGAACATCATGAAACTACCGGAGGAATCCTGAGGGGGCTTCTAGGGAAACCGTTTTTTCAGGAGTTAGACTTCCGACAGAAAGGGGCGGGTGGCGACCCAGAGGAGAACCGCGGGCAGTGGAGGTATGGACGTCTGACTGATAACAAAATTTCAGAAAATCTCAGGGGAAAAAGCTCCGATGCCAAATGAATAAAGCAAGAGAGGTGAGGAGACTGAAAGAAGGGCGAGGGTGAGCTTTGCAAATACGATTACGGTGAGGACTGGATGACACAGGATTGTATGGAAAAAAGACAAACTTGCCGGAAAGATGAAAATAGAACGGTGATCGGAAAGGACAAGAGAAGGGGGATTGGAGCCTTCTCACGAAAAAGAAGCACACCCGCGCAATTTTTTTCACTTTGTACAAACTGCCCAGGATCGTCCCCGCGACCAAGGGGTCGTCCCCAGAAGGAAAACGCAGGAAAGTCCACTTTGTCGGGAGGGAGCGAAAAAAAAGCCCAACCAAGGCAGGGATCAAATTGGAGGAAAAAGACAGGAGATTGTTGCAACATCAAATTGCGGAGGAGTGGGAAGGGGCCGGGCGAACCAGCGGAATTTCAACGCCGGGTGACAAAGCGCGTAAGGAGGGAACAAGTGAATTTACTCCTTGATAAAAAGGGGGGAAAGTGGTTGCGTTGGATAAAGGGTATGTGCACGTCAAGGGAACGAGTGTGTCGCCGTTTGCCGATTGGCTTCAACCATCCAACCCGGTTAGCGGGGGGGAGAACAACCTCGAAGACGATTTGTTAGCACTGATTAGCTTTAGGAAATATTTCTTCAGTCAAACCTGGTTGGGGCCGCATCCTAGAAGGCACTCAGGGGGGGGGGGGGAAGGAGGCCAAGCCCTGAACTAGGGGGGAAGGGAGCACGACATTCGCAGGGGTGAGGGTCAATCGGAAAGGACGACATCACCACCCGAAGCCCTCCGTTCGAAAAAAAAAGAACACCAGTGAGGAAGGAAGAGACAGCCAACCGGGTGGTGTTGGTATCCAAAACCTAGGAGATGGAAAAGCAGCGGCAACGCCGTTCTGGCCCGGGGAGGGTAAAAAAGGTCTGCCTAGGTGGAGGACAAGGTCCAGTGGTGGCCGTTGAGATGCGGGAATCAACCAAGCTTTTTCGATAACGCCAAGGGGGGATTCCAATGGCTATGACCGGGAAATGTTCAAACTTAGAAAACCCCCCAAGATCAAATCGTGAGGCGTTGTGCAAAACTGCACCCGTGAGAAGCGGGAGCACGATTTAATCCCGTCAATTCCCGGTCAGTGGGAGAATGAGTGGTGGTCCAAAAGGAATGGGTCAGCATGGAAAATCACCATCTCTCCAAAAACAAACGGTCGAATAAGAGAGGTGGTTCCTTTCGGCCCAAAAGGGGATGGGGGGGGGGGACCGAACTCGTGGGGGTGAAGGGAAGGCTATTAATAAGTTTGGAGTCAAGGGGGGGGAAAAGACGAAATGGATACTAAGTTGGACAAGGGGGGGGACAACAGAAAAAAGGAGGGGGGGGGGTTGTTTGGAAGGCACAACAAAAAGAATCCACATCAGATTCCACCAGGACCTGGGAGGATAACTTCGCCAGCCCTTTTCCGAGGGGCCTAGACCAGCTCCAACCCAAGAAAAAAGAGACCTCCACCAAAAAGACCGGAGCAAGCCCCTTTTTTTGTGGTCTGAACTAAACACGCGCCCGGAGGTGGGGTGGAAGGAAGCCAGCGAGGGATAACAACCTGGGAACTTTAATCCTGAGATAAAGTGAGCCGTTCTCGGGCTGGTGTCCTGGGGAGGGGAAAAGGTGTCTCCCAGGCCCCAAAAGGCCACTAAAAGAAGAAGAAGCGCTAACTGCACTGCATTCCGCACAGAACTGCGCGTCTTATCCTCCGAGGATTGGGTGTGGAGACAGGGAGGAAAAACCGTATCACATCTAAAAAAAAGCGAGAACAAGCAAAAAACTCTGGAGAGGGTGGGGGAATATAGCCATCACACCTGGTGCATGAAGCGCAAGAGAAAAGGGTCTTTCCTGGGGAGGTCCGATCCTACAACTCCCCCTGGAACCAAATGTAGTTCCGGGGAAAAAGAACCGGGGGGGGAAAAAATTGCTGGTCAACACCCGGAGGGGGGGAAATGCACCTGAAGAGCCCTGAAGGTCGGGGGAAAAGCTCCCTGTAGAAGAAAGGCGAAGAACTCATCCTCCTGAGAAGAATAAAAGAAAAACGTGCTCGTAAGTTGCATCTAAAAATCAGACAGGAAACCGCTGGACTCTCCTATTAAAGGGAAGGTGTGGCAAAGAGTCAATGGTGGCTTCTTTCTTTTCGACCCATCTATTCAACGAAAGAAAAGAACTCAGAAGCCTCACCTTGGGGGGTTCAGAGGGGCAGTAAGAAATCGGGTGCGGAGACCAAGGAAAGGTGAAAAGGAGAAAAGCTAGCAGAAGATTCACGAGAAAACCCGCTGAAGGCTCTCGGAAAAGACCATCTCAGTGAAACGTGCATCGGGGCGCTGTGGAAGATAAAGGGAGGATTACGAAGAGACAGAAGCCAAAATTAGGGGGCTAAGGGTGCGCAACCAGAAAGGCGTCAATTTTCTAATCCCCAAGCCCAACCCGGGGGTAACCTACTCTACCAGTCAAGGAGAAGAAGGATACATCATGAGGGCAAGCGGGGAGGGGGAAACTGCCAATCGAAAATAAAGGGGCAAGCACAGAGATAAGCGGTACCTTACGTTGGGGAAGGCGCCGACCTCGCCTCCAGGTGAGCCAACCCGAAAAAATGGGGCGAACATAACAAAACCGAGCACAAGCTAGAGGCCCGTAAGGAGAATTCATCCCGTTCAATAACGCAGATTGTCTCCGCACCGAATTCCCAAAGAAAGGGGGGCGAGCGCCGTGCGCCCGATGGGAACCCGGGAACCCGGGGGGGGAGGAAAAAAGCGGAAGAGACCGTAGAGGGACATCTTTCTCCCGGAAGGGGGGGACCCACAAGCTTCGCTACCCTCGAACTTCATCAGCAAGGGGGGGGGAGAATCGAGGAGTTTGGGAGATTAAATCTGAATAAATAACGCCCGCTCAAGGGGAAGCCAACAGCCCTTTAAAACGATGTAAAGGGAGGCAGAGACATCCAGAAGAAACACCAATTATTCTGAGAAAGGGAAAGAACGAGGGTGGGTGGGCAGCTGGCAAGCTCTAGCTGCGCAAGAAGAAGACGCCGGCCATGCAGAATTAAAAAAATACACGAGAGAAGACGCTGCGCATGCACGTGAGTACGGTTTCTCCTCAAGTCGCAAGGAGGAAGATCAGCTCCTGCATCTCCCCCGCCGGACTGTGCTGGGCAACGCTCTGAGGGGAGGTGAATAAAAGGGGACTGAAACCTCGTCGCAAGAGCTAACCATATCAGGTTGGGCGTCCTCGAAGTAACTTGAGGGGTGGAAGTCAACGGATCGCGAGACCAGAGAAAGAGACGATAGAGACACCCGTACCTGGCCGACACGCAGGTGAGGGGGAGAAAAAGGGGGGGGCTCAAGGGGAGAACCGATATCAAGAATAAAAAGAAAAAAAGCCCCGCCAGAACAGAGTAACTCCTAAGTAACAACTCGCTGGAAAAAGGTTCGCCCAACTAGGGAATGAGGAGATAGAAAAAGGGGGGGAGAGCCAGCGACGGAAAAACGAACGACAGCATAAAAAGGGAAGTCTCACACCAAAACAATCTGTATTAATCTATATATGAGGGGGTACCGGGCATTGAATTTGACGTCGGGGGTAGAGGAGAGAAATATGGGGAAACTGTCCCGGGAGGAGGGGAAAGGAGGGGACCGAAAGTGGCCGCGTGTCTCGCCGAGAGAAAGCTTCCCGCTATAGGCAAAAAAAGTCTCCCTTGTCGAGAAAAAAACCTTGTTCAAGCTTGAAAAACTCTAACCTCAAAGGGGGGGATACTAGGAGGAAAGGAATAAGGGGCATACCCCACACGGGGGAAACGGGGGGGGACAAAAAAAACAGAGGGTCTAATTAGGATAGACCAGGCCTATGTTAAAGGAGCGGAGGCGACTTGTATCCATTAAACAAGGTCTCCTCAGCTGGTGTTGGTCCCTTCCATCAAAAAAAAGGGGTCTAGTCGTCTATGCCTAATCCGAAGAAGGAGAGTGGGGCCGGAAAAATTAGCTATGAGTGGCTGTGTTCACCGTGGAAAGAAGAAACGATGTGACGGATTTCTTCTAAATCAGCCGGCACGTAATGGCAGGTGAAAAAAGTAGCCAACCCAAAGCGGCCGGGGAGGCTGTAACTCTGTTTTTAAGAGGGATTATTTAGAACGCACCGGGAAGAAAAATCCGCATCGGAGGAGGGGGAAGAATGGGGGCAGTCGGACGAACACAAAAGAATGGGGAAGGAAGGAAGGACCACCTTCCTCCAACGTTCCCGCTACAAAATAAACACTATTATCTAGGAAGATGAAAGGAGAGCGGCGGCATTGGTGCCGAAACGTCGTCAGGAAAGGGCTTGAGCGCCGGTGAGAAAGAGCGGGATGGAAAAAGAAACCCGGACCGGGAAAAGTAGGACGGTTCGACCCTCTTGTGAAATAAACACAGAGGGAGAGGGGCGAAGCGAACCATATGGATATCTTATGACGGCCCCCTTGTCCCGATAGGGGCATGAAAGCGTGGGGGTTGTGTGGGTTGAGGAAAAGTTCTACAGGGCTAGACGCGTCTCAGGGAGCCCTGAGAGGAGGGGGGGGGGGAGGTAAGGGTCGTTCCTAGATTGTCCCCTTCCGAAAGGCTAGGTAAAGGGGGGGGACACATTCAACGATTGTAAGGGGGTACGGGGGAAAGGGGAAGGAGTAAAGGTCTGACCCTGCCAGGGGTTTGAGGGGATTGAGAACAGACATGCCAGGGTCCGTTTTGGAAGGACCTTCGTACCCGCTCGTTTGCCCTTTAGCGAGGGGGGATGGGCCTAGACAAAAGCGCCAGGGCGACACAGGGGGGGGGACGGAACCCGAGAAAAAACTGAGGACCGAGTAGAAGAGCCAACGCCCTTGACGCAAAAACAAAAGGGTTTCAGGAAGTTGAGATCCTCCTACCGCTTCTGGCAGATCCACATTTAATTTGAATACTCACCTTCGGGATGAGGGGGGAAGGCTGAAAGAGCACGTCAAACGATCAACGTCGTTTAAAAGAGCTGTAGGACTGAAGCGCTTACACAACCCTCTTAAAAGGAGAGGGTGGCAAACTCCTCTGATAGGGTCCCCTAACAAAAACTATGGGAGAAAATCCCTGAACTGCGTACACGGCACTGTGGTGCGGAGAGGAGACAGAAAAAAGGAGCTGGAGATACATGTTTCCCAGTTCTTGGAGGAATAAAAAAAGTAGTTGGTCAGGGAAGAAAGAGGAAGGACGTCAAGGGGACGGGGTCGTAAAAAGAAAGGAAGTTCCTGCCAACCGATGTGGCAAAGGGAGTTTGGGAGGAAAAAGAAAATCACGCCGAAAAAGCGGGGAGGCTGAGGGGCTTAACTGCAACGTCCCGGACTATGGAGCCAAAACACCTCGTCTTTGCATGATAAGGCATGTCTGGAGCAGGACTTAGTGAACCTGGTTGGATTCCATCCCTAGCGCTAACTCTTGATTAGATTCTCCTAATCGAAGGATGACTAACGCAGGTTCCCTCTGCCGGGGCGGACCTCACCCGCCCAACCCAGGAAGAGAAGAAGGTCGACCACTATAGTTCTTTCCCTGTCAATGAAAAAGGGCTGGTGTTGATAAAAACGAGGAGAGGAAGTAAACCAGAGGCGGGCGTTTAGGGCACGGGGGCGAAAATCGTCAGGTTTTTGAAGATCCGGCGGGAAGTCCGTTTTTGAGGCGCAGAAAACCGAGAAGCATGGGGGAGAAAAGGCGCGCCCGCAAGCACATATGGGAACAATCGGCCCGGCTGAAGAACACGGGGGACCAACGGGTGTGCAAAAGCGGGGGGGGGGAACACCCAGTCCGGGAGCAAAAGCGGTTGAAGAAAAAAGATCTCAACATTGGGGCGATAGCGCAGATTTGGAAGAGCCGAAAGTGCATGCCTCAGGCGATCGTTTGGGGAAAAGGTGATCCCGGGGCAACTCAAGGAAATGCACCATCTTCGACACATATTTATTGGAAGGAGAGGAGGGATTGGTGAAAAACTTGAGAAAAGGGTTCACGGGGTGGGAAAGATCGGGTGAAGGGAATGGGCTATTATGTTTATCCTACAGAGAGATGATACTCGAGTGTTTAAAGGAACAAAGGGAGAAATCCAAGGACGGGTGTTCTAAAACGTGCACAAGACAGGTCCCCTCCTCAAGAAGGAGGGCCCCGGCTGGCCAATCAATCTTCAGACAAATAGGACAGGTGAGGAGAAACAAAAACGGCAAAGGGTGCCATCCTCACGGAGTAAAAAAAAAAAGACCGGAGCATCCAATTCTGCACTTCAAGACGGCGAGTCCGCTTAACGGGAAGCGAAGGGGGGGACGGGGGTGAGAAAAAAAAACCAACGGAAAGAAATCTGCCCTTAAAACTGGGGGATCTCCGAATATTTCTGATAAAAAAGGGGGGCAAGTAAGGTCTCAAAAACCAAACGGGAAAAGGAAAGCGAGAAAGCAGCTGGATAAAAAGTCGAACGACTGAAGCTTGCTCCTCCCGCCGTATTAGGTTTCAGGAACCAACCAGGCGCTCGAAGCCAATAACTACAGGGGGTCGAACAGGCGAAAAAAGATGAGGGTCAGTTGAAGAAAAAAGATCCTAGCAGGAAGCCAAAAGCGGGAACTAGACACCTAGCGGTGACTGAAGTAGAAGCACAAAAGAACCAAATCCCACTCGGGGATCACGTGGAAAACCGTTCAGATGAGGAAAAACGGGGACAGGTTCCAAAAAGGATACGCCTGAATGACACGGAACCTTAAAATGGCATCGCAGTCTGGTAAAGAAGACAATGGAGACAAAAGTAGATCAATCGAGCAATTTTGGAGGGAGGAAATATTGAGCGAAAAGGTGCGAAGAACCAGGGGGGACAGAGGGGGGCATAGGACCACCTAAACGTTCAAGGACACCCTAAATCCATAAGCGGTTTCCAACTAGACCTTATCTTTTTTAGATTTCGGCGACCTATTTGAAAAGAAAAAAGAAACAGATAGGGAAAGCTCAACCGTGAAGGGCTGAAAAAACTTCAAGTTTGACGTCATACCCGTAAAAATTGTTTATCGAAAGGGACGTGCAGATCTACCGGGGGTTCCCACCCCCACACCAAACACACCCCGCAACCGATCGTAATGACCGCAAGAGAACGAGGAGGGGGATGGCAAAAAAAAAAGCGCAGGCGGCCCGAGATCGGAGGGATAACGACTGGCGCTCCCCAGCAATTGAGGAGAGGAAAAACCCAACTTTAAGCATTTTCTAAAAGACCCCAAAACCATGAAGGCCGGAAATACGAGAGAAATAAGAAGGGCCCAGGGAGAGACATTTGCGAAAATGAACCGGCACTTACAAAAGGCGCCTAACCTCTAGAAATTTCTTAAAAATGCTGTTCCGACCAGGAGTCCAAGGGTGAGAACAGAAACAGGCGCCCAAAAACCAAACACAACACGCAGGAGGCCATTAAGAGACGTCAGCAGCGGTTAAAGAGACCAATCATCATGCGCCGCAAGAATGGTACTGCCAAAAAAAGAGAGGCCACGGGCCAGACAAAAAAAACGGGGAAAGGGAGACAAGAGGGGGGGGACTAAAAGGAACGAAAACGCCAGCCAGCCCGCGTCGGGCAAACATCGGGGAAATGCTCCTCTCGCTATCTCATAGCTGTCCTCTGTGGGGTTTTCGGGAAACGGGTTATGGGAACACAGAAACGCAGATGGGGAGAGAGAAGGGGTTGTGGAAGACCATGATGACGCGACGAAATTCACTCGTGCCGTGGGCTGAAAAAACCAAACATAAAACCTTGAGGAAGCAGCAGAAAACGCAGGACAGGGGACCGCGAGGGAAAACAGGCAGATCGACGACGAAGTCCCTGATGCGCAATCTGAAAAACGAGGGCTGAAAGAGCGGAACTCATTCATCCATCGATAGTTACAGGGATCCGCTCGGCAATATGGGAAAGAAGAAGCGAAAAAGCCACCCCAAGGACTTCCAAACCCACATCGACGCGGACTTTCCCTCTTGGGGGTAAAGGAGAAAAGCAGCCGCGCCATGACAAAACGATCTCTTCGGAAGATTAGAAATTAGGGGAAGGAGTTTGAAGGCCTAAGGGGGCTGCACTTACCCACCGAGAAGAGCTACATCCCCCTTAACCTGCTACCAAAAAAAGAACGGACCAAGTTTTCTCACAGCTCCCCCAGACGAAGATAGGAGAAAGCGCTGCCTCCAAAAAGAGAGGTAGACCAAAAGGCACTAACGTCCTAAAGACGGGGTGCAGTTTTCTCAACTCAGTTTCAGCTACTATTAAGAGCCGCGGTTTTTTGACTGAGTGAAATCTCCTTGAAAAAG
>Ga0179593_1302401_pt1 | contig 14505 bp, 14 predicted proteins | sample CZODoug2_1_08_16_FD_185931 | JGI IMG/M metagenome (GOLD analysis project Ga0179593, IMG submission 185931) | Vadose zone soil fungal communities from Angelo Coast Range Reserve, California, USA - CZODoug2_1_08_16fungal (PacBio error correction) | ecosystem: Environmental > Terrestrial > Soil >...
AAGCAAAAAGAAAGGACGCAAGAGCTGGGCAAGGAAAACTAACAATGGGGTCGTGCGCAGGTGAAAAAGGTTCAAGGACGAGGGGGCCGAGAAAAGAAAGCTTCATCGGAGAAAGGAAACGGCCGAAGGTAGAGAAGAAGAACCGTTCGAACTAAAGAAGCTCGACGCTTCCACGTCCCCACAAAAACACCGGACCGCGTGCGGAGAGAGAAGGGAAACCTCAGGAAAAAACACCTACAAGCTTAATAGAGAAAAAAACACTCCACTAAGAAGGACCTCCACAAATCTAGCCAGCGAGGCTGCTAAACTCTAGTCGGAGACACTCGTCGAGAATGGTAAAAAAAAAAATCCGGGGGCCAAAACTGAAAAAAAGAAGGAAAAAACTTCATCAAGACGGAAAAGCTGCAAAAGAAGGGAGGAACGGAACAGACCTGAAAGTCGCCCTTATAAGGAACAAAGTTCAAATCGCAGGAAGGGTACGACACACAAAGCCGTGTGCAGGGGTATTGGTTCCATCCTATTGTCGGGAAGCTGCGAACAATTAACGACGAGCAGAAAAACACTGGAGAATTCCATCGCGCGAAGAGGAAGGGAAGAAAGGAGCCCTTCGGTGGTCCCGCCCGGTTCTGTTGGTCGACCAATTCAGTTATGACGAGGCAGAGTGAAAGAGGAAGAAACCTAAGAGGAAAAACACAATTCAGAGAGGAAACGGGGAGGCGCTCTTTGAAAGGAACGAGTGACTGGGTTTACCGAGAAAAAAATCTACAGGAAGAAAAACCGGTCTCTGAGAAACGGACACCAAAAGACACAGCTACTACCGGGAGCGCGGAAAAGAAAACGCGCCGCCTGCACCGATAAAAACGGGGGGGGTAAGAAAAGACACTCGGCAACACCCCAGAAGAAAACAGAAAAACGGGGAGAACATGAGAAAAAAGGCGTGATCATTGTACACGGAAACCGAGGGGTCAGAAACCTGTCTAAAAAGAGAATCGGTGATAGAGGAAAGAAAGTTGCATGCCGTAAAAAAGGAGCTGAGCGTCAGGCGGAGAACAGTTTGAACGCGCCCCGTTGCCAACGTCACAGGGGGACCGAGTCACGCGAAGACAAAAAGAGCTCACGAATGGGGACATTACGTTCACACTCAGGACAAGTCACCGGCAAAGCCGGTCAGTTAGAAGGAGGGGAAAAAGCCCGGAAGCCGATAGACCTCGCCGGGCCTACAAAAACCACTTACACAATTAAACAGAGTCAAAAAGCACAGACATGTACCGCCTCCAAACACCTACCTGTAACAGGAGAGGGGACACGGAGGGTAGAGCCGGTAAGGGATGCTTGCGCTAGGGGAAACGCGGCTGACAGGACGAGGCGCTAACATAGAGAACAGGAGGCGGTCGCCAGGGAAGGCATTGGCGCCTCCATGTTAGAAAGCGCTGACCATATTACGCGTCCTACTGAACGCTCAGGTGACGTAGAAGCGGACTCCTAAAATCATCGGTGGCAGGCTCGAGGAGCCTCCTCAATCAGACTGAACAAACGCTTCTCCCCAAGAGTAATCCAATCAATCAACCAAACTTAGCAAACCTGACGCATACCTAAGGGGGATGCAGACGTCAAGGGGGGGCAACCGCTCAGCTTCGGGGAGTCACGGAGATGGCGTAGAATGCTGAAGAAGTCGAAGGTCGGGCAAAGAAAAGGAATACCATTCCGGCGCCTGACCAACGATACTAAACGCAAAAGAAAAAAAAAAAAGCGGCAACCCAAAGAAAGAAACAGCGAGAACCGGGTATCATTCCAAGGAACTCCTCGTAATCACATCGGAGGAAAAACGTGCGATAAATCTTGAAAAAAAAAGACAGGATATTTCGAAGAACACGTAAGGCCATCAACTGCTACCGAAGAGCATCGATTGCTTTCATGAGAAGGAGACATCGTCAGGCAACTTTTACAAGGAACGGTGCATTGGTACCGGTTTTCGCCAAAAACGTAAAGGGGGTGGAAGGTTTGCGGATGAAAAACTGTCCTAATCAGTCTACAGGAATTTGCCATCCTGATCGGGCATTGGGACTCAGGGATATCGGTGACTGAGGTCAAAGGAACAACTCCTAAAACCCTCCCGTCAAGGTAAAAACTCCCTGCGTCCGGTTACCCGCTGAGTCCAAAGAAACAGGTGGATGCAACAACAGGATCGCCGCATTCCTTTGGCCGCCTTATCGTCTGATGGATCCTTATCCCTTTTCGCTTAAGTAAGGGGACTATCGGCCAGGCCGCGGCAAGAGGCAGGTCTACGAACACCTTCTCTCTTGGGGGGGACGCCCTCGACCCTTCCACTCCAGGAAAACCTCGAAGAAAGGCCGGCGTGCTAGTTCTAAAAAGGAAAGGGCCCTCAAAAAAACACCGCCTGGATTCAAAAGCGCAAAGGACAGGAGACAGTTCGACTTCTTGAATAGATTCAGGGAAGGAATGCCGTGGAAACCAGAAACGGTCCCCCCGAGGGGAGGTAATAGTCTGGGTGTGAAGAGAGGCAAAAAACCAGCACGCCCGCAAAGCATCGGGGACCTGTGGTCACCCGTCGGGTGTGTGCAGAGCCCAGCACCTCAACTAGAAAGGGGGCAGTTTGGAAAGGCGCCGACCTCGGAATAAGGTCCTGGATCGCACAGTAGAGAAATGAGTGTTAGTGGTAAAGTCGGGAAACCCCAAAACCCCCGAAAAGAGGAAAGGATGCCACGCCCTTGAGGCGAGCTACCTGTGAGATCTCCTTTCTTCAAAGAAGTGCGCGGTCAGAAAGAAAAAAAAGGCAAAAGATGGAGAAGCCGACAACTTGAATAAGCCCGACCGGACAAACGTGGGATCCGAAAACCGGGGTTCGTAAGGGAGATAGGAAAAGAGGGGACCGCTCGTATGGGGGCGTCGCCGGGAGGGCTGTTAGGGGGTGCGGGAAGCTGCTCGTCAGCCTGTGGCACGGGGGGAACCGGGCAGAGTCCCAGTGCCGGGTTACGCTAACGATCGGGGGGGGGCCCAAATGGCCGGAGGAAAGGAGGAGCAAGGTGAAGACTGACGTTCGTGCAGCCGCCAGGGTGTTGAAGGAAGGCGGGGGACGGCGGTGACGATCGGTCAGGAAAGGAAAGGCCGGATAGTTCGAGAGGACAGAACGGCAGCCGGGACTAAAAATCGCGCTAAATGAAAGAATGACCCGGCGATCCAAACAAGGGCAGCTGGGAGCTGGAAGCGGTTACCTCAAAAAGGCAGGGGGTGTGGGAAATCAAGAAACCCTGTCGGGACGAAAAAACCAACCCGAGCTGGCCAAGGAGGGCTGGGCGGCGTGAAACTCAGCGTGGTCACGGTGACGAGAAGAAAGGAACGGGGAACAGGGGGGGGAAGCGAGAACGAAAGGAAACTCTCCGTCAACAAGTCAAAAATGTCATCCCGGTGAGCAAGCCCCACTAAAATAAAAGTCCCTCCTAAGTCATGCGCGGGTGTCCCGGACAGGGACTTTCTTACAAGTCGGGGCTGGGAAACGAGGCCCTTGCAATTAAAACGCCTGCCGCTAGCCTAAGGAGGAGAAAAGCCCCGAAACTAAAATGGGAAGACAGAAAACGCTCGCAGTCACGTTCTTCTTCCATCTCTTCACACAAAAAGGGAATAGAGTGAAAATAGAATCTGGGAAGCGGCGCTATCGTGGAGGCAAACCCCCAAGGACCGGACCACGGGTTGTAGGGAATGGTCTGCTGCCTATGTCAAGCGGAATCGTGTCGAGCAAAGGGAAGAGGGCCGCATAGGGAGGGAAGACCTTACGGCGCCAAGTCCGGAAACTCGGCTTGGTACCGGGCCTCGGGAAGCTGTGCAGCTTTCCTCGAAAGATGACAGGTCTGAAGGGCCTTGAAAAACCCCAACGCACGAGGCCGTCGAAAAAGAAGCAGGGGGACGTATCCGGTGGGGGCAAACAAACTCGTGAAAAACAACGGACGTCCGACTCAGCCAACGGAAAGCTGGCAGATCGGGGAGAAAAAAAAAGGTTCGAAGCAGGCGGGAAGCTGCGACAAAAAAAAAAAAATCCAGGTTCACCTGAGGGTCCCGTACAAAGGGCCAACTCGGCACCCTGGGGAGCGCTCTGCCTGGGCACACCGGGGACCGCGCCATCGGAAAAAGAAGGGCAACTTGGAAAGTCAGAAGCAAGAAAACGTAGTAGAAAGAGGAAAAAAAAAACCATCCTCCTCACAAAAAGTCGACCTGGAATCTTACCAGAAAAAAACGCAACATCAGCTCATGCAAAAAGGGGAACAACAGAACTCAGAAACGACCCTATCCTCTTAAAAAGGAAGGGATCGGTCCCCTGGCCACAAAACAGGAACCCGGCACCACTCAGAAAAAGAAGATACCAAACACCAACCAAACTCGGCCTCCGAAACCACTAAAGAGCACCACGGCCAAGCGATCTCCGTAAAAAAAAAGCCCGCGGACAAGAAAAAAGGTCCTGGGTCGGAAAAAAAGAAAGGACAGCAGAAAAAAAAATTCTAGCGAAAAGGGAGGCTTCTTGGACGGATCTACAGGCCGCCTCGCCTCCTGGGTGGGAACCTTCTAAAACTACGGCGGGAGAGGGCCAGAAAAACAAGTCAAATCATCGCCGCCCGACCTCGACCTGAGCGCTCCGGGGCTGGCCGGTCCCTAGGAAAGACGAGTGCAAAAAAGCGAAACAAAAAACGGGGAAACCGCGCTGGAAACCGCCCGGATGCGTGTGGGGGGGGGGCCAAGGAACTAAAACACCGACCGGAATGGCTGGACCTGGACCTGAAACGGAAGGAAGCACGCCTACTCAAAAAACTCCGCCGCGTCATCCTGCTCAAGACTGCAAACAAGGGGGGGGGGTTCCGTACGCCATGCTTAGGAGCGCAAACGCACGCCTCTCTGGGTGAACTGCTGCCGGTTCATCGGGGGGGGTATGGACCCCATGAAAGGACACTGCGCCCCTTGACGCAAAAAGGCCTCAGAAGAGCGCAAAAAAAAAAAAACACCCCACCAACAAAAAAAACGGAACCTCCTCGCGCGCAGGAGTATACGAAAAACCCCGTTAAAAAAGGAAAGTCAAAAGCGGCTCAACATTGGGATGCCGCTCGTGAAGCCGCGAGAGGGTCCGCCCTGGCCGGCTGTAAAAACCGAGTTCTCTTCCCTTACCAAAAGGCGCGCCCGAGCCGACTGAAGAAGGCCGAAACGAAAGAGAGAGCCATTGCGGGCGAAGATACCCATTCAGCACCAGGGACGTGTAGAACAACCGATTAGAACGGCCCCATGCAAGCCGAGGCGAACCAGGGGTCCTCGCTGAAATACATGAAGATATGGGGCGCTGCAAACCACGAGCGCTCGGAGGAGAAGTTGGCGGCCAGAAGTCGTCTCCACGACAAAAGGGTAAAAAAAATGATGTAAAAAATGATCGCCACGAAGAAGATGGCTGTCGCTGGGGGGGAGGGCGCTGACGGCGAGGAACTCGCTGTCAGGGGGGCGACCGCAGGGATTGCGGGTCCGGCATGGAGGTGCCGCCTGCAGCTCAATGCAGCCGTGTGCAACGAAATGAAAGGACGCAGAATACCCAAGAAGGGAACCATGACAACGTAACAAATCGCAGGTATGGACGGGCAAGACGCAAGGGTCGTGCCGTCTGCTCAGTGAAGAACCTGGAGAAGGGTGTAGCCAGTGTGGGCGAGCGGGTACCTGAAAGCATCCGAGACTAAAAACGCTGGTAGGCTGGGTGTATCGAAGCCTAAAATAGCATTCCAAAGGAACTTGCGAAAGAGGTCTCGCGGGGAAAGAAGAAAGAACGCCGCTAACTACCGCGTTCAAGCAAAGGGTCCAGCAGGGGGAGACCTGAGGCGCACGAAAAACGGCAAAGCCGCGAGGGCCGCGAGAGCGCACGCCCAAAGGTCCGCGCACGGTCAAAAAAGACGAGAAGAACTCAGAAACCACGTCGCCACACAGACTTGGACCTATCGCAAAAACCGGGACATTCGGGGGTGGGGGGGGGGGGTAAATGGGTAGGTTGGAGAGACTCTGTCATGGGGCGGAATGTCGGCGGTTCACAAGGCGGCGGGCGAGGTCGGCAACAGTTCTGGAGGGGAGAGCTGCCTACTTGGGTACCAATCAGCCTGAGAAAGGGAAACTTCCTCTGGCACTTGAAAACTCCTTAAAATCGAGGGGGTTCGGCGGGAGAAATCGAGAGGTACAGGCCAAGGATAGGCAAAAGTAGACGCAGCAAAAATCACCGCTCAGGTAAAGGAAGGGAAAAAAGGAGGGCACAACAGACGGCTCAAAACGCAGTACTTAAAACAGGTTTCTCTCATCCTCGGCGTACACGTCGAACACCCAGGTGAAAAGAAGAATGTCGTCGGACAAGACGATAGGCGGCGGGGGGTGCGCCGAAGAGTGAGTCCTCACAGGTACGCAACCGGCCTCTTGGGGGAAAACGTTCACTGACCGCGGACGTAGCCAGCGCGTGAGGCAAAGGGAAAACCGACCAGGTGCCCGGAAGGTCACTTCAACCGATCAGGGTTAAGCAACCATAAAAAAATCGGTCGTCCGGGGGTCACAAAAACCTGCCAAAGGAAAGCAGATGATCTCCTCGGGAAATCAGGTTGGAGGGGGGGACAGGTAAATGGGAGGGGTTTACACAAATCATTAATCAAAGAATACCCTGCATTGAACCCAGCACAGATTCCTGACCAGAAAAGGAGGAAATCCGCAAAGAAGACTGCATGAAAAAAAGAGGGGTCGCATACTCTTCTGTCCAAGTGGTCTTCCCTAACTCCATTCAAGGGGAAGGAAAAAAACCTCCGAAAAAGGGGGGGGCAACCCCTACTGCTGCGAGTGCCAAGGTGCCGTCGACAGGGAACGAAAGAAAGAAACTGGCAGCGTCCGCAGTGAAGATGATTCCGGGGCAGGTCAACGGGGAAGGTTTAAAGCGGCTGGGCAAAGAAGAAAAACCAATAAATAAAGAGGACGGAACGACTCCGAAGGCGACCGCTGAGCCCGCTCTGGGGGGGTACTTAGTCGTCTTGGGGGGGAGGGGGGCTCCGCTGTGGAATCCCTTTTGGGAAGCCTTATAACGGGAAGAAGAGAACCCTGCTTCCGTGGGGACGGGACGCCGACGCGAGCCGTCGTCAGTCCGGACGGCTCAGGCGCACACCAAGCAGGGGAAAAGGCCGCGGCCAGTTTCTTCGCCTGTCAACTAAAAAGGGCAAAGAAAGGTCGCCTCTCAATACCAGAACGGAGGGAAGCAAAGCTCGTGTGGGGGGGGGGGGGGGGGGGGGGAGGGTGCGGGTTATAAGCTCACAACAACTTAGGAGAGGAAAAAGAGAAAACCAAAATCTCTAAAAGGCCGAAACTCCGGAGGTAGACGAAGCGAACGGTCTTGAAAATTACGTGGGGTCCGGCTACGACTAAAAAGGGAAAGAAAGACCAGGCGCGAAAGGGACAGGGAGAAGACGAAAAAAGACAACATCAGGAAGCCGCCTGAAAAAACGTAAAAGGGTCGCGGTCTCCGCTCTATCAACAACACCTTGCTGCCCAGGCTGATCAACAAAAAACAGAAAAGACAGTCCTAAAAGAACGAACAGCGAAAACTGCGAGGTCGGTTACCAAATAGGAGGAAAGAGAATCCTGCCCGCCGGCAAAAAAGGAACATCGTGTCCCTCCCTGCATCATCGGATGCTGAAAGAGGCCGGATCGGAAATAGGAAGGTCGGGCCAGGAAGGCCAGCCGTACTGGGAAAGAGGGGGAGACGGGGGTCACTCACACAATCCGTGGTCAAACATGAGGGGGGGGGAAAGAAATGTCGTATACGCGGAAAAAAAAAACGATCTTCTAAAAAGAGAAGGTCGGCGGCGCGGGGAGATGCCGAACGATCCAACCGCTTCGGTCCAATTGCTGGGCAGAAAAAACCAGAAAAAGTATTCACGGGATTGAGCGTGAGGCTCAACAGGCACAAGAATCAACGACCCCGAGGAGAGATGCGACCCCGTTCCCCGGCCGCTGTGCCCTTAAAAAAGGGAACTGGGGACGGCAAAAGAAAAGGACGGCAAGACGACACCCCTGGTCAATCGAAACAAGGGTACCCTACACTCCGCGTCGTTAGGAACGGCTCGCGGAGCAATAACGAGGAAACCTTTGAACCGGACGGTTGTAAAAAATCGGCGGGATCGGCCTATCAAAAAAAAGCAACCTGATAGAGAGGGCAAAAAAAGGACATGTAACGGGGGAGGTTAGAAATGGAAAAGCTGTCTAAAGTCTACAAGAGAAATGCGGTGCCGCGAGGGGGAGAAGAACGGTGCCATGCCGAACAGGGAGGTGAAGAGGGTCCGAGTCTAATCGTCAACGCCCCGTTCCAAGGGGAACACCAAAGGTCCCAAGCCGAAATCGATCTCGCCTAGGTGGCAAGATCAAGCTGCCGAGGAGCTGGGGGGTACCGGGGGGAAACCAAGAGGGGGGAAACAGTTCATCAGATCGACACAAAAATACCGGCGCTCGCCGAATCGCAAAACTACGGGCCTACACCTCAAACCTGACAAACTGACCAAAAGGGCGCGAAAAGAAATTACCGTCCAAAAAAAAGGTGAAAGGAGGTGCATAGGGTACACGGTCTTTGCGGAGAGAGGGGGGGGGAAGGGCTCTGAGGGATGGAGATAGGGGAAGGAGCGGAAGGGGAAGAGCTCTCGGCAGGACCAAAGTCGGTTAAACAGTGGCGCGGTAAAAGCAGACAAAGCGCGGTACCGGAAGAGGGGAACGCAAGGCAAGCGGGTCAAGCTAAAGATAAAAGAGGACGCCGATCCCAAAAAACGGCTTGTGGCAGGCATGGCGCGCCGGCTAACCGCAGAAAAGGAAAACACAAGCGTCAGAGCAAAAAATAAAACCGAACGAAGAAAACGGAGCCACAAAACCAGGGAAACCACGATCCCGAGCGCAGAAAGGAAGGGTAGGGTTTGCAACGGAGACAGAAAGCAAAAAAAAAACGTGTACTGGGAGTCAAGGAATGAAAAAGGGAGGGGGAAGAAGTCGACAGTGCTGGAACAATGCCAAGGGGTGAGAGATCGGCCGGGCAAAGACGAACCATGATGAAGACCAAAACCCGCGCACCAAACCGACCGACCAAGACAATGCGCAGCAAAGCGCAAATCCGCGCCTGCAGCAAGAGGTCCACAGGGGCGAAATACGGGTCAGGGAAGCCTTCTTGTCTTTCGCGAAAACGATGTCCTCACGGGGGATACTCGAGCAAAAAAAACAAAAAAAAAAAACCCCAAAGAGGAGGGAAGAGCGACGGATGCCAACGCATAACAAGGGAAGTTTCGCCTAGGGATGGTCATAGTAGCTTGGAAAGGGTCAGACAAACACGTCCCGGTTTAAACAGGTGGACCCCGGCGCCGACAGTGCCGCCGGGATTCGAAAGGGAGGGGAACGAAGGAAGAAAAACAGGCGTCGGCGCACTCTGGGAAACTAGGACATGAAAAGAGGAAATAAGTAAACAAAAGCACGCCGCGGCCCCGCCAAGACCCAAAAACGCTGTGACGGAAGGAAAAAAAAAAAAATGTTCAAAGACAGGGGGGGAATCGCGGGAACGCAAAGTCAAGGGCAGCCGGCATCGGACGGCGCAGTTCGGCGCGGGGCAAGTCGTCTACTCCTCAAGGAAGGGGACGGTTCTGGCATGTCAACGAGCTAGGGGCCGACAAAAATAAAAAGTCAAGAAGTCCACAAGGGGGCGGCCGGCGTCAGACAAAAATCCCGTCACCCCCAAAACCTCCTGGGAAAAGGCCCAGTGAGAGAAAGATGTCGACAGGAGGAAGAAAGAGATCAACGGAAAAACGGTCCCGGTTCCATCTCGCGACGGACTGGGTGAGTGAGTACCACCAAACGCCAAAAAGGGGGTAATGGCCAAAAAAGAATTAACCCTTGTTGGAAAAAGGGGGCGCAGCACCTGCTCTAAGAAAAAGGGCTTCGTCCAAAAAAGCTCGTGTACGGATAGGCAGGGGGGGAGGAGGGTGAGGAGGGTGGTAGTGGTTCCGTCCCACCACTCCGCCCCTAGGGGGAGGTCCCGGCGTCCCAAAAAAGAGCGAGGCGGCCTGAAAGGGGAGGGGTAACAGTCGACCATGTGGAGGGCGGAAAATTCACCAGCGTGCTCTCAGGACCCTGCTCGGCCTAAAAAACAAGGAAAACGTCGCGGGAGAAGACGGAGGAGGCAAATCGCGTCGGAAACTGTAAAAGCGTCTTGGGGTCAGGAAAAACGGCAGAGGTTTAAGGGGAGGGGGGAAGCTGTCTCGGCGGTGCAATGTGGGCCAAAGGGTGGTCAAGAAAATGCAAAAGCCGTTGTACGCAAAAAATCGGTCTAAAGGTCCGAGGATCAATGGGGCAAGGGCGGGGGGAGTGAAGGCGGTACACAGATGAACTGCGGTGGAGGCTTTTGAAGCTTAAGGACTTCACCTCAGAAGTTAGAGCAGATCGAAAGAAACCGTAACAGTTGCTCCAAGGCGCCACGGGTATGGGAAACCGGTGCCCTGCGACAGGCCATTTTGCCGGATAATTGGACGCTGTTTTCGAAGGGGGAAAAAAAGAAGTGGACTGGGTTTGGGACGCAGAAGATAAGAGTCGAACGCCGCTGCCCCCATCATGCCAAGGGTGTCGTATGGCGGTTGCCAGGGCCGTGCGAGGGGGGGGGGGAAGGGGCGGCCGCCCTTCCGACAGAATTAGCCAAAAGCCGCGAAGATACGCTCAGACCTGTCGCGTAAAGAACGACGTACCGCTTGGCCTAAAACGGGGGGGACACAGGAGCTGTGAAAGGAAGTGAGGTCCAGAAAGTCTGGGGACCCTATCACACACTAGAAAATAGCCCCGCCGGAAAACTCTAACTCGAGACTCTAAAAAAAATCAACACCAATTGGCGCCGGAACAGAGGAAAAAGAAAAGACGCGGAAAGAGGGGGTCAAAAACTCAACATCAACAAAAGGAGAAAAGAAGGGAGTTGGGGGCACGAAAAGGGAGCGAAGCTGTGCTGCGGAATCAGCCACTGGTGGGGGAGGGGAGGTCTAATAGTGTAAAAACCGGCGAGCCGGGTCCCACCAAAGGTGGGGGGGTCCGAGCGTCAAGCCGCAGAAAAACGAACAGACGAACCGGTGCTCGAAGCGCGAACCGTCGAACGGCTCACCTACAGGTCTGACGGGTGAGGAGGGAAAGTAAGCTCAAGCCGGCGAATACGTGCTCGTTCAACCGTGAAAAACAACAAAGGGCCCACAAAGACAGCCGAAAGCAGGGACGGAGAGGAGGACGGCGTTCGACGAAAAATCTGAGGATAAAAAAAAACAAAAACGGCAAACGTGCTTGGTACCAAGACGCGACCTTAAATAAGGCACCCGAAAGCAGACGCCGGGCAAAGGCTGGACATCCTCGCGTGGGGGGGAAAAAAACACGGTAGGCCACGAGAGCTCGCACTCGCCGGCACTAGTACGAAAGCTTCCACACCTCCCCCTCCGGACCGAAACACAGTCAAGAACAAAAAGAACAGCTAAGGCACCGGTCAACGCGGAAAAAGAACCCCGACAAGCGTCCACACTGCCTGGGCATCTGCGGACCAACAGTGGACCAACTGAAAACAGGCCGCAAAGAAAGGGGGAACCGAGGGGAGAAGGGCCAAAAAAAAAAAAAAGGACCCATCTGGGCGAGAAAAAATCACCGCGCAAATGAGCATCGAACGGTCAGGGAGGAAACGAGCATGTAGAAAAAAAAAAGGAAAAGATTAAAAATCCCTTCAAGGCTTGCGCCCCTAGCAACCTCCGCTCAGACGGGGTGGAAAAAAAGGAGAGAAGGAAGGCGGCGTTGGGAGGAGGGCTGTAAAAAAATCCAAGTAAGACGCCCTTCCTCTCCGTACAGGAGCAGGATGGGACGACTGTAAGGCGCGCGGTCGAAACGAGGGGGAAGGGAAAGGAGGAAATGAACACCACGGTCAACTCTCAAGACAGCACGAGGAAGTGGCCGCCGAACGAAAACCAGCCAGTCCGCCTATCTGTACGACGGTTCATTCGTATGCGAAAGACGGGAACCCGACGCCAGAGGGAGACTGCGCCCAGCAAAAGGGAAATAAAAAGGGAGGTGGTGGGGTTCCAGACCGGAAGTGCTGGAGGCGCCGACGGCACGAAGACTGCGGCGCCTTACGAGACCGGGAGGCCCGAGCGAGGGGGGGACACAGGCCTTCGCCTAAGGCAAGACAGCGACACTCGGCAGCGAAAGTCCTCCCCGCAAACATCGAACCGAGGAAAAACGGACGGGCAAAGAAGTCCAAGGAGGAGGCATCCTGGTCGGGTTGCGCGCGGCACCGCGACCAAGGGCAACGGATCGGAAGGGCTGGTGGAAAAGAGACATCTTAGACAAATAACAGAAAAAAAGACTCAAAAAAAAAAAGGAACAACTACCGGAGATCGCAAAGGGTCGTTCGCCGAGAAAAGCGCACCTGAGTGCGAAACGAGGGATAAGAGCCAAGCCCGCGAGGCAAGAAACGGCACTAAATGCAGCCATCCGGCGCTCATGTACCCCGCCCCGAGCTCTCGAGAGAATGTATGGAACATACATGAGGGCACAAAAAAAAGTCGACCATGATTTTCGTGGAATCGCCACGAAAGAAGATCGGGCTTTGTCGTCTAGAGGCGCTGGACTGGCAGATCCGCGCGGGAGGATGGGTTAAGAAAGGACTGCAGGGTCCGTCATCATGAGGTTTCCGGCCGCCTCGATCAAAGGAAAGGGTAGCCCCGCTCACGAAGGAGGAAAAGGACATCGGCAACGAACGACCGGAAAATAAACTAGGGAAAGCTGCGCGGAAAAAAAAAGAAGACGTTTCGCCGCGATCGGGGAAGACTCCTTGATCCGGTGGTGTGCCGGCAAGGGTGGGGGCAAGAGGTCGCAAGGAAACGGAAAAGACGAGCAGTTGGGAGGGTATAGGAGGCACTGAAAAAGGGGAAGGGGAAAGCCAGGCCACCGGCAAAGGTGGGTAATTGGGGCTCGGTGCAGAGACGGACCGGAGGAAAACTCAGCGTAAATACGGGAGCTCTACGTGGCCCGCGTCAGGCAGCATCAAGGAAGAGAGAACTAGGAAAAAAACCACCGGGCCGACCGCCGCTGAGCACTCTATATCGCCTAAAGGGGGGGAGAAACACTGGGTCCCGAGAACCAGCAAACTCGGCAAGGTCACGAAAGAACTCACAGACCGTGTACAGATCATCACCTACTTTAACATATGGGGTGGATTAAGGTACATGGAGCTGCCGCTGGTGAAGGGGAGAAATAGGCAGGGGAGCCAGGGCTGTCCAGGTCTGCGCATAAAGGGGCTTCTTGTCAGATTGCCTACAGGGGGGACGGACAATAGCATAGTGACCAGCTAAAAGGGAAGATGGAAACCGCGCCAAATCAACTGAAGGGGGTCGGCGCGAACGTATAGGTGACATTTCACAGGACGCGGAACTAAGTAAAACGCAGAACGAAAGCAAAAAAGCCCTCAGACATGCCACCATTTTCTACCTCTCGAAGAAAGGACAAGGTAGACGTTCAGAAAACCTCCGAGGAGGACAGGGGAAATAAAAAAACGACCGGGGGGATCATGTCCTGGGGTCCTTCCGACGATCAGGTTAAGGACTTTGGGCCCGGCAGATAGGCTGGATGGACAACCGTCCAAGCTTTAGGCGCGCTCGTTCGGAACAGGCCCAGGGGATAAACGGAGCGGCTGGGTGGCAATGAGCAGAATAAAAAGTGCCAAGTCTGGCACTCCCGAGAGTGCTAGGAAAACCAAATAACAAATAAAAGGACATACTTTCAAAAGGCCTCAAAAAGCCCGCAATATGAAAAATGGGGTATGCGAGGGCAGGGGAGAAAAAAAAATCGGCCATCCCGAATACCTAGGGAAGGTTCAAAAATCACCAAAAAAAAAAAGACGGGAGGAGCGCGTCGCATATCCTCGCGCCGCCTAAGAACAAGCAGGGGGGCGATCAGTGAAAGCAACCGGGAGCAAGACGTAAGACAAACGAGGAAACGCGGACAAAAGACTGTGTGCGGTGACCCAAGAGGAGGGCAATGTTCTGAACTAGGGGCTCCAGAAAAAAAACCCGAAGGCAAAAGCAGCGTGCCGAAAAAATGATGCATGGAGCCAGAAGTAAGGGTGCAAGCGGGAAAAGAGAACAAGATACGCCGAGACTCAAAAACTCGCAGAGCAGAAAACTGGACCGCGGAGTTTGTGGCGTAGTCCGGGGTGCGGCCCAGAAGAAGAGTGGGGGGCAGCCTGGGGGGTGGGAAAACGATATCAGGAAAAAAACAGCCTTCCACGGGGTGGGGCGGCGGCAAAAAAGACTACCGGTCGTCAAAAAAGACCGGCTACGCCGAAGCCGCGCAGTGACGCTGAACGGCGGCCAATTCTCACCGGAAAAAAGGGCCTAAAAGAAACAACGCGCAGACCCGACCAGGAGGGCGCGCAAAGAGGGCTCTAGTTTAATGGTG
>Ga0179593_1374913_pt1 | contig 14505 bp, 18 predicted proteins | sample CZODoug2_1_08_16_FD_185931 | JGI IMG/M metagenome (GOLD analysis project Ga0179593, IMG submission 185931) | Vadose zone soil fungal communities from Angelo Coast Range Reserve, California, USA - CZODoug2_1_08_16fungal (PacBio error correction) | ecosystem: Environmental > Terrestrial > Soil >...
CCCAAAAACCACTCCATCGCTATACCGATCATCCATGAGACAATATATAAACTTAAAAAAAAATAAGGGAAAGGGGAAAAAACCAAGAGTGGGGGGGAAGGGTTGGGGGACACGGTTAGGAACGCCAGGTCGAAATTGAAGCTGTCGGAAAAAGATTGTGGTTTGGGAGGGGGAAAAAAAATTAAACGAAAAATCGTCCGGAAACGAGCAAGGTTAACAACCAAAAGACAAAACCAAAAGGGATCAAAGGAAAAAGTCAACTAAAACAGTGAAGCATCCCTGTCAGACACATTGGGGGTCGGGAGAAGTGACGTCAACGCAAAAACTTAAATGGGGTTGTTGGGGAAGAAAACAAGAAAAAGTGCAAAGGCACTGAAAAAAAAAACGAACGATTAGCTGCCGCCGGGAAAACCCGATGGGAGAAGTGGACAAGAAAGGGGACCGCGTCAAGAAGAGCGTACGCGGAAGGACAAGAGAGTAAATCGAAGGGAAAAGCCATCGGGGTCAAGGGCTTCAAAACGAAAAGACAAGAAACGGAAAAAGCCTCGAGGGAAGAATCAAGAGCGGGTGGGGGTTGGGGAAAAGCTGACCACGATCAAAAAACCGCAACTGACCTGCAAACGCAACCTAAACTGAGGGGGCGGCACTGGGGGAACCTTGGGAGAGGAAAACGGGCTGGGGAAATGGCGGAAGACTGTTCTTGGAAGCAAAAAATTAACAAGACAAAGGAAAATACATTAGGTCACAACTGAAAGAGAATTGGGGTTGGAAAAAATAAAAACGGTGGTAAAAAAAAAGGGTAGGGAAAGGGAAGAAAAAAAGTCCGGGTCGGAGCACCACTAGCTGACCTGAAGCACTACAAGCAAGGGGGTATGTTAAAAGGCGAATCAACTCCGACGGCTGCGACAGGTGTAGCAACTTGGGGAAAAAAAGGGAAGGCAAGCCTACCCTAGAAAGGGGAGTTCAATGGGGTAAGGGACAACGGGAAACAGATCATGGTTGTTGGACGAGCCAGGGAGAAAAATCGTACGTCTGGCAAACGCGAGGTGCAAAAGGTTTCGAATGGTTGCCTAAAGGCGGGGGGCAAGAAAAAAAAAAGGGGGGACCGATAGAGCTAAAGGTCACATAAACGAACGTGGGGGGCAACTGGAAGGTAGGAGCCGGGTGAGCAGAGGAAGGGGGAGTAACAGAGACCCCCCCCCCCACAGCGGGGGTTCACAATGACAAGGCCAAACTGGGGGCTGGGGGGGGGTTTAAAGTGACAAAAAAAAGGTTCAATGGAAAGAAAGAAAAAAAAAACAAACCCGGGGAACACGGACAGAAGGTCTGTGGAATGGGGGGTTGGAACAACCAGTCGCTTGTCCACGGAAGACAGGGGGAGGGTTGACCGGAATGAAGGAGTCAAAATGAAGCACTCGATCAAAACTTATGGGTTTAAACGAAAGACACGCAGTGGTTCCCGGACAACAAAACAGACCCAGGCCTGTTGGTCGAAACGCTAAGGAAAAAAGAGTCAAACTAACAGGGGGAAAAGTGTGCAATTGAACCCTTACTTTAAATCCGGGAGATAAAGTACGACCACATGACATCTAAAAAGAAGCCAGAAATAATCAAAGCCTGACCTTTACTCTTGGGGGAAAAACGCAGCCACTACCTTCCTCCAAACTTACCACTCCAAAGTGCGGGGGGTGGTGTTCGGGGGCGAATATGGAGCATCTAGAAGCTGGGTAAGTTGGGGGGGGGGGGGGGGGGGGGGGGGGGGTGGGGGTGGGGGGGTCGGGCGAGGGAGTTTGCACTGGGAAAAAAAGTGTTTGAGTCGAATACGGAACTGCTTGTGCCCATCATGAAACCGTGCCCACGATAGTCCTCACGGTTCTTAAAAAAAACGCTGGGGGGAAGAGGTTGGTTTGGTCAAAGCGAGAAGAATGGATCTTGGGGGAATGGAGTTTGGTGCGAGTCGGAGAGCTTTGGCTTCCAGATCGGCACTGAAAATACCGGCGAAAACGGGTTTTGGTCAGCCCCGTGGGTTTCTCCCGAGACCCTCTCCGGGTTGGGTGTAGGACAGAAAGGAAGACCCCTGACCGGCAGGACGAGGCGACATAAACAGGGGTTGGAAAAGGGAAAGACGTGGGGGGTGCAAAACAGCAATCTGGAGGCACATTGAAAACACAATTGGGCAGTGAAACAAGATTATGGGAACACAGGGAGGTGGGGGTGGGGGGGGAGCAGGGGGAGTTCCATAAGCAGAGACACAAGTTTCCATCTCGCTGTAACCCGCACCGAACCCCCGGGCGGGGGAAGATTCGCACGAAAAAACCGAAAAAAGACGGGGGGCCAGGTAAACGTTTGACTCCCAGCCAACTGTACGCTTAAGGCGGTACCAACGGAAAGCAGGGGGTTCAACTGGAAGAGGACCAACAAAACCAACGGGGGGAGTTTCAGTAATTCTAAATCATTAGGGGCTTCGAATGGCCGGAAACCCGGGAGGCGAATTAAATACGGGACCAAAAACTTTAGGAACAAAAAGGGTCTCAAACCATTGGGTTGGGGATGAGTAATTAAAGGACACATTTAAAGGGAGGAAAACGGGCACTCCGGCGGGACACCAACGGTTCGCTGCAGGAGAACAAAACCCAAAACAGGTTCGCCAAGACAAGGAGAACACAAAACAGGAAAAAAAAAAAACCCGAGAAAAATGAAGTGGGGGAAGAAAAAAAAAACGAAATTGGGGGGAGCAGTGGGAAAGGCTAAATTAAAAACCTGTACTTGGGGGCGGGTTTGGGGAAGGGTATGGGCCAGGGCACCCCCTGCCTGTTTAGAAACTTAAAACAGAATGTTCAGATTTAAGGAAATGAAAACAAAACGCAAACGGGTTGAGATATACGAAATGGGTTGTGGCGGAAAAAAAAGGGTCGGGTTTCAGAGGGGGGGACGGTCCGCAGAAAAAGCCCAAAACAAGAAAAATCACAAAAAAAAATCATTGTCGCGACGGGGGAAGTCGGGACGCCCAGTAAGGCAATAAAGGGTGTTTGAAAAAAAAACAACCAAAATGGCAAAGTGTGTGGCTGGATCGTTTGGGGTGTTGGTGACAAATGGCGCGGCGAAGAAAGGTGGGCCACCAACCTGGGGGAAAAAAGTGAGGGAAAAAAAATTTTGGAAAAGTAGGAGCAGCAAAAACGGCCACAGGGGGGAAAGAACGGGACTTCTGATTCAAATCATGACGGGTCGGGTGGGGGAACGTGGAACTGGGAGGAGTTGTAACGGGTGGGGAAAGAAAAATGGAAGTTTCCGACCAACAATAAGAAACGCGGGTATGATTGAAGGAAAAAAGATAGGAGGGCAACAAAGACTGGGGACAAAAGCCTTCCATACCGGCTTACCAATGATCGTTGGGGGCAAGCCAAGACCACTAAAAAAGAAAGTGGGGAAAACTCGAGGGGGTGTCGTCAAAGGAATCCGGGTCAAACGAATAGAAGTAAAAATGAGACAGGTCACAGGAGAAAGAACAGATCCAACGACATTTGTGACACACATTTGTGGGTCCCTAGACAAAGAACGCGAAGAAAAACCAAGACGAGGCTCCGACCAACTGAGGGGGGTGGGGGGTGGAACCTGGACACGGACGTTGGTGGTGGGCCTGGGGAAAAAAAAGTGAAAAAAATAAAGGGAAAAGAAGGGTGCGACGATCCCAGAAGATAAGCCGCTCCCACTCGATACTCTAGAAAAAAAAAACACGGAGGATGGAGTAAAATAGAATTGGGCTCTAGAGGTCCGGTGACTGGAAAGAAAGAATTCGGCGTGAAATATCCTGCTAAACGCCGGTCCATGGAAAAATTTGGGGTTCCCCCCCGTGACACTTCCAATGTGGTCTAATCAGTGGTTCCGCAAAGGCAAATTCGGGAGAGGGGAAGGTGAAACGATCGGGGAGGAAGAATGAGGAGAAAAAGGAAAGGGTGGGGGAGGGGGCCGGGGAGGGAGGAGAGCGGACGGGGAAAGGCAAGGAAGGGGAAAAAAAGGGGGGTTGGTAAAAGGGAAAAGAGATAAGAGTTCAAGGGAGGAAGCGAGGGTTTGTGAGAGGGGATTGTGGGGGAGGCGATTGGTATAGAGAATAGGGGTATTAACGTAGATGAATGGTTGGAAAGCATCATCTTTTGGCACTTTTACAGATTACTATTCGAACTGCCCCTAGCTAATGTGTGATCGGGCAAACAAAGCAAACGGTGGAAGGAAACAAAGCACAAGGATTGTTACAATGGGGAAGTTGTGATGTGAAAACGACTAGATGGGAAGGAAAAGACCCAGAGGTAGTTACACGAAAGATAAAAAAAAAGCTATATAGGTACGTTCTTTTCAAAGGGAAACCAAGAAAAGTACACGGAAAGGAAAGGTCAACCGGATAACACAAGACCCTAGGATCAAAGTAACGGAAAAAAAGGGAAAAAAAAAGTAAAAGATGCCTACTACGTGGTGTCGGAGTGTTCCTGCAAAATACCAAGGGTAGGGGTAAACGTGGTTCATCCTCCTAAAAAAAAAACCTCCAAATTCAAAGGGTTCGATTAAAGTGTAAAAAAAAACAAAAAAAGGGGGGGGAGTTGAGCAGCCGGGGCGGGGGAAACTTTAGAGAAAAACAAGTTGGCAGAGGGTGGAGTGGAGGGGTCAACCACGGTACGGGAAAAACAGAAAACCGTCACGGAAAAAAAAAAGCAGTCAAATTGAGTGGTGGCAAAAAAATGGGAAAAACACGGAAATGAGGGGAGTTGAGTAACGTCAAAAGGGAAAAAGAAGGGGAATGGCAACAAAAGAAAATAAACAGCGTCTTGGATAACGAAGGGGAACAGAACCCAAGGGAGGGAACCATCCCAATTTGGACTCGGTCAATGGTAGGAAAAAATGGGAGGAAAGGTGGGACGGATTGCAAAAGCGTCCGAACAAAACGGCAAAAAGGGGTCAAGAAACGCACAACACGTAGAATAGGGAACTGAGGGGCAATTACGAATCAAATCATGGGGGCGGCCAAAAAAGTGTTCATCAATTTTTTAAACAAAAGCGAAAAGGGAATCAAACGAGACCAGACTGAATGAGGAAACCTGTAACCATTCACGGGGGGCACTCACGAAAATGCCCTGGCCAGGGGGAAAAAAAAACCGACCGCTACACGTTGGGGGGAGGGTCAAACGGGACTGTAAGCAGGAAAAAAGTTGGAAAAGGGCAGACAAAGCGTGCAGGCACGGGCACTCCCGCCCAAAGGCCAAGGTGAAGAAGAAACTTGAGTTAACGGGAAAAAAAAAAAATAGAGCACAACAACCGGCAAAGAGTTGCACTGAAAAATTTGGGGGGAATCTCACCGAGGCTGTGGCGCAACACATAGAAGCATTTTGGAAAAAAAGGGGAGGGCGGGGGGGATCCTTTCCTCCCCGGGCGGGCACAAGACCCCCCAAAAAGAAACAAAGGGAAACGGGAAAACAAAGGGGCAAGCGAGCCGTAAAGGCACGGGTGGGGCAGAGGCAAGACAAAAAGAGGCCCAATCAAAATGACCAAGAAAATCCAGCGGAAACGACTTTGCAAAAACTCTTTCAACAAAAGAGTTTAGAAGAGAAAAAGGGGGAAAATATGGGGGCAAAAGGGGAAAAAAATGACAACAACACACTGTTTCCCAGACTCATTCGAGGGGGGAAACCAAAAGAGAAAAGGCTTAATTGGAAAGGAGACGCAGGGACCGAGGTTGTCCAAGGACCCTGGACCGCGGGGGGAGTCTAAACATTGACATGGGCGTCCAGGGTATCGGACGGTAGGAACGATGGGGGGGAAAGAAAAGGGAAAAAAAAACCAAGAGTACGGTTTTAACTGGGGCAAACGGGAAAAGTGGTTGGGAAAAAAAAACGGCCAAACTAGTTGGGGTAAAACATTTTCCAAAAACTTGGAGAGGGCGTGTCCAAAAAAAAAGGGGATTCCGAGGGGCTGACGGAAAAATAAGTTCGGGGACCCGCAACGAGGAATGAAATACGGAACAAACGAAAAAATACTCAAAAAGAGCAGAAAGGGGTTTGGGTCAAGAAAGGGTCCCGATTCAAAGCTTAATCACTTGGCAAAGTGGAAAACATCAGCAAAAAAAAGGGCGTGTTCCTTCGGCAAAAAGGACACGTTAGAGTCAAAAAAGGGACAGTCAACAAAAACGAGTCCTATCCAAGGGCCTAATCATGTGTGAACGGGGGGAGACATCGTGTCAACCAAAATGTGAGCCTGGGAGAAAAAAAAATGCGAAAAAAGGTGCAATCAGCAGGTGAAGAAGGGACAGAACTCAAGGGATTAAAAAATTGGGGACAAGTTGGGGGGGAACGAAAAGGGGAACGGTACGAGCTAGGCTTAAGGGGGAGGATTAAAAAAAAACAGGGGAGAAACTCAAATGCTAAGCGAAAAGACAGCTGACACACCGTGAACGCACAAGAAGCATCGCCGCGTTGGTAAAAAAAAAAGAGGCTGGCTAATTGGGTTTGGTTTCTGTGGCGGGGGGGGGGCCGGAAAAAAAATTAAAAATGCCCAATTGCAACCACGTCTTCCAATAAAAAGGAGAAGGATTACATGAGAGTTTCTGGTGCCCTCAAGGAGGGGGGGGAGGGGAGAAGTGTGATCGGGGGGGCACAAACAGGAAAGACCCACGTCCACGCAAATAACTTCACGGCCAATGAAGGTCAGGGCGGTGAAGGAAAAGGAACAGGCGCTTACGGGTCGGGAGAGAAAGGAGGTGAAAGGAACCACCGCGGGACAACTAAAAATGACGCTGGTGAATGAGGGAACCAAAAGGGCCGGAAACAGGGGGGATGGGGGGGAGCACTTCGACTAATTTCGGAGGGTTTTTTACAAAGCCGAAACAACTAAAGGGGGGGGAGCAAAAAGCAACAATGGTCGAAAACCAGAGAAATGAACCAAAAAATCGGGAAAGAGGGAGCGGGACTAAAGGGGAAAATTGGTGGGGATTTATGAGTGTTTGGGTTTCTTGTGTTTGGGAAGGGGAAAAAAAAGGGTATCGGAATGCCGAATGGGGGAAAGTTGGGACAAAAGCAAAAAAGGGGGCAGATGCTCGCAAAAAGCACCAAAATAAAATCCGCAAAGAAAAAGGGCAATGCCAAATGAGGGGGTCCCCCCTAAAAAAAAACATGGGGAAGGGAACGTGGGACAAACTCTTGACAGCACGGGGAACGGCCAGAAAAAAAAGAATTGAGGAGGGTGAAAAAAATGCCAGTGTGGAAGGGTGACGGAAAGGCAAAAAATTGTCGCTACGGGGCTCAAACCAAGGGAGACAAACCCAAAACCAAGTGTTTTGGGGGATTCTTCGACAGAGATGGGAAGCTGGCGAAGCGAGAAAAAAACAAAAAAAAAAGAAAAGGGGAAAGGAAAAAAGAGAGAGAAAACAGCACAAAAACAAGTTTTCAAGGGCCGACGGGTACGAAGACAAACAGGGGGGGTTTTTGGGTTTCCGGAAGCCGAACCTAAAAAAGGAAGAAAACGAAAAAAAGGACTGAAAAAAACCAAAAGAAGACCGGGAAACAAGGAAAGAAAACACCGGAAAAAATGGAGACAAGGAGAGAAACGGAATTAGGTGGAGACCCACTGAAGGGGGTTTGCACATCCTTTTGCTGGCTGAGGGAAACGGAGGGAGGAAGGATCTAAAGACTATAGGTACAACAATGAAAAAGTACACTTCGGCGGCCGATCAAAAGGTGGGGTTGACAGAAATCCACAAGAAAAAAAAAAAAAAAATAGAAAAGAAAGCCACAATTCCGGTGAAACTGTAAGAAGTCAGTGGTTCCGGGGTCGGACAAAGGGGGGTTGGGGCGAGGATGACTTGGTTAATAGCTACATGGCGTCTGGGGGGAGCAAAAGGGGGACAGTTGGGCAAAACAAGGGGGAACAAGTCAACGTAGCGAGCACAAAAGGAAAGAAACTGTTCGCCGGTTGGGAGATGAGAGAAATACCAAGACCGAGCCAGAGAAAAGGCTTACCGCAAATGAAAGCGAAAGCTAGGGTCAGGGGAGAGATAGGGTAAACATGTGGGAAAGGCCAGAACAAAATAAAATCTGGAGGGACGCAGGCAGAGGAGGGGGGTGAAAGGGGGGGGGCAGGAAAACCGTTGCCGGGGGTGGTTGTGACAAACAGAAATGACAACACAAAACTGCCAACACCAATAAGGGGGGGGAAAATTGGAAGACATCTCGTGGGGAAATTGTCACAGAATGAAAAATAAAGGGGCCTTGTCATTGGAGAAAGAAATTTAATCCAAACATCCAAACCCCGAAAAAGGCCCCTTAGAAAAGAGGAGAAAAGGAGCTGGAACTGGGTTAAAGAAAAAACAAAAATGGGGGAAGGGAAAGTAACTTAAAAAAAAAAGACGCGAAACAAGGGGGGCCCACTCCGTTCCACCGGGAGCAGCCTCGAGGAAGGAGTATGAAAGGTGACAACTGTTTCAAAGCTTTACAGAAGAAGAAGTCGGACGGTAACCGTGAAAGGGGAGGGGGGGGGGTAAAAACAACGACAAATGTTTTGTACAAGGGGGTGGGTCAACGAGAAGGATCCAAAAGATCGGCCCTCTACAAAGCGACTGGGGGGCCAAAAAAAAAGGGGGGTTAGGGAATTGTGCTAAAAAAACGTAAAAAAAAGGCAGTTGGGGGGGGGGGAAAACAGAGAAAAGAAATCCAGGAAAAAGAGTAATAGTGGGGGGGCCTTAGGGGAGTGGGGGGGGAGAGAGAAACGGGGATCTAGGAGAAAAAGAGGAGGGTGTTTTTCCCCGAGGACCACGTTCACTGGAAAAAAGGGTTAAAATTAGGGGGGGGACACCAGCTTGAAAAAAGAGTCATAGACTAACCGGGGGGGGAAAAAAATTGGAAGGAGCGTAAAGTGGTGGGAAGGGGGGGGGTTGGGGGGGGGCACCGGGCTTCATTCAGAGGGGAAAAGATGTAGGTCAAGGCGTGTCGTGGGGTTGCCAGAAAAAAAGGGAGCAAACATTATTGTTTTGAAAGACTCGCAAAAAGGGGGGGGGGGAAAAACGAACAAAACCGGGGGATGTGGGAAAAAAAAAACTCTCACAAATAACTCGCCGCGCACAAGACCCGAAAACGGAGTGGGGGGTCCTAACATGCTTTTCCTACTGGAAGACCGGGCGATACGGCAACGAACTAAACCAAAAAGCACACGTAAGAGAAGCATTGGCTGTGGGGCGGGAGGGGGGAAGGAACAGAAAACCAATAAAAAAAAAAAAAAGGGAATACAACTACATGAAAAAGACTTCAGGATTTTGGCCCGGCGAAGAAACTACTAACTCGGTCTTTAGGGGGGGAGGGCGGTGGGTAAAAGGTCTGAGGGGGGTCTCAAAACAAGAAACCGCCTGGACCCTTGGACAAAGTGTGAAAAATTGCCCAAGCACGGATCGCTGAGGTCTTTTCGCGTGTAAAGACCGTGGCAGGGGGGGGGCATGCAATCGCAAAAACAGGGAAACCGCGGAGAGGTTGGGCCAAAAATTGTTAGACGGTTTCTCATACTCCCAATACAGGAGGCGGGGGGTGTGAGCGCCGCCGGGCAAAAAAAAGGGGGGGGGAAAACCTCAGTGGGTGGGAAAAAGAAGACGACTCGGGGCAAAAAAAAAAAAAAAACACATACACCCACTGGAAGCGGACCGAACAACCCAACCAAAAAAGGTGTGGACGGGCCAATGGCACCGGTTTTTGGGGGGTGTACCGAGGGGGAGAAAAGCAATAACGCCAGAAGTAAAAGGGTTTCAGGGACGGCGGGGAAAAAAATAACAACCTGCGGGAGGGGGGATCAAAAACAGTCCTCGGGGCCAGGAACACAGGACCTCAAAAGGTCAAGGGGGCCGGGGGGGGCCCTGGGAGGCCAAGACCGGCGAGGACCAGAAGGTAATGTGGATAATCCGCCAAAAAAAGGCAGGTTAGGGGGGACATAGAACTGCGGGAACCGCAACGGAACTTGTAAAATTGACGTACAACTTGAGGAAAAAGGGGGGCCAACCAGGGGACGGGAGAAAGAAAGGTATGCAGGGAAAGAAACCTGGACCGAGTCCACGTGGCGATCAGGCAGGACCGACCTTGCAGGCGAGCCCGAAGAAAAACCGCGCTGGAAGCCTGACCAGTCGGAATCGGGACGAACAGAGGAAAAATGTGGGCACGCTAATTGTTGGGGGGTTGCTTCATTGTGGGGGGGTCGAAAGAAAAGAGGGCATTTCCCATTTTTGTTTTTGGGCTGGCAGGTTTTGTGCCATGCCCAAAACGGGACTGGTTAAGAACCAATGGAACAGATTGTTCAGAGTGAAGGACTGGTCGAAAAAAAGACCAACTTTTGAGGGGAAGTCGAGAATTTGGGGACGCTGGTCGGGTTCAAAAAAAGTTGGGGGGGGGGTGATAAAACACTCCACAAAAGCAATCAGAATGGGAAAAACGGAGGGGGAAGAAGGGGCCGCCCAGACGCTTCAAGGGAACGGTCCGCCAACCCGGTCCCATAAATGGGGGATGCAAAGGGACAGGGGGGCTGAAAAATAAAAAGGTTCAATCGCCCGAAGGAAGGGGGGGAATGAATGCCCTGCAAGTAGGTAAAAAAAACGTGCACAGGTCCTAACGTGGCAAGGCTTCAGAAAAAAAAACTGAATCATAGGTCATTTGTGGTAGAAGGGCCCGTACTTTCAGGGGGTGGAGTCCTGGTCTTGGGAGAGAGAATTTCGAAAGGAGGGACCCTCCAATCTAAAAGCCCAGAATCGGGGGGGTATAAGGGGGGGGCACTACCTTTTTGGGTTTCGCAGTGAAAGCAAGAAAAGTGGTTCAATGTTCAAAACCACTAAAAACATGGGGGTCCAACAGACAGAAATTCGAAGAGTGGGGATCAAAGACGACCTGTGGGGGGAACTTGCTCAGAGAAACAAAAATGACACATGTTACTTCCCGAAGGGAAAAATCGAAGGGGCCACATGGGTGGGGAGGAGCAGAAACCTCCACTGAAAAAGCCTGTCACAGACCCAAGGCGGAGGGGGTGCCACTGGGCCAGGGCGTTTTGCTCAACTGGGAGGAGGGGGGACAAAGGGTTGATGCCGGGGGGCGCCTAAACATCAAGAAGATACCACGGCAGAAAGTAAAGAAAAGACATAAAAACAACAACAACTGATGATGTGAGGGAAAAGATCAGCGGGGAGCGCTGTCTGCACCCATCGTCGAAGTGACCAAAAAAACAGTCCGGCGCACAAAACTCCGTGGGGGCAATGCAAATTACCCTGTGGGGGGAGCAAGCAAAGGACCGGGTCGTAAAAAGAGTTCAACCCTGGTGCAAAAAAAAAAAGTCTCCGTGATGTTGTAGGGTGCACTCGGAGGGGACGGCTCTCAATGGAAGCTTTGTATCAGAACAAAAGGGGGACGAGAAAAAAAACCTCTCGACGCCCTGGGGGAAATGTGGTTGTGGTTGGGAAATGGGCCCAAAGAGGCCTGCAGCGGGAAAGGGGAGTTAACCTATAAAAAGCTAGGAATAGGTGGGTCGAGGAAAGGCAGCATAGAAAAGAAAAAGGGACAAAAAACGACCGGCAAAGTCACGAACCACCACCGATGAGAGAAAAAAGAAGTCACAAAGGCACTTCCTTTGGGACACGATGGCCGAAACTAAACTTGCAAGGGGCAAAGACAATGAATCATTGGAACATTGGGTCTACGCCCGACTGCCATCCACAAAGATCGACAAGGCTGTCAAAACCGTGTGAGAAACTGGCGGCGATCCTGACGACAAGATCGCGGATTGTGCTGTCATGGGGGGGGTGTTTGAGAAAAGTAAACCAACGCAGTAACCCCACAAAACAGTAAGAAAACACTATGCTCCAAAGTGAGGGGGGGAGGACACAATAAGCGGAAAGCCGGGAAAAGTAAATCTTGTTTTCATTATTAATGTAACCATAATGGGGGCATGCAAAACAGAAAAAAAATCTACATAGGACACCCAAGGCCCCGTGCCCAAGGATCGTAACGTTGGGGCCTCTGGGGGGGGGGGGGGCGGGTAAGAAATGGGAGAAAAAAAAGGGACGAACTTGTGTCCACAGAAACTCGGAAACAGGAACGGAGGTGTCGGACCACCGTTTACTCGGCCAGGGTTTCGGAAGAAGCATCAAAGAAGGGGGGACTGCAACAATGTGGTCCGCAAAAAGGGGGGGGTACGTAAACATGAAGAGATGGGTCTGGGCAAATTCAACGAGAGCAAGGGAAAAAAAAGGCCTTGCGCAAGGTATCCACAATCAAACGGCTGTCCTCGACGGACCCCCTTACAAAGGGACAACTCCTCATACAGGTTGACGTAAAACGGAATGGACAGGACTTAGGTTTCAAAAAAGAAATCCCAAAGCAGGGGCCGGCAGGTGTGACACGCCCCGCTCACACTGCCCATTTAAAAAAGTCTGTTCGACTCGATCAAAAAACCCGGAAGAGTTTCAACGGGTCACAAAATTGGGTGGGGATCCAAAAAAGGGGGGGGGGGGGGGGATTTTTAAACGCAAACCCCTTAGGCGGCACGGTTAAACATGTCGGGGAAGACTTCCCTAAAAGGGCTGCCGGGCTCCAACAGCCGCTAGCCCAGGGGAAAAAAAGAAAAATTGGCGAAAAAGAGGCGCCACTGTAGGACCACGGGGCCGTTGCAGCCGCCTGAATTCGTAAACGCAGGATCCAAAAGGTCATAAAAACAGCGAATCAGGCAGTGAAAACACTGACTGACCCCAAGAGACAGTGCCAGCCCCGGTTATGGGTGCCAAAGAAGCCCGTCCTCCAAACGGTCACAGAAGCGGAATTTTTGTTTTGCGCCCGGAAAGCACGGGGGAGGAGGTCTTGGTAAATTGGAGTTGAGTGTTTTGTAAGGGCCAGAGCTGGGGGGGGAAGGAGGGATTCTGAGCGATTGGGGGGCACTCAATCCGGGTCCGGAAGGTACAGTAGGAAAAACTGAAACAAAATCACAAATCCGGGGTTGATCGTGGGGAGAGCTAGTTCTACCCAAAGGCCGGTAGTTGGGGAAGGTTCCACCCTGTGAGGAAAAGGGTGAGTGTTCAAGAAGGTGAGCCGAGGTTGCAGCGGTCCGAGAAAAGCATCAATAAGAACTCGGTTACTGGGGGATAGAAGAAAAACAAAATCACGCTTCATACTGGGAGGGGGGAAAAAAGGGGGTCAAAATGTTCGAGTGTTAAAAAAAAAACATACAAGAAGTGGGAAGGTAACCCCTCGAAGACTGGGTAGTGTTTACAATCTTTTCAACAAAGGAAGTCTACAGAAAGGCGACATTCAACGCTCGTACTATCACAGAAGGGCCGTATCAAAGGTCGTTGGGGGGGAATTGTGGAAAAAAAAAAGTTGGAACCCAAAAGGTGGGCCCTTGAGACACTGAAACAGGTGCAAAGAAGCTGAAAGGGCGCGGATCGTCGTTGGGGCTTCAGGCGGGAAAAAAAAAGGGGTGGAAGGCTGGGGAAAAGAAAAACCGGGGACGTTAACGAAGCTAGCGCTGGTAGTCAGGTAGCACAAGGGTGTGAGTACCCTGGACTTAAGCGGCGCAAGAACTTTGGGAAAATGGGGAAGAGGGGAAAAAGGACCCTCAAAAATGGGCGAGCAGCTTAAAATTGAAAAGCGAAAAGGGGATTAATTGGATGGTTGTGGGGGATACGGGAGATGGGGTGGTGGGCGGACTTCAAGGAAAGTACCATTTACAAGCCCGTGTTTCCAGAGGAGAAGGTTTAAAAAATCAGATGGTGATTGCAAGAAAGTAGACAAAGGAGGTGAGAGGGTGGGTGAAAGCAAAGTCGGACCACCTGGTACACGCGAAAAAGACGGGGCTGCACAAGCCAGAAAAGAGCAATGTTGGCGGTGTAGGGGGGGACCGGCCACGGGGCGGGAAGGAGAAAGAAGCGTAGACTGGAAGTAAGAGTGACAGTGCGATGGGGGAATAAAAAGATCCACCAACGATGACAAGGGGGACTTTTTCAAGTAGCTAAGTTGGAAGACACGTGGGGGGTCAGAACGTACCAACGGGAAAGTGTGTAAAACGACCAAAAGAAACTAAAGTTCATAAACCCAAAGAGGCAAAGAGTTGAAGGAAGGGAAATGGTGGACAAGTCCTAAGGGGTGGGTGATTGGTTGTGGGGGGGATGTGTGTCTTGTTCCGTGTGGTAACCATTGAAGACGGCCAGAAAAATGGAGTTGTGGTGTAACAAGGGGAAAAAAAACGCCATCGCTATGATAACAAAAAAACACTCAAAGGTCGAACCGGCAGAAAAACTGAACCACCCACACCCAATTAGGGGGGGGGGAACTCCATTTAAAGGGGGGTTCCTCTTTGTCCATTCCTTAGGAGCCGCCGCATTGGAGGAGGGGGTAAACGGGCTTGGGGGGGAGTGAACCGGGTAAAAAATCAACAAGAGAATCAGCTCACGAGGGAAGGGGGGAAAAAAACAATTGGTTGAGGGCTCTGAAGAAGGGGGGGCAAAAATGCGGG
>Ga0179593_1405482_pt1 | contig 14505 bp, 7 predicted proteins | sample CZODoug2_1_08_16_FD_185931 | JGI IMG/M metagenome (GOLD analysis project Ga0179593, IMG submission 185931) | Vadose zone soil fungal communities from Angelo Coast Range Reserve, California, USA - CZODoug2_1_08_16fungal (PacBio error correction) | ecosystem: Environmental > Terrestrial > Soil >...
GCCCTCTTAAGTGGGCAGTCTCCTAGAGATCATCCAAGGATTAGAGGAGGAAAAATGCGCAGACACAGAAGGAGGAGATAGAATTACATCCAAAACCTTGAATCGACCCAGATACTCTATTGAGGGGGGGAAGAAGGGGACTTTTGAAGAAATCACGTGCGGTCCGCACACGAAGACCAGGCTACTAACAGAAAAGTTAATTAGATCACTTCCTAAGGTCCGGACTGGACTCCTTCACCCAGTATTCACCATAAAAGAACTCTATCACCAAAAGGCATCTTCTCTCACGTCCAGCCGGGAGACCCTTGGGGTGGCAGGGAGAGAGAGCCTACTATCTAATAAAACGGGGACCAAAAATTCTGGGAAAGTCTGGGAAAAGGAGAAACGCTAGGTAGGTCCAGGTTCCCCGCAGAAAAAATCCTAGGAATAGGATTCTCAACTGCCAAAGGAACAATGGTCTGAGGGGAAAACGAACGCGATGGGGGACCGGGGTCTAAAATTTCGGCAAGCTGGAACGGTCTCGAAGGGGACGTCAAGCTTCCTGTTTAGAAAAAAGGGCGGGGGTCGGAGGTGTCCAAGAGAGGAGAGAGAGACAGCCGACGAAGCGTCCCCTACCAAAGGTTCGGGATCGCTGTCGCCTCGGAAAAAAACACGTGCGGTCCTTAACGGTAAGGACGCGAAGATCAAAACCTTCCCCATGCTGGGGGAAGGGCTGGGCGACAAGGGGGATGAATGCTCACGAGCACCAAGGGAAACCTTTCTCAAGGGAAATAGGGGATCAATCAGTGTTACCAAAAAAAAAAGGTATTGGAAGATAGTTATTAAAAGGAATCTTTATACCGATGAAGGCTATGGTATAGAGGAGAGGAGAAGAGTCGGAAAAGGAAAGGGCTACATCAGGCGTCCCGAGAAAGGTTCTGGGGAGTTCTGGACACTGGAAGGGGCCGGAGGGGACTAGCGTAAAATAGCGATTGTCAGAAAAGCCAATGGAAGGGGGGGGGGGAAAATTAACCACCTTCAAAAAAAACACAATAAGAAGGAAGCAATGCAAGAATAGATTTTAAATAAAGGAAAAGTAACTGAAGGAAAGAAAGGGACGCGAGCGTGGCGACGTAGGCGAATAGCATTAACGACAAGTACTGTCGAAGGCAAAATTCGCAGAGGAAGGAGGGAACGTCGTCCTAGCAGTAACATCAACATACAATCTCCTAAAAATGGGAGTCAGGACCACAGCAAGAAGCGCGGAGCCTGGGGACCTTGGGCGGTTCTGGGGACCTCGCCAAAGTAACATTTGGTTCAAGTCGTGCGGAACGTAAAATAAAGGGGAGCTGGCTAGGGACAAAGGGTTGCTGGCCATCGATAGAGAAGCAGCGGCGAAAGCGGAGGGGAAGGGCACTCGAACCACGTCAACGGGGAATATAGCCTTCTCATGTGAGCCAATTGGAGGAAAGGACACCCGCACGCATTGAACATGAGTGATCCTTGGGAGTGGAGGGTCGTTTAGACGGAAAAGAATTCGGCGGCGGGGGCGCCTTCACGGAAAGGTCGTACGGGATTACGTTCTGGGGAAGGTCAAAGGGGCGAAAGGGACCTCGTCCGAGTCGATTTTTCCTCGAGGGGGAGGGTCTCCCCTCGGGGCCATAGAGGGGGGGTCGAAGAATCCGAAACTTAGAAAAAAAAGGGGAGTAATACCGGGCCGGCCCCAAACATCAGGAATGATAGGGCAGTGGCGGACAGGGCGGTGGGAAAAAAGTCGTCATGAAAAGCTCCATTCAAGATGGTAGACGGAAGATGAACGGCGGCGGAAGTGCATGGATAGTTGCGAAAGAGCGGAAAACATCAGGAAAGAAAAAAAACAACACCACGGGATGACAGAAGGTTCGCTGCGCGAGGAGGTTGGATCAATTAAAGACAAAAAAAACTTACTTACTCAAGGAGACGGACCTGGGCCTCAAGACCTGCCGGGCCGACCAAAGAACTGGAATGAGGCTTGATAGATGCTCCCCGAGGCCAGGAGAGAAGAAAAAGAAGACGCAAGTTCGGGAATTAAAAAAAGGGAGACGAGTCAGGGTAAAACACCGCACACCCTTGAAGAAAGTTAGCATATCACGAAAGGAAAAAAACGTCGGACGGCCGGGGGGGAATCAACCAACCTTTTTTGAATACCGTCAAAAGCGCCGAAAACGGACTCGAGGAAAAAAAACCTTAAGCTACACGAAAAATCTAAGGGGAAAATCCCATCGTGCTACAAAAAAAACATTAGGGGGGAACTAGCGAAGTCTAGCTTAGAAGGAGGGGGAATATACTCCTACAAAAAAAAAGGGGAGACACCGAGGCGCAACAAAGGGCTATCCATAAGATCCTCTCTTGGGAGTCCGCCGCCCTCCGAAAGGCTGGACTTAGCGCAGCCCTAAAGGCCCGAAAGCGATCAGGCTGTTAAAACTAGACATTGCCGATCATTGCCTTTTTGGAAACCGTACTCGAAGTACTACATGAACGCGAACGCAACAGTCGAAAAATGGCACTTTTCGGTCGGAAAGAATAATCATCGTCAAACTAGGGGAGGAAAAGCGAGGTCGCCTGTTGTCCGGTAACATTTGTAGGAACAACCATAGATTCTCTTATGCTGATGCCAAAAGGGATTTCCTCCATCATCTCGAAACACTCCTTGGAAGGTTCTAATAGAGAATGACAGAAGTCCACGCCGCGGAAGGTTTAGCGAAAACATCGCGGTAGCCGTGAAGGTAGGCTCCCAGAGTCTCTATAAGCTGAGGCAAAATCCAAAGAAATCCGGCGTTTATAGCTTCCGGGGAGGTTGAAGGACCCGTCGAGAACGCTCTGCATTTTACCCTATCTTTTACGCATGAAGATCCTAGGGAAAACAAAAAAATACCGAACGAGTGGTCAACAAGCGCCTGGGGCAAAATGGGCAGACGGAGATAGGAAAAGGACGACTTGGGGGGAAATCGTGGCTAAAAAAATCGGGAAAGAACCCGTCACGTCCGAGTGGGGTGTGAGGTGGGCAAAAAAGGCTACCGGGGGCTGGCGGGAGTTGGTCAGCTGTGAGGCAACAGCGAGGAGGGGAAAAGCGGGAGCGGTAGCTTCCCAACCCTCTTAAGGGGGATGGAGGGATTCGGAAAATAAAAAGTAAAAATATATTCTCCGACATAAAGTACGTAGGGACATAAGGCAGCGTCAAGCCGTGCGCAGCATCTAGGACGGTCGTTTCCGGCGTAGGACTGCCGGAAAGAGACCTTAAAAAGACCGACTTTGGGGGGGGTCAAGGTAGACTAGAGCGGAAAGACCGTGGTTCGGGAGCCCGCAAGAAGCGAGAGTGCTATCAGTTTCCTTCGTGGTGGAAACTCGGTGTGAAAAATGCCGACGAATCTGCATGACCTATCTTCGAGTCTGACGAGGGGGCGGGATGAGTAGTGGATAATTCATTCCGAGATCCAGACAAGCGCGACGTGGTTCTATCGCATCAAAAAAGTGATATGAATATCAGAAGGTCAGGGGGGACATGGCCCAGACCCCCTTTCCGTCCGCATGAGACCGACGTGATCGTGGCATCCTGTACGGAAAAGACAAACATCCGACTTCGCCGGAAAGGGGCCGGAGTCATCCAGGGGAGCCGAGGAAAAAACCCCACCACAACCGAAGCCCGATGCGCGAAAAGCATTCCATAAAACGCACTGATCCACCAGTCAGGTCTGATTTTAGACGGCCAGGCCATTAGGGAAAAGGGAAGGGAAAGGCTTTCCTGGAAGCTCGACAGCGGAGAGAAAAAAATATTCCAACCGCCAATGGGGGGAACGGATCATCACCACACGATCGAGAGGGGGGAGAGGATGGGCGCATCCGATGAAATGGGGGGAAAGAGAAGAAGCGGGAGGAATTAGTGCTCATCCGCTGGACAGCGGGCAAGAACGCCGCTAACCGGTCTAAAGCAGGGACATAGAGGATAACAACCTGACCTGTAGCGAGACTCGAAAAGGCGGGGGAAACGCAAAGTCGAGGGGGGGCGCACCAGGTAAGGGCTCGGAAGGAGAGGTTCTCCTTAAAAGGGAGGAGGGCGTAACCCAGCTCGGTATGGCAGTGGGAGGGAAGATCGACCTGAGCAAAGTTCGGCGAAGGTGTGGAAGGAAATAGTGGGTGAGTGAAACCTTACCTTAGTGAAAGATCATAAAAAGGCCGGGGAAACGCGCTTTGGGGATCTAGAAAAGACTGGGGTCATAAACAATCTCACATGCGGATAACGCATCAACAGACCCGGACGACGAAAGAATGAAGAATTCTTCTAGAACACTGCCATTCGTGGCTCCGTCAAGTCACACAAACTATCAGCTGTATATCCCGTACCCAAACGAAAAAAGCTCATACCTGTTTAAAAAGGGATGGAAGCCGATCAAACCTGGAAAAGTAAATGTTTTTCTAGCTGGCAAAGCTGAAGAAAAAACTTCGGCCGAATGTTTGTAACACAGACGCCTAAGAAGATACACAGGCACATCAGAGCTGAATCCAGGGGGGGAACCGCTTTCAAACGCGAGAAATGGATGCAAATTTGCTAAGCTTTCAGTCAAGGAAAGTAAACCGCGAGATCAGTCGATAGCGGCGGTTTTTAGGATCGTGGGAGACGTTTTATACAAAAACATGAGGCGATCTCAAAGAAGGAACGGGGCGTCCCCAACCGAAAATTGTAGGGGATCAGGCCGGTCTGAACGCGACACCGAAAGTGGCTGTCCCCTCACAGTAAGGAAGCAGCCATAAAGTCAACTTCCCATACTTGGTTTAAGGAGGGATTGAGAAAAAAAAGGCGGGGTCAGGGAGTATATGCTGCATTCGCGGGCCAGACACAACTCTAGAATGCGCGAACCAAACGGGGAACAAGCAAGGCTTGTCGCATTTGGAGGAGACAGCCTCGAAACGGAAAAGAGATGATGGCGGACGGCAAAATATCGAGAACGGTCGAATATAAAAAACAAACTAATGGGGGGTAGTCGACCAACTGAACTTAAGACCTCTCTGAGCTACGTCGGAGGTGGGGGAGGAATACAGAGTTTGTGGGCAGAAAATCAAGGAGGGGCGAAAGCTCTTATGGGGTACAAACCAGCGTGCATCATGAGGAGTAGATCCAAGAAGAGATGTTGGTACATGTAACGACCTTAATGCACTCGATGGAAAAAATACGAGGGGAAATAATGATAATCAGACAGTGACTGCCGCCCTGCGAAGTCGAAAGGCGGACTTGGCACGGGGGACGGAGCCTCACGGGTACAGGACAAGCTACAAGGAAGGACGGTCGCCAAAAGACCGGAGCGGGGCTGGCCGATATGGAGGGCGCCCTCCGTACAAAGGTGCCTGGGGACGCCCGGAGCGCGGTTTAAAACAGCGGGCTATAGGCCGTCGCGTTCTTGGGAAGAAAGGGAGGCCACTCGGGAAGTCAGTCGGAGAGTCAGCCAGGGGGGGTATCACAAACTATGCCTGCGAAGGAGCCTGTGTTCCAAAAGGCGTATAGGAGCGTAAGGAATAAGGAACTTCATTGCCGGGCTGGAAGGGATATATTAGTCTGTTCGTGACTCAACGAGACGGTGAACTATTCTGCGTCAGAGACAGACAGTTGGAGGGGGAGAACTGTCTTGACCTAACTCCGATCCAAAAATTTCGATTCTTCTGACTGCAGTCCTTAAGGGGGACCCGCAATGTTCGAAAAAAACTAAGGGTAATCCCATCGGGATCCGACAAACGTCTCTGTTGCCCTGAGGACCGGACTGCAGGGATAAATGTCGCTGTTAAGGCCATCATCGAACTCAGATCAGCCTTACTTACATTCCCATGGAGGTGGTTCGGAGGCGTCGATAACGGTCTCTTCATAAGGTAACTTGTGTAGATCCAGGATTAGGTCGGAAGTTATGTGATTTAAAAGGTCCATCTGATCGAGTGCAGGGAAATACGATCTCACAACAGAACTTATTGGGGAGGATTACGGAACAGAGAAGGTTAACCGCATATCAAGGGGACCGCAACCGGGTCAGAGAATCGATATCAGAAGCTACGAAAAATAAATCACCGCCCGCGCGACCACAGGAATTTCCTGGAGAAGGTCCTCTTAAATGATAGGAACAAGACTTAGGGAAAGAGGACTGCATGGGGTTCTTAAAGAAAGTGCCGAGACATAGCAGGGAGCCGCGGGGGTCCACCCTCTAATTACTGGCGAATCACGCAAATGACAAGAGGACGTAAGAAAGGTCAACCTACTACAGTTGGGAAAAAAGAGCCTGCGCCACGAATAGACAGTCTATAACTCAACCTCTGAAAGTCATCAGTGGCAGCGGGAGAGTGACCTAATAGTCGACAATCTAAATGGGCTTTGCAAAAGAACATTCGAAGATCGTAATATTCAGCTCGGGGCGCAAGCCGACTGCAAGCCTCTCTTTCCTAAGTATATCCCTCTTGCGGAGAAAGCAGACCAGACAGGAGCCGCTAGGGGCCGGAAACCCGCACTTGCACAATGCTTTACTTGGAGAGATCATCCATGATTCACAGGGAGGGAAAAGAAAGAAAAAGAGATAAGGGTGTGGGGGCGAAGATAAAATGCCGTTTAGGGCTTGGTTAGTCCCAATTTAAACAAACTGCCATGGAAGTAAGCTGCGAGAAGAGAGACAAGGTCATCGCAGAAATGGAGCGGTAATGCTACGACGCAAGTGCTCGGCAGCTATGAAAACGCGGCACTTCGTTATCCACAGCATTGGGATTTGCGGAAACCCCTTCATCCTTGGTTTGATACGCAGGGGGATTCCTCCATCCGCGGAAAAAAAAACCCGTGGGGACTGGTCGGGGAGAGAAAAACTCGGTCTATTCCTACACTTAGAAAAAGCGGCGGTGAAGAAAGTGGGAAAACCTTACTCAAAAGAACATTCGCGACCGCATGGGGTCGCATCAAGGGAAGAGAAGCAGAGGGGACGAGGGCATCAGGCCAGTAAGTCTCCACTTAGAGCGGTTCTCCTACACCTACGCGACAGCCTAGGGAGTGGAACTAGCAGGATGAAAGTGATCCTCATTGGGCGCTCTCCTCCGCATCGAGACTAAAAAAAAACAGCAGGTATAAGAGCAAGCCTGTACCACTTCATTTTAAAAGGTATCACTGGCTGAAACTTAAAAGGACCTTAACGGGGGTTGGTCGCCGGAAAGCCGACCCGACACTGCGGCTGTGACCAGCACCGCCGTACCGGCTGGCGGACGCGCTCAAACCGCAGCGTGGAAATCAAAGCCGCAGATCCACGAATCCCTGCCATGATCTCGAAGGCTGAGAAGTTGATGAGAGAAAGGAGTAGAAAATCAATCCGCGTAGTCGCGGGGAATCGAACCACAGGGCATCTTAAAGTGCCGTGCGAAAGATGGGCTTTCTTGGACGGCCGACCGGCAATAAGCGACACAACCGTGGGCCAATAAGAAGAGAGTGCTCGCAGCGGGAACAAAGTAAGGGAGGGACAAAAGTCTGCTAGACTCTGGGTCGGGATGTGCATAGGGTGAACAGGCGTGAGGATAGGCTATCTTCGGACGGGTCGGGCGGATGGAATCGTATCTAACCATTTGAGCTTGTCGGGTATCAAATTACGCAGATCCAGAAGTGTTACGATCAAGAATTTCAGGGATTAATATGAAGAAACTAAAGGGACGTGCAACGGGAGAAAGATGTCACTGCAGACAAAGCGCAGGCGACTGCAGAGAGAGAAGCCATAAACCTTAATATAAGGCGAAGGACTTCAGCACGAGCAGAAGGGATCCAATCGCGCCCTCCAATGGTTGGAAAAAAACGCAAGAGATGCGCGAAAGGGGGGAAGAAAGTCAAAAAACCACCCCAAGAACCCAAAGAGACTCCTGATACGAAAAACAAAAAAAGGTTTATTTGAACGTCCCAGGGGCATTCGACAGGGCGTGTACCTTGGGAACTACATAGAAATAAAAAAAGGCCCCCGGAGAAGGGGGCCGGGAAGAAAGCAATGCGAAATCTCCTCAAAAACAAAGGATTAGTGATTAAAGAAATTTCTCATCCAGTCAAAAGCAGTCAAGGGGATAAGTGACGTGGAGGAGAAAGAGCTGGGAAAAAGCAGAGGGAAGGGGAAGACAGGGGAGACAACGTTCATAAGAGGAAACAGGAGAGACAAAATCCGCAAAGAGGGATAGTTCGGTGGTGCCTACCTTACTGCATGTTTCTTGTCGGTTGGGGTTAGACTAGGAAGGAGATGAGGACTTGAACGAGAACAGCCGAAGATAAGGTGTAGAAGGACAGTCAGGCTGGCTAAGGGGGGGAGGGGCGAAGGTCGCCTCGAAGGGGAAAGGAGATCCGTAATCAAGAAACGGGGAGAGGGCCGCAAACAGTTATGACCTTTAATAAAGGAACTTTCGGTCGTCCTGAAGGGAAGTAGGTGGGCGACAAGCCACGTAAGGGGAGGAGAAAGAAACCTGAAATGCCTGGAGGCGCAGACGATCTAGAAGGTTGTGGAATGGGAAGGCTGGTGCATAAGAAAACAGCCCTGTACTCATACCCGCAAACGGGAACGAGCAGACCTAAGTCTACGTCAGATCCTTCCTTAACCACCGAGTTTCAAAACCTCAAAAGGACACACCTCGAACTCCGCTGCTCAAAAGGACGAAAGTCTCCCTAATACCCGGGTGGAAAAGGCGGAGAGTCCGACAAGCAAAGGCGTGGAGACTTGTTTCGCTAAGGGAGCTCGGTCGGAGAAGGGGGCACCGCCTAAAAACCACCGCCTAGCTAACAAAAAAAGAAAAAAAGAGGAAAGGTTTGCCTCTTTCCGCAAAGCGGATGGGAAGGGGCATAAAATATTAGAGGACCATCAGAACCACATAAGCAAAAATTAATCGGTTACGAGACTTTTAGGGGTCGCGGTGGATCACAAAAGAAGGCGCTCTAAAGACTTTAGGGGAGTCAGGTAACGCCCTACCATATCCGAAATGTCACCGGGAATGCGATCATCTACCACAAGGTTGGGAGGTCAAAAAGACAGGGAGACCTCCCGTGCCTTCCAATATGTTTCCAGGGAAAACGGGGCTAGAGTATATGCTGCAACTCTGAATCTTTGGGGTGATAAAACTACATTCACCAAGGAGGCAAGGCTCAGGAATCAAGTAGGGGGAAAAAACATAAACCTATTAAGGAAAAAAAAGTTGTAGGAAAACCGCCTGACTGATTTATAACTGACCTGGCCGATATTCACTGCACAGGGGGCTGGGGGAAGAGAGACAGGATTTTATACAAAAACTAGTCGTTCACCTAGAAAATGTGGTAAGGGATCTCGCTACCCGTGAAGAACGCGGCGGGGAGGGATACTTCGAATCAAAAAAAAAACCAAGGACGATTGAATTGGGGAACCAGATTCAATTAGGGCGTTCAGACATCCCCATATCAACAGAACAGTGTGCCAGGACAAAGCTACAGAGCCTTGAAACTACTCTCTAGGCAAAGAGAGGCGAGATATGCAGATGAGAATAAAGACATTAAGTCGTTCCATTTGGGCACCGGTCCTCGTTCACGGAAATTAAGATGGTCCAGAAGAGCGAAAATGTGCATGAAAAAAAGAGGCAAAAATCACCTTATCCTGAACGTTGGAATTGGAGTGCTTCGAGGAAACAAGACAGGTTCCAACGGCTTAAAAAAGAAGGAAGGTTTCTGGCTAGTTGGAACTTAGACAACGGATCTACAGAAGGCCACGGGGCTAATTCTTACGGAGACTCTAAAAACCGAAGTAGAAAAATAGAACGGACCTTCTAATTTCTTCTAAAAACGCCCGTAGGATGCTGGAGACGCTTGTGCCCTGGCGAAGAGAGCAGGGTCGGTTTGTCTCTGGGAAACGACGTCTCGTTTCATTCAGGAGGGAGAGTGTGCTTCAATTATTAAGTCAGTCATTTTCGGAAAAAAAGAGAATCGGAGAGAAGGGGCGAAGGCCCAACATCTCCTAACGGGTTCGAAGCGAGGAGAACGATAGGTGGGGGATAGAAGGCAAGCGTGAGGGGAGATCTAGAATCATGTAAGAGGTGGGAGAGGAAGGACGGGGGGGAGGCGATCGCACCTAAAGTCCTATGGTTACTGGGGAAGTTTCGAGGGAGGTTAGACACTCGTGGCAAGGGCTAGGGGGGGAATTACCGTGTAAGTGGTCTCAATAATCACGATATATGCTTGCGGACTTGGGGGATAAAGGTCTCTGCAGGTTGTACAGTGCCCGGAAATATCTCGTCCGAAGGGCAGAATCTTTGCATTGATGAGGGCCAATGTCAGGGTGAGGGGTCAGTATTCTTAGCGGTCCCAGTCCTCTCATCTCTACTGAAAAAGAGGGAACGGACCTTGAGGAAATGTCTTTCAAATAAAAGGCAGCCGCCTAACAACCACCGGAGGCTGGGTCAAATATATTCAGGAGGTGGATCTCTGGGGGTCCATCGACAGGACCCCCCGCTCCTTTCTAGGAAACAATACTAGAGGAAGAGAATTGGACCTCGAAAAGAACCAGAACTCACGACCAGACATGAAAAGCACAAAGGGCCGGAGGTTGAATATGGACGCTTCAATGGGGAAGACACCGTAACGAACCGCATATCTGGAGGGATTTGAGCCCGCGATGATAACTGGGAGGAGAAACTAACCCCTGGTGGGAGCTGAAAGAAACAGCACGAGGGGAAGACAAAGGGAGTCCATTCCTAACGGAAGAAAACACAGAACGAACATTCATACCGTCCAACGCCGCTAAGAAGCTAGGAAGGGAGAAAGAGACCCAGAAGGAGATAAAGGACGGAAATCGCAGAAGGTAGAAAACGTCGAGATAAAGGCGGGCTCTAAAAGCACATATCCGGGAAGCTTTAAGAAGAACATCCCGACGCACTTCGCGCGGCAGTAATGACAGCGACAAGGGGACTCCTACACAATTACGAAAGGAAGCCGCCCGAAATGGGCCCATTCTTGGGTGCGGGAATCAACCAGGGTCCCCCATTCCTACAGCGATCCGGGGGGGGGCCAGAGATCCGGTGCTTTTGCGGGTGAAAAGGGGAAAGTAGAAAGGATCAGGACAGCTTGCGAGCCGGACTTCGACTAAACACGGGGGGAAGCCCATTAGGGTCGGTCCGACACGTCAGTAAGTCAAGCGGCGGGGACAGAAGGGGGGAAAGGTCTGCACGCTAGCACGATGGTTCCCTGGGAGTTGCTGAACCTCGAAACTTGACAGAGTGAAAGGTTACGTCTTCAGGGGGGTCCTCCAGGCCGAAATTGCGGCGACGAACTGGGAGAGGAGACCAAGTGAAACAGCGCGGGAAGAAAGTCTCATGACCCAGAACAAGTCTAGACAGGCGTGATGGGGGGGGGGGGCACCGGGGGCGCGATAGAAGAGGCAGGCCGCGATGAAAGAGTCTAAATGTATCTACCTCTGAAGGTTCTCAGAAAGACGATCGGGCTGAAAATCGAGCCTTGAAAAGGGGAAAAGGAAGATCCTCGTGGCCACTTCATAAATATACTCCCAAGAACACCCCATGTTGTCTCGCATGTACCACTTCATTGGCAGTAAAGGAGGAGCGGAAGGAAAAGGGCGACCGCAAAGGCGCCGGAGGAAAGAGGAGCGATCAAAGCCTTAGAGTGCAGGGGAGCAGGAAGACGTACCGATTTGTCGATCGCTCCCTGAACTGGTGCCCGAAGACAGTTAGAGGGGCCGAACATATCACTCGGGCAAAATGACTCGGCTACGGGACATCTGTCCTCGAAGAGAGACCCTGGGAACAAGAAAACGTCGGGACGCGTAACATCGTTACGACAGACTGGTCCCTCGACGTGTGGGAAATGTGGCGCATCATCCGTAGGTGCTCGGGGGTAACGTTTCACGCCTGGGCCAACGAAAAACAGGACCAGGATAAGAACTTTTCGCTGGCCGCAACAAAGGGGGAGGGAGCCTAGGAGTCGTAAACGGCGATTCTTTTCATCTTGAAAGGGACTCGGGGGTGACGGATGCTGGAAGAGGAGTGTTCTCGAGGGTAGGCTCGGACTGGGGATGGCGGAGCCAGGGGTGGCGGGAGGTGGTACAAAAGCATTCCAGACAAGACAATGGCTCTATATTTGGGAACAAGGCAATTTCAAAGGAGATAAAATAATAAACAGATGCGGGTCATGTGCCGGTCAAAACTATTTCAAAACTACCGGCGGAAAAAACCATAACGCTACTGGACAGCGAAGACATGGCGGTCTGCCACGCCGACGGGAAAGGGAGATGGGAAAGGTCATCCAAGAAGGCGCACCAGGAACTCATTTGGTGGAAGGCTCTTAGAAAGACAGGGAGGAAAAACGCGACCAATATCTACCCGTCCAAAAGGGTATTATTTTAACGACGTCAGATTCCGTCAGCCCTCTAGAAGAAAAAAGCTTGCTATTCAAGCAGGGCCCCTTGGGTCAGCAGGAGTCACGGACATCGGAGAGGGTTCTCAACAAAAAAAAAAAAAAGTGTCTCTTTACCGAGGTGAAATCCGATAAATGGCACGTGGAAGGGGCCGTGATCTGTATTATCAGGGAAACCGCTACCGTCGAGGGGGAAGGACTTTCGCTAAATCAAACGGACGGGATCTACAGGGGGGGGGACCGACGTTGCGTCATCTCTCTGGGTTGTCACCAATGACGGGCCTGTAGAGGGCATCGGTGATCCGACTAACTAGTGGTTTCTCAATCAACGATTCCCTGTGAGCCCTATCGGTCTATCGGATTCGCGCGAGGTTTCTAATGACCCAGGGGGAGGACATAAATCCGATTCCTGTTCAAAAAACATCGCGGGATTGTCTTGCTGAATTTTTGCATAAACGAACCAGCGAAAACAGGGGAGGTAGAATCATCCAAACGAACCCTTACAAAAGACCTCGAGATAGGAAAGAAAACTGCAGTCCTTCCTTGATACCAAAAAGTGCACGAAGTAGCTCATCTCGCTGCAAAAAAAGAAGAGGTAGCCCTACGAAAAGGGGTCGGAGACTTGCACCTACTACAAAGGGAGAAAGTACCAAGTACTTTGTTGTCGCTTGAGACAAGGAACGATCTTTCTTCTTTCAGAAGACCGCCTACGAATGACTGGGAAAATGAATTCCCCGGTCGTACAAGGGGGGAGGGAGGGAAAGGAGGAGGTTGACGGCCAATCTCTAGTAAGGGCCATCCATGGTCATATAACTCACAGGTTACTAGAAGGAGGGGACGGAATAAGGGGGGTTGGTATCACTAAAGGACGCGCTCGGCCGTAAGCCCACAGACCGGTCTCAGGGTTCATAAAGAGAAGAAAAAAACTTGGAGTGAATCAAAGTACTCTCAGGATAACCGGGCATGCCGTGACTGTCAAGGGCTGAACTGCGGGGGGAGGGAAGTAGTTCTTGCAGGAAAACGCCCATAGGAAGAGAATGCTCGGGTCAGATGAATAGTTTACAAAAAGGAATGCTGTCGCTAAGGTGAGTTAAAACAAGGAAGACCGACTGGGACCGGTCAGATTCGGGGAGAAAGGAAAACCAAAAGGGGGGGAGGGGGGGGAACAACGGAACGGCCCCACGCCGGTCTTACGAAAGGTTACATCAAACTATGACACGGCAGGAGACGACACTGAAGTTAGTCGAAAGAGATTCTTCGAAAAAAAGGGGTATTGTGCTTACCTCAGTGCCTGAGACACCCCACAAGCGCATCACGCTGAAAGGACCGCACGAACTAAAAAGACTGGTTAAAGGATCGAACGCGGAGAGACCTGGCCGCATCTGGGGCCGTACTGGAAGGCGTTGAAGACAGTAATGCGAGTCCAAGGAGCCTCGGTCATGGAAAGATGAAGGAGAAGTAGAAGGACGGGACCTGCGACAAGCTCCGAACTGACCAAAGCAAGGATGGATGAATCCTAGGGGGCAGTTCAGGGCGGAGAAGATCACCTCAACTTAGAAGGTGCCAGTGGCGGGAGGCGGGACAAACAGCGGGGGGCGGGTCTGACCAGGGGCAGGGGAAAGGGGGAGGAATCTCCACACTTCCAAAACTGGAGATCGGAGTTGCTTATAAAAGACGCGCAATAAGTTAAGCTCTCAGGGGAGCCAGAAGAAATGTGGTATCTGTAGACCTACAGACTGCCCTGGCGCATGAAGACCAGTCTGGTGTCATCAATCGAAAGGAAACTCGCAGAGGGTCGAGCTGCTGGATCAAGACGGTATGATAGAGGGTATTGTACGGGGTAGGCCGTCCCAACAACGTCGTTCTTAGGATCCAGGCCTTCGGTTGAAATAGCATATTATCCAGGATGACCTCTGTATCAGCTGAAGACTAAAAGCATCGGCGACATTACTGGTCCGTAGAGACATGTACTGGGCGGAATTACAAATAAAAGGAAATAATCATTAGTCAGGTGGGAGACCAGGGGGGGAGTTCTCGCCAGAGATTAAATCGCTTCTAAAACTTTGAAATGGCCAGCAAGTGGGGGGCGGCCCTTCTGCTGTCAAAGCTGAGGCCATAGA
>Ga0179593_1413494_pt1 | contig 14504 bp, 15 predicted proteins | sample CZODoug2_1_08_16_FD_185931 | JGI IMG/M metagenome (GOLD analysis project Ga0179593, IMG submission 185931) | Vadose zone soil fungal communities from Angelo Coast Range Reserve, California, USA - CZODoug2_1_08_16fungal (PacBio error correction) | ecosystem: Environmental > Terrestrial > Soil >...
TTAGGGATTTTTGAGGGGGAAAAGGGAAAGGGAGTTTGGGATTCTAAAAGTTAGGGAAGGGCAACCTTCGGGGAAAAAAAAGGGATCAAGCCTGTTTTAGCAGGCTCCTCCGTTGCACAAAAAGAGTTGTTTCCTCTTTTCGCGGGAGTCAGGCGCGCGGGACTAGGTCATTCAAAGTGGGGAGGGGATAACTCGTAGCGCAAAGAAAAGACGGTAAAAGATGCTGCCGGGATGTCTGTTGCAAGGGAAGGAGAGGAAAAATCAGGCCCCCAAAGATACTACAAAAGGTAAAAAAGGGCACCGCCGCAAGGGGATCAACAACTAATAAGAGCAACACGAAAAAAATCAAGCCGTGGAGAAAAACGTCTTCCGGGGGATTACTGCAAAGAGGCGCTTCGGCGGCGCATTTGCGCACGCCGACAAGGGCCGTCGTGACGGACATCAACATTTCAATCACTCCTCAACAGGAAAAGAAAGGGCAAAATATTGGAGCTGATGACTTAAGGAAAGGACCCCGGAAGGGCGTTGGATCAAGGGCGCTCTCGGGGTAGAAATTTAGGGATGGGTGACGTTTCGCGGCTAAAAAGAGGGATCGGGGGAAAGGCCGGACGACATTCGGTAAACGGGGAACCTCAAAGGGGGGATCATAAGTTTCGTCGGGACGCGGGAGATTTTGTGATAGGGGGTAAGGGATTGTCAGCGGATGGATCACGATTGAGGAGGCTCAAACGCCAATGACGACCGTGAGGGGGGATGGTGAAGGGAAAGACTATCAGGGAGGGTCTGGCGATAGAAGAAAGAGGAGCGAACGGAAAAAGAATGGAAAAGGAGAAGAACCCACTTTTCGGTCGGGCAGGGAAGGAAACCTATGGAAAAATTCGGAAAATGGAAGCAAGCCCCGACTGTCCTGAAGGAGGGGGCCCCTACGGATCAGAGCCCCTCGTGGTGAAAAAAGAAAGGAGGAAAAAAACCCTCGGGACAGGAATTGAGCGAGCAATAGAGAAGAGAAGGAGGAGAGAGGTCCGCGTTCGTCGGGATTGAGGGACCTTACAGGGATTCGAACACAAAAAAAAAAAAAAAATCCGCGGAAGAGGGAGGGGACAGGGGTCAGACAATAAAAAGAGTAAAAACGTGGAAAAGGGGAATTGAGATAACCACAAGAATCGGGGCAGATGACCAAAGCCGAAACGTGGATAGTACTCATCTGGTTAGAAAATGTGGTTAGAAGAAAGATTTTCAGACGTGTCTCTGGTGGGACATGTCTCTCAAAAAGAATGGAAAGCTTCTATTGTTGGCTTGCAGGACAATTACGCGACGGAAACACCGAAACAGATCTCCAGTCATAAAGAAGGGGGGAGGTTCGGGAAACTGGAATGAAGGAAATGGGCGTTTGCCGTTAGAAAAGGGGAACTCATTAAGGTGGGCTACTCCCATTGCCCACCTCGCATGAAGCCGCTCTGAGAAGGATGAAAAGGATAGTTGGGGATACTGTGAAGGGGGGGAAGGGGGGAGGGCGATTCTCTCACGTTACTTATCAAACGTTCATGGAAGGCCGCCTATCACGAAGAAGCGCGCCGAATGGGGAACCGTGCGAGCACAAGAAAAGGGTAATAATTCCATAAGGGGAAAGTAGAAAGGTATACCAAGTTGGGCTTGGGAGGGGGTAATGTGGCGCCAGCCCGCATCATCGCCCGACGCTCTGTGAAAGGGGCCCATCCAGAAGGAGAAACGAAACCTATGTGAGAAAAAGGGGGGTCGGGTTCCATGAACTGATGGGGGATCTGAAAGTGCAGGAAGTGGGCGTAAGTCCTAAATTCGAAAAAGGAACACAAGACTGGGAAAAGAAGACCAGTGAAACATTCCGTGGAGAGGGGGGAGAGGGAATCACCGGAAAAAATTGCGTTCCGGTGGGGAAACATGGTAAAATGCGCCGACCGGTCGAGGACGAAAGGTAGAAGGAAAAGAGAGGGGGAAAAGGATCCACATTTGTGCGTTTCACGACCCAGATAGTGTCATTGAGGCTAGGCGAGAAACGCTCAAGGGAAAAGAGCGTTAAAAAAAATAGAAAGGCCATGAAAAAGATGAAAAAAAAAGAGACAAAGTCTTCCCAAGGATTTTGTGTCGAAACTTGGGACGGTACGTACGAGTCACAGGAAGGATGACGGAGCGGAGGAAAAAAAAAAGAACTTTTGCTAAAGCCATATCGTGAGGAATGGCTCGGTTGTTAACCCCTATCAGGCGAACGACACTAGGAAATACGAGAGGTGACTCTCGAAACACGGGAAGGAGAGAAATATAAAAAGGGGAATCCATCCTCGTGGGGAAACGCTTATTGGGGGGGGAACTTATCTCGGGGGTACCCTGGCCAGACCGCTTTGCAAAATGGGTCAAACGGATTGCTGAAGAGGCCGGCATCAAAGGGGAAAAGGAGAAGAGGGCTTAGCAACCAAAATTTCCAAATGGAAAAGTTTAATCTGTGCTCGACGGGACGCAGGCGGCGTGGGGGGGAAAGAAGATTTTGGGGAGCTGGCAACGTAGGGCATAAAAACAAAAAGAAATCTCACCGAAACAGGCGGATGAGCCGATATGCGCTCTAAAAATGGAGTACTATCAGAGCTGGAGACCTTTGGACTGAAAAAAAGGGTCAAACTGGACAATCAACTGTTGTCAGGGCGAATATAGGGGAAAGGATTTTTGAGACTACTGGGGGAGGGCACGGCCATATTGTGTAAATTGAAAATTCGGGGCACCTTCGCCAATCGCAGGGGTGGGAGAAAAAGGAAGTCGAAAAGAAAGGGAAAAGACGGGGTGGGAACCACCAACACATTTGGACTCAACAGTCAGCTCTTTTCTCGGATTGGAAGACCAGGACGATAGGCAGGGGAAAATGCGGCGCCGGCGCCACCGCACCTCCAACGACCGGGAAACTGGGGGTTGAACGTGATGGGGAAATGAAGGTTTATAGCAAACGGAATGGTCGGAAAAGTCTCGGGAGCCTTGGGATGCGGCGTGGTCTCATGGGAAGAGGACCACCGGGGTAAGAGCTGACTCCGAATCGGGACGTAAAGAGTCGAAAAAAACAACGACAGGCTCCAGACAATTGGAATGAGAGAGCTGGGTCATCTGCGGTGGGCTGGCCATTTGGATAGAATGCCTAAGGCGAGGGGCAAAGATAAAAAGGGAATGGTAAGGAACCATGCACGGGAAAATCCCGCGGTGGGCGGGGCGGCAGAGGAGGCTCTTCGTGGCGTTTCTTATGTTGTTTTACTCAAGGAGGGACAGGCAAGGGCAAAGGAGGAATACCAAGGGAAGGGGGGAAAAAAGCAATGCAAATAAAAAAAATGGGCACGCATGAAAAATCTTCAGAAACGCTTGAGAAACCCCAGAGTGATAAGAAGAGTTCAACCTGGAGAGGGGAGGGGGGGAGACTTCATAACCGTGAGAGGAACAGGTTGGGGAGACATCCTCGGTCGTCGTGCGCGGGAACCAAAGTGTCTTACTGTAAGAACTGGAATTCGGAGTCTATCAGACCGAGATACGCCCAGGAAAAGACAGCGGACGACTCAGCTCGAGGATGACGCCCCATCGAAAAATCTTCCGAAAGGGGGAGCACAGTAATAACACGAGGGGGAGGAGGGGAGACAAAACTGGCCATCACCGGCCCTAATAACTTAATTCTCGATTGCAAAAGGGCTCTGAACTTCAAAAGAGAGGTGTTCAACAGGGGCTGCTGGAGGGAAGGATAAAGGTTAAATAACGAAGACTTCCTACGAGGCCGTCGTTCTGATATAGCCAAGCCCTTGAAACCAACAGAAGGGGGGTAGGGTGTAGAAGAGAAAAAATTCAAAACCAGGACCAAATTGACTTTACTCGTCCGATTCTGGCGTCATAGGGAGGAACAAACTCTTTGGGAAAAGGAAGCCCATTAATTCGGGGGGACGTACAGAAAGAAAAAAAGATCAGGAAATCTACGACGACGATATGAAGGGAGGGGAAGGTGCCGAACCTGCTCATGTGAAAGCAATTTGTTAAGCGGAACGAAAGAAAACGGAACTAAAAAAGGAGAGGGGAAAAGGTGCCAAGAGACAAGATAAGTCCGATTTTTCACGGAAGAAGCGGCCGTGGCCTTTTGGGATTCACGTCATCAAGAGCGGACTTGACGGGGGGGGTCGCTTAGAAAACAAGAAAAAGGGAAAAAAGGGAAGTAACAAAGCCGAGAGGGGAGACGGCTCAAATAATCGGAATCAACGAGCGACAGGGGGAGTTGGAAGTCGAAGAGCCGTTGGGGAAACAGGGAGGTCATCGGGCGTGTGCGGAGGATCAGTTTTGGGTTATCAGCTTTTGAAGAGGGCAAAGTAATACGGAAGGGGAAGAAGGGTCGTCTGGGCTAGCCAGATTTGTTGAGACCAGGAGAGGGCCTCGTACATGTACCAATCAAAGAACCCCAGCCTCGATCACCGGCACGGAGGAAATACGAAACTGCAGCATAAACAGTCTGAAAGGGATCCAAAATTTAATGTCCTAAGAGGCCGAAGAAAAGGAAGAACTCTCGGAAGGCCACTTGACTCAAAATGCCCGGTGGGGGTTCTAAGAAGAAGCAAAGGGGAGACGAAAAAAAGAAACGCTTGATCAGCAGAAAAATACGTCCTCAAGCGCCATATCGGGAATCACTCACAAGAGAGTCTTCTGAGGAAAAAAGGAGGAAAAAAAGGGAGAAATTTCAACTTTTTCTATCGATGTTTTTCAACCCTTGGCCTCATTCACGAACCAAAATGAAGGGGAAGGGGGAGCAAGGGCGAAGGGGAAACCTTTACGTTGGAATGGGTCCGGGGAGAGGCGTTAGGAGGAGATTAAGGCTCGGACCATGCTTGCTGCAGGGATCTCGTAGCGACAGTGGTCCGTGATCGAGCGGGCGGCGGTGAGGGGTGGGTAAGCCGACAAACCTCATGAGAAACAAGGGAGGGCAAACGGTAACAGAAAGCGTAGGGAAATTACTGCAGACTGGGCAAAGATTTCTCAAACTTAACCCCAGGGCAACAAAAAAGATGAAGCGACAAGCAAAAGTGCCCAACGAGAAAGAATGTCCATATAAATCCGCAGGAGGGGAGACACCCCCCCCACCCCCCCCCCCCCCCCCCCCACACCACCCCCACAAACAAAAAAAAAAAACCACAACCCCCCCCAAAAAAAAACGGACGATGGTTGAGGCAAAGCCGAGATCCGCGCTACTGCCGAAACGAACCAGTGATTAAATCACCAAGACAAAACCTTCCGAACAGAAGTCCAGGGTCGGAAAGCAAAGGAGGCCCAAAGAAAGTGTTTCAAATATAGGAAAAGGAAAGGAGGCACAAAAATTATCGGGGGGTTTTCTGTAGCAGGGTGCTAGCAAGAGGAGCCGCAACAAAGGGAACTAGGGGCTGCAGAACAGGAAGACTAGGGGAAAGAATTTCGAAAAGGAAAAAACGGGAATGTGTGTGAGGGTGGATAATGAACCGACCAACTGAAGCGGAGTTGCGGGAGGAGTGGGGGGGGGGGCCTGTTCCTAGCAAAAGGCCATGTGGCTTCGTTAGAGTCAGGAGGGGGGGGAGGTGGTGGGAATGGGTGTCGGTGATCAAGGGGTATACCGGGGAAGGTGCGGGTCGTATCAATGACTCTCTGAAAAGTATACCGGGACCCCGAAGTAAATTGTTTCTCCATTATGGGGGAACAGCCAGATGGTAGTCACTGGTTAAATCTTAGGTTTGGATTAACTTCCCCGTGGGGGGTACACTATTGACATTACATATAGAGACTGGTAAGGGGTTAAGTGGGCCCCTTACATGGTGAAAGGTAGTGGATAGAAGTGTAAGTGGAGGGGTACGCCTTCCCTCTTTTGGGGTATCAACTCGCTGTGTAAGGAGAACTGTATGTGCCCAAAGGTCGAATGGGGTATATGGGGGGCTACATCCGGGCTCAGGAAGATTTCACATCCGGGGAGGGAGAGGTAACGCAACGGTTATTATACGCTCTCCAGTCCGGGTCACATGAAGAGACGAGAGCTTGAACGTAGGAGTTGGGTAGACAATAGAGAGGTGCGGTTTGTCTGCTTTGCTTTTCAACCTCCGGGGTTTGGTTTTGACCGCTTACACGTCGGGGCGGGGGATTTAGGGCGGAAGGTCGGGTCCAAATCCGCGTGTTAGGTAGGTCGGTGGGGGGGGGCGACTCCGTATTAGGATTTAGACGAGGAGGGGCTAGAACGTATGGGGCTGGGGCCGCGTGATGCACATGGTTCTAGGTCCTGTGAAATGAAGTGAAAATTGCCGTGGGAAAAGAGGCAAGTTCGGGGTTCTACCCAGGAACACTCAAGTTTGCACTTGACCCGGGAACGTCCACGGTAGAGAAAATGATCGCATCTTGTTCCAAACGCAGGGTGGGTTTGGGGCCAGCCTAGCGTTTTCAACGGACGGGGGCGCCAATTGGAGGGAAGGGACTAGAAAACCATTCAACTGTCTCAAGGGGACTTCGAAGGGTGGTGCAGTCTTGGGGCACTGGGAGCCTGGGAATAAAAAAACCGGGAAAAAACCGACACACTATCTTATCGAACAGCTTAAGACAAGCGGGCGTTGTACGGTGAAGGTCCTGTCTGTGGGAACCGGTTTTCTCCCAAAGGTCGTAAGTAAATCTTTGACGCTCCATGTCCTGAGTCAGCGCCCCAGAAAGGCCGCGAGAGATTAAACCTTCGTTCTAGCAAGACCACGTAGTTTTTACCTGAGGAAATGTTCTGAGTGGGGGGCAGGGAAACTCTCAGGGTGAAATGGCCGATTTTCTCTCGGAAAAATAGGGGGTTCCATCAACGTTCATGAAGTCCAAGCCCTAACCAGGAAGAAATACACGCCACCAGGGCCGGGGGGAAAGACAAGGTACCCTTTTTCCCTGCTAATCAAGCTGAATCAAGAAAGGTGTCCTTTGATTGGAGGCAGCGGGGCGGAGACCGCGACGAAAGAAATGCGTAAAGCTTCTGCGAATCCACTAATCCCACACACGTGGGAAACGGACAAAGGGGGGGGAGTTTTTGGGGAAAAAGACAATAGTGAAACGTCTATCTTAATTTAATCAGTTATCCTGCGGGAAGGAAGGCCGTGCAAACTACTGGTGAGAGGAAAAGCTGGGGCAAGGGACAGGCGATCACAAGAGGGGGGGGCGGTAAGAGAACGGAAAACCGTGGCCAGTGGCCATTTCTTGCAAAGAACCGGAGGCCCGATCTGTTCGCCTACGATGTAGGAAAGCATCTCGGGCACAAAGGGGCTCTATAAGCAAATGGGGGCGGTGGTCACGGATAGGTCGTGTGAAGCTAAGGCTAGAAACCCGCAAGAACCATCTAATGGATTGCCACAAACACGAGAGGAGCTCAATAAAGGGAGCGGCAAAGAGTGCAATCGTTCATGACCGGGGGGTTGACGGGGGGGGCCTGCGTACAAAAAGGGGAACATCCGGGAAAGAAAACTTGAAAGCGGGAAAAAAAAACGGTTGAGCCTATGGCCACGAGGCGAAACAATAGGGTTGACAACCCCGAAAAAGTAAAAGAAAGAGGGAACCGGATAGGAAGTGAAAAAGTAGACTACAACACAAAAGAGGAAAGATGAAAAAGTAATCAAGCCTACTCCTCATGGGGGTTAGGGGGTCGCCCGAGTAAACCTCCAGGCACACGTTGCCAATGCCACGGAGTTTGTTGGACGGGAGGGACCACATCACGGACGCGAAGAGGAGGGAAAAACGGCGCCACAAAAATTCACAGGTTAACCTAGACGACTCTTAAAGAGGGGACAGGGAGGAGGGGTGGTTACCCGCATGGGAGGGGAAAATGGAGAGAGGGAACTCTCAAGAATCCAACGACAGAATATCCTCTCTGAAAGACAACATGAGATAAAGAGAAGGAAGGGAGAAGGAAGGGCTAGAAAATGCGTATTTACTCAATGAGTTCTCAGGTAGAAGGGGTACGAAGGAAAAATCACTTTTCTAAGGATCCGATACCCACCAAAAAGAATTTTGGTATAAGGCTCCCGTGAACTATTGTGGGCAAGTGTCGAACGTTTTTTACGGAAAAAGCATCTGCCAATGAGAGCATTGACTCAAAAGTACATTTCAAGTAATAAAAACGTATTGAAGATGATGGAACACCATTGGCTCAACACAGGCGCTTGGAAGGAGGTATGGAAAGGAACCAGGAAGGGGAAGGGAGGCGATCATGCGGATCGGCCGAACAGGCCAGAAAAAAGATGAGATACTGGTACGTCTGCCCATTCCACTAAAAAGGATGCAAAACGGGTGGTAGGGCAAAGGAACAGGTCGAGGATCTCTGGGGAAAAGGGTGACTTCTAGGGGCAAGAAGAAGTGCTTGGACCCCAAGCGGGAGAAGCGAATCGGTCATCCGTAAGAGAGAGGCGCCGCCACTTATCCTTCCTGCAAAAAAAATCCTAGAATGAAAAACGGTAATTGGGAGGAGAAAGGGTGATCTTCAAGAAAGGAAGAGAGGGGTCCAGACAAAAGAAAAGTCGGCCAGCACGTTACCATTCCCGCGGTTTTGGGGCTTATGCTGAGGAATCCGCTGCCGGGGGAGTTTTCTGGGGGGTCACTGCGAGGGCAGGGAAGAACTCATTCAAGAAAAAGGGGGAAGCAACAGGATTGGGGGAGAGAAAAAAAATCACAAAAAAAAAAAAAAAAAAAAAAACAGGGCGCATGAAAACGAAACTCTCTTATGCCCTCACATGCGGTGAATGTGGGATCCTTGACTCAAAGTGAGGAGGGCATAGAGAAACACGGATAGGGGGAAAGGGTCCGTCCCATCCTCGGCGGCGTCTACGACTTCTCGTGAAAAGATTAATGGGATTGAACAAAGGATCAAAAAAAGCGGGAGGTATTCGAGAAACAACCTCACACAGCAGCTCACTCCCTACTAAAAGCGTAGAATCTAGACGCTAGGAGGAAGCTAGGTCAATAAGGGAAAAAGGATGTCAGCGGTGGACGACCAGCCACGGAAGAGCCACAGATTTACTTGAGGAGTCCGATGGCCATTCTCCTCTCTATCTCATCAAGGAGGAAGCTTTTAAGGGAATTACAACTTAAATAGGTAAAAAAGGGTGTCAAGGAAAAAAAAAAAGAGGGGGCCGGTTTCCTTCTACCGTATAACCTTCCTTAGAAAAGACGTTACTTAGAGGCAAAGACAAAGGGGTACCCAGAAAAACAAAATCAAGGAGGCTCGACAAGGAAGTGCGAATTGAGCCTCTTAAGGCACAGAGGGCAAGGATCAATCAGAGGGATTTCTCACTTACAAACATCTCAACAACTCAGGACACGAAATGAATCGGGGCCGTCGAGTTTCAAAGCATGTCGGGAAGAAGAGGCAGATCCTCGGGGGGAACTCTCCTCAAAAATTGCCCTAAAACAAAAACGATAATGGGGGAAGAAACGCCCAGAGATCAGGGGGTTCCGTGACAAGAAAGAGGTTGCTTTGATTGGACGTAAGCTCCAGGTCGTCGGCGTCGGGAAGGAGGCATCAATGTTTAGCCGAACGACAAGAGCACCGAGAAAAAGAAAAAAAGATGAGCGCAAAATATGGAGAGAGAAAGCCAAATACTTTATGGAGGGCGGTCCGCACGGAAGCAGTTTGATCAACCGCCGGAGGAGAGGAAAGCGTTTGGGGGGGAGAAAAGGGCTGTGGAGAGGAAGGGGGGGTGATACCACTGTGCAACAGGGGAAAAAGGAGCCAGGCAGCACGGAGTATTCTCTCCTTGGTGTCTAAAGAAAACTTAATTCGCAGGTAAAACGAAGGACAAATCCGAGAGAAAGAGAAGGCCACAAAAAAAGGGAAGCTAAAGATCAAATATCCGTAGAAGGGAGCCTAGAAGCCGAACCCGGCCTAAAGAGAGAACATCAACGCAACGTTGATAAACTTGGGAAAAACAGGCCGCGTGAATTCGTTTGGGGGGTAGAAAAAGGGGGGGAAATATCCAGGGGATCGAAAAGAATCTCGATCAAAAAAAAAAAAAAAAGGGGGGAAAGAGATCAGGCAAGATGGGGGGAGAAGAGGTTTCATCTTCATAATCGGGCTCACCCTTGTCTCGATACCTTAACAAAGGTCCTTAGGGTTAACAAGGATAATAAGGGCACCGTGAGGAGGGGAATTTAGGTTTCAGGAAAAGGGAGAATGAAGAAGTGCTAGGGAGGAGAATGCTTACGCATATGTTCCCGAAGGGATCGAAGGCGGGAGATTTTCGGGGTTACATTCCTAAGAATAGCCGACGAGACGGGACAAAAACGGAGAGACACGGAAGAAAAGAGCATGGATAAAACAGGAAGAAAGGGATAAAAAAAAAGGAAACGCCCCCGCAGATTACTCCTCCTCGAGGAGCCAGCGGTTCTGAAGGGAAATGAAAGATAGCGAAAGCGGAGGAAGGGAAGGCGGCGCAAAAAAAGAGGGGGCTCTGGGGCTTGAAACAAATGATGTTTCACTCCGACACCGAAGGGAAAAGAAGCGGGGAATGACGTAAATCCAAATCAACGCGTGATTTACGGAAAAGAAAGAAGAGTATGACTGGAGAGGGAATGTATGGGGGGGGGTGGACTTTGGGGGGGAAAAAAAAAAGGTTCCAGCATGACCGCAAAAAAGAGATTCCTGGTCCTAGGCTTCGACCTTCTTTCCCCGGGTACGAACGGCAGATAAGATTTCACGTAATCGGAATGGGGGAAAAAAGGGGGGAAGGGGGGACACATCAACGCCTTGTAAGTTGATCCTTGCGAGTTGCCTTGAGCTCACGCCAAGAGAGGAGAGAGAAGGGGTCAAGGGGGTGGGTTCAAGAAGAAGGCCATGGAAGGGAAGGGAGGTGAAATCGCCACGGTACGGGAGCTCGGAAAGAGTTGTTCTCCGTAGAGGAGCAGAGGTTTCGGAAGGGAAGGGCAGGAGGGAGGAAGCGAAAAAAAAAGGAGAAGGGCCTTGGGAGGGGATAGAGGGAGGCTGACGCTAACTGGGACCCTGAATAAGTAGCAGGCGTGGATAGAGACGTCGGCGGCAAAGAATTGAAGAATCCTCGAGCGAGAAAAAGGCTTAAAAGGGAGGGGGGAATGCCGTGATAGGGAGAGGGAAAGCAGGGAAAGATGAAGAGGGGGGGCGGGAAGAAAAATCAGACCATAATCGTTCATCCGGCGACCTCGACTATATGCTACCTGAGAGAGGGCGAGAAGCCGAACGGTGAAAAGGGGGGAGGAGAGGGGCTCAAAGTGTGAGGTAGACCGAGGGAGGGGGGGACACGTTCATGCTAAATGGGTGATTGGAGGTTGAACAATTCCTGCTCATGGGGTTGAAGCTTGTCGGGAAAGGCTCGAGCAACGAAGAAAAAAAAAACAAAAAGGAAGAATATTCCTCCCATCCAAACCGCGGGAATGGAAGGGCAATGGTGGGTCGTTGCCTTGTGAAATTGCCGTAGGCTATCCACCAAAGGGCGAAAAACCACACTGCTGAAAGGCTGCTCGATCTGGGAAGAGGTAGTGGGGTTACGCCTCCGATATCTTGACGGATGCCGTATCTTCACGAAGGGTGGAAGTCAAAGGGCATATGAAACCAGAAAGGGGAACTAGAAAAAGGGAGGAGACCGGCCGACCATCGGGGGGAGATCACAAACAACATTTTTTCCATTTCCATAGCGTCCGAAGATAAAAAATATCTTCGGAAGGAAGGGGAATAAACAAATCAAAGCAAGAGGAACGCTGGTGAGGGTCAGGAGTAGGATAATCCTCCGCTCCACGCTCTAGTGTTTGGGATTGGCAGAATAGGAAAAGGAAGGAGAGTAGGAAGAAAGAGGGGGCACGAAGCCGGGCAAAAAAAGAAAGAAAGGGAGGCAAGCCCAACGGAAGGGAAGAGAGACGGAGAACAAAGCCGGGTCCGATTTGGGATTCGACCAAACAGTGGCCACGGGGAAAAGAAGGGTCACGGGGAAAGAAGCGGATCGTCGCGTAGAGAAAAAGGGAAGCCTAAGAAAAAGATCAGAAAGTGGCGGGTAAATAGCCACTCTTATACTTGTAGTTTTATACAAAAGCACGCTTCCTGTTTAAAAGAAAGAGGTAGGAAGACCCAGAAAAGGGGTGAAGTCATAAGGAAGACCTAATTCTTCCAAGGGAAAATGTTGGGGGGGGCCGGGGGACTTACGTCTAGGACTACGGACAGAGCTAACAAAAAAAAGACGTTTTAGACACATAGGGGGAAATGAGTATGCATAGGAGGGGTGGAAAAGAAGATCTTAAGGGGGAACTACCAAATAAGCTGGAAACCGAGGATTATCGCCGAAAACGAGGAGGGGAAAAAGGAAGGAGAATAACAGAAAGTTGGCCAAAAGTGTCGTCGCAAGGAGATCGGGGGTAAAAGCTAAATTTCATACCTAGGGAATGGAAAACGTCTTGTTGGGTGACGCATTTAACCTTAGAAAGGAAATTCTAAAGAGTACGGGAGGAAAAAGGGGACGCAAACAAAGGCCTGTGCACTTACGCACCAGGAGAAAAAGAGGGGAAAGCTGGGGGGCGGGGGGTGGAACCTAAATTGAGGATAAGGCGGGCTCTCTCCTCCACGACACTAAAATAAATCGGCGTGTGACCGCCAAAATGGAGGAAGCGGAAAAAGTGAGGATAAAAAAAGGGAGGAAGGGGGGAGCGACGGAGAATCAGTCTCCGGCCAGGGAAAGGCACGACCTGGCCACAAAGTTTCCGACCCATCGAGTGGGGATCGAGTCGGAACTTAAAGTTTGGGACGGACTTGAAACGAAATAAGGATATGAGAGGAAAAGGAAGAGACATACGTATGGGAAAAAACAATGTAGGAAAACACCATTGGGCAAAACCATCCGTCGCGTTGCCTGGGGGGTAGGCAGACGCAGGAGAGCGGGTAGCTAGACAAAGACCCAACAAAGGATCACTTGGGAAAGTTCGAACCAGGCCACGCGATGATGGAAAACCTTGAATGGGTGCCACGGACAGGGTCAAAGGCGTAGGTCTCTGTCTGAGGGGATTCTTCGTGAAGAAGAAAAGGGGGGGGGGATGCGGGAAATTCAGGAGCGGACAGGCGAAATAAGGAATCCGGAAAAAAGATCGCAGCCCCACAGACAGAATGCAATTCCTAAGAGAAGAGATGTCATGTCGTCGGGGGGGGGGAGAAAAGGGGAGGGCATCCTAAAAAAGAGAGGGACACAGGAGAAAAAACGTAAGGAAAAAAGGAAGGGCACTTTCCCATTCCCGGGGGGGGGGGAACTGGCGGAATCGAAGCAATCTTCCTTTGGTGGGGGAACTCGGTGTTAGAAGCGCCAGGGCCGCAAACAAATTGAACAGGAATAGACATGAAATCAAACCGAGAGGAAGAGGAGCTACCTCGGATAAAAAGAACAAGGAGAAAATATGCAGCCTCGCACCTGCTAACCAAAGGGATAGTAGTTGAATGGGCCAAAAAGGGAGGATACGGTAGTTGAGGAAAAGGATCATAAACACGAGGAAGCCTGATCCCGGCCTCCACACCGGCATTAAAAATCCAGACGACTCGCCGCGCTATCAGAGAGATGCCGAGGCCATTCTCTTCGTCAACGGTGCGCGAGGGGAAAAGACAAAGACGTCCGAGAAAAGAGAGATGAAGGGACCAGAGGAAAAGAAAAGGGGCCACTCACAAAGAGTACAAGGGTAGCTGCTGAAAAAAGGGAAGGATTGAATCCAGGACCTAAAAGGGAATTGAGACAGACGGCGGAAAAATTCATAGTGCCGCCGGAACAGATAATACCCTGTACGCAGAATATGGGAACCATCAAAGGAGGAGTCGAAGTAGGAGGGACTGTCGGAAAGTGGAAGGATCAATCGAGACGGTGATGTTTGGGAAGAAAAAAACAGGACTCGCAGGAAGAAGGAAAAAAGGAGGGGGTGCCGTCGCGACGGGTCAAAGCAGGGAAAGGAAGGGGGGTTCGGCTCCGCAGAAATGAAAGAAAAACCGAGAATTTGGCAGCTCCCATCAGCGTCCAGTTTGCGTAGAAAAGGTACAGTGGCGCGGTTGGTCATCAGCCCATCGGACAAGGAAGGGGGCGGGGGGAGGGGGAGGGGGAGGAAGAAAGGTGATCCCGCACGCAGCGCAATCGAGAGCGGGCGAGCAATATGCGCTCCCGGAGCGATAGATGGCATTTCGGAGAGTCACTGACAAAGGGGGAAAACCACGCGGGACTCAAGGGTATCAGGCCAGGAGTGAAAAAAGGGGAAGCCGTTCCGACTCGGAAAGGTGAGACGGCGTGGGTGTCTCCAGGAGACTGGCTATTCTTCTTCATGTCCCCGCCCAATCCCAAGAGCCCGTCGAGGCCAGGCAAGATGATCGAAGGAAGCATAACTTACGGGGTAAGGACGCGCCGAGAGGCAAGGAAGAGAAAAGGAAAGGAGAGCACTTGATCGGGGAAGGGGTCCGGGGTTAAAAGAAGGGTAGGCAAGGGTCGCAACATCCGCTTGAGCAGAAAAAA
>Ga0179593_1564111_pt1 | contig 14504 bp, 18 predicted proteins | sample CZODoug2_1_08_16_FD_185931 | JGI IMG/M metagenome (GOLD analysis project Ga0179593, IMG submission 185931) | Vadose zone soil fungal communities from Angelo Coast Range Reserve, California, USA - CZODoug2_1_08_16fungal (PacBio error correction) | ecosystem: Environmental > Terrestrial > Soil >...
TCTCTCTGGCGAAGAGGTAAAGACGGTTCCCACGAGAAGAAAGGTGAGCCGATATAGGATCCTAGCTTGGAGGAAAAATTCTTACCTCTGGGGAAAGAGCGCCCGCATGAACGACACTCGTAGAAGGTAAAGCCTGCTCTGGTGGAAGAGTTGGCCGTGCAATTCTGGGAGAAACAAGAAGATTGTGGTGGAGTTTATCCTCTCACAAAAAGAGTAAAATAGAGATATAACCACAAAAAACCTTTTAACCACGGGTGCTCTACACACCCGAACTGCAAAGGGAAGGACGTCCTACAAAGCTGCAAGTTCAGCTAAAAAAAGGGAATTCACTGCGGAGGGAGGAAAGGCCAGCGGTAAATGAAGAAGAAAGGGAAAAGTATAAAGGCCTCTTGTCTACATCTGGATCGCCGGAAGGGAAACCGTCGTACTGCTGAAAAAAACTCCGGGCCGTCATCTCCTTCATCGTACCTCCTTTCTTAGAGAAAAAAGGGGGATACTGTCACGGAAACGTTGAAGCCAAGAAACGTCCAGAAAAACACATTCGAAAAAGGAAAAAAAAAAATTCGACGAACGAAAACCGCTCCAGTTCAGACAGGGGGGGGGAAATGGAATCGGAAAAAGACACCGACCATTCGGGACCGTCGTTGGTGGCAGGAAAACTCTTCATCCACCGGTAAAAGCGCGCCCATGGGAGAAGGGTCGAAAAAGCGGCAGTTGGACGCCGGAAGGACCCACCTGCACAGAGGCGACCCACACTCCGGGAAAAAAGCGCCGGTAAAGTGACGGCGTGAAGGATGTCCCGGAGAGAAAAGGAAGGAAAGTACACGGGGAGAAAAGAGACCTGAGAAAAATACAATCCAACTGAATCACCCTTCTACTGTATGAAAAGGTGACTTTTCACAGCAAGGAGTGAAAAAAAAAGAAGAGTCAGCCTCGGGAAATGGGACGCAACGCGGCCGGGAGATCCGTCGTCGGATCACTGCGACTGGCAGAAGGAAAACGGATAAGGAACGGCAAAGGCACGGATAAGGGCCGCCTTCAAACGAAAAAAAAACGTCGTGGAAAGGCATAGGGAAGAGCGAGCCTGCCAGAAAGAGGACGACATGTTATCTCGGGAAAGGTCAACTTCGACGGGAAGGAAAGGAGACCGAAAGGAGGAGACGAGCTGATCGAAAGAAAAAAGCCCCGCCCGGCACGCTTTGATCTCATCGGAAGGAACAGAAGCCTCCCAAATAAAAAACGGCGAAAAGGGAGAGAAGGCCTTCCTCCTTGTGAAGCCGGGCCTAAAAAGCGGGAAAACCCGACGTGGGTTGACGATCCGCAACAAGCTTCGGCTTTGTTAGCTCACTTACGTCCCGCGGGAGGGAGGGGGTCCCAGGCATGAAGACAATGAAGGGAGGAGACAGTGAAAAGGTCGAAACACTATCGGAAAAAAGGCTAACGCTTTGCTCAGGGGGACGATGGGGCAAAGGCCGAGGAAAAGGGGGGGAAGGAACCGCAGCACTACTCATCAGGTCAGTTGACAGGAAGTACGGCACCGGACACTCTAATTCCAAAAAGGCAATTTAAAAACTTTCAAAAAAGGCAACGCTTCGGGGAAGGTCTCAGGGAACATAGAAAGCAACAACCACAAAAAAATCTATATAGGGAAAAAACTCGTGCGTCACTAAGGAAATACAGGATGTCCATGGAAAAAAAAAAGCCTTTGGCCGGGGGGGGTTAATCTTCACCTGATTCGAACTGCAGAGGGAGGGAGTTGACGAAAAAAATGGACGTCGGGCCCATCGGGGAGGGAAAAAAGGGCGATCACTCCGTTCGAAGGAGTTCGTGTTGAGACTGAAGAGGGGGAGGGTCGTCGAACGTAAAGGGGAAAAAACCCTTTTACTATCAGGATCGAGGAGTATTGAAGGGAAAAAAAAGCCTAATGGGGGGATCGACATCACTGAGATAATTGGTCGCCTGGTCAAAAAAATTAGGAAGGGAGGAAAATCGTTCTTTACCGGGGGGGTTCCCGGTCTTTTTAGGACTGGGGGAAAGACCTCCTCCGGGAAAAAAGGCCTTTCGTTAAGAGAAAGTCAGACTTCTTCATAGGTTCGTCTCCTGTGAACTCCAAGGGGAAGAACCCGCGGAAAGAAGAAACTGGCGTACGAGGGAAAAGGAAGAGCTCTATTTCCGGGCGGGCGCCGGGGACGACGTTGAAAAAAGAAAGGACTTGAAGGAAAGCCGTTTCCGGAGGGAAAGAAACCGTCGAGCCATTCAAAGGTTGCCGCCGACGAAGGCGACGGAAAAAATCCATCCGCGACGGAGACAAAGACTCGAAGAGCCGCTTTGAACGTAAAGGGTCGTAGCCGAAGACATGAAGTGGTGGAAGGGTCGAAGTTCGGACGGAGAAAAAAGCTCCACTTGACGGAAAAGCACTCTTAGCAAGGTTGGCCCGCAACAATTGACGCTCCAGAATGGAAAAGGGTTGTAACAAACCTAACAAACAAAAATAAAAAAACAAAAACCAACGGGTGTTCGCCGATAGAAAAGGATAGGGTTTGGCAAAAGAAGAAGAAAAAATGCCGCTCGTATACCATTTTTTCTACCGGCTGGACGGCAAAAACTACGCTTCGGCAAATGGTCGCTAAGACCGGGGGGGGGGGAAAAAAACCTCCCCCGGCCACTTGGGCAGCGTGACGAGTAGATAAGAGGGGAAGGTAAAAGGGACGGGCTTAGCTGCATAAAACGTTACCTCAAAAGGGACGTGCGTCAGGAAGCATCAGTCGGGGAAAAAAGGGGGAGGCCGCGCTTTCGCACCCCCCCCCCCCCCCCCCCCACCCCAAAACCAAAAACAACCCCCCCCAGAAAGCCCCCCCCCCCCCCACCCACCCCCCCAAACCCACCACCCCACCCCCCCCCCCCCACCCCCCCCCCCACACAAACCCCCCACACGCCCGCCCAAAGGGCACCCAGCACCCCCCCCAAAAAAACCCCGCAAAAAACCAAAACACCCCCGGAAAACCACCACCCCCCCCCCCACCACCAAACCCCCCCCCCCCCAACCCCCCCCCAAAAAGCCCCCCACACCCCCCCCCGCCCCACCCGCGCAAAAAAAAAAAAAACCACCCCCCGCCCGCGCCCGCCACCCCCCGCCGCACCCCCCCCCCCCCGCAACGAGCCGCCCTCCCCCGGACAGGACAAAAAAACCCCACCCCCCACCAACAACCGCCCCCCAGCTGGGAGGCTTTCTCCTACAGGGCCTGTTCAACCACTGGCAAACCGGAGCAAGCGTCTAATAGCTTTGTCATGGGGGAAGAACGCGGGACCACCTCTGACGACACAGAAGATTTAGATTAAAGGGGAGTTTGCCAATTCCAGGGGGGGGAAAGTGGCAAGTCTGGCGCTTGGGTAGGGGAAAAGGGGCCTTGGTTATCAGAGATAAACACAAAACGAGGGAAAAGAGAGAGATAAAAAAAACCCGTTTCACTGCTACTCCAAAGAAGGCATGAAAAGGAGAACCCGCGCCCGAAAAAAAGTTTCATCATCAGGGTGGCGATCGGTATAACGGCCAGGAATCTACCCTGGAAAAAATTAGAACCAGATCGGAACGCGGAGCAGGGGAAGGGGATACCGTCGGGAAGCGCCCTCGGAAAGGGAGACGCTCGCCCCGCCTGGGAGATCTATTGAGAAAAGGAATTATACTGGTCCACTCACCCCAAAGGCCATTTTCCCTTCGAAGGAAAAACAATCGCCGGAAGCTGGAAGAGGGGAAAGATTCAATAGGGGGAGACGGATGAGAGAGTCAGGGACAAGTTTGTGGCAGAAGGGGGAGAACCGAGAAGAAACCCTGTCCGAAGGGAAGAGCCCATTGTCCTCGGTGGGAAGAGAAAAGCAGTTTGACGAAAGGAAAAGACAAGGAGGAAAGGGGGGAACTCTAAAAAGATTACTGAGTCCCTAAAGAAGGAATAGCGGAGGAAAACCGTTTCTCCTTAAAGGTCCAAGTCTAACGAACCGGAGCCTGTCGTATCTTGAAAAAAGAAAGACCACCTAGGGGTCAACTCCGACTGTCCTTGAAAAAAAACGGTGACTTTCACCGGGCACGGGGGGGGGGAGAGTCGAGAGGGACTCGAGGAAGTCAGCCTCGGAAACCAAGTCTTCCGGCTCAAAAGGGAATACTGGAGGGAAAGTGCGAGACGTTAAAAGACTCCTAAACTTGAGGATTCAAAACGGGAGCCTTCCGAGGAATCAAACTTAGTCACCTCACTTAAGAAGAGCTCCCGCCCTAACCAGCTTCCGCCATTTATATAAGTTAAACTTCCTATTTGCCAAAAAGGGAAAGGTCCCACGGAAGCGACCTTCGAACAGAACAGTCCTGCTCGGAAGGAGGTTTCTGCTCAAACTCCCGGCGGCAGGGGAGCGGCGGCTGGCTCCGGAGAGGAAAAAGGAGTCCCGACTGAAAATCCCCCCTGGGAAAAAAGGAACAAAACGTTTCCCTGCAAGCAGGGAAAGAGAAACCGTTTTTAGGGACCTCAAAAAGTTCCTCCCAAGGGGGGGAGAGAAAAAATAGTACGTTTCTAGGGGGGCAACGGGGGGCTTTCCCCTCGGAGAGAGAGAGACACTGACCGAAGAACGGCCTTATATAAAACTCTGGGAAAAAGGCTCCTTGTCGTCTGAGTGAGGGGGCAGGGGTCGCCTCGTTCCTTTAAGGAAAAAGGTTAACATTGAAACACACTACCTTGACAAACGGATCTTTAACGCCTGGGGAGAAAAAAATTTTCAACAAAGGGGCCCGCCATAACGGACGCCAGCAGTTCGATCAGTGGACGGGGGGGGGAAATAAAGGAAAAAGGCAAAAAAACGGCCAAAACAAGGGCAGAAACTGCCAAAGGTACAAAGCACCTCTTCGGGGGGAGAGTTCGGAACAAATCTCACCCACAAAGGGAGGAAAATATAAAGGAAGAAAATCCCCTCCTTCGGGGGGAGTGACGGTGGACAGGCCGGCCTGCCAAGGGGGCCGGGGTGAAAGCTGAAGAGGGCCGGAGTCACCTTATCGAAGACTGTCTTGTTGCGTGACGACCTAGAAAAGGGGAAGGGCGGGCCCTCGGGTAATAGCCGTTCGCCGCCGAGAAATTTTTAGGAGGTCCATCTTTAACTTGAAAAAAAGAAAGGGAGAAAGCCTCAAGGCAAGGAAAAAAAAAAGACTTCCAGTTAGAAAGGGAAAAACCCCCCCGCCGAAGTTGGAGGAAAATCACGTAAAGGGGGCGCCGGGGGGGAAAATCGGGGAGAAACCAAGTATGAAAGGCGACCTCGCAGGAGAAACCGTTTTTGCAAGGGAACGAAGGGGGGGGGGGGGGGAGAGAGATTATCATCCAGCCTCCGAAGGAGGAAGTCGGAGGACGAGCAGAAAGTGCACCGATCAGACTGCGAAAAGGCCTCGAAAAAGTCGCCGTTTACATCTGCCGTCCACCCAAAGAAAAGGAGAAACCTTTCGCCGTCAGGAGAAGAAAGTCGTTGCGGTTTTAGAAGGGCGAGAAACGTTGAAAGGCGGAATGAAAGAAAAGGAAGTTTTCCGTAGGTGAAAGGGGGAAAGAGATCCAGTCGCCGGGAGAGAAAGGTGCCGCCGACTACGGAAGAAAAAACTGACGATCAAAGCCAGCGACTATCTTACTCGGAGGGGAAAAATTTTCGGTGAAAGTAAAGGAGCCGAAGACATTAAGGGGGGGGGAGTTGTAGGTACGCGAAATAGGAGGAAGACGGAAAAACGTATACACGGTAAAAACGGAAAGGGAGTCAATTTACCGGCGCAGGGAGGGAAAACGTAACTATTGTTTTGTCGAAGGAAGGGGGGTCAATTAAGGTTATCCAAAAGGGAGGCGAAGAAGGTCGCGCGGGAGAGGAAGGAAGAGTTCGACGGTGCAAAAAAGAAACGACTCTTCGGGAAAAAAAGCGAAAGCCGGAACTAACGGATTGCAGAGAGAACTTGTCCGGAAGGAGGGGTGGCGTCCGAAGTAACCTTGACAGGAGAAAAATGGGCGCTGAACGTTAAGCCGAGAAGAAAGACAGGGTGACTTTCGAGGCGAAAAGTCCTTGACATAGAAGGAGAGAAGCAGGAACGACGTGTCAAAAGGAGGGACGATAGCGCAGCAGCGGTCAACTAAGAGCTGAAGGGGGAAAAGGAAGAAAACGCACCTGCAGACGACACTCAAGGGAAAGGTAAATCTGGGTTGAAGGCGCGGAAACGGCAGGTGGCCGTTGTCAATCAGGGGAGACTGGAGAGCAAGCCGTAAAACGTGGGACGGGGGGAGGGAAGGGAGGAGGAGGACAAGAGAGAGATAAAAAAAACCGTTTACGGCTGGAGCCGAAGAGGAAAACGCAGCCATGACTTGCCACGGCAAAAAAACAGCGCCTTCACCATAGGAAGTCTGCACGATTTTCGTAAAAGAGACGGCCAGAGGGAAAGGCGGGGGAAGAAAGTAGACCGCCTGCTTGAAGAGAGAGAACTGGTAACCGGTGCTTGACTCCTCCAACTTGTCCGGAATAGCCGGAGCCCTCGAAAAGACTGTAGGAGAGGTAGAAGGTGAGGACGTACGTACACTGAGCGCAAGAAAAAAAGGGCATCCTTCGACTCCAAAAAAGAAAAAAGCTGCCCAATTGGGAACGAAGCGTCTTTCAACAGGGGGGGGAAAAGCTAAACATAAAAGACGCTTCTTTGGTGGAAACGCGCCCGCTCCTCAAAAGAAAAGGGGATCCCATGGGCAGTCCGGAGAAAACTAAGAGAACTCCGGCCTTCTGAAAAAAGCGACCAAAAATAGGGCGGGACGTACCGAACGGAGCCGGTCAAAGGAAAAACCTGACCGGTCGGATAGGAAAGAAGGAAGAAGACTGTCGATCTTCGGGACGAAAGAATCAACTCCGAACTGGAGGGAGAAAAACCCGGGACTTTCACCGGGAAAGGGAGAAAAAAAGGAAGAGAGACTGAATCGTCAAAAAAAAAACTCCCGTCGTAAGGGAGGAAGCCTCGACGGCGACTGGACCGGAGAGGAGAGTTTCCCTCCGTAAACGAGCCACCTTCACGGAATTTCAGAAAAAAAGAGGGCCCCTGCGACGGAACCGCAACGGAAGAAAAGACCGCCTGCTCCTCGGAAGGAAAGGGACGGCCGGGGACGGCCGCGTGAAAAAGGGGAGAAGGGACAGTTCCACCGAAGGAAAAAAAGGAAATCTCAGGGGGAGATCAATCCCTGAAGGACCCTTCGGTGGCGTGGATCGAAAAAAAACCGACTCCTCCCCAAAAAAATTTTCCCGGCAAAACGGACAGATCTTCCTGAAAGAGAAAACTTCTACCCGACCCGGAAACCCTTCTACACCAGGAGGGAAGGTCTTCTTTTGGATTAAAAAAAGACTCACACTTACGGGGAAAAAAGAAGGGGAACGATTTGTCCCATTCTCAAGGCTTGAGAAAGTTGACGACCGTAAGGGGATTCGAACACGAAACTCTGACAAGCCGGCTTCGAACGTCGTGGGAATACTGACGGGATATGGGCCCGCAAAGATCAGGGAGGAAAAAAAGAACGACGCCCAAGTTAAAAGGGGGAAGAAAAAAATTCATCTTCCCAAAGAGGAAAAAAGGCATAGGACCGAAAACCGGCCGAAAGTCGGGATTCGGGCACAAGCTCTAAAAAAAGGTAGGAGGAGGAATCCGACCGATGAGTCACAAGGGGACATAAGGTCCAAAAAAGGGGGGGACGCCTTTGGCCGGAGCTGAGCTGCCTCCTGAGTGACGGGATTGCGGGATCTTGCTTGGAGGGAACGACCGAGGGGGCTTTCAACCCTCTGGCTCGGAACCCGAGAGCAAAATGTTTCAATTTTTCGACGAGAGGGACCCTTGACTGACTCCGACCAACTCTACACTTCATGGCCAGGGTCCCAGGCGGGCATCTCCTTCTAAACTCTGCACTTCAAGGTAGAATGTTCTTAATTGGTCATCCCCCAGCTAGGAGGAAGGTATCTCGACGAAAGATCCCTCCGGGAAGTGCTCAGAGTGTGTAGAAAAAAACATCCGGGATAAACCCCCTTCTTCCGAAGACTCGGTCGTTAAAAAGTGAATAGAGAACCGGGGGGATGGTGGATCTCGGAAACCTTACTAGAAAACCTCCTCCGGGACTCCCCAGGGGCGGTCACGAAGGAAGATCATACTTTCATTTCCAAGGTCGAGTCGGGGAAGAGTCCCCTGCAAGAAAAGACTTCAACCCTCGTAAGGGGGCCGATCCAGGGGGACTATCCGCCGGGAGATCCTTTTAAAGAATGGGAAAGAAGACGTTTGAAGCCGAAATGTAGACCTCCGTCAAGGGGGGTTTCGGGAAAAAAAGGGAAGGTTCCACTTGCCTGGGAAGGCGGAGCCTCTTCTGCCGGGAAGGTTCCTTACGACCGACGCGGGGGGGAAGAGGTCTTTCCATGAAAAAATCAATCCAGGAGAGGACTCGAAGCACCAAGGGTTCGTACCGAGACAGGGAGGTGAGGGGGGGAGGTGTAAGATCGACAGGCTGCCGGGGAACGTTTCGACGGGAGCGCACGGAGGTACAGGGTGGTCCAACGCACGCAGAGGGAGGAAAACGGCGCCGTAAAAAGAAGGAGGGAAGGGGGGTGGGTGCGCTTGCAGGTTGGTCAAAAAAAAAGGCCGCTGGGAAAGGGAACACCGAGACCATGAAAAGTTTCAAACCGGAACGGGTCGGGAAGGGGCCACCAACGACGCGGGCAGAAAGGGCGCTAAGAAGGGGAAAACCTGATTGAAGACCACTGAAACGAGAAGGTGGGCAAGTGACGTGAGGGGGAATGGACCGTTTCTTCAAGGGATTGCTCTGCACGGGACCCGTCTCAAAGGCGCAAAGCAGAAAGACAGGAGAAAAAAGATTCCGTCCAAGGGCTCGCGGGATAAGAATTAAAAAGTAGCCTTCTCCTTAGCATAGAAAAGTCTAATAGTCTTTTCATTGGAAAAAGAAAATGTCCGTACCAAAGAGGAAAGGAAACTCGTTTTCATATAGAGAGGGAAGCACTGGGGACGTTCTTTGGCCGGATCTGGCGGGGCGTTGCCGCTGGAGAAAGAAAAGAAACGGGTTGGGCCGGATCTCGAAAAAGGAAAAAGAGAGCTATAACCACTGCACAAAAAAGGGGGCTCTCCAAGAGGCAACGCGAGTGGACCACGGCCAAACTGCGGAATAAAGAAAGAGGAAAAAGAAAGTTCGCTAAAAGTGGGGCAAATGGCGGGAGGAGTTCTCACGGAGAAAAAAAAGGAAACTCCTATTAGAAAGGGCGCTACGGATAAAAAAAGCGACCGTGGGAAAACTCGTAAGAGCGCGTCTTTCGGGAAACTCGCCCTCGAAAGACTGGAGGGGATTGAACTACGGTGAGACGTTCGCATCCAGGAAGAACAAGACCCGTCCAGAAGAAAAAAGTTCTCCCTCGAAAAAAAAATAGACGGCACTCGGAAAGACCGCGTCCTTCAAAGGAAGGGTGAGGACGGGTCCGGCTTCTCGAAAAAAGGATTCGTTGGTTGGGTGGAAACAAGGGTCGACCCTCTGGAAAGGTCGAACGCTCGACATGGGAAAGGGTCTACCTTCGCAGAAGGGGCCGGCCTTCCTTGACCCAAAAGAAGGGGGGGGACTCGGTCGACCCAAAAAGAGTCGGAACTACCGAAGGGGGACAATTTGACGAGGGTAAAAGTTTCCTCCGTTCTCGGAGGGGGGGCTCCCTGCAGCCTTCGAAAGAATCAGACAATCCACCTAAGGAGGAAAAGTCTTCGGCGGCACCCGGGAGGGAGAAAAAGGGGAAAAGTCGAGTCCGCTCGTCGGGAGCTCTGAGAGGACGCATCGGGAAGGCTCCGTCGCGAGAAAAGACCGCAAGGTCGACGGAACGTCCAAGGAAAACTCAGGAAACTGCGCGAAAGGGGATTTTGAAGGACCTCTTTAAAAAGACCTTAGCAAAACCGCACAGGAAGCAGCTTTCTCCCTAATACCTCGTCCCCGCAAGAATCGGCGGGAGCTAATGTGAAAAGATTTTAGGGGGTGCTCCTGACGTTTCACTTATAAATGGAATTAGAAACTAGTCAAAATGAGAATTCCCTGACTTCTCTTCATCACCTCCCTAAGGGCCCTTCAGTCGAAGAGGTCTCTCCCTCTTCCGAGGACCCTCGATCCCAACCCCTAGGGGGACGGCAAAATTGCTTAGAAGGGCCCTTCCCTAGTTTAAGCACGAGACTCCTGACTGCCTGGACCGCCTGATTCGGGAGAGAAAAGATTCCGAGTCGCCTCGGTGGTAAAAGTGGCAAGCCAGATAGCTCGTGCTCACACTGGGCGAGCACCGCCCACTGGGAGAAGGTACTGAGAGGGAGGGGAAGAATATCAAAAGAGGTGGTGAGGGGGGGAGGGAATTACAAACTAGCAGACTCTGTGAGATTTCTTTGTAAAGAGATCTGGGTAAAGGAAGAAGAAAAGGAGCGGAGGACGGAAGCTTAGCCTGTCAATCTTGGCCTCAAGGGGATAACTTCGTTCCCTCTGGATGCTCATGTGCGTCACAGATATGAGGAACGTCGCTGGGTTCGGGGTCCGGAAGGGTGCATGAGTTTTGGTCGGGCGCGATGGTACGAGGCAGGGGCCAACGGGAGATTAAGGTCGGGGAGAATCTAGGAGGCAAGGACCTTCCGAAGAAACTCTGTCCGGGCGTATACTCTGCCAGGACCCGACCTCGAGGAAGGGCGAGGGGGCGGCCCTCTTTGGTGATGGCAGGGGGGGAACTCCTTCGTCCAAAAGAAAGAGACCCTAGGCAGAGAAATTCAAGCGGGCTGGGCGAGTGGATCTTCCCCCCAGGGGGGAAGAAGGTGAAGATCTTCCTTTCTCTCGTTTACCGGGGAAAGGAACTCAGGGAAAGGCCCCCGGCGTCAGGGCAAAAAAGAAACCTTCCTTAAAAGTCTTGTCATGGGGACTTGTCGGGGGAGAGTAACAACACAAACCAACCAAAACCCACCGGGAAGTGCCGCACAGAACAAGAAAGAAGCTTAAAGAAAGAAAAGGTCCGCTGCAACATGACGGTGGGAAAGATGCCGTTCCGGATGGAAAAAAAAAAAAAAAGGAGAGGTGACTGCGATGGCGTTGACAAGAGACGGCGGGAAAGACGTCGTTAAAAAGCCGCCTGATGTCCATAGTCAGAAGACCGTCAGAAGGGGTAACGGTCGTCGAACGGAGGGCGAAAAAGAACATCGTTCAATATAATGATCGGGGGAAAAGAAGGTGTTCGGCTGGTCAGCCCCAAGAGACGGATCGAATCACGTAGAAAGAGGACCTGGGTCCACACGTCACCCGCGAGGAAAAAGGAGCATTTCTTAGGAGCACCGTTGTGCCGGTCAGGGGGGGGGGGGGGTTGGAATGGGGCTGTTTAAAGGACGAGGAGAACCTTCCCCTCCTGGAGGGGCCCCTTTCCGTGATCATACTGAGGAGAAGTCGTTCGGAAGGGGGAAAAAAAATAGCCTTGAAAAAAAAAAGCCGTACCGCCTTCCCAAAAAAGACATTTCTTCTAAAAAAACAAAACGGTTTTGACCGCGGGACGAAAGGTTGAAGGGGGCGTAAGAGAAGAAAAGGAAAAAAAGAAAAAGGGTTCCGGAGAAAACGTCCTCAAAGGGGGCCGTTCTATGCGGGATGTGAACAAAGACGGGGAGAAAAGACTGCCCCGAAGGGGGAAAAAACCATACGCGACGATCGGACTCGGGAAGAACCTGGGAGGAGCCGAAGAACCAGTCTATTGGAAGAAGTTTAGGTCCCGAAAGGCTGTCCGGGAAAAAAATTGACAGTTCGATGAAAAAAAGGAAGACCACCTTTCCAGTTGAACGCTTTCGTAAAAAGGCGCCGGGACAAGCGTAAACCGTTTGGGAAAGAGTCCCCACCCTGGAAAGGGAGGGGGAAGGCTTCCAACTTCAAACCCTGATACCCAGGGGGGGGGGAAGGCGTTTCGCCGAGGAGCCGTTTTGAAAACCAACAGACGGCGGGTCCTAATTAAAAACAAAAAAAACGGACACCGACCCCTGATGATCGAGAATCCACTTGGGAAAAGGGTAGAAGGATACCTTACTTCTTGAGGCTCTGACCGGCCGGGGGGAAACAAGGGAACGGCCGTAAAAAAAAAGGTCGATGGCCGAGCCGGCGATTTCCAGCGCGCACGCGGGGAAGCAGTAAAGACGGGAAACAAAGGAACCGGCGCCGGGAAAGCGGTCCTACTAGGGCTTTTCCAGAGAGCTGGCAAGCCCCAAGCGCGAGGACGACACCTCGTTTGCAGATTAAGAACTTGCGCGAGGGGGAGATGGTATAACTTTAGGTTGCAGTCCCAGGAGGCGTTTGCCGCTGGGAGAGAAGTAAACGGGTTTGGGTGCCGTGTGGAGAAGAAAAAATGCGGGATTAAAAAAGATATATAAAAGAAAAAAACCCCTTTTAAAAAAGAAAAGAACAGCGGCAACGGCAGCCAGTGCCACGTCCAAAACAAAAGAAGCTGCAAGTTTCAGAGAAAAAGGTTTCTCTCGGGATAAAAAAAGAAGGGAAAGGAACTTCCCCATGAAAAAAAAAGGGAAAAGACTGCGGCGCTATCGCTACCGACCGGCAAGAAGGAAAACCGTCGTAACGGGAAAAGGCCTCGCGAGGGCCCTTTAATCCACAAAAGAAAAGACCTGGAGGATACGGGAGGAACGCCGTAAGGGTCCAGTCCACTGCTCCATCCCCGTCCCATAAAGACAGGGGGGGACCTTCAGAACCACCAAAAAAAAAAAGGGATGAACGCGGGGTCTTTGCTAGGGGGGTCGGGTGGCCCCGGGGCTTTTCTCTACAAGGAAACCTACGAGTGGGTGGTAACGAAACCGGAGACCGCTCCATAACGCCCATGGTCTCCAGGGGAGTCATTGGGACGCAGAGTGAAACCAACCTTCAAAAGGAACTTCGGCGAACCCACACAGTTACGGGGGGAGACCGACCGGCGCGTGAACGAGCGTGAAAACTGGACCGTGTCGACAGGGCAACGTCAGAAAATCAAAAAAACGTCAGGGAAAGAGGACCTACAAACCCACCTACGAATAGGGAAATGTCTTCGGCCTACGACAAGGGAGGAAGACACGTGCGAGTCCGAGTCCCGCTCGGCTGATCTTCAGCTCGGAAAGGCGTCTGCCAAAGCAAAAAAAGGGAGAATGGTCGGAGGCAAAGAATGCCCTCCGAAACGAAAGCCGGCAGGGGGGATTCCTCTTTCAAGGAAAAACCGTCACTTCAACCGCAAAGGAATACTGAGAGAACCGACCTTCTCCTCGAAAAGAGGGGGGAGGTACGCTACGGGACAACGGCGACAGAGAAGGATACCTACTAAAAGGGCCTCATTCCTGATCTGCAAGATCGTCATCCCAAAAAAAAAAAGAGGGGGGCCCTCCGGCGGGGGTATCTAAACGGATCCCGAAGCCCGAAAAAACCGTCTTTCCCGAGCCCTCGTCGTAAAGAAACAAGGGGTGGCGTCGAAAAAAGGGGCAGGCCGACCAAGGGCGAAAATTCGTGGCGATTCGATCCGCAACTGGGGGGGGCGGGAAAAAGCGCCACGAGCACAGAAAAAAAGAAGACGCCGGTCCCAGGCTACGTGGCGGAAGGGGCCCCGTTCAGGGGAAGAGACACGATGACGGAAAGCAAAGCATAAAAACGTCGGGGACTTCGAAACCCTATAAAACACGCTCGTCGTCAAAAAACATTCCAACGACGCAGAAGGGGAATTTTACCGGAAGGCCGCTTCCAGCTCAACAAAGAAAACCTGCTTCAAGGGAAAGGGACACACCGTCCGCAAAAAAGCGGCACAATCTCTCTCAACAACAAGAGGAAAAAGATAGCGAAAAAGGCGTCCATCCCAGGACGTTGCTGGGGAAAAAGTGAAGGTCCTCTGCCCCAACGCTTGGTGAAATAAAGTCCGGATTACCCTGAGCAGGAAACTTCTGAGGGCTTTGGCGGTGACGACAAAGGGGTCCGGAGGGGGGAATTCTGACGTCGAACGAAAAACTACGAAAACAAAGAAAGGGCGGGATGGTCATATTCTTTTCGAAGAAGCGTGGGGGGTCTTAGGAAAAAACACGTATCCTTTTACTCATCGTAGGACTTCCTTTATCTTGAGGGGGTCAGCCCCAACCGGGGGAAGGAGAAATCACGTAACATTTGAGACCGGGTCGTCCCGGGGGAGTCCACACTTATGAATTCGGATTGTGTCCGGGCACGCGGGGGGAGGGGGGAGGAACCGGACGAAATGAGATCCATCGACCACCGGGAGCCAGCGTGGAAAAAATCATCCCCCTTGGAGCTTCAGAGGTTTCTCCGTGACCGTCACGGAGGACATCGGCCGTCAAACGCTAGCCACCTGGCGACAGAGCAGGGGGAGAAAAAAAAGATTCCTTTGCGGTTGAAAGGTACTTTGAAGGCGGAAAAAAGGGGGGCCGGCGGCACGGTTTAAAAAAGGGAGAACAGTCGACG
>Ga0179593_1661480_pt1 | contig 14504 bp, 21 predicted proteins | sample CZODoug2_1_08_16_FD_185931 | JGI IMG/M metagenome (GOLD analysis project Ga0179593, IMG submission 185931) | Vadose zone soil fungal communities from Angelo Coast Range Reserve, California, USA - CZODoug2_1_08_16fungal (PacBio error correction) | ecosystem: Environmental > Terrestrial > Soil >...
AAAAAACCAGCCATGGAAGACCTTCGTCTCTCTCCCTAAGAAAAAAGCAAGGAATAACTTCCGAAGACTGTCAACCCGGGCTGCCCGACATTTCTGAAATTTCAAGCATGAAAAGAAAAGGGGTGCTTGCCACAAGCCGTGGGGGAGGGGACACGCAATTTGGAAAAAAGCCCCATCACGCTTAATCTCGTTGCTTCAATTTGGGCAGGAGGAGGAAAAAAGCTCCGCACGGACAGAAAAAATAACAGGTTGAAGCACAAAAGTCCCTTGTCATGCTGCAAAGAGGAGCATCGCCTTCCTATTCCAAGGAGGGGGGGGGGACAACGCCAGGAAGGGGAAGCGCCTCAGAGTCGATTTTGTCGGATAAAATCCACCTAAACTTATTATAAAAGGGGAATCCATTAAGAACCGGCTGGAATTCCGCGAAAATACAAGACCGAAGGGGGGGGAAGGCATCTGCCCAGAGCTTGTCCTAAAGACCAACAAAAAAAAGGAACCATCCCTACAGAAGGGGGAGGGGAAAGAAGGATAAACCGCGGCAAGCGGGTTTTACTGAAAAAAGCCCCTCTTCCTTGCTGTCTAGGAAAAAAGGGAAACAGGAGGGGCCGATATACACTTCAGGAAAGCCCAAGCCGTTCTCCGAGGACGCTCCTATATTGTAAAAGGGGATCAAACACAAGCATACCAGAGATACAAAGCAAACGAAAGGTCATTTCCAACACGAAAGGCGCTGAGGGGAGACACCAAAAAAAGTGGTCGGGAGATCACCCATCGTTCGAAAAATGATTCAAGGCACGGAAGGAGAGAAAGAACTTTCTATGGTCCGTTGGAGAGGAGACGCTGCGAATCAAAAGGGGGGGGGGAAGCGGGGGGGAAACGATAGGTATGTTTTTGCAGGGTCCGCCCTTCCCGGTTTTGTAGAGAATCTCTGGGGGTAAAAGCCTGAGGCCAAGGAAAGAACAAATACTAGAAAGCTGGATTTTCTGGGAAAGTGCGTTCTTTGATCAAGGAGGAAACTGAACGACAGAAGGGAGTGCGAGGGGCGTCAAGCGAGCCTTCTAATGTAAAAAAAAAAGAGCACCATCCGTATGGCGCGTCCTAGAGCGTCATGCCCGATAACGAGTGGAAGACAGGATTTATATATCGGGGCGCAAAGGACAACGCAAGCACGCGAGCGGACGATGAGAAAGAAAGAAGAGGAATGTCATTATATAAAGGGAAAAAAAGGGGGCTGTGAGGCGAATAACGGGCGATGGGGTCAACCAAGGGGGCAAAAATCAGTGGGGGTATCTCCACATTTCTCGGGGGAAAAATCATCATAGAAGATCCGAAGAATTAAAGAGCCAACCTCGAAAGGGAAAAGGCAAACTGAGAGGGAGGGTGACCTTTAGTTCTGAGGACTTTATTTTAACCCGGAGAAAGATCCACAATCGGAAAAGGGAAAGGAAGGACAAGCCCCAAACCCGTTCGACGATGGGGGGGAAAAGGTTCAAGCTTTGGCAAGGAGTTTACCTGTTCGTCCATTCTCGAGCCAATCCTTTAGAAAACGGAAGGAAAACAAAAAATTATGCTTTAGTGGGAGGAAAAAGAACGCTCCCCGCCCGGGGGGTCAGGATAGCTATGATAGGGGGGTAAAGACGCTCTGATGAGGATTCCAGGCCGAAAAAAGGGCACGGAAAAGAGAAGGTTATGATGGGTTCGAGGGGGAGAAAAATTTCGCACTAAAGGGGAGGAGGTCCCCATCTATCCATCTCGTAGGCTAAGAAAAATCTCTCACCATGACCTAAGGGAAAGAGAGGGAAGACACGCATGGAAGAAGAAGAGAGGAACGTCTCGGCATGGTTTTGCTAAGAGGGGCAGTGACCAAACAGTTGGGGGAAACCCGTGATCTGACTAAGAAATCATTAGAAAAAGGGGCCTTCTCTTCGGGAGAAAAGAAGCGGGTCACGATATGAAGAAAGAAAAAAAGCAAGGCAGCGAACTTCCTGAAAAGGAGGCTCCAAGAGCAAGGAAGGAAACGTGAACTCCTCCCAAGCGGAAAGCTGCTCAGAAGAAAGGCCTCCTGGAGAAAAGTGAAATACCAGCGAAAGCGTAGAAGAGGGGTAGTTAGGTGGCGGGAAGAAAAAAAAGGCTATACATTATGCATCACATTTTTTTATAAAGAAGGTCTCCTTTCATCGGCGACGTTGAAGAGGGGCGGGGTATATCCCAAATGGAAGAGAATGGAAACTCTTGAGTGGAGAAAAAAGGGAGGAGCGGGGATAAGGAGAAAGAAAGGAATCCCATATGGACGCAGGGGGGAAATTTATGATTGAATATGCAGGGAGGAGGGGACGCCACTATATTACGAATGTGATAAGAGGGGGGATAATCTATTGGGAATCGGGCGAGAAAAAAGGGGAAAAAATTTCAAAGTCTGAAGTTGGCAGCGCAGGCTATTGAAATATACGCGGAAAGGGTCATAGAATGGGGAGGAAAAAAAAATGTGGACGAAGGAGGGGAAAGGAAAAGATAAAGAACTATTATGAAGAGGCTGCTAGAGGGAGAGGCCTCTTCATACTTCTTTACCCAGAAACCCATCTACGTTGGAACGAATTCTCTCATCATAAGAAGGGGAAGGTTTCTATGGGAGCGGGAGGGGGGAGACAGACAAGAGGGGTTTCGGCAAAGAGGGAGGGGAGAAAGAACAAAGCATAGCGGCTGAATGGAACTATTCAGAATGTCCTGTTTTTTTCCACGGAGACTCTCCGATGCTCCACGTCATTTGAAGCAAGACAGGCACGAGATCAAGAAGGATTATGTTAGATGAAAGGGGGCGAGGCATGATTATAAAAAAGAAGGGAAGGTCAAATTGACTCCATATCGAAGAGATCCCCTTGGGAAAGAAGAAGGTGTTAATAGGGGGGGAAGGCTGGAGGGAGAAAAGGAAGCAATACCCGGAGGAGAGACCTGCCAAGATTTTGCCAAAAAAAAAGGGATATGATTCACGGAAAAAGGGCCCGTAAGAAGGGGTCGAAAGGAAAACATTAGAGACCGGGGGGGGGAATTCAAGCAACGCCAAGGAGAGGAGTCTCTTACTTATCGAGCCACAAGAAACCCTTTGAAGACAAGAAAAGTGTGAGTTTCGGTCAGGGGTAAACTGGCAAAGATGATCCAGCCGGCGCCAGGGCCACACCCCTCGTGGAGGCTCGTCGTTCACGAAAAAGAGGGCTGCCATCAGTAGACGCAAGAGGGGCTGTTTCGCTTCCGAAAAAAAGTCGTTGAAGGGAAGGAGCACAAAGACATCCGTCTCTCACTTTTGAGTAGTTCAGGGAAAGGAGAGCCTGTCAGGGGAAGGGAAAAAAGGGCGTTAATTAGCTCCTAGTGCCACGGAATTTAGAACCTAGAGGAGTATTTCAAGATTTGGACCCTCAAAAGGGCAGAAAAAAAAAAAAAAAAGAAGAAAATAACAATCTAAAGGGGCAAAGACGAACGCAGAGAAAAAAAACAACAACGGAGGAGAGGGGAGAAGAAGTGGCGATTTTGTTGGGAGTCAGGATTCTTTTCATCCAGATGAGCATTCACCGAAGAGACAGGCAAAGGAGATGACTCGAAAGGAGGAGGGGGAGGAAGGGAACCGCAGGCACTAGGAGATAATTAAAGAAAACTAGGACTGCAAGGGAAAAGGGCCCTGCACTACCGCTCTTAGGATAGGGGTCTTTGTTCTCAGAAGGAAGCAGCTGTGGGGCGGAAGCGAAACAAAAGGGCGAGAAATGAGGGCCGAGGAAGAAAGACTGGCAGGAACGAAAGGAAAGCTTGAAAACGAGTGTGTGTGAAAGGGAATCCTCGAAATTGCGGGATAGCCAAAAAGGAAGAAAAAAAGCGATGGCGGATGGGAAATAAAAGGGAAGAGGGGGGCGAGGCAGGTCGTATCACTTCATGAGGGGGTAGTAATAGCTAAGAAAAAGGGGGGAGAGCCGTTCGCAAAGATGACGGAAAAAAAAAGCGGGGGAATGCATATCCCAGCGGGGGGGAGGAGAGGAAAAGATGGGCCAAAGAGGGGCATGGATATCATCATTTGAGAATCCAGCATTACAAGCGCAGTAAAAAAAGAAGAATTTCCCAAGGGGAATCAGAAAAAAAGGGGGGGGGGGATGAATTTGACCTTCCAATGTAAAGATTCATGAAAGGGAGCTAAAATAATCATTTCTATCTAACATAAGGGGGTGTGGGGGCCTACTCTCTGGGATCGTGCAAAAAAAAAAGAGTATCTCTCTGAAATAACGTGGGACAGCGAAGGAGCGAATAGGAGTCTTCAGGGAGTGGCAACAAAAGAGGCAGAGCATAGTGTGTCAATATCCTAATATGTTGTGCTAGGAAATCCGGGATTGCCGACAACCCCCTCAGGAGGAAGAAAGGATAGCAAATCAAGCCGAAAAAGGGAAAGGATGCGAACTCTCTGAAGGAGGATTAGGAAGGGGGATGTTTGTCGTACGGGTCAAGAGAAAAAGAAAGATCTACAGAATGGGAGGGGGAGGAAAAAAACGACATTCGTTCCCCATTGGGGAAGGGAAAAGTACACCGTTCTAGAAGGAAAAAAAAAAAAAATGTTGGACACAACCCCCCACAAAGAAGGGTCCTCTGTCTATTTCCATAAGCCTAAAAGAAAAAAAATTCAGACTGATTGGTGAGAGGAAAGGAGGGGGGAGGGGGGGATCGTCGATGCCCAATATATAGGAAGGCTCATCACATGAGAAGAAGGTCTCAAAATAAATGAAACTGAAAAGCACAAGTCTGCGTATATGGGGAAGAAAGGTATCCCAGCTAAGAAAGAAAGGGAGAGCCAACTCAAAAGAGTTTAAGGGAAAGAAAATGGGTGGGATCCCCGCTATCGCTTCCGTACTATAGAATCCTTCTAGCAGTTATAAAAAAAAAAGGGGGGAAAGAAAGGCCTGTTGATTTAGACAAGGAAGGGGGGGGCTGCAAATGCGGCCGGGAAGAGGCGCTGGGGTATGGAAGAATTAATGACAGTAGGCAATGGTTGAAAAAAAGCTCCGCCCTCATGCCAGAAGGAAGGGACGTTCACGTACGTGTGAACAGGGGGAACGCAGCGGGAAGAGGAAAGGGATTCCTTGATTTTTGGACCGAACTTCTTCAGGAGACTATGGCAATTGCAAATCCTCAAGAAGAAGGCAGAAGAGGAGGACCTATGATTATTAGGAAAGAGAGTGCCTCACCAACCTGTGAGTGTCATTCACACCACTCTTTCAAGCTTAAAAAAGAAAAAACCTCCTCGGGGGGGGAAGGGTACGGGCGAGCCGATACTTGGGGGAGAACAATCCAAAGTGGGGAAAGATTGGATACTTTCGGATTTTTCTACTACGAGAAAGAAGCACCTGTGCCGGGAAAAAGGAAAGGGGCGAGCCCGCCCCGAGAAAAAAACCGTCTGCTAAGAGGAACCTCCTTTCGCCTGGGAAATCACAACGCCTCATCCGGGGAAAAGAATAGATCCGACCTCCCTAGACGGGGTCCCATCTCCCTCTCCCCCAAAGGAGACGGTTTTTGCGACGAAAAGGAAGACCGATTGGCCCTAAAATAACCAGGCGCACGATCGACGGACAAGGACCGCAAATCTTTGCCATTCTTCCTAAATAGGGGGCTTTTTCGTCCGGGTGGCCGGGTAGGGGGATGAGATCGCGGGTTAAAATCCACGTCAAAAACAAAAAAATCCAAAAAGAGTAACAAAAGAAGAAGTGCCGCCAGTGGCAGGGGGCGGACCGCCCTTAGGGAGAAGAATCGCCAGAAGGGTAGGAGAAAACTCCGGATTCGGACTTGCATCTGCAGATTGAAGGAGAAAAAGCCATTACGGTTGGGGGTACGCTGGAAGGAGGAAATGAAGTGAAAGTCGGACTCCGAGAGGGAACTTGCTTTGTCGTCCTCGGAACCTGTTTCACCTTACTCCTTGCACTCGGGGGGAGGAAAGAGTGTTTTTTCAGGGGCCAGGGGAAAAACGGATAGTGCTCTTGGGGTAGGAAAAAAAGGAAAGGGGGGGAGGCGGACTGCAAGAAAACAGTCTTTTTGTCTTTCGTTGACGCAACCACAAAAGAAGGGAACTTTCCGGTAGCCAAATAGGGGGGGAGAGTAGTGCTTCGGGGGGGAAAGGGGGGGCAGACAGATTTCAATTCTCATGGAGGTCAAAGGCCACCAAGGGGAAGGGGGAGGACAGCCGGCACTGGAAAAAAAGGGGCAAAAACCATAGAGGGGAAAACCGCTTTCTCTACTGGGGGATTAATCGCCATGGATTCAGTGGGGGGCTCAGTGGGCTGGGGAGGGCAGGGGGGGTTAACTCCCCGACCACAGTGGGGAGGGGAACTCGGGGCAAGAGAAGGGGGGTTTCTTTTATGGTCAAGGGGGATTTGTCTTTAAGGAGGAAAATTTATGGGGGAAAGAAAATCTTTCGCGCCAAGCGAAAAGCGGCAAGTCGGGGGGAAACGCCCTGAATTTATATCTGCGAGAACATTCTACAGCAGGACAGGGAGGAAGGTCCGTGGGGCAGAAAAAGAAAAAAAAAAGGGGGGGGGGCCGCGGTTGATAGAGTAGGAGAAGGGCGAGTGGTAAGGTTCCAGTGTTTGTCTTTCAGTCCAAAAAAACGGTATACTATCATGGGCAGAGGGGGGGGGGAAGTTTTTCGGAAGGGGTGATGAAAAGCCGGGAGGGGGGGGAGATAATCTGGGAGGAATGGATAATGCTCCTTAAGGGGGTGTATGGGCTTTTATCCGACAAGGGGACGCTGTTGCAGAGGGATGGGGGGACATCATACAGGGGAAGGGGAGCTATCTATGAAAAAGCTTCGTTGCTGGCGACCCGTTGGGAGGGACTGTGGGATGTGAGAGGGAAGATCTGGGCAAAAGTCCTGCTGACGCCCCGGGGGAAGCTTCCTCCTTATTGAAGCGGGAAAAAAGGGAAAATCATTGCGATGGGGGAAAAACTGAAAGGCTTGGTGGAGAAAAGGGGAGGATTGGAAAGTAAGACCCAGACCATGTCATTCATCAAAAAGTTATTAATATCGTTATTGGAGGGGGGAATCTGATGAGGGATAAAAAGAGGAAAGGGGGGAGAGTGCATTTAACAGGAAAGTCCCCCCCCCCCCCCATAGGGGTCTCTCTCAACAAAACAACTGAGGAAAAGGGATTCTATATCACAAGGAGAGGGAGGAAAAGGCATTGCTACAGAAATATCATCATACAAGAAAGCCATATCTTCCATCCAATAGGCCCTGCGCATGTCAAAAAAGGAGGGCTTGGGAGTTAACGGACAAAATGAAAAAAGGTTCTTCCCGGTTAATCACACTCCTCCGGAGGTTTTAAGGGAGGAACACGCTTATAGGCACTGAAGAGAGGGGGGGGATACAATCAGGAAGGATGACTCATACTCGGGAACGCCTTTTCCTCACACAGGTCAGAAAGAAAGGATGTGAGAAAAAGATTAAGAAAGGGGATTATGGAAACATCAAATCACAGGACGTTAGAGTCGATGAGAAAATCTCAATATTCTCCTTAGTCATAGAGGACTCTCAAAGGGAAGAGGCTTTAAGAAGGACAGCAACAAGTCATCCCCCACTGGGAAATTTTCCGGTCAGCTAAGATATTCCTAAATTACTTCGTGGCCTGAACTAGACCCCTCAACGGGAGTCCTGACGGGCAATCTTCAGCAGGGACCTTTCAAGTTTCAAAGACCCACGGCAGAGGAGACATCAGACAAGGGACCTTTGCTGTCGGAGGTCCCATACGTAAAAGGTAACAAGCCGGCGTAATTACACCAGAAAAAAAGATTGGGCCGCTTGGCGGCTCCGGTCAATCAACACATCAGAAGATACTTCAAGCCACTAGGGGCCCCCGGGGAAATGTCCCATAACACTAAACAAAGAGAAAGGGGCGCCACAAGGTTGTCGGAGTTAGAAAATGCTGTAGAGCCACTGGAAAAAAAAGTATGCCCCACTTACATCCGGAAAAACTGGCTAATCACTGTCCGAAAAAAAGGGGGAAAAAAAGATAGGGAGGGGTTGCAAGGGGCTCACAGGCGGGTCCAACAACCGGTTTTGGGGGGAAAAGTGCTGATGTTGGACCGTCCTTAGTCCAATTCCCAAAGGAAAGGAGGTTCGTCGGGGCGAGAGGAAAAAAGGAGGGCAGTTGATCCAAGTGTTGCTCAAAAAAGGAAACGTGCTGGCTTCCAAGGAGATTTCCCTTGCCATTTGAGGAAATGTGCGCGTCCTGAAAAAAAGAGTACATGCCCGAAACGAGGTGCAAGGTCTGGGGGGAGGGGGGTAAAGATCGAATCGAAAAGAAACAGCATCGAACTACGAGGCGAGAAATCCGCCGAGTATTTCCTTATAGAAATGGGAAAACTGAGGCGAATACGAGAGATGTAGTCAAAAGGCGCTCAGATGAGGGTATCGCACAAAGAGGAGATACGACCTCATCATCAGAATTGAGTCGTCGCCCACAAAGAACTTCACTGGGGGGGAGGGGGAAAGATCAGTCTTTGCCTGGTGGGAGTGGTGGGGGACAGTGGATTTTAACCCTCGGCCACAATCGGACCCGAAAAAAAAAAAGACCCAAACCCTTTCGAAATAGGAGGGGGAGACTGGCACCGATTTGCAGGGGAAGGGGGGATCCTATAAAAGGAGGGGAGTGAGGGGGCCAAGCCGTTATAAAACTGTTAGTAAAAAGTTATTCTTTCTGTGTGGAGGGGGGGAGCCCCACCCAGGGGGGGAGGAGGAAGACGGGATCGACGTAAAAAGAGGGCGGTTTTCGGGGGAAACGACCATTATCCATCCTGGGGACCTACTCGTGGAAGGGGAGGTGGTATAGGAAGGGAAAAGGAGGTGGCCCGGCAGGTGCCAGAGTCCTCTCGGGCATCCAATATCAAGAGAGAGGAACTTACCTTGCGCTCGCACAATTATAGAAGGGAGCCATTCCTGCATACAGAGGGGAAGGGGAAGCTTCGGCATGGTTGCGAAAAAGAAGAGGGGGGAGGGGATTTTGAAAAAAATAACAGGGTTTGGGAGAAAACTACCTCATGAGGATCAAAAAAAGAGGACTCTTCGGGAGGAGTTTAAAAGAAGTTACGAGAGAGTAAAGAAGCCGTTCTGTCAAAAAATCAGGCCATCAAGGAAAACTCTTTGCGTTCCAACGGGCAGGGAAGAAAGATGATTTAGAAGGGCATGCGGCAGAGCGCGGAACACAACCCCCCCACCCCCCACCCAAAACCCCACCCCCCAAAACCACCCCCCCCACCCCCAACACTTCACCCCACCACAAAACAACCCACCAACCACCACACCGCCCCCCCCCACCCCCCACCACCGCCCAAAACACCCCCCCCCCCCACCCAAAACCCCCCACCGGCAAACACCACCCCCAAAACATACCCCCCCTAAGAAAGGTCGGCCCCGACCGAACCACGCGTTTCTCTCTCTTTTAAAAGGGAAGGAAGGGGATAATTTATTTCACTAAAAAAGCGAAAGCGGGAAGAGGTGGGCATGCAAGCATAATGGCGATGGAAGAGAGGAAACGAACAGGAATTGACAGTCTTCAGCAAAAGGGGTTCTACCCTTGCTACTCATCTCAAGGAAAGGCGACTTACTACGAGAGCGGATAAGGAAGGGACTCCGTTAATGGAAAGGAGGGGCGATCAATACTTCGGGGGTGGAGACCCACCAAAATATCCAATACGAAGAGTGCTTTATTTATTATTTATAATGGAAAAGGGGGGCGCCACGAGATTACGCATTTGAGAAGAGGAGAATCTAGGGGGGAAGAAGAAAAGGAAGTGGAAGGAAAATAAGTCTGAAGGGGGGGGGGAAAAGGGAAGAAGAAGAGTTGAATCTACGCGAAAAAGAAAACCTATTCTACTTTCATAGAGGGGAGTAACAAATGGGGAACGAATGGAGGAAGGGAAAGAACATCTTCTGGCGAGGAGAAAGAGTGCTTTGCGTGGCAAAAAAGGAGGGACCCGCACAAAAGAAAACAGACGTTTAACGAATCTCTCATCCTCCTTCCAGGGGCGGCTTCTTCATGGATATCTTAATCTTACAGGAGGAAAGTCCTTAGGTGCGAGCGAACAGAAGGAGTGGAAAGGTCGAGAATGTCGGGGGGGGGGGAAAACGAATACAATGCTCGCTGGGGAAGAAAGATCTCCACCGTCATTCCAGAGAGGAGGAAGACGATGTCACAATCTCCAGAAAGGGGAAAGGTAGATAGAAAGTAGGGGGGAGAGTTCTAAAAAAGCACGTTGAAGGAAAGAGAGAAAGGGAGAGATCCACTGGGAAGACAATTACTCTCCTACGTTGTTACTGAGAAGGGGCGGCCTTATTCATCTAGGAGATCCCTGACCAGAGGGGCCAAAAAGGGACGACGCTGGAGAGCAGTTGACAGGCCCTTAAGAAAAAAAGCGAACTATAGCACCACTGAGGGAAGACGCATTCCTCCAACGCCAAGGCGAAGCGTATCCCACCTGTCATTCGACGCAGGCAGAATGCCATCTCCGTGTGGGGAAAGGAAAGGAGGGGCTCCCGCACGGGAGGGACAGGGCCGCATCCATGTCCACACAAAAAGGGAATCGGTCTTTCCAAACGAGGAGGAAAGCATTCTCCTGCAGGCAGAAGCGTTTAGCGGCGCCACCGCAGTGCAAAGATCACCGGTTGAAGGGGGAGAACAAAGCCCTCCTTCCTCTCCCTTGTTTCAGGGGGAGTTGCGGGGGGAAGAAGTCAGCGCCGTAGGGCGGGGGAGGGAGACCTAGTGCCCTGCGGGGCAAGAGGGGAGAAGATTCAGATTTGAAAAGAAGGAACTTGCCTTTCTCTTCTTTAAGGAAGTATGCCTGAAAAAGAAATAAGGAGAGAAAAAACAACAACGGAGGAGAAGGAGGACAGTATGTTTTGGATCAGGGAGGGGTTCATCCAGATTGTAATTATTTGAAACAGCACTGTAGGTGGGAGGGGGAAAAGCAAGAAAGGGAAAATATATGGCAACAGGGACAGGGGAAGAGATCGCCCTACGAGAGGAAAAAGGAAAAGTCTCGAAGGAAAACGACTTAGTATACTATCCCCCTGCCCAAACCGTCCCTTCCACACGGTATCGTTAGCAAGAAAGGGGGGGAAAAGAAAAGATAGCCTTGCAAGGAAGGATGAAGAAAAGAAGGGTTCGGAACGACCGAGAAAAACGAAGTGTTGTCCCATGGAGCCGGCCCTGTTCCATCGAAAAAAGAAACTCAACCCTGGAGTCAAATGGAGAGTCAGAAAAGAAGGGGGAAGGAGTATCACGATGCCTCGGATGACTAGAACGGGGGAGAGAAGGGGGTGCTATCTTTCTCAAAAAAACATTTCCCTGTGAATGCATATCCAGAGGTCGGCTCGGGGAGGGGAGGGGGGCAGGGGATAGCAGCTGGGGTACGGCCGCACAGCAGACAAGCTGCAGTAACAAACGTCGGAGAGTAATGAGAAAAATAGAGGGTGCGTGGAAGTGGGGGGGATGGGTTCTAAAGAGAATGTCCATTTCGCTACAAATAATTGGAAGCAATATCTCTGGAGATCTGGGAAAAAAAGAGGTATCTCTCGGAAATACGCGAGCCAAGGGAAAGTACGATAGGATTCGTCTAAGAAATGGGGAAAAAAAAGTCCTAGTGCTCATGGACGAATCTGTTTGTTCGCAAAAGCCGGTTGCGCCTCACAAACCCCCTCAAAAGAGAACGCCGCCAAGCAACAAGCTCGGCAACTCTTCGAAGGAGGAAAGGAGGGGGGGTTCAAAACCTTCAGATGGGGGGAGGGTTTGTCGTACGGTGTAATATGCTAAAGATCGACATAATCTGTTCTTTATATGTCAAAAGCAAGGAGAAACAGTTGTTAAAAATTGGCCAGCAAGGTCGAAAGCCAGGGCACGCATTGTCCTCAGAGGGAAAGAAAAGGATGAATGCGCCGGCCAACTGAAAAGGGGATAAATTCATTCTTGGAAGGGAAGGGATCATACTAACCGACATGGTCCTGAGAGGGGAGAGGGCACAAAGAAAGAAAAAAAACAGGAAGCAACAAGTCTGCGTATGGGGGGAGGGGATGAAGGGTCACCATCTGAAAAAACTCCCTAAGGGGGGGACCAGTCAAGAGTCACATGAAAAGTCTCCGTACGTCGACCGAGGGGAAAAAGGGTGGGATCGGCTAGCAAGTTATAAAATGGGGAAGAGATCCTGTTATGAGCCAACTATATAATAGAAAAAAGGAAGAAAATGCCCTTCTTCCGAACGCTTTCAGGAGGGAAAAACAGTATTCAATGGGTTTCAAGCGACGGGCGCGCTGAAAAAAGTTTAACTCAAAGAGGGACTGCGTTACTTCACTTTTTGAGGAGGCAATCGGGAATCGTCAAGAAGGAAGGGGCATGGAATGGGGGGGGAAAGAACGGCTTAGGAGAAATGGGGGGAAATGCAAATCCTCCCGCGAGACTCATTGATTTTATTAGTCAGGGAAAAAGTATTAGGGTCAAAAAGGGGGAAAAAAAAGTAAGCTTACAACCATGGGACGAAAAAAAAGAAAAAAACTAAAAAAGCGTTTGATTCAGTCTCTTGTGCGAGCGCAAGGGAAGTGGGGAAGAAAGCTATGATGGGCGAGGGAAAGAAAAAAGAGGGAAAATCCGCACTGGGGGGGGGGGGGGGGGGGGGGGGGGGGGGGGGGGGGGGGGGGGGGGGTGTTGGGGGGGGGGTTGGGGGGGGGGGGGGGGCCTGGCCAAAGAAAAGCGCGGAGACAATTCCCATCGAAACCAAGAGGAAAACACGTCCGGGAGGAATGCAGGCTGTCTCCGTTCGGAACTAAGAGGAAAGGTCTTGTCTGAGAAGAGAACCGTCCCTCGGCGGGGGGGAAGAGGGAACTACGACCTCCCACAAATCTGCTTGTTGGAGAAAGTTTTCTAAGGAAGGGGGGGGGAAACAAAATAACGCGTTTCTAGAAGAAAATATTGAAAGGTACAAGCAAGTTTCAAATCGGGGGGAAAGATAAGCGGCTAAAGTGTTTTGGGCTGGGGGGGGCGGGGGGTCAATTTGTGGAAGGAGATCGCGGGTTCAAATCCCGTCACCAAAAACCCCCTCCAGGTCAAAGGCCGACAGAAGGATGGGTCGGGCGAGGTTGGGGGGGAGCAGCTGAGGCTTCGCCCTTCGTGAGAGGTAATCGACCCGATGCACTGTGGGAAAGAAAGCTGATCAGGAAGTGACTACTCGCAAAGAGGAGGGTCACTCAAGACAAACGGTTGTCCGCGGCCCATTCTCTCATGAACAAGGAGAAAATCGATCGGGAGGGAGGTGGAGGCCTCGGGGAAAGGGGCTGAGCAGCTGGTCACATGAACGACACTCGTTATCTTTCCTTTTACGAGAAGGACCAGTACGCGCCCCTAACGTATGAGGGGGGGGGAGAACATGAGCCAGAGAGGGAAAAGGAGACGAAAAAGGGGTATGGGGCAGGGAAAGGGAACACTTTGATCAAGAACGAATTCGTAAGCCACTAGAACCCAAAGGAGCTGCTGTGGGGAAAAAAGGGGAAGACAATACGGCAAAGAGATTGAGAAGCAAAACCGGGGAATTGTCTTACCAATCACAAAGGCAAACAGGGGTTCCACGCCCGCGGAGGAGGAAATCGCCACGTATCATAGAACTGGGAAGAAGAAAAGGAAGGGGGGGCCTCCGTGCAGGATCATTCTTAGTCGCAAAAGAACCACCCTTTTGGCGCCACTGAAAAAAGGGTTTTCAGGGGAAACGCTGGCAAAAGGGAAGGGGGGGAAAAGCTGGAGAGGGTGGATTGCCCCTGCTGACCTATCGGAAAAAAATCTTCGACCGGCTGGGGAACGAAAGGGGATCAGGCATACTATGTGAAGGAAGATCCCAAGGGGACGTTGGTAATGATGTCGAAGAAACCAGCGGGGAAAGGGGTCGTCACGGGGAGGAATCCAGGAGGAAAAAAAGGGGGGGGTGCCGGTTTTGCTTTCAAGAGGCACGTGAACTTAGAGGAAGATGAATTTGTCCATTGGAGGAAAAGTGTGATTAGCTTGGGGGCTGCCTGCAACGGCTCTTTATCGGGAGACTTATCAGAGGTTTAGTGGGAATGGAGAGGGTTTATCCCAAGACCTCGAAGAAAAGGACGCTTTAAGGCTTTTTGGCCAATAAAAAGGGGAAGAGGTATCAGAAGCGATCTCAAGATTGCTGGCGGCATGAATGAACCCTTTGTGAGGAAAAAAAGGAGGGATGCTTTGATTTTCCTTTCGGAAAGGAAAAGGCGTACGTCCCCAATACATCCCAGGGAGGGTCTTCGGGAAAAAAGGGGAGGAGTGTGATTAAAAAAAGGGAAGTGTGAAGCACAGGGGGGGATTTTAAATTTACCTACCCATACAGGGAAAGCTCATGGATGCATATCGTGGGAAGAAAGGCTTGATGGGAGGAACGAAGGGGTAGCGAGGATGGAAACTCACGCCATAGGGGGGGCAAGTTGATCTCGA
>Ga0179593_1388840_pt1 | contig 14503 bp, 21 predicted proteins | sample CZODoug2_1_08_16_FD_185931 | JGI IMG/M metagenome (GOLD analysis project Ga0179593, IMG submission 185931) | Vadose zone soil fungal communities from Angelo Coast Range Reserve, California, USA - CZODoug2_1_08_16fungal (PacBio error correction) | ecosystem: Environmental > Terrestrial > Soil >...
AGATCTTCAAAAACCCAGAGGCGCGGATTGTGGACAAGGGCGAACTCCTAGGCGAGAAAAAGACACATGAGGAGAAGACAGGGGAAAAGGTTGGAAAAAAAAACAAAGACCGGAGCATTCCACGGATGGGGGAGCGTCAAGAGAGGAGAGGAGCCGGATCATCACGCGTGAAAAAAAAACTCAGGGTTTAGGTCAAAGAAGGCCCTAAGCGCGATGCTTATAAGCGGGAGTCGCTTGGGAAAACGGGAGGAAAAAAAACAAAAAAAAAAAAAAAAAAAAAAAAAAAAAAAGAAAAAAAAAAAAGACAGCGAAAAAAACGATCCGGAATCGTAAGCCGTAGACATTCGCCAAGGAGAACCAAAGCTTGCAATTTGCAGTCCATTAAGAAAACGTGAGGGGGGGGAATAAGTCTCTGCAAAAAGGGGACACTAACGAGGGGCAAGCAGCCTTGAGTTATGACGCGTATTGTTAGATCAAGAGGGGAAAAGACGCTGAAGGAAAGTCTTTGCAAGTTGCGAGCAGGAAGAATGACATCCCTCATCGAGATATACGGGGTCTGCGGACACTATTACGTTGGGAGTGTGGGGGGTCGAGCAGCGCGTAAAAAGTGCTTAGGAGGGGTCGTGTCAAAAAAATTGAACGCATAAGAATTGAAATAAAGGGTGCGCGGGGGGGGGATCAATTGGGTCATTAGAAGGCGGGCGACCAGAGAAAAGTCATCGTCATGGGCAATGAGGGGGGAAAGGCACCATCGAATTTGTGCGGAAGTCTTGAACAAGGAAATCTGGCAAAAGCCAAGGAAGTGGGCGGCCGACGAGGGCCGAGAGAAAGTCCTCCGGGCCCACCTCTGAATGGTCAGGGGGGCTCGACCCGTCGCACTGCGGTAGCGGGCGGAAAAAAAAAGGCCGACCCAAGAGCAACGGGCGATCATCGAAGTCGCGGGAAGAGATGGAGGAAGGACATGTACTGTCCTAAGAGGGGGGGGAGGACAAGACGACCTGTCGACCAAGGAAGGGAAAAAAAGGGAGAAAACCAAAAACCAGAAATCACTCCGATGACTTGAGCAACGACGGGGAGGTTAACGTCGGCACACAAAAAGAAAAAAAAAAGGGGGGGGGAGCGGAGGATACTGTGACCAGAAAGAGGCAAGGTTCAACTTTCGGCCTGACGGGGAGGAACTTGGTTGTCCTGTGGGAGAGGAGTCTTGTGGGTGGAAGAGCTCTCAAAACAACTCCTACTGGTGAAGTCACGAAATGAAAACACCTCTGACAAAGCATTCGGAGCGGGGGGGGGCTCGCATTCTTCGAGGAGGCATTCCGAACTTAAGACTATTGAAAATGGGTCTGGTGCCGACTCAGGGGGAGTCAGGGTAAAAGATCCAACGCGAAAAGGGTTGTTAAGTCTTCAAGAATCAGAGAGTATTTGGGACTTGGTTTGTCTCATAAAACTACTTTTCGGGTCAATCTGAATCCGGGAGAGACAGGTGAGTGTAAACACTTCCCCAAAAATAACAATATGTTGGGGGGAAAAGCTTGGCCTAAAGAAAAATTGCCTAAAAGAAAAGCGAAGGAAGCATTCGGCAGGTGTGTATCTCAAATGTAGAAAAAAGAGAGATCTCAGCAGGGGGAAACAAAAGTGCCGACCTTGGGACGCTATCGCGAAAAAAAAAGGGAAATGTGACCTAAGTAAGGAAAAGAAGAAATCCATATAAAAAAGGAAAAGGGGAATACAAAGCAAAGGAGAAGTACGATAGCGAGGAAAAGGTGTAAAACCATAGAAGTCTCTCTTTATCTGGTTTCGGCCGAATCAACAACAGTCCGTTATCGAAATCACGATTCCAAAAAAAAAATACGGATGATAATAAAGCAGAGGAAGCTCAGCGATGAATGCGACGCACCGTCATAAGAAAACATTAATCATTTGTTAAGGCAAAAAAATGGGCAAGCACACTACACCCAAAGGGATCGTCGTCACCGGTCCGTGGACAAAAGGGCAGGCTGTCCAAAAGAAGAAAAGCGGCTGCAAAAAAAAAAATAACGAGCCCGAAACAGGGCGTACAATTTACTAGGAAGGAAAAGGAAAGGGGCGCGGTGGACGAATAAATCGCGAGTAAAGTCAACGTCTGGAAGAGGGAGGGTCGACGGCTAAAACCCAGTGGTCCTTGAAAAGGGCGAGCTGGAGGGGGGAACTTGCTTCTACTATTGGCCTTGAGGCTCGACGTGAGGAGGAATCTAAACAGAAGGTCGGGTGCCGGAAGGAAGATTTCATATTCCAATGATGAAAGTCTAAGGTGGTGACCCTGGAGTCGTGTCTTGGAAAAAAAATCTTGACCCATATTTGCTCTGAATATCTCATGTTAGAACATGCGCGGACAAATGAAAAGGAACCACTCGATGTTTCCGGGGATTTGGGAGTGGGAAAAGGGATACGGCTTCTCGACGAAGAAAGGGAATCAAGGGCGGGAAAGGGAATTTCTCAGTGACCCTCCGGGGGCCGAATAGGAGACGCCATTTCTGCCGGCAATCGGGGAAGGGGTGATTGTGGAAACACCGAAAAAAAAAAGAAGGAAAAAAAAAGAAAAAAAAAAAAAAAAAAAAAAAAAAAAAAAAAAAAAAAAAAAAAAAAAAAAAAAAAGAAAAAAAAAAAAAAAAAAAAAAAAAAGAAAAAGAAAAAAAAAAAAAAGAAAAAAGAAAAAAAAAAAAAAAATAAGCCGTAGTTGATGACGGTCAAAGAAAAAAGAAAATTAAGGCGGGCAAGACACGTCTACGCGGGGGGGGGGGGTGGGGGTTTGGGGGGGGTTGGGGGGGAAACGGTGGGGGGGGGGGGGGGGGGGGGGTTGGGGGGGGGTGGGGGGGGTTGGTTGGGTGGGTGGTTTTGGGCGGGTTTGTTGGTGGGGGGGGGGGGGGAGGGGCTGGCTTGGGGGGGAACTGAAAAAGCGCAGACTGGAGGAAATTAAGAGATGAGCCAGAGATCATCGCAGGATAACACGACCAGTACTGATCGATCGGGGGACAGGTCAGAGACTTACGGCAAAAGGGTTCAAAAGGTAATGACAGGAAAGGAAGAGGGGGGGAGAAGGGTTGTGAAGCAACAGGAAAAAACAAGGGGGACAGCGAAACGAGGAACGGCCGTCTCACGTTTCTGCTACAATGGTGAAAACAGAAGACGCCCGTCAGGTGCGGCTCTGGCAACGACCCGGCGACAACGCCGATTGCGGAAATGACATTAAGTCTCCTTCAAAAAAAGGGGATCCAGAATGGCCTAATGAGCCATCTGAAGAAGGTAAGGGGCGCTTTTCTCGATGGGAGTAGGGGGCGGGCAATCCGGGGCTCAACAAAGGGCTCATCGAAAGAAAAATCTCGGGCGAAACTAAGACACAAAAAAGACCAAACCCCCCGGTCTTGGTCCGTGCCAAGAAGGCTCTAGTCACACAACGGCGGAGAAGGGAGTATGAATTCGGTACTCGGGGAGAGGTTTTGATGAGACAAACCCAAAGCGCCCTGGAGGCACGACAGGATCAGAGGAAAGAGAAAAAACGCTAAATTGTCAGGAAGAGTCATTCCGATGATCAGAGGAGAGCGGACTGAGCCAAAAAGGGGGGGCATCCCACAGAGCATGTCGCAAGGAGGCTATATCAGGAGCCGCGGGGGACCGTATCCTGGGAAAGGGGAGTCTGGCTGTGAAATACCGGAAGAAACTAAAAGGAGAGGGGAAAAGAAAAGGACACAAAACGGGAAGTTCGGAAGGGAAAGGGGGCGAGTTGGGGGAGAACACCATTCGGTCATTTGGTCCGGGAAAAAGTTGCGGAAAGAAGAAAAAGGCCCTTTCACAACGATCTACCACGCATCGTACACCGTGTAGGGGGGAATCCCTCTACAGTAGAGAGGGAGGTCGCCCTCAATTGGTGGGGGGCGAAGAATGCAAAGGGCTCAATCCTTCCCCTAAGACAGTAGTAAGAAGCAGGCGGGGGGCAGGAAACGAGGCAAAATTTTTTGATTGTGGGGAGAGCGAAATCAAAACCGGTAGAGGGACTGTCCTAAAGAAAGCAAGCCAGAGTAAAACCAAGGTGCTTAGCAAGACTGTCTGGAAAAGGTGACCTTGGACAGAGGTGGGAGAGGATGGAATTATGAAGCGGCGCGCCCAATGGATCATACTAGGGAAAAGGGTTGACGTAAATAGATTTCACCAGATGGGATTATGAGTGGAGGGTGGTCAGGTCTCATTTCTGGACCCTGGATCGGCCGCGCGCAAATTTAGGTCGGAAACTGAATGGTAACTAAAAATAATCACCACCACTCGTCAGGAGAAGGGATGAAAGGAAAACCAAGGAGCCCTCCCTTAGGGGCGGCCGCAACGAACGACCAGCGGGCAAACGCCGGAGAGGAAGCAACGCAGAAGATTCCAAAGGAAAGATAATTAACAGGAGAAAAGGAAAAAAAAAACAAACCAATTTACGCGACGGCAAGAGGAAACGCGATCGGGCGCTTTCTGGGCGAAGCAAAACCGGGGGGGTCCAAAATTAGGAAAAAAGGCGCAGGAAAGGGGAAAATGGAAAAGCAGAACTCTTAGGTTCCCTTGGACGGGTCTGAGTTCGGCCTACAAGGGGAAAATGGGGGGGGAAAAAGGCGACAAGGGGGGCGTACGCGGGGGGGGTCCTTTCAGATGTCGGAGGGGGGGGGGGTAAGCTTACGTGCTCAAAAAAATGGGTTATTTTCACTTGAATTTAACGCCAGCCTTGCGGGAGACACCCGGTACGGGACAACAAACGCGGAAGATGTTGTATTGGTGCTTCAGTAGAGGCTTTGGAGGACAGGGGGTGGACTCTCTTAAGAATCAAGATTGGTCGGGTCCTTAGCTCAGGGTGACGGGAGAGAGAACGCAATCCCGAATGTTGGTGTCGAAAAGAGGAAAAGGTAACAGCGCGGAGAAAGGACGTCGCCCGGGTTTCATCTTGGATAGTCTACTAGCCTTGTCTGCTTGTACACTGCCTCAAAAGGGAGAGGGGGGTGATTTCGGACGGCCGACATTACAGGTTAAGGAAACAGTAACATAGAGGGGGAGATAGGCTGAAAAGAAAAAAGGGGGGATCTTTGGGAAAAAAGAGCACACAAAAGAGGAAAAGAGTATTCGTATGAAAAGTTGTCCGACTTTTTTCACAAGAGGTCGGGAGAAAAAGCTGAGGGTGGAAAAAAAAATGGAAGACCGGAAAGAAAAGAAAAAGAAGCATGCAAGCGGAGAAGTGTAAAGGAAAACGAGGGCGGAGAGAGAGCAGGAGATTGAAACAAGAAAAAGGCGAGGGGGAACCAATGAGAAGGGAGAGGCTGGGTTGATTCTGGAAGCTTTGTCCACGTACTCCGAACATTAGGGATCGACGCAGTATGAACAAGTCCAAGACAAAAGAGTGAAGGCGGGGGGAAGGAGAAATCGAAAGATCGATGTACTTCACTACACCGAAAGGGAAAGAGTACTTGAGCTCGAGGGGCGTCAAGTGAGAAAAAGAGCGGGTGGAGCATTCAGCTACAAACAATAAAAAAGAATCAATGAAAGGGGGAAGAAAAACGGTTTCAAAGCAATTCATAAGATAGAGAGAACGTCCGGGGGGGGGGCTACGATTGCGAGTCTTTAAAAGAGAGGACTTCGGGCGTTCCGAGGAATATCAGAACCATCTGAACTGAAAAAGAAGGGAATAGAGAGCGTGCAGGGGAAAAGAAAAGGGGATGGGCTCAGGGGGAGGTATAAAGTGGGAAAAAGCTTGTCATTTAGAAATGAAGTCGCTCGGAGAGGAGGCAGGAGAAGGTAAGGAAAAGGTCTGCTTTTCTTCTTAGCGAGGCGCTGGGAAGGAAGGGTGCGCCCGGGGGGCTCTAGTCCGAGACTCGAGTGGGAAAAAAAGGGGAACCTGTAGAGTCCATGGAGGAGAGGGTGCGGGCGCTTGAATACAAAATAGGTCAAAATACATTAGATGACAAACCCACAGTCAGACAAGGTGGAGGTTCTGATGGACACTAAAGGGGACATTATGAGTGCTGGAAATGTTTAGAAGGTGCTTCGGATGGTCAAGGAAGTAGTATACGAGGACCCAGAAACAGTTGAAAACTAAGGGGAAATGAACGGAAGCGGGTGGGTTGGCTTGAAGGGGGCTTTAAGAAAACGACTAATGCCGTAGTTGTCCTACAAAATGCTACGACAACAGAAGAAATTTTGGCGGGGGGCGTCAACAGAGAGCTTAGACAATTCTGGAGGGAATTCTTAGTGGTGTATCTCAAATTGAATAAGAATTGTAGAATTTTGGCAAAAGGAGGATAGGGACATCGACGGAAAGGGGAAGTAGGGAGAAAAGCAATTTGGACCTGGAGTCGGGGTGAATGGCTAAGTTGGGGTGTCAGAAACTGGGAGACGGTCAGGAGCCAGGTCAGTTTCTTTGAGCCTCAATGGGTGACTAAATGTTGTAAGAAAGGTCGCCTCTAAAATTTTTTCTCGCCTGCAACCGGGGGGTCAGAAGAAGGAGAAACTAAAGAAGTAAGAGAGCAAGAAGCGAACAAAATGATTCTATACGCTACCGGGAGGCTGTCTTCCTGTGAAAGGAATCTCTGCCTCGGTGTGATGGACAACGGGAGTTCAGAAAAGGGGGGGAAAGGGAGAAGACACGAAGGAAGCACAAATTTGTTAGATCTCGATGGGGAAAGGCAACCAAAAAGGCGCAACATTTCTCATACATCAAAAAAAGCCATCGGCCTAGACGAAGATCAAATGTGTAAGGGGGAAGAAAGCTGCCTCGACAAAAAGGGAGGAGAAAATAGAAAAGAGAAGGACAATGAAGACGAAGGAAAAAAAAAGAAAACTAATGTGGGGGAGGGGAAAAAAAAGGAGACCCATTGCGCCCGGCAAAAAAGAAAAAAAATCATAAAAGGGGGAGAAGCAAAAGTGTGAAATGAATTCATTCTCGACAGCTCGAGAGAAAGAACGCGTGGAAAGACAAAAACAGCCAAGGCAGTGAGGAAGGTGCAATGAAAAGGGCACAGAAGCGGAAAGGGGCGAGAGAGCACCTCGCGGGTTTTCCGCAGCGACTGGTTGAATCTAGACCAAACTGAGGGCAGAAGAAAAAGAAACGAAGCAGTACTCAGGATCCGCAAACCAAAAAAGTAAAATTGGTAATCCTAATGAAAATCAGGAGTGGGGGAAGGTGGAGGCCATTCCATAACTTTTGGGGCGATAGATAGGAAAGTAACACCGAGCAGACCGAATAAACTTTTGAAAAGGGGGTCCAAAAATTGATGCAGCTCCACTCGACGAGAAAACTTCTAACTGAAACGGGAAAGGTGAGAATACAGGGGACGAAGGAAAATTGAGTGTGCAATAAGCACGTAAAATCGGGTGGGCTGTGGGGACAGCCACTATAAAAGTTTTATGTGTGGAAGCTCAGGAAAACTACTGCGGGGGGTTCGGAACTACAATCCAAGAGACTGAAGGAAGAGTTTGAGGGATCATCTCGTGCAAGGTAATTTTTGCAATAGATGCAGGGCAATTATGAAAGCGGAAGCACGCAAGGCTCAGGAGGGAGGAAAGGTGTAACGGTAAAAAATCATTCAAGTTTTTTGCTCACAGGGGAAAGAGGGAATTACGGCCCAGAGGCAGCAAAAGGTGGTGTCGCCGACATCACGGGAAACAGGGTACACAACCAGCTAGGGTACCATTTGCGAGAGCGGCTTTACCTCAGAGAACTCCGACGGAACAGGGCGAAAAGAAGGACGAAGAAGAAAGAACTGGGAAGGGAATAACTTGATCGATCACTCGACCTTTACTCAAGGGGAAAATGTTATAACCCGGCCAGGGGAAGGAAAGCACGGAAAGCCTTTCCGAGGGAACGCCAGGGGGGGGGGGGGTAAAAGAACAAGAAAAAAAGAGGCGACTTGGGAAAATCAGAAAGAGAGGTAAACGGGTCGTCAGTCTAAAAGACGAATGAGGGAGAAGAAGGCGATGGGGGAAAGGGGCCTGTCTTCTTATGGGGGGTACTTGGGGCTCCCCCGACAGGGGGAGGCCTCAATAAAGAAAAACAGCGCTAACGAATATTGGGGGGGTGTTAGGTGGGCGGCTCAGACCTCGATCTTGGCTTGACAGGAGCCAGGGAGGAAAAGCAAGTCAAATGGTCGAAAACGAATCAAAACTGGAGGGAAAAAAGATAACCGGACATCGACAAAAATTCGCAACAGCGACTCAGAAAGGGGGGTTCACCAAAGAATTCAAATCGAGGAGGAATCATGTTGAGGTCAACACCTCCAAATTTTCATATTAATGAGTTTCGGACGGTCCCTTTAGGAAGGGAACGCTCCTCGAAGAAAAAACGGAGAAAAAAAGAGAAACAAAGTAAGTCAGGGTTATGATCAGAAAGAAAAAGCCTTATTAGGATCATCACCCCCATGGGAGACTTTTTTGGTGCTGGAGTCGGACGAACGCAGAATTGTCAACTGGATTCGGGCGTCGCAAAAAAAGAAAGACGAATAATGGGGGGGGGAGGAAAATGGGAACGAACGAAAAAAGGGCTACTGGAAAAACCGAAGTACGTGGTCCTACCCAAGAGAAGTGCTCGCTGTGCAGATCGGTAAAGGATTGATTCCAATAAAAACATGAGGGGGATCTACAAAAGAGTCTCATCCTCTTGATTTGTTGAGTAAGGACGGGGAGGAGAAAAACGTCGGTGGGGGAAGACAAAACTAGAGGCGACCCACCTACAACATCTATTCCATTGAGGGAAAACAGGGGGGAGTTCCATGGTAAAGGAGTTAAGGGGGGAAACTCAACTCACAAGAATCAGACCGTTAAGTTTCATGGGAGCAAGGAGGGGGGAATCCAGCAAAGGGTCGTGGAAGAAAGTCACGGCAGAAATGGCTCGTATGGTCGAGTAACAGAGCTGCCGATGCGCAGGGGGGGAACGAAGTGAATGACAACCGAAAAAAAAGAAAAGGGGGATAGAGCAGGGGAAAAAAAAAGAGGCGGACAGGGGATTACAGTTCTAAGAGGAGACTGATCTCTAGTATTCATTACTTCGACTAAGAGGACTTCTTTCGGAGAGAGACTTGCGGTTCTTCGTGTGCGTCTGGAGAAAGACAGACCAGAAAAAAAGGAGGGGGCAGTTAGGTCGAAAAAAAGAAAAGGGAAAAGGACTAGGGTCTAATTCTTGCTTTTATTTAGGATACAAGAGGGGTCGGCGAAGTGGACATATCCATGTTCAAGAACCATAAATTCACAGCAAAAACGGCAAAGAATTCAGAGTAGGGGGGGGGGACACATGACCCGTTTCTTGGGAAAAGAACCTTGCGCTCGGGGGGATCTCATTTTCCTAGAATCTTGTCCATAATGCAATGCGATGCAAGAAGCCAGAGGAAAGGGGAAGAAGAGGCCAGCTCAGGGAAAGATGCTGCAAGGGGGGGGGGATGGAAGGGACAGCATTCCCGTAATTTTGCAGAAACTAGGGAAAATCAATCAGTTGGGAGAGGGGGTTCCTGGAAACAGACCCGCTCTTATAGCTAAAGTTAGGTCCGGGATGGGTGAGGTTTTTTGCGTGATCGCAAAACTTGAAAAGGGGGAAAGGGGGAAAGGAGTGGGGGCATAAAAAGAGGAATCAACACATTCAGAGGCGGTGCTCGGGTTTGATCGGGCAGAGGGAAGATCTCATATACTGTGGGAAGGGGGGAAAAAGTGGACAAGAATTTTTTAACTGGTCGAGGAAAAGGAATATGTGATCAGCCAAACGATGGGAAACTAGCAGAGGGACCTTTGTAAGTGACTTCCAGGGAAACCAGCGAACGGCAGTTGTCTCGGCGCTCGGAAACTCTCAAGCCCGCTAAGAAGGCAGAAAACAAGGCACTCGCCTCAAAAAGCGTATGGGCAAAGGAGGTGATTGAGATATTCATATCATCGAAGAACTCAATGGGGGGGGGGGACCAATTTGCACAAGGGGGACTGGGAGGATTGGGGGATAGGCAGGGAAGGCAGGGGGAAAAGGGGAAGGAATCGCCAAAATCTCGGCCAGAAGAAGTGAAGGGTCCAAGCGCAAACACAACTTATTGGTATGGGAAAAGAAAGAGAGATGGGGCCCACTTATCAAGTCGGGAGGAGAGGACTATTGAGTATCATTTCTGCGCGTGGTCCGCTCAACTCATTCAATCGAGGGGAAAAGGGGGGGGTCAACTGTGTACGCCGAGTCATTCGATGGGGTGGCAGAATCAGAGAAAGAACAAACCACCCCACCAAACGCTGAAGAAGTCGGGACAGACGTGAGTCGTTTCACATTGCCAGAATCTAAGGGAAATAATCTTATCGTGGGTTCTATAAGTGACGTGTCGTCGCGGGGCGCGGGAGAGCCTTGTTCTCCATATGCAAACACAAGGGGGGGGCGATCCCAAATGGTGGAGAGGAATCTGAGCATTTTGGTAGTGAGCAACTGTAAAAAACCAAGTGCTGGGGTTTGACAGTACAATGGTTCAATGAAAAGTTGAAAGTCAGTCATAGGATCAGCCAAGATCGACCGCAGCAAAATTTGGGGGAAAGGGGGAAGACCGGATCGACAAAGAAGATACCAGCTCGAAATTCTGGGGACAGTTTCAGATAGGCAAGAGCAAAGGCAAAAGGCAAAAGAAATAAGAGTAGACGAAGGAGTGGTCTGAAAGGGATCGCCGAAGGGGTGGGATTTGTCGTTCGGAAACTGCTTAGGTCGTCGGCCTTCTTAGAAAGAGCATCAACGATTGGCAGGCCGGAAATGTAAGAGGCAAGCGAGGGGAAAAGTGGTGCAGGGATAGGTGTAGAGGGTGAATGGGGGGGTTGGCTAGGGGAGGGGGAACGGGCTCATCAGAAGCAGCAGGGATTAGTAGCAGGAAAAAAGGGTCATGAGGGAGCAAGAAAAGAGGAGGGGGTGGAGATGACTTTGTAGGCTCATTCTGTTACCCTTGGGAAATTAGGACCGCTCCAGCAATTTAGGTGAACGGAGATGGGGGGGGAAAAAAGTAACCAAGTCCAGAGGGCAAAACCGAGAAGGGAAGGATTGGCGAGGACAAAAGTGGTGGAGATCCAGAGGAAAAGTCGCCTTCAAACTCGAACCTAGGGGGAAAATCGAAGCAGAAATAAATAAGAGTCGAGAAATGAATAGGTGAGAGAGATTGCGCTCGAAATGGAAGGCCCAAGGGGCCGGAGCTCACGCAGAAAAAAAACTCTAGAGGAGGCTCTTTCATCCTACGCGGGAGGATTCCTCGGAACCGAAGAGGAGATCTTGGAATGCGGGGGGAACTCGTAGGGCCCTTGGAAGGGGAGAGGGACGAGACGGAGGTCTTACCCTGACTTACTTGAGCGGTCTGAGTTCTTTTTTTTGTACATGTGCGAGGAAAAGCATGGATCACTAGGGAAATCCACCTGCGAAAAAAAAATCAGCATCGGGGGGAGGGCGGAAAGGAAAAGTGTCATTCAGGAGGTGACGATGACAACCTAGTGTTTCTGGTTCGGCCAATCAGTTATCAGGAGGTAAAGCACTAACGGTTTGTGTAGAGCGCGGCAACAAAATCTTTCAAGCACGACTGGGGTCTCTGACCTCCTTTTCTGGGGTTGGACTCCTACATAGAGTAAAGGTTTATGGAGCCGTTACCCGAGTGAGTCTTTATCCCGGTATGGACTAAAACTGGTGAAACTGGGGGAGGCTGGGCTAATCTCTCATATGGAGGGGAGGTTCCATTATAAGTAAGGGAAACCAGGGGAAACGAAAGTCCAGAAGGGGAGGGGGAGGAAGTCTAAAAAATTTAAACTTTTAGATCTCAACAACAACCAATGTAGTACAATCTATAGGACGGAACCGATGGCCCCTCATTGACAGAGGGTTGGGCTTCGTAGAGAGGGGGAGGGGGTCAACTAAGTCCGGACCCCAACTAAGGGAAGAAAGAGGCATGGCGGGAAGGCCAGACTCTCTATTTACACGGTCAGGGGGGTTGTCCTCCTCAAGGAGAATCTCGCTTGAAGTGTAAAAGTTGTCGGACGAAAAAGGAACGGGGGGGTATGGAGAAAGGGGGAAAAAACGACGAACTTTAGGAGAAGCGGCTCCAAAGAAGAGCTCGGTCAAGGCTACTCACAAGACAAACAGCGATGCCAGAGTCAGGCCGAAAGTGGTAGGGGAAGGAGGAAAGCAACCAGGCGGGAAAAACAGAGAAATCACAAAAGAAAATCGAGCCTGCGTTGCTGGAGTCAATTATCGCACAAAGTAAAGCGGCTAAAGGTTTCTCTTGCGCAAGGATCGCCGGCGGCGAGGTGACCGAGGGGAAGAAAGACAAAAGCGAGAAAGGCATGAAAGGCGGTCTTTCCTCGGGGAGGGGAGACCGAATTGGGGGGAAAGGGAGCTGGGATCGTATGAGGGAAGGAAGGGTCGAATTAACGCGGGCTGGCCTCAGGATCTCGGCGGACTTTCGTGCGTTCAAGCAGGCGCTAACGGAAGGCGGGAACGTTCTGGCAGAAAATCAGGAACAGTCGAGTTACAAGGGTATACGGGTCCCTTCTACCATAAAATTTGGTTGCTCGTTGCAGATCTCAGGTGTGAGAACGAAAGGAAAGCCAACAGCGACGCTGGGCCGGGAGAAAGAAAAGGTTCTTGGAAAAACGCTCATGGGTCCATTTCAAGGGATTCATACTGGCAAGGGCAGAAAGTATCACTATCCTCCGCACGTTGGGAAAAGATAAAGATGATCCGCCACATTGAGAAGGTCAGAGGGAGGGGGGAGGAAGTTATGCCCCGGTCTTCAAGGAGTGGAAGGTACATTCTAACACATCAAAAATTGGCAATATTTTCTACCTACAAGATCGTATACTACGGCTTAAGCAATGGAGGGGGAGTTGGGTTTAGGAAACGGGAAACTTGGGGAAGGTCATTGCTGAGTCGTATACCACTCAGTTATATCATTATAAAAAAAAAAAAGGGGGTTCTCTTCGTCGAGAGGTAAGGGCAGAGACTTATCGAACGGGTTCAAGGGGAAGCCGAAAAGGAAAGGAAAAAATTGGGGTGAAAAGAATTTGGCTCAACAGGGGGAGAAACATGGGAGACCTGAGGAAGGGGGGACCTCCCTTGGGGTTCATAGGCAGGAAAAGAAAAGGCAAACAAAAGGAGGACTCCTAGCGCGGAGAAGCCGGGGAAAAATGGCGAAAGAACCAGGAGGTTATTGCGCAGGGGGGGGACGAGACGGGAAGCTAGGAAGCTCCCCTCATCTTCATTATCGCGGAAAAAAGGGGGCGAAAACGTAGATGTGAGTAGGAGGACCTCAGAAGGGAGACATCTAAAGAATTCGGCAAGAGAAAACTATATTACATTGGGAAAAAACATGGTTAAAGAGATCTCACAAAAAAGGTGGGAGGGAGAGCGTTTGGGCTGGGACCCAATGACGCGTGGGAATTTACTCTTCCGAAAGATTTTTGGGATGAAGATGGCGCCCAGGGGACAAAGAAAAGAAACTAAAGAGAGCTTAAAGGGAGCAAGTGTACCAAAGGGGGGCATTAATCGCAGCGAGCTTGACACAGACGGGGGGGGCGTGGAATAAACACGACCTTTTCATTAGAATGACCTGTCGGCCGCCAAAAACGGCTAGCAAAAAAGGGCGCGAGAAGCGCTGGAAGGGGGGAAGGGCGGGCCAACGGACTTGCTAAAAAACCAGGGTCTGGAGTTGCGGACCAATCGGCCGGGGTAGGAGGAAAATGTGGAGTAAATGTGGAATCGCAAAAGACGAACCAGGAGCATTTCGAGAAGTTTGGGCGATAAAGGACATCTGTCACACGAAAACGTCATAGGTCACCTTGTCGGGGTTTTATCCTGGCACTCTCAGAACTAGTGGTACGGTGCACGAAGCGCACGAGCCCTGCGAATGATTGAAGGGGGGATCAGAACAGGTCGCAAAAGAAGTATAGAGGGAGGGGGGTCTTTTGAAGCGAAAAACTATTTCTAAAAAGGTTTGATTGGGGGGCGGTAAGAAGTCAAGACGGATGGAGGGGGGTGCGGAAAGGAAAACAGCTAATTTCATGGTAAGATGTCTGGAGGGTCCGTTGGGCAGAGTGATCGCATTGGGGGCTAGAAAATAGGAAAAAAAAATGTGCGAATAGAGCGAAAGGGGTCACAAGGGTTCAAAAAATAGAACAAGACCTGGGACGGTGGCGATTGCAAGCACAGTGTCGTTTGAACTCTGTGATCCTGAAAAAAGGACCAAAAGGGTTTTAGGACCAGGGTCGAAGGAAAAATACAGGTTAACTAGACTTTCATGATTGGCTCGAGCTTAAGGTAAAGACTGATGTAGCGTCATCAGGGGTCGGACGCCGACAGCGAGAAAAGAGGGATCATAGCCAGCAGTCGACTAAGCTTTCCATACTATCACTCACCGGGGAAAAGCACCACGAAAGAAGGAGACCACGCCGCGAGGAAATTCAGATCTCATATGGAAGTGAGACGAAGACTGTATTTGGAAAGATATAAGGGGGGGGGGGGGGGGGCGCC
>Ga0179593_1403322_pt1 | contig 14503 bp, 15 predicted proteins | sample CZODoug2_1_08_16_FD_185931 | JGI IMG/M metagenome (GOLD analysis project Ga0179593, IMG submission 185931) | Vadose zone soil fungal communities from Angelo Coast Range Reserve, California, USA - CZODoug2_1_08_16fungal (PacBio error correction) | ecosystem: Environmental > Terrestrial > Soil >...
ATGGATTGCGCCGCACGCCTAGCGAGAAAGGGCAGGGACTAGGGATATCGGTTGCCACGGGGCTGGGGGGGGTGAGAGGGGTTCACAAGACGTTTACCAATGTATTCTTGGTCATGCATCCTGGTGGCTAAAGGCATGAGATCCTTCTTCTAAAGGAAACACGTTGATCGAATAAGGGGGTCAGGGGAAAGTGGTTGCATCGGGAGAGGTTGGTTGTCGGGAATGGTAGCTGACTGAGGAGGTTTTAATGCCCTGGCACAAAAGGGGAAGGGCCAGTTATTCCGGTACGCCTTGGACATTGCAGGGGACGTCATAGTAGAGTAACGTGCCATTGGACATGGGCACGGAAACACTAGAAAGACCCGGTCACTCAGAGAACGTGGTGGAAGGGCTGCAAGGATCTCCAAGTATACCAGGAATTGACAATGGGATACAATTCCAGGAGAACATAAAGACCTGCACAAGGACGATTGGAAAACTGTTGCATATAGAGTCGATGACTAAGACAATGTAAAGGGAAAAAAGTGGTTTTGAAAAAGGAGATTGGGAGGGCGTTTGAATATAATGTTTTCTGGAAGGAAAGAGGGGGAAAGAAACAGTCGCCGGCACAAGCTCGAAGTTACCGACCGGGGAAGCGCAGGGGGGAAAAAAGCCGGGTCAGATAAGGGGGATGGTCAGTAAGTCGAAAAATTGGGGTTGGGCAAGAATTGGTTGCAGAATAAGGGCCAAGGAGGGGGGTGGGGTCCCAGAAAAACCTAAGGTAAAGGATCCTTGTCATTGGGGGGGGGGGAAGATTTGTGACACGAAAGTAAAACCGCGCAAAGTGACGGGAAAAACCAAAAATCACTAATGAGTATGAGGGAGACCGGAACAGGAATCAAAAGAAAAAATTGATTCTTGACGGGCGCCGCTCCGCTAGAAGGACAACAGGGGAGGGGGTGGGCATCAGATTTTCGGCTTGAAAGAAGCCGCATTTCCACAAATGACAAACAGGAGGAAAGTTGACTCGAGAAAAAAGAATGAAAAACAGAAAAACCTTAAGACTCTTGCCAAAAAAAAGGTCAGCAGAAGGTGATCAAGAGGGATCTCCAAGGGGTGGGGGGGGGGGGGGGGGGTGTTGGGGGGGGGGGGGGGGGGGGTGGGGGTTTGTGGGGGGGGGGGGGGGGGGGGGGGGGGGGGGGGGGGGGGGGGGGGGTGTTGGGGGGGGTTGGTTGTGTTTTTTTTGGGGGGGGGGGTTTGGGGGGTGGTTGTCAACATCTCAAACCCTTCCCTGTTGAGACGAAAAGGCGCTGAAAAAAGAAACGTCTGCATTTTCCAGGCCCTGCGAAGGTGGGGTTTTTACTCCTTTCTGGGAACAAGTGGGAGGACTCAAAGACAATTACCTATCCCTGTTGGTGAACTTCACGGCTGACGCCCGAAAAGTAAACGCAGAGTTATGGTGGCAGTACTAACTAAGAACTTCGCGAGCTTTCCACCCATCCGAAAAGAGATTAGGTTACTTGTTGAAGGGCCACACAACAGAGGGGTGGTGAAGGACATAGATTCGCATTCTATGGGAAAGGCCAACGGATGGAAAGATGGGGGCGGAGAGGGGGGTAGAGACCGTTCTATCCGAAAAAGTAACCAGAGTAAAAGGTACCATTTCTGCGGCGACTGGAAAAAACAGAGAAGTATTAAGACAGGTATCAACAGGGATGAAATGTATAATTTCAACCCAAACGTAACGGGATGACAAAAGAATTAAAATTACCAGATGCATATTGTTCAAACTCCGTACGGGGGAATGGGAAAAGGGGTTCAGTGCTGGTTCCCATGTCTGACACAGAGATGTGCGCTGTCTTAAGAAGTGCAACGATTTTCAAATAGGAAGGATGGGATTTCTCACCGGGAAAGACCGTCAAGTGAACATTATGAGCGAAGGATTATTTTTAATACGGGGGGGGTTGGGTGCTCAGGACATCGCCGTACACACCTCCACCTGAGGCAAAAGAGAACAGGTGGGAAAAAAACTCCCGGAAGCAAGGCTGGAAACTCTATCGGTCAGTATCTGGGGTTTCTGCGTTGACGAGTCTGGCACCGCCAGAGACCTCAGAAGGAGGGGAGACCCCATCTGAATCTGGTAGGGCACGGGAAAAAAATTTTTACACCGTGCAAGGAACGGGCACAAAAAAAAAAAAGGAAAGGGATTGAGGGTTGCAATTTCTTCAGAACAAAGGGGGGCGGTTCTTAAGGGGGTGTACCCGAGAGGAAGCTATTGCAGAAATTTTAACCCACCCAACCAAAACCAAAAACCCAAACCACACCCCCCCCCACAAACCCCAAAAAACCACAACAAAACAAAAAAAAAAAAAACAACAAACAAAAAAAAAAAAAAAACAACCCTCCCAAAACCACCAAAAGAGTCGAAAACTCTTACGGGAAAACGGCAGACGCGCGTCTTAAGGGTTGAAAGCCCGGCAAACCTCAAGGGGGGAAGTGACAAGCTCAGCGTGCCTTTGGGGGGGGCTAGGTTTCGCGACCGGTAGGAGGTACGCTTCGGGGAACATAAAGATCTCCCGAAGGAACCGTACGCGAGATGAAGCCGGAGCTTGCCGAACTTTAAGCGCGTGCAAACGCTGTTGATCCGGTATTCAAGGAAGGACATCCCTAGAGGTGGACCGTTAAAGGGTGTGGAATGGAAAAGAAGATGAAAGGGATGGCAACAGCGAAGAAAAAAAAAACAACTTGAGGAAAGATAGAGATGGGTGGGGGCCATTCCAACTGTCAAAAGGCTTCTTCAAGACACACACAATTCCCGTTAAAAAAGGAAATATTCTCTAATAAAGAAATCAAACCGAGGGGGACATAGCTTGACCGCCCAGGAGGCTTCAAGAGTACGACTGATAGGGGGCTGACAATATCAATGTCCGAGTGAAAAAGGACCAAAAAAATCCCTCTTATCCTGGTTCAAACTGGCCAAAGCCTTCTATGTGAAGGGAGCGAAAGAAAGAACCAGAGTCACGCCGTTTGGAAAGAAAAAAAAAACGTTATATTACAGGAAAAAATGTGAGTGCAGAAAAATCGGGAAAAAAACCTGGGAACATCGAGATCGTTCTTATTGAAAGGGAAAGGGACCGAAGAGGCAGAGGGAGACGAAAAAGAAACGACCAAAGGGGGTAAAAGGAGTGACTCGCGATGACCAAATCATCCAGATGTCGTATTGGGAGGTAGCACTAAGTCCAATGTTAGCACGCACTAAGACCATCAATTAACTTACCGTTATGCTTAAGAAAAGGGCGGGCAAGGGGAAGTTTGTTCTAAAATTAGCTGCATGCGGGGGAAAAACGGGGGATGCTTTGGGGGGTTTGCACCGAAAAAAAGCCCAAACCAAACAACAAAAAAACAAACGAGGGAGGCAGGCAAGGAAACTTCTCAACGAAATGGAACCGAGAACTTGCCGGGAGCGCCCTATAGTGGAATCCAGGGACCTTCCGTTTGAAAAAATAGGGGGACAGGCCGAAACGCAGCTAATATAAAGACCCTTTGGAATAGCGCTTCAAAACAAGAAATACGTCAACCCAAGACGTCCAGTTTAACATTAGGAGCGGATTCTGGAATGCCAGGACCTGGGAAAATCCAGGAAGTTACCGGGAAATCTAAATTCCAGCCAAGCGTGAGAGGAAAAAACTTACCGTCGCCTGAGAGGTTGACAGCCCGCTCCCAAAAGGGGTCAATGAAAAGTGTGTCAGGGTAATTATTCTATGGAGTATGCGCTCGTAAAAAAAGCACGGAAGCTTTCCATCCGGGGCCAGAATAGAATGCAAAAAAGTCAAGGAAACAAAACACAGAAGGAGGGGGGTCCAGGTTGTCACGGGAAAACAAAAAGAAACGGGGGCGAGAAAGGGGGCCGAAAAAAAAAAGATCGAACTTAACTGGAAAAAGGCACCTCAAACTCTTAGGGGAAACTAAGGGACAACGAACGAATGAAGGAGTGGAACAAAAAACCGTAAACCCAAAAAAACCATAAGGGCACTCTAGTTCTCTCTCGCACAACTGGTCCATCACTGATTAAAAAACGCCAGGAAAAGTGCCTTTTCTATCAAAGAGCAGAAAATCGAACCCCGTCGCCGAAACAGATCGCGGTCGAGCCAGAAAGCGGGGTTAGGCAAAACATTTGGGGGTAGCGCCCGAATCAAACGGACCCAACTTGAATCGATTGGGGAAATCCAGGCGCGAATTTATCTGCCCAGCGGGGTCGTATAGGGAAGAGGGAAACCCACAAAGTGAAGTAATTGGGGGTGTGCGGGGGGCGGAGGGGCAACGAGGGAAAAAAGACGGTCATCAGACGGAGGCGCAGTCACAAGAAAATCCGCAGAATTCTTTCCTTCTTCGAAGAGCCTGCTAGGTGAACTTGCAAGGGGAAGCGGATGCTTTTCGGGGCAACCCAAGCTACCGTTCACGCTTTTAAGGGTTCAATCTCGGCCAAGAAAAAAGACTCCTGACGAGGTTGCAACAAACAAAAATTAGGGGGAGAACGAAAAAGGCGGAGATCTGAAAAATTGCACAGAGTAAGGAGCTGCCCATTGGGGAAGCTTTTCAAGGGGGTTAACCAGGGAGACTTGTAATCAGGGAGGAAAATGGAAGAGCAAAACTTGAATGACGAAAAAACCCGTATGGAAATCTTGAAAGGAATCCACCGGGTGGGACCCGGAAGGCCTGGAGAATACCCCGTAGAGATCGGAGCTCCTAGGCAACGAAAAACAGTCCCGAGGGGCATGAGGTGGGTTCGCGGGATTACTTTATTTATAACGATTGTTCAAATACGGGGAAAAGTCGGCGACAAAAAACAAATTCTGACAAGGGGGAGCGGGGAAAGGGAACGTGAGGGTTGGCCATGAACAGCATTTTTGACCTCTACGAAGGCCGAATAGTGAAGGCGGAAGGGAGAGCTCGCTCTGAAAGAAAGGACGGAAAGAAACAAACACGCAAACATCATACGAACGACAAACATGAAGACCGAAATCTCTTCACTACGACCCTGACACACGGTCGATAAAATCGATATACGTTGCTTACCGGACCGTTTTCAGACCGTGCATGCCAAGGGGGTAATGACTAAGGTGACAATAAAGCCGGGGCACCCTATATCAAATAGTGACGACGGACTCTCCTCACAGAGGGAGCGGCAAGCGGAAGATCAAGAGACACAACAACAACTGAAGGAGGGGAAGAGGGAAGATATTCAAGGAGCAAGACAGAATGAGGAAAAAGGATCTCCGTTGTGCCAAGGGGAGTTGGGGTAAGGGGAAAAACACCCGGACCATATAGTTCATGAGAAGGGGCCTGAAACACCGGCGTTATACCGCACTTCGGCCTAAGGCCAAAAAAGTTGAGCAGGGGGGGAATGTTTAACGTGGGAAAGTTGCGATCCTCTGGGAGCGTGAAGGTTTTTCGATGATGGTTGGCTCTGGGGGCTGGGAAGGGAAAAGTGTGAAGCGGAGTATGAGGAAGGTGCGAAGGTTCAGGTCCTTCCGGCCTCATCAGAGGAAAAGCCGTGAATGGATCACGGAAAAGAAAGCAAAAGGCCTCTGATCTGTGAAGGATCGGCTTGGGGGTAAGAGAAGGAAATTAATCGGGTTTAACAATCTTGGGATAAAGAAAGGGAGCCACGCGGAAACTCACCTCCGATAAGGGGATTGGGAAAGAGCTCCTCTAATCCTACAGGCATGGGAAGGACACACTGTGTGATTGCGTTTTCAAATCCATACGGGGTTGAAAGGGAGGAAGGTGGGATGAGAAGTGCCGGCTAAAACAGAGAGTTACCACCCGAAACTTTCCCAAACCGGGGGCCGGGATCAAGTACGGGGGGTGCACTAGTGATCGAGACTCTTGGTAGTTCAAAATGATGGTTTGAACACTGGACGGGGTGAGGAAAGAGGGGAACCCTGAAAAGGGATAGGCCGGGGGTTGCAAAACACGAAGAAGAAGCAGTGACGGACAACACGTGACACTCGTAGGATGTTAAAGGAAAGAAAGGAGGATTAGGACCGGAGGACGAAAAAATGAAAGGAGGGGGGGGGACCAGAGTTGCGAGGTGCAAGTTCGAAAAAAAAAATTAAAATATTCCCTGTGTTGGCGCATCATAGCTGAAAACTGCGCGGGAAGCCACTCGTGGAGAGGAGGAATGACTTTGGAGAAGAAAAGTGGCGAAAAAAGGCATCTAACCCGGGAGAGGGATCGAAAGCGCGGATGAAGACTGGTTCTCTCTTGATAAACGCCAGGAACTTGGAAAGGAGGTGGTTGGTGGCTACTGGGACAAGGAACGCGACTACGGGCTTCTATCCCTGGTTTGGGGTTACTTCCTTTCTTACCCGGTCTAGAGAGAAGGGTTAAATATTGGAAAAGCTAGAGAAGGGGATATCGTCTCGCAGGGAAAGGCGCACCTGAGGGGAATGAGTTTCAAAATTGTTGAGAGTTCCAATGTAAAGACTGGGGTGGAAAATCGCTTTCGCATTCTATTGCGGGAGTATTTAAATATCGAAGGAAGGGCTAACATTCTCTAGCAAGAGCGAAAGCCTAAAACTGACAAAGTCGTGGAACTGAGGCTGCTCCGGGGAAGGAAATTCTGCGGACGCAATTTAGTAAAAGTAAGAAAGGGAGGTGGAAATTATTTACAGTAAGGGAGTCCAAAGGAAGGAAGTCCATAAATGGGGGGGACTAATCCTAAGGGGGGGCCAGACGGGAGGGTTAACCTAATTTCGTTCATGGGGAAGAGATGCCCAGGGTGAAAAACTGAAAATAGGTCGCGGGGTTCGGCGGCCCAACGAGTTGTTGTTCAAAAGACGGAAGGAAAGGGGAAAAGATTTCTTCAAACGGTGAGTCACACATGAGTTATCCTTCTTAGGGGAATCAGGGGGGGGGGGATACGAGAGAAATTCACCGAAAATAGGACAGAGAAACTTTTAGACAAAGACATTGCGGCAAGGCCTGTAATTAGATGTCCAGATCTGAGGGGTTTGCGGGGAGCTGATGCAAAATAGAACGCTCGGCTTAAAAAAACCTACGACATCTGTAGCTCGGTCTGGGGGATTAAAAGAGGTGAAAAATGGCGTAGGGGGACGCCAAAGCCAACAGCAAACACACACCAAAGGAAACCTTCTGTCGTCGTTGGGGGGGGACAATTTAGCAAAGAACGACGAGATGTTCAGATGTGCCAGGAGGGAAAGGCAGAGGGAAGCATCATCACGGGCTCGTCTCTTATGAAAGGGGAAAAAACGGCACATGATGGCGAAGGACACAATCGATGGGTCGGGGGGCAAAGGGCAAACAGGCCAGTGTTTGGGGGGGGGACTCGTGTTTAGATATAAAATGACCGCGGGGAAAAAGAGGAGGGGAAATACCCCGAGAGACCCGTCTCCTTACTCTAGCTGAGAAGGCAGAATGGCGGAAGCCGCTTGCAAAGCGTTGGTTCCTATTCGGATCAGAAATAAAATTGGGTGGAAAAACCGGGGGGGTGGGATGGGAGAGAGGCAGGAAACAGCAGACGAACCCAAACAACCACAGGGAGAAAAGAGAGTCGTATTTTTCATGACATCGGACATATCTTCATCACAACATCCCGTCCCAAAATTCTAGAAGGACTCGAATCAAAGGGAAAGAAAAAGTCGGTGAAACAACGCCAGGCAAAAGAAGGAATTCTATCTCGACTAGAAGGAGTCATAGGTGGAGAGAGGGGTGAGGAATAGGGTCGGGAAACCGTATCGGAGAACCCGAGAACCACCAAAAAGTCCTCTGTAGCAGGGAAAAACTTTTTCATTGAGAGGTGAAGGGCCAGCGAAAGTCCAGAAACTAGATGAAAAATGGACAGAGAACTAGAAGGCTGAATCGCTCGAACGATCGGGGCCTCAGCCGAACAAACATCGGGGCGGGCGTTGGGGAAGAGTGAAAAGAAGGGCTCGAGGGTGGAGAAGCCCAACTTCCACCGGGGGGGTGAAAATTCTTGACAAAAGCTAATAACAGAGGGGAAGCATGAGTATGGGGGGAGAAGCGGGGGAAGAGGAGGCCAAGCCAAAGGGAAAACAGATAGGGACCGTAGATGTGGTCCAAATTGCGAAATTTGCGTGGGGGGAAAAATAAAGCTCTGCTGGGGGAAACGTGCGAGGAGAAAGGAACAACAAATATTTCCAAAAAAGCAGGGGAACTCATCATGGACGCGGAAGGTCCGGGGTGCGCCATCTGTGGAAAATCCCAATCAGAAGATTGAAAAATCGGGCAGGAATATGGTGACTCACAAAATTTGCAAAAAGTTTCCAACGGGAAGCAAGGGAGAGAGGGAACATCCGGAAAGGAGGGGATCGGAGTTCTGGAAAGTTACAAATGCCTTGGTGAGCAACGTGGTACGTGCCCAGGGAAAGGCTACAGGTCCAAAGGAGGGAAGGGCACTAAACCCTGTGAGGCAACACTGCAGAAGTTTCATGAACCAGCTCCCGAAAGGGTAACGTTGCCACGAAGGGGGGTTCGAGGTTGTAGAATAAACGTAGTCTGAGAGCGCCTCAAGTAGACGCAAACTTCTAGCTTGAAACGACCATAAATAAGCGAATGTCCCGAAACACAGCTTTCAGTGGGGGAACAGTGAGAGGAAAAAAAACTCAGTAGGTGCAGACGCGACGAAGAGATCATTCTGGTCTATAGGAAAAAAAAATCTTTTTAAAAATCGCAAAATAGGCTATTGAGAACCAGGCGTACCCACAAACCATTTATTGGAAGGCCATCGGAGTGGCGCGCAAGAAACCTTGGGAAAGAAGAGAACGCAAACACTAATCGCCCAGGTCCATTGAGATCAAGATCATAACCCCTCTAAGGGAATAATCTGAATTTAGAAAGAGAGGGGGGGGTTTAGGACTTTTTTAGAGGGGCCCTCGATCACGACCTGGAGTACGCCACGATTGCGTGCTGGCAAGGACACTGGGGGGGGGTCGCCCGCAGTTTTCCTTATCTGCGGAGAACAAAAAGGAGTATTGGATTGGGGGAGAAAAGGCGGAGGGGCACGCTCAAAGGACTAGCCACCCCATGGAGTACGAGCGGGGCGTAACATAAGGAAGGATAATGGAAGTCCTGGAAGGAGGGAATCATCAGTATAGGTCTTGGAAAGGGGGGGTCCCGAAAACGAAATGAACTAGGAAAACAAAGTCCCTTGCACTTTTCAAAGGGTCAGCTCAGGGGCCGAAACCAAATGGGAAACGCAATTCTGGGAACTTAAACATAAAGCAGAACGAAGTATTCAAAAACGGAGAGGCCAAAAAGGGAAGGCGGTTTTCAAGTTAACCAGAGCGTTGTAGCCGGGGGTCAGGACTTGCCAAAAAGGGGAAATCAAACCCGATGTAACTCAGAACAAATGGGGCCCGTCCCAAGGAAGGGAGCATAAGCCAGTCTCTAGGAGCTCAAGATGCCAATTCGGGCCTTATTTCAGGAGGTGAGTGTCAAGGGTGGATACATATTGGGGAAACGTATGTCACGTGACGGATACTCGTCTAAGAATAAGCAGCTCTTCAAAAAGGTATAGCGTGACGCGGTTAGTGGGTCAACAGGATGACAAAATGGAAACGGCCGTGTCCTTCTCCCGAAGAGAAGGGGGGCAACTCTTAAACAGGAATCCTAGACGCTCACCAGGTTACATATACCAAAAGACCCCACAACTCAGCGAAAAATAAAATCAAAAGGAAAAAGGGAGGAACAAAGGCAGCACAGAGAAACAAGGAACAAACAGATTTGTCAAAAAGCTGTTAAGGGGACATTCCTTTCACATCCACAATGAAGAAAATAAGAAATGTTTCAAATAAGGCTTTTTGGACTGGGCAACAATAGAGACCCTATTGAGGGCAGGCGACGTGGGGATTTACTCTTCAAATCTTCTCGAATAAACAAACTTATTATTGTGAAATATAAAGTGATGGCAGGCAGAATCCTGAAAAGGGGGTCGGCACTATACTATCATGTGTCCACGAGGTTGTATGTTCAAAGGAAGAGGCCAAGTATTTTTGGCATCTCCGAAGAAAACGGGGAATTTGCTACTCCATCATCTGCAAAAAAGGGGGATAGGGTCGTGTTTAAGGGGGGGCTCTGTTGCCGAAGGGAGGGGATGGTTGGTCGGGTTCGATGGATGGTGGCTAAAAAGGAGGTCCTGAGCTCTGGGTAATTCCAAAGAGGAAGTACGGTTACGAGTTGGTCATTACTTCAACAATCCGTCAGGAAACCTGGCCGTGGGACCAGGGGCAAAAACAGAACGACGTAACGCGACCTTTTTAAGATCGCAATTATGGGGCCGAGTATCCTTAAGTCAATCGGAAAATACACTAAAAGCGACACGATGGACTACTCAATAAGACGGATTGGCCTATTACTCCGGAGAAGAGGGATGCAGGGGACGGGAAAAAGGTTTAGGTGAGTTGACGAACTCGCATACGGTGGATGGATGAGGGGTGATTCTGATGAAAGACCGAAGAAAAGCTCGGGGCAAGGGGGGACCAAACAAAAGTGGCAACAAAAGGGGGCCGATTATATGTGCCTAAGGGTTCAATAGCGGGACTACTAGGGGTTTTAGGTAAAGGATGGGTGGGGAAAACCTCTTCTGCTGGGGGGAACGAGATTGAAAAAAGAGGGGGGGAAAAAAAAGCTCGAGGGGTGACGCGTTGGGTGCCCGAAGAAAGCAAGGAATTGAAACCCAGAAAACGCAAAGAAGAGCCGCCAGTAAAACTCGCTTCGGATCGGGGAGACTGAGCGCCGGGATCGGAATGTGGGCTATTTTGCGCGTGATTACAGCACCCCCCCCCCCACACAAAAACCCCCAATGCAAAAGCAAATTCAAATGAAAGGACGTGTTCGCGAGAAGAACTACTTCAAATCGGGGGGGGACCGCTCCCATTCTCAAACTTTCCGCAGAGAACTGGAAAAGAAGAGGGGGGAAGATAAAACCAATGGTGCAATCTAAAAAGTCGGGGGAGGAACAGAAGGTTATCGGAGTCGTCTTGGGATCGAAAATGCCCTGTACGAATCGGGGTTTGGTAAAAGAAAAGGGGAAAAAACAAGGGTGAGCGCACTCTCGTGAAGGAAGTCAACTGTTTTTTGGTGTACGGGGGACGGCGGGCAACTTGAATAGGGGGAATAGGGCAAGGGTAATTTTTAGGGGAGGTGCAACCTCGAACAGGGATTAGTACGTCGAAGACAAAGTCGATAAAATGTAGTTTTGGTATTGTTGAACCAACATGCCAAGAGGAGGGGGGGGACCACAGGAATCGCGTTATAGATATGCTTGAACCTGATTGGAAAATCCGGAGTCTACGAGTCCGACGAAGAAGCCTGAATAAGAAAAGCAAAAAATGCGTGAACTACCAGGGGAGGCGCGGGTCAATGGTCAGAGGGGCACTGGGAGTGCTTCCAGAGACCGGCGGTTGAAAGGAGGAAAAATCAGCACGTCACGAGGGGCAAAAAGTAGCATTCCCGATCGAGGCGACTGTGGGGAAAAGACAGGGACGGAGGCTACGAGTTATGCGGGAGCTAGGGGGGCCCAGGGAGCAATAGTATCGTGAACTCAGGAGTAACCTGGTGGTGAAAAAAAATTGCTTGTTTGTAGAAAATGAAAAAATTTGGTGTCAAGACGAAGGGGGGGGGAGGGGGGGTTCTCAAAAGGGAAATACCAATGAACTCTCAAGGGGAAAGCGGGTTGAATCCTGGGTGGGGGGGATCGACATCGCAAGGGGAAAACCGCCACCGGGGCCGAGATTTTAGACAAAGCAATTGCCGCAAGGATGGAAAGAGAATAAGGAGTCAATATCTTTATTGAAGCTCTGTCTGGCACGCCATTATTAAAGAGCGGAAGGGGTACTAAAAGAAGGAAGACAAACTTTATTCAAGAATGGGGACAAAAGGGGCCGGGTGGGCAAATACCCAACAAGAGTGAGTCTTGCAGGGGATTCATACGAACGGGGGGAGGGTCTATAGAGTAAAGCGGTGGACAGCGATTTCCAAGGAAAAACAATAAGGGGTGTGCAAACGGGAAAGGCACGCGAGGCTTAGGATTTCGGGCCGAAATGACGGCTGGTGAAACATGCAAAAGGCTACATCGAAAAGGTGTTGGTTTCTCGACTTGACCGCGGACTCAGGCTATTTGTCCGAATACCCTCCAAGAAACGATGACGAAGGGGAAGGGAGAGAAAAGGGGCCCTGATAAAGGGGGTGATTGAAAAGGAGAACCATGAAGGGGTTGGACCGTGGGGGGGAAGAGGGAGATGGCAGAAACATGAAGTCGAAGCTCAACAAAACGGGGGGGGGGAAAATGATCGCGATGTGGCCAGGTACACGATCATCTTCTTCTCCACATCCCCCGTTCCAGGCTCGAAGGAAGAAAAACGTGTCATATCTAGTCAGACCGAAAAGTAAGGCCTTTCGCAGCGAAAGTCAATCATTGATTGGGAAACATATAAATGTCCGCGGGGAACCGGAAGAGGAAAACCAACAACAGTAGCCGTGAACTTTTTCCACCAGAATGAAGGGGGGCCGCGGTCCATTCTAGGGCCGGGGGGGCAAACCGTAATAATTACGAGTACAAATGGGAATCGCATCCCGAGGAGAAACTAAACAGAGAAGGAGGTAAAAATCGGCTGTCAGAACGAGAAAGGGCCTCGGTGGAACGCAGCAGAAGCCAAACCGGGTGGTAAAATTCGTTAATCTAATCAAGGCGGAAGAAAGATGTGAGGGGGGTCGGGGTGAGCTTCTATGTCAAGAAAAGAAACAACGGATAAAGAGGGAAACCGGGGGGGGTCTGAAAAAGGGGCAAACTTTGAAGTGGGGTTCTAACTGTCATATGTGTTTTGAAAACTGGCTGCTCGGAAGGAACACCCAAGATTAAAATCCGGCTCATCAGGGACGCGACAATGTCCGGGTCTAAACAGATCGGGGACTCCGGACTGACTGAAAGGAGGCATGGCCGCAGGGAAGGGAAACGCATCTAGACAGCTTAAAACCGGATGAGGCAAGAAAATCAGTAAGAGGAAAAAGTAGGGAAACTGCATTCAGAATGAACGAAGTTTTTGTCCCATAACGGGGGGAGGGGCCAAGGCTTACCAATCCCTGATCGGACGTACTACCCGTCCAGGGAAGGCAGACAAGCGAAAGGTCAGTTACCACGAGGGTGTTCAGTTTTAGGGATGATTGCCAAGTCTATCGCCTAGAGGCCAATGTCATATCTTTCCATCAGGGGCAAAATATAAAGGTAAAAAAGCGTAGGGGCCGGAAACCTCTGGGATGTGGCCAGGGGGGAAACGTGAACAAAAAAATTGAAACGAGGCGCGAAAAAATCGAAGGAAGTGGTGTAGCAGGAGGTCCCTCAAATCAACTGGTCGAAACTAAGGGGACTATGGAAGATTAAGAAAAGCCGGCCAAAAAAAAAAAGGGAAGGGGGCCATCAGGGGGACGCGATCTCAGGGACCATGGGTAAAAAAAACACCCGCAATTAAGTACAAGGTCCGAGCAGAGCAGAAAAACAGATCAAGAAGAGGGAGTTCAAGCCCAGAAAGGGGGTTTAGTATGCACAAGCAACCAGTCACGTCCAGTGCAGAAGCGCAACAACTAGAACAGAAAGGAAGCAGGACCGCTTTTTACGGGAGTATCTCGGGAAAAAACCGTGAAGGGAAGGGGGCTGGGTGGGAAATGCGGCCTGTAGAAACGCGAATATGAGTACAAACCCCGGGTGCCCGAGCGGGTCTAAAGATACGCAGCGATTCCGCAAGGGTCAGTCCCCTCACGCTTGAGAGGGTGCTTTTAGGGGGACAAGACGCTTTAAAGGACGGAAAACAAAGCGTTCCCGTGCAAAAGAGCTTTTTCAGGGGAGGGGTTTCAAGCTCCGGGGGCACAAAACAAAAGAGTTTGTCAAACCATAAAACCAGGAAACGAAACAGGGAGGAGTAGACAAGATAGGGAGCGGCAAAAGGATTGGGGAAAAATGCAAATTTCGTGGGGTTAACTTAGAGCGGGGTGATAAGCGGAAATGAAGAACCGATACCAGAACCCGAAGATCGGAAACTAGAGGCCACACAAGGGGGGGGAAAGGCCATGCCTGTAGCATCAGACTTCTCTCCTAGCTCGGAGCCTGGAGGGGGAAATTGCGTCCTTGGTGAAGGAGGGAAGGGAGGAGGGGGGGGGGACTTGATAATGTGAGAAGATTGGTGAAAACTGGGGAAAACAGTATACTCTTCGATCAATACGATCCAAAGGTATGCGTGAAAGTCTTCGAGGAAAGATCCATGTGATAAGAAGGGGGGGAAACCGGGGAGAGATTCCTGAATGGTAATAAACTCACCGGAAATCCTCAGAGTCTCCCGGACCTATAATGAAAAGGAAAACAAACTAACGAACCCATCTAACGCAAAGGACAAGCTCTCCCCCGATACAAGCAATCTCAACAGAACACGGAGGCGAAATCAAACTAGTTTGGGACGAAGGCGTTCAATTCCTTTTTAACAGGGACCAC
>Ga0179593_1286249_pt1 | contig 14502 bp, 14 predicted proteins | sample CZODoug2_1_08_16_FD_185931 | JGI IMG/M metagenome (GOLD analysis project Ga0179593, IMG submission 185931) | Vadose zone soil fungal communities from Angelo Coast Range Reserve, California, USA - CZODoug2_1_08_16fungal (PacBio error correction) | ecosystem: Environmental > Terrestrial > Soil >...
GAAAGGATCCAGGCAAAGACTCTTCCTCCTACGGATTTCAATAAACAAAAAGGGGGAAGGGGGGGAGGTGGGGAATTCTTGGAATAAAAGAGGCTTCAAGGGGGGGAAAAAGTCCTTATACGTTGGATCAACCTCGGGAACCATTACCTAAGACTTTCTGGCCAGCCAGAGTATCAAGGGGGATATCAACAAAACAACGCATTCCCATCGATTTTAGGAAAGAGCCCGAGAAGAGTAAATGTCCAGAGAAAAGGAAAGATATTTAGGAAGCGGGAAGCTGTAATCGCACATAAGGACAACGAACTGGGAGGTGCAAAGGAAGGAGAGAAACAAAGAGAAAAGACCATCGCCATCAAATAAATGGTTTTTGTTATTAGCCGAAGTTGACGAAAAGAACGAACTCATACTAAACGAAAACGGGAGCGCGAGAAGGAGTTTCACTGGAAAATAAAACAGACCTAAGTGAGACTGTACTTTGATAAACTGCCGGAAAGAGCTGAAAAGAAAGGAGAATTTACGGTAATAACAAAGGAAAGAGACGAGCAGGGGCTACACTGTCTTGTCAGAAAGAATTCTTGCGCAGCGCGCGGAAAAAGCAATATTCATCCATCTATAAAGAAAAAAAGGAGGCGAAATAAAAATTGGAAAGGGAGCATACTTCCGGCAACGATGAGAAAAGCTAGATGTTAAGAGGAAGCAAAAAAAGGGCAACTGCAAGGTTTCCAACAAAGAAGTCAGGACGCAGTAAAGTAGGAAAAGGAGTCAACGGCGGTCCTGTTCGTTGTATGCCCAAATTGGGGGGAATCCATTCCGCGTGGAAGGACCGGCCAGAGTTACAGATTTCGTGAAGAGATGGACGGCGAACGAGTGACCATGCAGGAAAGTCTAAGTTCCGTGAAAGAGAAAGAATAGGCTACGGGGGTGCTGCGCGAGAGATCAATACTTTTTACTGATCAAAAAAGAGAGAGGTCAAGGACAAGAAATCCATTCGCTGTCTAGCCTTCACGGGGATCCGCTCCATATTAGGGCAGAACGCCTGATAGAGGGGATGCCCCCAAAAGCCGAGCGTTAAAATGGGCCATACAGACCACAAGGAATGAGACAAGAGGTCAAGGGAGGGGTTCGCTTCTAAACTGCCAGTTCACAGATCCTCGCGGGGAGAGAAGCCAAACGAAAAGGGAATCCTTCAAACCTGCAAACTGTCAACAATGGAGTTACCTCGTTCAGGGGAGCGGAAATAAAAGGGTCCATCACAAAACTTCTGGGAAAGGCTTCGTGAGAAAGAAAAGGTGTGGGAATTGAAGCGACAGACCAATTTCTTCAGACCGGACGCGGAAACGAGCAGGAAAAAGGCACTATTCATGTCTCAAAAATACACGAATTCTTGTTAATGGAAAATTCTTGATACGATGCTAGGGATTTGGAGAATCACAAAGTGTCACAAGCGAAAAATGGGGGGGTTAGAGCAAGTGTACTGAGGCTTCCTCTTTGTGTTCGGTGGGGGACTCCCTTCTAAGAAAGCTCATGAAAGCGCAGGGGTGAAGTACCAACTTTTTAGAAATGGAGGAGATGTCTCATGAATCTCGGGAATCCTCCCTGTTAGGGGATCTATCAACTCAGACATTTGTGGAAGTGGAGAACAAAGATTGCGTCGGTGCAACAGAGGGGGAAATCATGGCCTCCATCCTTCCAAGGCCCGCAAGCGGGGGCGAGAAAAAACGGACGGTCGGGGCACCCAAAAACGTAATCAAAAAAGGAGGGGGGGGAGGGGGTTCGGGGGCCTCGAGGAGAGACCCAGCTGGTCTCAATTGTCTATTGGGACCTTCATGACGGCATGCCCTTCAGAAAGCCGACGGGGCAAAAAAGGGGGGGATGCACATCGTCCAAGAAGAATTGGGCGTAAAATTCGATCCAAACGGGGCGAAAACGACGGAGCGACATACGCTCTAGAGACCTCAGAAATTGCCCTGGAAAGACAGGAACAGAACGCAGATCGGAAAAAAACCTCTTCTAATCGCCGGGGAAAGGTTGAGTGGGGGGGGGGGAGGGGCCAGATTTAAAAAATCAAAGACCATCGAAAAAGAGGGAGAAGGGACGGTCGACTAGGCATCGGCCGAACTTAAAAAAGTTTGGGTGGAATAGAAGTGGGCAGAAAGGCGGTAAAGGGGCCGCGCAAAAGTTTCCTCCCTGAGCACGGGCGAAAGAAGAGAGAGGATCAGACGGGTAGAAAGTCGAGGGAGTGAAAAAACATTCCATCAAGGAGCCCATATCCCCAGAAAGATAGCGCAGGCATCGAACCGCGGTCAGGAAAGAGGTGGGAGAAAAAGAGGCATCACACCAGAAAAAGGGGAGGGCGAAGAAAAACCCGCGTCTGTAATGGCAGCCTCCCGACGATAAACCTGCACTGGAAGAACGAAAGCGAAGGCCTAAGGAAAAAGCACGTAGGTCGCAAACACAAAAACCAACTTTGTAAATGAGGAAAAAAAAGAAAAAGTGCAGACTACAGGATGGAAAAAAACGGGGAAGAATCTGTAATTAGTGCGGTAGGATAGAAAGAATGGGAAGTAGAGGGGATGGCCGCTCAGACAATCACAAAACAAGACCTAACACTAAGAAAAAGCTGTGGGAGCAGAGAGAAAAGAGTATTTCTGCCAAGGGAAAACTAGAAAAAGGTATATCTTGGCGATCTCAACGATGGAGATAAATCAAACATATCAATACTCTACAAGGAGGTCAGTGAGGAGGAAGAGACAACCGGCGATAATGTCTAAAACCTAATTGAGAACTACGGGTAAAAAAAAAAAAAAAAGGTGGAAAAAAGACGGAGTTCTGGGTGTCAAACTTACTATAGATCTACAAACACCGGGAGACGTGTGAACAGGGGGTACAGCAGCAGGGGCGAGAGACTATGTAGTGGGGGTAGAATCTCTTACACGCAATTCTAGTGAGCCAGGAAGGGGTTCGAAGAAAAAAGGGAAGAAACTATACCGAATACTCGAAAAACTGACAAAAAGAGCTAAAGGAAGGCAGTCCCATTGACTGTTGTGGGAAAAAACTTTCGGGGCGCTTAGGGGGGGGAAAAACACGACTTTCATGAAGAAAACCTTCACGACTCTGTGAAAAAGACTGTGGGAAGTTAAATTGTGCAAGAATCTGGCATAACGACCACGCACGAAGAGGGGTTCTATTGGTATTTTAATTGAAAAAAGCAAATCTCGAGGAGACAGACGAGAGGGAAGCCACGATATGCTCTCCGCAATAGCTAGATGGAAGTGACAGTAAGAAAAAAATCCTGAGCGAGCTGAGAAAGCGTCAGCAGTTCGACAGTCGCGGGGAAGGTTTGTTGGCTCATGCCTCTGAGAAACATGGAAAGGCAGCCATGCGGCGAAGAAACGCCCTAAGATCTCAGGAAGAGAACTAGAAATACCTTCCTCAGAGAAAAAGAACACGCTGAAAAAGACGGACGCGGGAGTTTTCTAATCAAAAAAAAAAAAAAAATGAAACACTGGGGAGGGAAGTAGGTAGGACCCTCAAAAAAAAAAAAGGGAAGGAGAAAAAGAGAGATATTGGGGGGATTCAAACCTAGACGGCGCCGCATTTCTGCGATACATAAAAAAAAAAGAAGGGCTTAGGCGGGGAGAACAGGACTCCAAAATGGAAGTAGGGGTCCAAGACAAAGGTTTTCTTATGAAAGGAATCCATGGTCGTACGGAAATGCAAAAAAGAGAGGATGGGTGGAAAGAGGTAGGAGCCAACACATGCCAAGCGAAAGATAATAAAAAAGGTTCAAAAACAGACCATAGTTCACTCACCGGAACTAGAGGATGAGGAGGATCAAATATTCTGAGGTCTAGCAGGAGGTCGAAAAGCCGCTAATATTGCTCGTGTGTCTGACAGAAGAAGAGGGGAAACACTCGCAATGTAGAAAAGGAGTCTTGGAAAATTAAGCAAAGAAATAAACACCAGGTAACGAAGCACCAAAGTTCGGCTGGAAGAAAAGAGGAAAGACTCATAGAGGAGAAGCAGACCCGACAGGTAAAAACCTTTGAAGGGAAAGGAAAGTGGTTCGAGCAAGCGTAAGTGTCGAGTAGGGGGTCATTTCAGAAGGCGCGAAAAACTGCAGACTTGGAGTGATGTAGGGGTCAGAGGGAAACCAACGCTACTAGACTTCTTCGTTCAAGCCCCCGGCGATGGGAGCCAAAACTGTAAAACGGAATTGGAAAAGAGGAGGAGGTGTGAGAACCAAAACTATGGGGAACAGTGTCCTGGTCAGAAGACCTGGGCGGAGTTGGACTTAGGGGAGACGGCGATAGTCGCCACACGCACTACCCAGCAGCGTAAACCCACCAAAGGGGGGAGAGAAGAATGGCCGTGCTCGCCGGGTCTGAGCTAAAGCCATTGGGGAGGGGGTGGGGCCCCAGGGACGGCTAAGCCATACTTCATACGTTTCTCTCGGAACGCCCACATCGAAAGTATAAGGGGGTCGGGAAAGAGGTGAGCGACAGCATAAAGTTCAAGGACCCATGAGACCGGTTCAAAAGAAAATTCCCTCTAGCCTCAAGACTAAAACCGAATTATAGTCCACGCGCGCTGTGGGAGTCTGAGAGGGTCCAAAAGCCAACGGGTTGTGGGGGGAGGGAAAAGGGGAAAGGGAGGAAAAACGGGAGGCGAAGAAGGATAGCAATGCTAAGTGGAGGGGGACTGAATGAAGAATCCAAAATCCTAAACAATGGGTCTTCTGAGAAAACAAAAAAAAAATTTATGCAGGCTGAAGAAAAACAGGACGGTAAGAAAACGCTAAAGCTCGTGCTATTGTTCTGAAGCTCCTCCACGCGAAAGAAGGGGAGGATCTCTGCTTGAAGTCTGGGTCAAAAAAAAAATGCCAGGAGGGTTTAATAAGGCCGGCGCAACGAAAACAAAATGGAGCAAAAAAGCAGAGTTCGAAAAAAGCATCACCAGGGGGTCCTTGCGAAAGGAGGTGAAGAGGGTAAAAACAATGGTCGAGACGTGTTGAGTGTCTGCCCTAATGGACCGGTCAACGCCCCAATCACAACGCTGAGCAAAGACTAGTGCGCCACAAAGCCACGAGGCGTCGGGCGGGGAGGGAAGGAAAAAAAGAGGAGGATATCCGGAGACAGTATTAAAGGAAGGCGGGAACGAAGAAGAAGGGAAAGGCTTCTAAAAATCAAACATGGGGGGGGACTATTTTGCATCTTGGTTTGTGAATATTCGTGAGGGAAGGGCATAGGCCCTGGAGGGAATGAAAAGGTCCAGAAAAGGGGGCACTCCTTTGAATATCTAACCGGAAACAAAAAGTCATATGCTAGTCCCCAAAAAACTTTGAAAATCAACCATCAAGGGGTGCAACGGGGGGGAGCCTCTTCAAAAAGAAGCCCAGGAGATTCTGCAGTACCCGAAAAGCAAGAGGAGTTACGCAACGTACAAACAATTTTTCGAGGTTGAAGGGGGGATTACTCCGTCGAAGAGACATAGGAAACAGAGACGATCATCGCTGACGTGGGAATACACTCTATCGGAGACTGATTGATGTTAGGGGAGCACGGGAGGGCCACAAACCGAAAAAAAAAAGCCGCAAGCATAAACAAAGAAGCAACCCAAGGGGTCCCAAGGGAAACCCTTTTTGCTCTCAAAGATCAAACCCAGAGCTCGCGAGAAAGAAGTTGGACCCAGAGCTTTAAAAAAAAACAAACCGCGGGGGGATGGGGGAAAAAAGGGCGAGGAAGGCGCACGAGCTTTCAGGAACGAGAAAACATGGGGTCTGGGGTAAAGAGGCCACAACCAATTAGAAACACCGCCACCCAACAGGAGCAGTTTTTGTGGCAAATGACGTAACGCTCCGAAAGAGAATAAGGAGAGAAGGGAGGGGGTAAGGTGAAGACCTTTGGAAAAAAGCTGGAGTAAACGCATTATTTGCAAAAGGAAAAAAACGTGCAGTAGAGCCAAGAAGCTCGGATTATAATGGAAGCCGACGGGGAAAAAAACCGAAGGAAGAGGGACATATCGTATAGCATTTTGTGAGGGGGGGGTTTACACGTAGACGTCTAATACGGCAATAAACCCGCGGTGATGGAGACGACGGAATAGGAAATCTCCTTTCCCGAAAGGGCAAGCAAAGACCCAGGACTAACCGAAGGAATGAAGAGGGAGCGAATGGCAGGGGGAAACCCGCGGAAATAAAAATCATTCTTCGAACCAGCTTCCGTCCCCGGGTCATCTTATGACAACGCAAAAGGGTGGGAAAAAGAAAAACAGAAGGCGAGACTCCGCCTGAGCAGCGGTGAGAGCGTCCGAAAGAAGGAAAACGAAAGTGTAATGTGGAATCTTCACCACAAGAGAAAAAAAAGGGGAGGCGAAGTCTGACAAATCGGGCAAAAATGCGCTCCGTGAACTTAAAGGAAGTTTAGAAAATGGAAGAAAGCAAAGAACCCCTAGAGGAAGGCAAAATACACCTCGGGAAAAGAAGGGGGCCTGAGGTCACACGAATCGCGGGTGCAGCGCGTGAGAAAAAGGCTTAAACATATAACCGACGGAAAACTTCTGGTCCAGAGATGGCAGAAATCAGGAGAGCGCCATTCGCTCGCGAGAGTCGAGGAAAAACGGATAAAAGTGGGGGACGGCAATCGTATCAATCAAAAAAAAACGTCGCTTGGGGCTCGGGCTGGAGGGTGCAAGCAAAAACGGTCCACATGTTCCAGGGGGCAGGATGATAAAAGGTCAGGGACTGAAGCGCGCGCGCGCCAACGTACTACAACAGATCGGGGGGGGGGGGCTCTTTGTGAAGCCTGGCTGGAACTGTCAAGGAGCAGGCCGTAGGAAAGAGAAGAAAAAAACGGGGCTGGTTCAGAAGCACCAAAGGAACGAGGTCCTCAGAAAGGGGAAGAAAAGGTGACTATCTACGCTTTGACTCAAGACGGACCGTGACCTTGAGCCCTGTAGCATGGGAAATCTAAGGCAAAGGCACCATACATTCCACTCGTTTTGTGAAAAGGCGATCTCTGAAATCGCGATGGGCCAGGCAAGGGAGGAATCGGGGAATGCTCATCCAGGGGGGATCCTCCGTCAAACAACCAACAACTAGATAGGAACACCTTGGAAAGAAAAGCGGAAAAAAGATTAGACGCGGCCGCAAATCGCCTCCACTAAAGAAGCGGCTCGAAGAGGGAAATGTATGGTTGCCTCTCATAGAGGCAGGCTACAGGGCGATCCTACGCCGTACTTGGGACGACCGCGATAAAGGTCCCTAGCTACTGTCTGGAAAGCCAGAGGGTAGCCCTGGGAGGGCACCAAACTCAGAAAGAATGTCTACGGGGAAGAAAAAGACGCTAAAAGTCCACCGACAAAAAAAACGATATTGTATGCGCGCGGGAGCGAGAAGGCAAGGGGAAAGACAAGGGGACTAACCCGACAAATGGGAAAGGGGACACGTGATAGGGAAAAAAACTAATAGAAAAGGAGCCATCATCTAACTGTTTCAAGGAAAATTGTCGAAGGTCTCAAGGAAAGAACGCTACTGCGCAGCTACCTGCGATCTCTCCGGAGGGTCGGATAGAAACTCTAAGGTCCAGTGGGAGATGTGGACGAACCTGAAAAAAGAGCTTCCAGACAGAGAGTTGCGGGACTACGGGAGAAAAAGCCAGAAGGTCTTTAAAGCCGAGAACAGGGTCTTAAGCAAACTGTCACAGTTCATCCCAGAGACCTCCGCCGACGATACGGGCAAAGCGCAGAAGAGGGGAGGGGAGACGTTGAACTTCACAGAACCAGAAGGGTGAGAAGAATCAAAAAAAAACGGAAAGGTGGAAAACACAAGAAAGGGAAAACGTAAAAAACTCCTATTGGTCGAGGCCGCGGGAATGGAGGTGATGGGCACCAAATGGGGTCGCCATGGAAGTCAATAAACAAGGGCATGGGGCATTTAAAAGAGATGTACGGACGAAAGGATTCAAAACATAAGGGGATATCTCTGCCCCGGGAAAAAAAAAAAGCGCAAGAAGAGTCGAAGGGGTCGAGCTCTAGAAAAAATATGTAACAAAATCGCGACGAGGTAGGCCGCGTAAAAAGGACAGCCTGCGGATGGTGTCGTAGCCATGCCCAGAATGGAAAAAAATTCGGCTACCAAGGCTATCGTAGAAACAACCGGGAAGTAGCGGAGGAAGATTGGAGCGCAAAAGGAAAATGCAAAAACGAGCATAAATGATCGCGCTGCGCTAAAATGGGGCAATTGGGCACTAATCGGGCGGAATACTATAAATACGAAACAGGGGGGGGGGGGGGGGGGGGGGGGGGGGGTGTGGGGGGTGGGGGGGGGGGGGGGGGGGGGGGGGGGGGGGGGGGGGGGGGGGGGGGGGTGGGGGGGGGGTGGGGGGGGGGGGCTGGGGGGGGGGGGGGGGGGGGGGGGGGGGGGGGGGGGTTGTCTTGGGTTGTGGTGTGGGAGAGTGGCTTGCGGGGGGTGGTGTTTTTGTGTGGGAGTGGGGGGGTGGCTCTGGGGGTGGTTATTGGTTGTGGGGGGGGGGTGGGTGGGGGTCGGGGGGTTTAAAGAAACAATTCTCGGAGCGTCTAGCGCGGAATCCAATGCCAATCCCACCAGACACTTGAAAGCGGAAGAAATGAGCTGAAGTGTACAACAGTGGGCGTCATCAGCCCGTGAGAGTAAAGATCGTTAACTCGGAAAAAACGGGCGACTAGCGACGGCAGGGGGGAAAGAGGGACAATTAACTTAGGACTAATTCAGATTTAGGGGGGGTACACAAAATGCCGAGGTGAAACCAGGGGGAAACGAACCATTTCTCGCGGGCGGCGGGGTGTGCTGTGGGTTCCTCCAGGGCTCCAACAAGACAATCATTATCAAAAATCAGCAGGCCACTTCTTGTGAGCGTAGGAAAAAAAAGACATAGAAAACAGAAGGCGCAAGGCCATTCGAGGAGGATACAAAAACATCATCAAGGGTTAGGGGAAGTGAGTAAAGCGATTGCTGTCTGGGGGGACTAAAAGGGAAAAAGGCTCCTCAAAAATTACGCAGGGCCTAAATCGGTCGATAAAACGGGATTGGCAAAAAAAAAGGGGTACTCATATGATGTCGGGGGGGGGCTTCCAGGATGGATCTATCCATGAAAAGAGGAAAGTCTCGACCGGGAATATGAAATTCATCAGAACTTCACGGCAACCGATCAAATGGAAAAAATAAGAGGGGGAGAAGGAAAACGCCGCGCTGCGACTAATGCAGCGCCTAAAGCCGAGAAAGTCTCACGGGCTAGGACCAACTCCCGACGAATAACGAGTATGGGCGGACGGACTATCGAAGAAAAGTCCTCGGGGCGCCAGGGAGGGAGTACGGGGGGAAGGCAAGACACAATACCGCAGCGAAGGGCGAACTCTAGGACTCATTCCGCAAAAACCTGTTTGAGGAAGACAGCTGCGGATAAAGTGTTGGGGGGCTGTATTTAACGAAGGCCTAGTTCAGAAAAGAAGTCCGAAAAAAAGGGGGGCTAAAGAAAAGAAAACCGAAAACATGATCTGAGTTCGATTATTCAAACAAAAGTCAAATCATGGGGGAGGAGAGGCACATATCAAAAAACTACGAGATAGCTGAAGCAATAAAAAGGGCGTGAAACATGGTAAGGAAGAATGAATCCAAAGCTTGGGCCGATCGATACCCGCTCTGGAGACTTCAGGAACTGACCCTCGCAAAGACTAAAATAAAGGACGCGAAGAAAAAAAGGACCAAAGCCCCGGGGACGGGATAAAAAACCACAACCTATCTGGGAAAATAAACGCGGCAGGGCAAAGACTCGATTGGACATAAAATCTGGGCAGGGGAGCTTGAAGGCGGGATATAGGAAGGGGAAGTGGCAAGTTCATCAAAACTGGGGGCATGGGGAGAAAAGGGCTGCAAAAAAAAAAAAGAAAAAGACTAAAAACACTAAGGTTTGCTGCGCTCTAAAATAGAAGGGGGGGGAACTTCCGCCTATTGAAAAGATCCCCCCCAATGCGAGAAGCGTGAGTACAAAAAAACATAGCCCCAGGCGAAAGCAGGAAAGGAACCGGTGGGGGAGTGGCCAAGCCCTGAAGAGTGTGGTGTCGACTATCGCCGATTATCACAAATAAAGTTTCAACTCTCGCCCATGGAGGAAAAGACCATCAGGTCATGTTCGGGGGGGGTGGGAAATCACAACGATAGTCGATCGAACCCTTTTTCAGGAGACGGAACAAGACGCAAGGGAGAGAATCCTATGGATTGTTTAGGAAATACATCACGAAATTGACGTCCATTATAAGTGAAGGGGGTTCCTACCAGTGTCAGAACGATAAGAAACGCGACCATAAAACGAGCGAAACATAAAGAAGGCAAAGGGAAGGGGTGGGAACTGCAAGCTACTGCACGAACTAAGGACTCGTAAAAGCTGTCGCCGAAAAAGGTGCTGCGAAATGTGTGCGGGTCGGGGTAAAAATCATCTGCCGTACTACCCGGCCCCGACAAATCGTAGATTGGCTGAAGGTCAAGAAGCATACAAAACTAGCAAGGAGAGGGCGTTCTTGAAAAAGACGGATTTAGAAAGAAAAGGAACGAACTAAAGAGTAGTGACAGTAAGTCTTCACTACTACTCTGTAACGGCGTCGTCTAGTCGGGGCAATGTTGCGGACAGAGGAGACCAAAAATCCCGCTTTACAAAGGATCAATGAATCGAAAACAACCCTCATGTCTCGACAGGAATAACGACAAAAGGGGGGACACTTCCATTCAGGGGTCTAAGAAGAGTGAAAACCTTAGAACTCAAGGAAGGAGAGGGGCTTTGTCTATAAAGGCGAAAGCGACCGACCTCTGAGTAAAAAAAAATTCCGCAGGAAGCCCAATGACTCTCACAAACCACAATGAGGAATATTGGGAGAACCCAAACGCCCGGTTTCCGCTCGGGGAGGGACGCTGCAATACGAATAGAAAAGCCCCTAAAGGACGCGAGAGGAAGAAGTGGAAAATCGGAACTCCAGACGAATGGAGGAGTCTAGAAGGAAGTTTCTTCCTAATGATGAGGAGCACAGGAACAGTTGCACCTCGGGGGTTGGTAGAAGATGTATGAAAACACGAAAGCGATGTTAACTAAGAAAAGGAAAGCGAGACATATGTTCCATCCAGCTCAAAAGGAACGACAAAAAAAACTGTAAAGCATCTCGCTAGGAGACAATCGATGGCTGACACTAGGGAAGAAGCCGCGAATATGGACTCGTGGGGGGGAAATGGAATGAAGCGATCCACTCGCCGAGGAGGCCGGGTAGTTAATTGTCAGCAAAAAACAAAGGGTTACTACCGCCCGGAGTTCAAAAGCTATTCATAGTCGTTTGCGGGGGAAATCTCCCACCGGGGACCGAACCACAGGGCCAGAAACTAAAAAGGATTAAACGTGGAGAAGAAAGGAGGGATTACAAGGCTCAATGGCGGCACAAACAAGAACTGAAAAACTGGGAGCATCTATTTAGTCGAAATGGCTAATACAAAAAAAACGAACCCCTGCGATGTCGAGACACCGTCGCAAAACCGGCGTTGTAAGAAAGAGAGCTGTTGTGAGTGGGGAACACAAAAAGAAAAACATGAGTGTTAGGACTAAACCAGCCTTGACCTGGAGGGCAGGAGGATTTCCGTAGCATGAGGGAAAAACAACACTAATCACTTGTCTTGGCATCTGACCCTACAACCCAGAAAGGGGAGGAGACAAGGTTCTACGCCTTTGAAAGTACCACGAGCTAAAAGTGGAGGTGGTCCAAAAATAGGCGAAAAGGGGCTCGTCGGTCCGCCCCACACTAGAGGGAGAGATAACCGTGGGAGAGGGACGTAGCGGGGAGAAAAAGCATAAGGCAATTCAAGGATATAAGAACAAACCCAAGACCTCAGATCTGCCTCGAAGAGCATAACAAAACTTCACCCGCGCGTAGAGGAAACCGGGAAGAGAGGGCAGAGGGGGTCGATAGAACCAAGTCTAGGGGTTTGGGGGGAAAAAGGGAAAACCGGGGTCTTATTACAAGGAAGGCGCAAAGGCTAGGGAGGCAAAGTGCTTCATTTATGGGATGCAAGGGAAACAGAAGGAGGGGCTGCGCTCAGGACAAAAGCGTGCGCGGTTAGAATGACTATGCAAAAAAATGAGGAAAAAGGCGAGGCAAAACTTAATCTCGTAGCTGAGGGTTCTGCTCAGATGCTTGCGAATCCGACAACGAGAATCATGGCGAGAATCGAGAAAATGCCGCGTCTTTGCAGTGCAAAAGGAGTTAGGAAACGTACTCCGCCCTATAACGATCCAGCTCTTTAGGAAGGTCAGGCAAAAGTATTGCGGGACCATGCTTGCAGAGTCGCGGACGCGAAATCTCGCGTGGGGTGCTGGGGGACTTGCCCGAAAATGCAAAAAACTCCAAGAAAAAACGGAAAGCGCGTCGAAGATGGACAAAACGGGCGATGCGCGGGCGGATGGAAGAACCGAGGAGAGGAGCCAAGACAGTTGAAGGAGAGGGGCGGCGGTGCAAAGCGGCAGGCGAGAATTCCTTAGAAAAAAACACGGCGCATTTGGGGCAGGGTGAAGATGTGCCGGAAACTAAAGGACTGAGGAGGCAGGGCCGGTCGGATGCGGTCTCGACCCGAGGGAGAAAAGCGCTTTGGGAATAGCCACGAAATGACAAAAAAAAAGGGGAAAAGTAGGGAGTTCAAACCCAATCGGGGGGCAAAGAAGGATTGGTATAAAAAAAAACGAGCGCCGCGGTCATAAAAATCCGAAAAGATTAACCCAGAAAGTCATCAGCGACGCACGGACCACTAAAAGGTGGGGTAGTTGACGGAGAGAGCGGCTCCGTAGTCGCATATGAAGAATGCGAAGTAGAAGCGCGAAAACAAGTGGGAATGCAAGCTGCAGGATTACTGATGATTGTTATACAGGGATGAAAAAGCACAAAAAGAACAACTGAGACAATGGGGGGAGCGAAAAACCAAACAGGGTCCCCCAGCGTAAACCGGGGGTTGCGAAAAGTATCTCCCTAAATCCCTAGAGGGCCAGGAAAAAACGCGCTTTCCCCAGGCCGAAAGGGGGGAGCAAGAATCGCAATAAAAAGGCTATGGAGAGCGATGACAAGGAAGAAGAGGAAGCAAAAAAGTTCTCAGGGACGCGTGTCCGTAAGGAATCAGTTGGGGGTTCCTTCGTGACGCTGCCGAGCGAGAAGAAGCTTAAAAATGGGGAAGCATTTGCAGGATATTTTGGGCGTAAGGGAACTCTATTAGGCAAAGAAAGGAACAGTTCATTCTAGTCCATTGCCAAAGCGATGAAGGAAAGGGAGGCGCATCTGCATACGGGTGCATAGCCATGAAAATATATCGCGTGGGGCTAGGACACAGGGGGGGGAGCATATTTGGGGGGGAAAAAGTTGCGAAAGCTCATGGCCCCGGAGAGAAAAGAGAAACGGGGGGGCGACGAACTCGGCGGATTCATAGAAATGAGAGGAAACACACCTCTTAAAAGGCTTGCTCCATGAAGAAGGGGAAAAGAGGAAATGCAAAAAATGGCAGCGTTTCCATACAAGCCTCTAGGAAAAAAATGGCAAAGAACATCGTATGACAACCGGCAAATGGAGCAAGTGGGGGGACATACAAAAACAAAGGCCAAGAGACTCTGTCAATTCGCATAGACGTGAGACCAATTACGTGGGGGGAAACATGGAAAGGGAAGGGGGTGGGATAACCAGCTTCGGATTATTAACTCCGTACTGAAAGTGGATGCCTCTTAAATATGGTAAACGCTCCTTTGAAAACGGAGGATAGATGTAAGATGGGGGGGAAAAAAGGAAAAAAAACTGTTGACGCGGCCGCTGGCGAAGACAAGGGAGAGAAAAATGCCAAAGACGGTCTCGTGCAACTGACCGTAGACAAAAAGGAACTAGATGGTACCTGGGCAGAGTAGGGAAGGCGTCCATATACCACAAAATAGGAAAAAAAACGCCAGCGATTTCAGAAAACTGAGGGGGGGGAAAGAACCAGGGAGAAAAAGGTCGAGACAGGTAAGCAATGACCAGTCTAAAAAGAGGCAACCACGGAATCTTGGGAAATGGAGCAGCTGAAGGTTGTTGCGCGGGCGCACGGCACATGGGTTCACAAGAACGTTCGTGAACACTTTGCTTACGGGCAGTCGCTCACCAACGCATTCCAATATAGGGTGGCGCTTGGGCAGGACGGCTGACACGGGGGAAAGACAAACCAACGACGGCGATGACAGCACGAAAACACACGCTGGAGGGCCAGGGGGTTGAGATTACGGATACAAGGAATAAGAGGACAGGGGCCAGAAGTAGACGAGGAAGTAAAAAAGATAGAGCGTGCTTTCCCATCGGACGACACGTCCCTTGATCAACTTAGCTAGAGGGACAAGAACAAAATACATTCAAACAACCTGGGTAAAAAAAAAGGAAAGCGGGGAGAAGTCCTGGCCGAAACGGAAATAATCTGAGACGCTATCAGGA
>Ga0179593_1353621_pt1 | contig 14502 bp, 19 predicted proteins | sample CZODoug2_1_08_16_FD_185931 | JGI IMG/M metagenome (GOLD analysis project Ga0179593, IMG submission 185931) | Vadose zone soil fungal communities from Angelo Coast Range Reserve, California, USA - CZODoug2_1_08_16fungal (PacBio error correction) | ecosystem: Environmental > Terrestrial > Soil >...
GAAAGCGAAAGAGAATCAGACTAAAAAAGGGGGGAGAAAAGGAGCGATCTGCAGCGATTTTCGATCTCAAAAGGAGCGAGGGGAAAAACGGCGCATCATCAGCAGGCGACGGCAGAGAGAGAAGGGATGCGGACGAGCGGACCTTTCTCCGTCGCAGCACGTGAGCGGGAGGAGGAGCCGGGGGAAAAGCTCGCGCAAGCGCTGCGCCAAGTGGAAAAAAAGTCTTCGAGAGGAAGGGAGGAACAAGGAAAAATAAGGAGCTGCAGCTGGTTGGGGGATTAAGGGTAGGCTGTACCCACAACGGAAGAACTCTCGAAAGAGAAATTTCCAAGAAAAGAGGGACAAAGAGACGCCCCGCGAGAAGCCGAAGTCGTTTGTACGGAAATCGAATTTTAAAAAGAAGGCCGAAGAACTTAAGTAAAAGGGGCCGCTGTTGATAAAGCTGAAGAGGGACACGGGGGAACAAAGGGGACACAGGGCAACGGAATTCTTCCAAAAGCAGGCACGTTGAGGGAGAAAATCGGCAAAGAACCGAGCCATCGCAGGAAGAGAAAAGATCGTGGGGGGGCAAGAAGAGAAAAAAAGGGGGGGCAAACACCAAGAGCAGAAGGCTGAAAAGGGGGAGCAAAAAAAATTAATACAGTCCGCAGAGACAAAATGAGAAGATTTAGAGGAGTAGGGGCGCCGGGCGCGCAATCCAAGTTTTTCCTTGTAGAAAGCATGGGAGAAAAAGGGACCTGGCAGGGGGGGGCAACAAAGGCGATCGTGAAAAGGAGGGGCAAACATCGGACAACTACCAGGACAGAAGTTAGTGCGTTACAAAAAGAAAAGGAATGGGGAAAAAGGGAGATGAGGCGACGGAGCGCATCAAAAACGGTTGAGGGGATTCAGAAGGGCAAATCAAGACTCCGTATTTTTCCTTCTCAAAAGAAAAAAAGCAATCAAGAGACGTGCGACATCCTTTGAGCATTGGAAGGGGACCCGCACCGTCCGGAGAGAGAGCAGAGTCAAAGGAAAAGAAATAGAGAAAAAAAAAGAAAAAAAAACAAGGAAGTAAAATAGCTCAAGCAATGCATTCTCGTCAGATAATCCCATCGTAATCTGGAAAGCAAGTGGAATTTGCTTTCCATTAAAAAAGAGGGGTGAAGAAAAAGGGGGGGTTGAACGAGTTGAGGGAATCGAGAGGTGTGGACTAAGGCGCATTTTAAGCTGGGAGAAGGGTGCCACATTGGTAACCTCAAAAAGAAAGGAAAAAGGTAGAAACCAACCGAAACGACGAAGAAAGTGGACCCCGTACAAAAGAAATTATTCAGAGCTAGGGTAACATTTTGGAATGAAAGAAAAGAGCCGAAAAGGAGGGGTGGAACACGGAGCAGCATCATGGGCATAAAAGATGTTCGGTACAGGGGAAATAGGGAGCATCTTCCGGGATTGGGAGAAAAAAAGATGGGCAAGAGGGCCGAACCGAAAAAAAAAAGAATGAAGGAAACCGATGGCGATCGGCGTCGTGACTTCTGTAGGGGGGAAGTTAGGCCTCGGATATGCGGCTTGATTCGAGATTGAAAGAAGAAAAAAAAGAAAGGAAAGAGGTGTGACGCGACGAAGGAAACGCGAGAACAAGATCGCTCAATTCGGCACGCTCAATACACTCTTGTTGGGAAAAAAAATGGCACCGCTTTCGGGTTCGGGATTTGACGGAGAAAGCAAAGAAAAAAAGAGAGGAAGTCCCGATGGAAGGATCTAAAAACGCCTCGAGGACGCACGCTGGAATGTTGTAACTTGGCGTCAAAGGGACAGGGGACAGCAAACGGGCACGTAGGGGAATTAAAACCAGAGCGTTATTGAAAATCGGCTCCGCGACGAAAAAGGGGAATAAGGGAAAAGCGCCAAATAGTAAGAGGAGATAAAAAACGCACTGTACGGACCAAATCCATTAAGGGGATTTCGAATGAGGGGGGGATCTCAATCAAAAAAAGGAATGAGGAGAAAAAAGAAAGCTAAAAAAAAAGTCGCAATCTCCAGGGAGAAGGAAGGGAACGTTGAACGGGGAAAAGAAAAAAAAACTGACTAGGTGGACAAAAACAGCCTGCGAACGAGAAACGGGGAATCAAAAAAAGACGGGGTGAAAACGGCGAAGTGAAAGGAAAAAAAGAAGTGCCTGGACGAAAAGTCTAAAAAACCTTTTCCAAGAGGAGGAAAAGCAAAAAAAAAAAAAAAGAGAGTGGAAAGAGAGGCGCCTCGAGCATAGATTCGCACGGGGCCAATCCCGAACTACGAGCTGCTCCCGAGAAACAAAAGGGGTCTTGAGAGGAAAGAATGGATCGATTCAGGGTGCGAAGAGAAAGAGAAAAAAAAAAACAATCCGTGGGAAAGGGCACGATGAGGGGTATCAAATTCGCCGCCTCCTCCCGGAATACGGTGCTAGGCCAAACTATCGAGAGTAAAGAGAGGGCAGGAGAAGACAAATCGGTGGAGTCCCATCGAAAATTGGGACTAGGAAAGCGGCCGTGGCCCCATGGACAGCTAACTGAAGGACCGAAACAATCACGCCGGCCAGATGGAAAAAAAAGACAAAACGAGGCCTAAAGCGAAACCCGGATCAAGAAGAAAAAGCAAAAATTTGACCCCCCGCAAAAAGTCACAAACAGCCGAGCGGCAAAGGACACACGCTTATTTCACTCAACAATGGAATAAATGTAAACCGGAGGAAAGGTAGGGATATACTGCGCGGAGGGGATTGGGGGGAAAAGGGAGAAAAAAGAAAACACCGGCAAAGAGAAAAAAAAAGCTGACGGCGCAAAAAAAAACAGTCTTAGGTCCACTACAAACTTACTCACCAATAACCTAGGAAAAAACTTAAGAGAAAGAAAATAGCAAAAAACAAAAGCGTTACCGGAATTACAAGAAGAAAAGAAAAAAAAAGGAAAAAAAATGACCCGTAATGTCTAGATACGAAAGCTGGGTCGATCTGTGATGAGATTCACAAAAGACACTGACGCCATTATAAGGTAGCTGATCTTCAAACTCGCCAGGATCTTGTGGCAAGAAGAATAGGGAGAAATCAGAGATTTGATGGGGCAGAAAATCAAGGACCGCGATCCGGAAAAAAATCACATTTTCGTGCGACGGACGATCAATCAGAAGCACGAATACAGGAGAACATAAAAAATTTTGAAGCCGGACCCGCCTCCAAGGAAAGGGGAAGAAAAAAATACACGGAAGGGCTCTTCTATAAACAAGGCAAAAGAAAACAAAGAAAATTAACGTTTTCGACGCCGCAAACAACAGAACAAAAGAAGAAGGGTTAGACGGAGAACCCAACGTGAGGCCTTTCCCTGCGATTTACACTGTGACGGACGGAAGATGGTTTTGCAAAAAATAAGGGGGAAGTGGTGACAATCAGGGCGATGAAGCGAGGGCCGAGTACGAGAAAAAGGAAGAGAAGGCAAGGGAACGGAAAGTGGTGGACAATGCCCGGCAAATCCCCGTGGACGTAAGGCTACGGAAAAGCGCCCTGCGGAGGGAGGGAGAGGGATGCGAAAAGCGGGCAAAGAATCGAAACTACAAAATTGACCTTTCTGTCTCCCAAAGAGGGGGATCATCGGTCTTCACAACTTTCCGGAAGGCAGAGACGAACGGGGGAACAAGATTCGCAGCCAACAATCGGAATCCAGAAACGCAGAACAAGAAAAAACCGGAAAAAAAGGGACCTTCCATCCCGACCCAAAAAAGGGGGAGAAGAACGTTGCCAAAACCTTTGTCGTCGCGCTTCGCGCAGGGAAGATGGAGGGAAAACGACTAAAGGGAGCGCACGAAAAAAACCGCGAAGTCAAGTTCAACCTGTAGAAATGAAAGGGAAAAAAAAAGGAAGAAAAGAAGAAACTTATGTCCAAAGGGAATAGGGGGAAATCAGTCAAACTTTTTCATCTCGGAAAGTCTCGACTGCATATAGCGGAGAAAAAAAAAAAGAGGGAGTAGGACAAGATATAATCAGAAGAAGGAAAAGGGGAAAAAGAAGAAGAAAAAAGAATGCGTAAAATAAAGGCAGCGTAGAAAGGTGAAGGGAGATGCCAGGGGCTGGACGCCTTAACGTGTGCCGCAGGGAAGGGGGGAAATTCCGCGGTTTTTCTCAAGGACTCGAGGGGAGAAGTTGGAGTCAAATTGTTCAGAACTTAACCACCAGCGCGCGGGAGAGGGAGCAAAAGGTGTCCAAAACTATCGACGTCGAGAGAAGGGAGGAGCTGGAAGTTGAACGGGGAACAATACTACAGAATTCCCCGGGTCGAAAAGGGCAAGTTGTGCTTTCCACGGTCACAGTAGGCAACCCGACGCCAGAGAAGAAAAAGAATTCAAGGAAGGCTGAAAAGCGTACGACAGAACGACGCACAAGCCGTGGAGAAACGAAAAAAGGGGGGGGGAAAGCTATAGAATTGTAAAAAAACCGCAAAGAACACCGTCAGCAAGCCGCCTGGCGCTTTTCGGTCGGATTCCATGCCAAGGGATAAAAAGAAAAAGGACATTGAAGCATTGCACTTTGAAAAGGGGTGAGGCATCGGCAAAGCCGGAGAGGGAGGAACAAAATTGCAACAGGAAAAAGAGGGGGGAGCAACCCAGATCACTGCAAGCCCGAGCAGAGTTTAGCATCAAAGGGGGGAAAAGGAAAAGACGTGACGAAAAGAACAAAAAAAAACCCTGAGCGTTTCGAGTTCGTATTTGGGACGGGGGAATTGACTCGCTCCGAAAAGGGGGGAAAGGACAGGAAGAGCGTGTGGTGCTTTTGAGCGGTTCAGAAAATGGCCAAACTTCATCGCGTGTAGAAAATCTGGGACAAACTCCGCCAAATCCAAGGGGAGTACACAATCCAAACTTGGTTAGAAGCAAGAAGGCGGTTCTTTGAGGATGGGGATAGGTACTTCGAAAAAAGGGTAGTCCGGATTAGCAGGGAACTCCATAACAGGTAGGGAGGAAATGGAAGAGAAGGCTCATAAGGACGTGCAAAAAACATTTCTTCTGTGCTCAAGGGACCGAAAAAAATAATGGCGCGAATCTCGATTTTCTGGTCACATATGAAGGGGAGGGAGTCTTTGGGGAAATCATGCGCGAAAAAAAAAATCTCTATGCAAACGAAGGGAATCGCAGCAGGAAGAATCAAAGCGGTAAGTCTGTACACGCTTTGTGGGGGAAAGAAGGAAAGGCGTAAAAAACAGGAGATTGGTAACAGAGTTTCGAGAGGGAGGGAGGGGAATTAAATCAAGGAAGGGGTGGGGGGGAATCGCCGGAGGTGTAATTCCAAATGATGCAGGAGTTGCAGAAACAGGGGGAACCCCCGAAAATGAAGAGGGAAAGATAATACTGTATAAAAGAGAAAAAAAGAAAGGGTGGAGTACATCAATTGGGTGTGCGGGGGAAGAGAGGGCAAATTGGAGCGGCGGGAATTGGAGATGCTCATGGTGCATTATGATTAAGAGGGAAGGAGAGGAAAACAGCAAACGCGGGATTTGTTCGTACCTTCAGGGAGGGAGGCAAGTAGGGGGGACAGCGGAACGCGCCCAAGGAAAATCCATCATGTAGAGGGAAAAAGAGCAAAATGACATTACCGGGATAAAGTAACGTTGTCCGCGACGTATCCCGGCGGCAGGCGATAGTTCGAAAATAAAAGCAAGATGAACAAAAACAAAACGCGGAAAAGCTGGTGACCCGCTTCTCAACAGAATCGAACAAATTCTGAACAAGGGAAAAAAACCACACCTGAATGTGTACCCGCTGATGGGGCACAACAGAGGAGAGAAAGGAAGAAAAGGAAAAAAGGATACCAAATCAGGAGAGGATAACTTTGAAAATGCGATCTTAGAGAACTCGGGCGGACTGGAAAGTTGGAAGGACGTCCATGCTTCTTGGGTACCAGCACTTTCAATTAAAAAGGAAAAAAAAGGTAGACTAAGAGAGGAAAAGGGCGGTCAAAAAGGAAAGAAAATTGTCCGGCTTAGAGCAAGGCCCTGTTCAAACGTGTAACTGGGACTAGGAATGGAGTTGCGTTGGAAATGGAGAGAAAAAAAAACAAAAGAGGGAGGAAGAAATAGAAGATCAACAAAATTCGGGAGCGAAAAAAGTGAAAGTAAGGGCTGTCATGAATAGCGACACTCTTGCGAGAGGAAGAACAAGTGTCGCACGCGGAGGACCGATAAATAGAGGGGGGTGAAAACGGCCGAAGTAAGTGCTGGGAAAAAAAAGGGAAGAAAAAACTTCACGGATCCTCCTAGAAAAAGAAATCGAGGGAAAAAAAATCAGTGGGACAGATTGCATCTCATGCATCGAGCTCACGGGCCATGCAGAAAGAACTAAGATGCTCCGCGGAAAAACACCAATATTGTGGTCAGGAGGAAAAAAAGAAGAAGGCTGTGCGCAGCGTTGACAAGAAAAAAGAAACAGAAAAGGGACACTAAGTAACGGCGGTTTCAAATTGGTATCTAATCTCCTCCTCCGCCGAATAAGGGAGCAAAAGAAAAAAAGAAAAGTCAGGTGAATAAAGGGGAAAAGAAAGGCGATTTTCATGAAGCTTCCATAGGCCAAATAAGTCATCGAACTGAAGAGGAAAAAGACGGCCGGCCAGATCTACCCAGAGACACGAGAAAAGCCGAGCCCAGCGTAATAATAACAAGACAAAACAGGCATCAGCGGATTCTCCGAGCACAAGAAAAAAAAGAAAAACAAAGCCCAAGCTGATGAACGCCACCGGGGGAAGGCAGAGTCCCGTTAGGTAGAGAATGCGCGGCGGGTCAAAGGGGGAAGGGTCCCTGTGGGGAACCGCAACTCCAAAGGGAGAAAAGGAGAAAGAACACAAAACCGATAAGACAAAACAAAACAACGAACTCATTTCCAAAAACGAGAAGAGAATCATAAAGGAAAGAGCAGAAAAAAAGACAGACTGACGGAGGGATCTTCAATGCCGGGAGAAATGCCTTCGCGATAAAGAAAAGGGGACGATTCGGTTAAGGAAAATGCAATCAAAGAAAATAACAAAAAAGTTCGGGAACACTGAATCTATAGGCGCAAAAAGCTTGGGGCCGACGGGAACCGGGGAGAAACAGGAGTCTTCAGCAAAAAGTCAGCGCTGCGGAGCATGGGAGAAAAAAAGAGTAGTGCTGGATGGCACAAGAAAAAAGGGGGCAATAACATCATCAATCAACGCCCTTAAGGTTCGGGAAAAGAAAAAAAATGGGAGCGGAACAGAACTCCTGATTATCACAAGGGGGGAAAAGAAAAGGAAAGAAGTGTGATTTAAAGGAAAAACAAAAAAAAAGAGAAAGTAAAACTTTTGGGCATGCGACTTCAAAGCCAGGGCCAAACACGAGGAAAGCGAACACAGTAGACGGCGGCCTGGAGCCGTGCAAAAAGAACAAGAAAAGGGATCGAAGACAAGGGGGGGTTTTCAGACAAAAAGGAAGGGGAAATTCGGTCGATAAAGTCAGGCCTGCGGGGACGAAAAAAAACCGGCAAACGGAGAAGCAGTGACGCTGTTGGGGGTACAAGGGAACGGCAAAAAAAGTGAAGCATAAGCGACGAAAACAAACATGGCTGGAAAAGGGTCTGAAAAAGCGCGGAAAAGAAATTTCGTACGAATACAGTGACCGGGGCGCCGATTGACTTCTCGTGTTCGGAAAAAGAAGAGGGAAAGGGGACGGAACGAGAACATTACAGAAACACGGGGGGGGGTGGGAACGACTTTAGTGAAAAGGACCCGCAAACAAAAAATTGCACCGGCAAGAAAGAGAACCGGGGACTAAAGTGACCCAGGAAATTCCCCTACCTGACAGAATCAAGGAGAAAAAAAAGGTAAGAGAAGGTGAAAAGTGGAGAAAGCTTGCGCGAGAGGGAGTCCTGAATAAAGAACGCAAACAACGATTAGCGCACGAATAAAACAGTCGTAAGTCAAGTCACAGGGGGAGGGCAAACAAATTCGTCAGCAAACGAAAAAAAAGCCGTCGGGCGCGGTTTAAAAGATCTGGAATCGAGGCACGTGTATGGGTAGAAAAAGTCCCGCTCTGGCAGAGGAGAGAAAAAAAAAAAAAGATAAAATAGATGGGAAATGTCTAAATTTTCTTCGAGCCTACCACCGGTAAAAGTAAACAAGGGAACGAGAGCATCAAGGCAACGGACGACAAAGCGGGCGTCGCTTGACTGAAGGAAGGATAACGAACTGGGGACAAACTGAAGGGCCCTTTTTTCTGACCGGAGGAGAGAACAGAAATGTATCAGGACAATAATAAGGAAAGAAGTCCGCAATCTAGGCGAGGGGTCAAAAAAAGAGAGGAAGGACTCGAAAAAAGGGTAGGGGAGGATGAGGGGAAACTTTCGTTCCCGGTCCTTGCAAGAGAGAGTGCATGGAAAAAACTTCACTTGTGGGGGGGGGGGAGAAACGGAACAAAAGACGGTCTCGCGAAAGCCTCTCACGTCAAAAAAGAAAGACGGAAAGGGAGGGTTGAAAGAGACGCCAACGAAGTTAGACACGCCGGAAAAGTTGGAAGGAAGAAAAAAGAAAGGGGGGAAAAGAACGAGTGCGAAGGTCAGAAACCAGACAAAGAAGGGAGATTTCCTTCCATGCATGTGGATGCGAGTCCACGGTAGAACCAGGGCAGCACGAAAAGTCACATCGTCCGCAATGCACGTATTCCGGGGGTAGACAAAGCGGGCAAAGCAGGCCATCGCTGATAGGCCCAATTGTCCACCACGGAAAAAACCAAACGAAGGGGGGGGAAAAGAGATAAGGGAAAGAGGCATCGAGGGGGAGCAAGGGTAAAGGAAATCACGGCGCAGAACCAGTGATCGATTTAACGGAGGTGGGCGGCACTAGGACGAGCGAGCCGCCAAGTTTGCCTTTTCGCCCGAGGGAAGGGGGGAAGAACCAGGGGGTTTAAAAAGGGCCCGCAACGTTAAACAGAGACGGACAACTGGGGAAGAAAAAGTAAAAACGGGGAAAAATGGGGGGGTGAGGGGGTGACAGTGCAAGGGGGCGGGGGGTGGAACAAACATACACAAAACAAGGGTCGGGTCCGATCTCAAAACCTTTGTTTTCTTTTCATGCAGAGAGGACGGGAGGAGGAGACAGATCAGCCAAAACACCGTAGAGATGCGCCGGAAGAAGACCGAACCGATCCATCCATCTCGCGCAGGCGAGAAATTGAAAGAAGGGACAATGGGCAAACGCCAAGATCCTGGCTCGAAGAGCGATTGACCGGGTCAAAAGAATAACCTGCGGACGTGTCATATTGGAGAAAAAGAAAAAAAGGGGGAAACACAAAAAACAGTATTGGAAAGCATTAATAAACAGATGACTAGCAAGAGGAAAGTACGAGGAGGGGGTCAATTTAGGAGGGAGCGGTAGATTTTGGACAGAGTGAGGGGGAGGGAATAGTGTAAATAACGGGGGGGGGGGTTTTAACGTCAAGGCGCAGTGTTCTCCAGCATCGAAAAGGTGAGGGTTAAAAACATTTGAACCAAAAGGACGCCGAAAGGTGCGTTATAACCTAACATCAAGGCGATTTACATTAGTTCAAAGGGGGGGGATCAGAACGGGGCTTTTTGCAGAACGCGCAAGGAAAGGCAGGGAAAATGGCATTAAATATGTAGACGGAGCGTGGAAAAAGGCAATCAGTGCCGGCGGAGGAAGGAATGAGGCAAATGGGGCAGATCAAGGCGCACAACGAAGAAGAGTTGAGCGAAACAGATGAGGATCGCTCGCCCTGATAATGACTAGGGGATTGGGGCCGCGACGTATTGAAGGACGGGAGGCGAGAGAGGGGAACAAGGGACGAAACGCCAGCTACACAAAGTGGAACGCTGCAGAAAAGCTGTGAAAGCGCAAAAGCATCGAGAAAAGGAGGCAAACCCGAAAAAGAACACAAGCTTGTGGTTGTCCGCGACTGAAAAGCACCGGGGATGCGGAACGGGAAAGGGGGGAAGGATGAGAGAGCAGGCTCTGGCAATTGGAAGAGGAATAGGACTAAGGACAATGGCCGATAGAGAGGAAGCGGGAAGAAGGATGGGAGGTGTTTCGACTTAGTCATGGCCTGACGGGTTTGACCAGCCAGGTAAAGGGGAAAAAAAAAAAAGTGGGAGTCGGTCAGAAAAACAAGTGCCAGACACGTTAAAAAGCCAAAAAGGAAAAAAAAAAAAGGAACACCACCGTGTCCGGCTTCAAGGAAAGGGGAACAAGGAAAAAGTAACGACTCAAAACTAAATGGATTGAGAAAGTTTGTTTTATCTCGCTCAAAACAAAGAAAAGGGAGCGAAATATCCGGGAGAATGAAAGGCTGACCTGCTGTAATCATGAAGCCGGACCGCTGGCCGATGGGTTTGCCGGAAGGAAAAACCGACCCGGGCGCTCGGGCGAGACAAGATAAAACATCTATGTAAGCGAAGGTGCTGCCAAAAAACAAAAGAAGACGAGAGGGAAACGCACAGCGGGAACAGAGTAGGACTCTCAAGAGATATTGGTCAAAAAGAAAGGGAAATGAGGGAAAGAATGTGGCCAATCTCCTGCTGATTGAAAGCATTCTCTACGTGGCCGGAAAAAAAACTCACAGAAAGGATAAACCCAGAGGAAAGAAAGGGTAGGGAGCGGCAGATTGGGGAGCGAAAGGCAGGTGCGCCCTAAAATAGAGGGGACAAAGCAGACGGCACACGCCGGGGGTGAAGCTGGTAGGGTGCGAATGAGTGGAAAGAGAGTCGCAGACGAATCACCTGGAATAAACGAAGCCAAAAAAAACATCGAGAAAGATAAGGCGAGCCGATCGCACTCGGTTGTAATTCCAGAAAGATGGAAGGGGGAGCTCAGAACAATCGTAAATGAAAACAATGAGAAAGAGGAAACGGACAAAAGCGCCTGCCAGATGATAAAGATACAAAAAAATCAGACTATACCATGAACGAGAAGTGCAAATGCGCCTATTGAGTGATTCCCGACCCGAAGAGAAAACTAAGAGACGAAAGAAGAAGTACTCAAATAAATCAAAAAGGATGGATAGGATGATGATACGTGCCGTTAGGGAGAGAACGTCGCGCTGTAAGGGGTGGGGGGTCCGAAAAACCGCAACTCCCACAGGCAGGATGACTGGACACGGACGCCGGCCGAAAAACGAAAACGGGCTATGAAAAAAAAACTAGAAACCCACACCAACGAATATGACTCCTAACAGAAGAAAAAGAGAAAAAAAAAACGTCAGACTTCCGATGAGGCTCGACCTGCCGTGAAATGCCCCGTGAATAAAGTAACGAGGTTGGGGAGAGTCTTCGAGATTAAAACCGCCAAAAAAGGGAAAGGACCTCCGTATAGGGACCCTGAATCGAGATTCGAACAAAAAAGGCCAGACCGGAGAACACATAGTCTGGACCACGTCTCGCAAAGGGGGGAGAAAAGAACAGACGTTCTGAGTGTGACCGCCGTCCGGAAAAGGGGCAAAAACGGGCGGATCATCCGAAAATCACGCCTTAATTGCTGGTCACGACAAAGGGGAAAGAGAAGACATCCCGCACTAAAACGGGATGGGAAGTTTGGAAGGGCAAAAAGAACACAAAGAAATGGACTGAACAGAAAAGGGGCGACCATAAACTTCTCGAAAATGTACAATGGAGCGACAAAAAATGAAAACACTCGACGACTCGAAAAAGACCGGTTATCGCTGTCCGGGGAGGAGCCGCGAAAATTGAACGGAGAGGCCTGACCGGATATATGCTTGACCGCAAAAGTTGGGGGAAGGTGGAAAATTCACGTCAGGTTCGAGCAGAGGGGAAGAAAGAAAGTAAACCCTGCCTGCGGACTAAGCCGTTACCGTGGGAAAGACAGGGAAGAAACGATGAATGCATGAGACGTAAAAAAAAAAAAGAAGACGGAAGCGTAGACATGGGCTGCACGGGAGGGCGAAAATGAATAGAGGAAACAAAGCAAGGTTCCGGCTGTCCTCCCAAGGCGTTTGGCGTCAAGGGGGCGTAAGAGCATTTCCGAGGCGGACGGGAAAGAAAAACTAAACACGTCAGAGGTGTAGAAAAGACTGATGAAAAAAAAAAACCACTAAGGACAGAAGAAGCGCCAGAACGGACGAAGTGACTTCCAAAAAGACAAAACCATTTTCGAGAAATACAGCTATGGGGAAACTTGTCAACGCCTCTATCGCAAAGACTGTAGAAGGAGGAAAAAAAGGAGACAAACACCGATGAGAGCAACGAGAAAACCGAGGATTCAATTTCAACGGACGAATAAAGGGAAAGGATAGAACGAAGCTCGGAAAAGACGCTGAACAAGGTACAACACGGGGGAAAAGCCGCCACGGAGACAGAGGAGAAAAGGCAGATATCTCACTCCCTGAGAAAAAAAAAAAACAGGGGAGGAAGAAGAAAAAAAAACGAATTTCGAGCAATCACCCCCGTGCCCGAGAACTCAAGGGAAAAGAAAGAAGCGTGAGCGGGGCCGAATCGGAAAGTGCTTGACGACAATTAAAGGTGAGGACCAGCCGGGGGGATTGCATTCCGAGGGGTATTCTCAAGATCGGGAAGACGAGCTCAAACCTGGTTCAGAAAAGCATCAGAAAGCAAAGAGGCGAAAAGGTCAAAACGATCACGACCTTTCTCTCGAAAATGGGCGGAGTCAGGGATGAAGAAAGTTCGGACCGGAAGACGACTGTGCATCAGAGGAATGGGTTTGGGGGGGGGAGGGAACTGGTTAAGAAGATGTAATCCACACAGGCAGAAAGTCGGGGCGGGGGCGGAATGTGCGAAAGTGCCAAAAGAAGCTAGTGGAAAAAAGTAGTAACGCCCAGCCGTCTAGAAATAGGAAAAAGGGGGGAAAAAAGGGAGAAATCGATGTTACCCTCTGAAAACTACATGAAGAACTAAGGGAAAAGAAAGATTTCAGTCGCGCATGCCACGGGACCTGCTGGAATTGAAAACGGCAAAGAGAAAGCATCACGTTGACGAAGTGAAGAAGCGGAGAACAAATAGCATGTCAAAACCGAAAGGTCCATCCCTTCCCAACGATAGGGCAAACCAAAGAGAGGAACCATGGGGAGAGCAGGGACAAGACGCAGTGTAGCAAGGCGCACGGCCAAAAAAAGAACATTGATTCCGATTTCGGCGGCGTATTTGGGGCCTGAATGAGCGGAAAGGAAACGGGTTCCTTGTCGCCCGCATTCTTTGCTCACCAGAACTGCACGGAAAAGAAAGGAATCGCGTGTACGGTGTGGCCCAAAAAGGTAACGACGACAACCGAGCGGGTACCCGCATCAAACGTTTTCAGGTGGGAGAAGGAAAGGCGGAGGGGGGGGGGAAGGGAGCCAAACGTAAGTGCCTACACCCTGTATTCCGGAGGAGAACTGCAAATCCAGAAGACTTGGTGTAAGGAGCCTCCCATCGCGGAAAGCAGACATTCTACTCATGGTCTCCAGTCAGATGCAAACCAAGCTCCTGAAAAAAAAGTCGGTACACTATACCTGGCGACGTTTCGATTGGGGAAAGAGAAACAATCGACACCATCGGGTATATGCCAAGCGAATGTCATCGCAAGAAGGAAGAGCAAGCTGAACGCTGGTGGGTGTTTTCTGCTATTGAGGCTGGTCCCAAAAAAAAGGCGGTACGAGTTCGGGTTGGATTCTAGGTGGGGGGTAGGAAAGACATCGGTTTTTTCAACGGCGCAAGTGTCCATCATCTGCCGGAGGAAGGAAAAGGACCAGTTGAACAGGGGTAGGTCCCGATGTACTGGAAGAAATGACTATTTCACATTAGTTCCATTGTGGGGAAAGGCAAGGGGGGGTAGGGGGGGGAGGCCAGGGGAACCCCACACGTCGGATTTAGAGTAGACGTGAAAGGGAAAAAACGATAGCATGGGCAGGATATGGCTCTGTAGCGGATAGACTCTGAAGACGAGGCCTCTGGCCGGCGGATTGGGAGCCTCATTTCACGAAAAGGCAACAGCGGCAGCGAAAAGAAAAAGCAACAAGCAGGGAGGGAATGAAAAACCAGAGGAGGACCGCCCTTGGTCGTTCTCAACTGGCAAAAAGAAGTCTGAGCGAGCTTTCGAGAACTAGTCGAAAAAAAAAGACACGGGCGGGACAGGCAACGGCATGTGAACGCGGCGCACCGAAAAAGACGCGAAAGAGCGGAGGGGAAAAGAGTGAACCACACTCGGTTTTGGGTACCGCGTCAATCATAGACTAATCGGGAGGATTGTCACGTAATGGAAAATCAAAGCAATGTCCACTGGAAAAAAGATATGCGTCAAAAAAAGCCTTTGACCAAATTCGATCTGCAGGAAAAGAGGGAGAAGAGTTGCGACGGCGCCATGGCCAGTCTGGGACAAGAAGGGTTAATGCAGCCGGGACAACCCAGAATCTTGAGAGGTCCTCAAAAGACGACACTGATGAAAACGAGCCAATTGGCCGGCTTCAGGAATGAAGCAGGCAACCGGCAACGTTAAAACGGAAAGAAGGCAAGGAGAGAAATGGGGGGGGTTAG
>Ga0179593_1257625_pt1 | contig 14501 bp, 19 predicted proteins | sample CZODoug2_1_08_16_FD_185931 | JGI IMG/M metagenome (GOLD analysis project Ga0179593, IMG submission 185931) | Vadose zone soil fungal communities from Angelo Coast Range Reserve, California, USA - CZODoug2_1_08_16fungal (PacBio error correction) | ecosystem: Environmental > Terrestrial > Soil >...
CCAGTAGCAAGTGCTTTGGCGACATTGAGGCATCAGAGAAAGTAGAGTTGTTGAAAAAGGCAGAAAGTGTATAAAAGGACCAAAAAGGGGAGGCAGAAATATGTTCACTTCACATAGTTTAGGAAACCAGTCCCCCCGTGGACGTGGCTTCAAAAAGATCAACTGATCATAATACAACGGGAAGGGGGGGTGGGCCCGAATCCCACATGGGACAGAGGGGAGTATCCAAAAAATGGATAGGGGGGGGAATAGGGAATAAGTTCTGAAATTCAAGAAGAAAAATCAAACCTTGCAAAGAAACCCGCGGGATACAAGGAGAGGGGGGTTTTGAATAAGGACCGTGGGAAGGACAGTTTTAACAAAGGGTGCTGCGTTCAGAGGGAGACATGCACGAGCCGCGGGGGGGGGGGGGCAAAAGTGTTTGGTTGCTTTTTACTGCGGAAGAAAGGATGGGGGGACCCAAACAACAGTGAATTGAAAAATATTGTTTAACTGGGGCCCAACCAAATCGACCAACTGTACGAAGGTTTTGCATCTGTTAAAGGGGTTCAGTGCTGCTTTCTACACTCTCCGTACACAAGTGGTAGGTCAACCTTCCACTACGCTTTGGGATCTAAAAACGGGGGGTTCTTTCGATTTTAAAAGAGAGGAAAGCCCGGAGAAGATCAGAGAAAAGGTACGATAATGATTGTCGGGGAGAGAAAGGATTGGCAGACAGTAAGTTAGGTGAAACGATATCTCTTGTGGGATTCACCATTCCAAAGGGGGGATGTTGAAGCGGGGGGGACCACTTCAGTCAGGTACAGTTGTGAATTATTCATGGACTGTTAAAAAAGTGGTTTCAAAGGAAAAAGCTGTGGTCCGGGGGGGCAGGGTTTGGCGATTATCGTGATTAACAAGAACCGTTCTGGAGCACCCCCTTCAAAGGGGTGGGGGGAGGGAGACCAATCAAAGGCCTTTACTACCCCTGGGCTGCAAAGAGTCTCAAAAACCGGGTTGTCGACACTTTGTTAAAAAACTAGGAGAAGATGAAAAAAAGACAGACATGACAGGCCGAAAAGACATCGCCGGGAAAAGAAAAAACAAAAGGAGAGTGGTAAGAACACTTGGGGGGGGGATTGGGTCAAGGGGGGCTGGGGGAAATGTAAAAATGGGTTAGGTTGAAAACGTGTTCAGACACGATAAAGATGCCCGAAAACCAAAAAAGTGGCAAAGGCCCAAAAAAATGGGGGCGGAAAGAAGGGGGGACGGGAGAAGAAAGTTGATCAGAAAAATGGGGGGTCTTCAAATACGGTTTAAATAACACCTATGAGGGAAAAAGGGGTAGTTCTTGCGGGAAAATAGCCCAATCCGTTATTTGGAAGAGGTAATCGCGACCACCAAGTAAGAAACAAAACAGGGCTCGATGGGCGATCCAGTTTACAGGAGATAAAGTGAAAAGAAAAAGGGGAAAGGGGAGGCCAGAGGTTTTTGTGAGGGAGGTGAGCCTGTGCCGAAAGGGTGGGGAATCGTCAAGGCAACGGGCCAATTTGCAAACCAAAACAGGAAATTTCGCGGGAGGCCAAACTCTCATAGCATGAAAGCGGTGCACAGTCTAGGGGAAATATGACGACGGGACGCCTTCGATATACCGGGGAGCTTTATTCTGGCGTACCCTGGTTTAAACAGGAGAATAAAAAGGGGGGAAGAAAGAATCCGAAAGCGGGCAGGGGGGGGGGGCCGTTGGGTCTAAACCAGGGGGAAGAGGGACGCAGGTAGGGGAGTTTTCAATAACCGCTAAGCGTATTGGAAATGTGGAAAAATGTCCCGGAGACCTTTCCAGAAGAAGACAGCGCAGTAGGGGGGGGGGGTGGAATGAAGCAATGTCTACAGCATGGTCGGAAAAAAACGAGCAGGATGTGGGGGCATAAATCAACGTTGGTCGTACATGAAGAGTAGGCAGAATATCCTGTTAAAGGGACGTTGTACGTACACTCAGCTGATGTCTCACAGGTGAATGGTACCAGATACATCGTCCCCTAAAATTGGGGCCGGGGGGGGGGGGGGGCGTGTAGAGTTTGTTATCGAAAGACCGGATGTAATAGTGTTGACGTTCGGGAGAGTCTAAGAAATTGAAGGCAATAAGAGCGGGGAAGGGATGGGGTATCATGGCCGTAGGTACCTGGGCCCCGAAGCAGGGGGGAGGGAAGAGGGAAGATAAAGGGACGTCTTCAGCAGACTTGTAGAAATAGTGGGAACTTCAAAACGAGGGAAGGTTTAAAATTAGTTCGGGTGGTTCAGTCAGCTGAAAAATAGGAAGGCGATAAGGAAAATTCACGGGGGAAAGCTTAGGGGAAAAGGGAAACATTACCTAAAATAAAGGGGCCGTCTCGACTGGTGGAAAGGTGGGGGGGAGGACAAATGCGTGACAATTAAAAAAAATTCAACCATACATGTGAGCACGTTAATGCGGAAAAAAGGGAAAATAGGGTGGCCATTAGGAACGCTCATTAACCGGAAGGTTCACAGGACGCTGCAAACAGGCGTTAGGAAACACAATTGGGGAAGACGTTTGGGGAGGGAATGTAAAAATGAGAACCGTGTTTTTCTTCACCAGCGAACAGAAAACTCCAACGGGGGGAAGAATCATGGGGAGTGGAATCGTACAGAAGGGGGTTACAGATGCCAGAAGTCATGATCATACGTTAATGTTTCGGGGTCCATGCAGAAAGAAAACAACCTTGTCCACAGGGTTTTAAAGCAAACACGGGATAAGAAAAGGAGACAAAGGGGGGAGGGGGAAAAAGGAAACACTATCATATCAGGAAAAATTAAGGAGAAAATGGAGAGTTGATTAGTCATTGACGTTCCGGACGAGGTCTGCAATAAGCGGGAAAACCTTTCCGAGAAGGGGGAACCAACATATTTCAAGGGAAGGGACAAAGGGGGGGGGTAAGAAAAAAACAAAAACGTATGAGGAGGAGATATAGTACAAAATAACAGGGGTAAAGGGGGTCAAAGAAAGATAAAAAAAGAAGAAGGGGGGGCCAAAGGCAAAAAAGCGTCCGAAATCAAGGAGACACATGCAAGGGGGATCCGGAACTGACTGATGATAAGATGACCAGAACAGTTTCCCAATAAATTGTCGAAAACCTTAGGATGTGGGGAGTGAAAAACCTGAAACCTGCTTATAAGGGTAAAAAAAATTAAAGGAGGAATCATGATCTTAAAAGTAACCCTAAATGTACTATTAAAGGACTTAATGGAAGGAGGACACAAAGGGGGTTGAATGCAGGGAAAGAAAAAACGGGACTCCGTTGGTTAAAAGAAAAAAAAAAAAAGAAACTTCGGGGGGGGTAGGTGGGGAAAGCCGTTGCAGGTCGGTAATGTTAGGGGAAGTTAGAGTCTGGAGGGAAAGGGGAACGTAGAGGGACGAAATGAAAAAGGGGAATGTATGTGGGAAGTTAGTTCAAGAGAAAAAGGGACAAGCTGTACCGAAAATAAACCTGGGGGGGGTGTCCAATGAAGTCGAGTACACAAAAAGTTTGTATTTCCCGGGATAACTTTTGCAAAAATAACTGTAACTGGGACCTCTTTCCGTTCGCTATGCGAGTGCTAGAATGACGAAAAACAAAGACGGAAGGAGTTGGAAACAGAATAAGGCACCTCATGGAAGACTAAGACAGTCTGATGTAGAAATGTGCAGTGAAAGGGAGAGTAAAAAGCATAAAGGGGTACCGGGGGAGGCACATCGCCGAGCAGGGTACGGGAAGGAGACGGTTTGTAGAAAACTTCTGGGGACCTAAAAGAAAAAAAAAGTACAAAAGGTAAAAATCTACACGAAACCAACGGCCAGGGGGAACGGTTGGAACGGATTGATCTGTTAGACCAACCGGCTTCAGAAGAATCAGGGTACTATTGGGGAACCGGGAAAGATTAATTCTTGAAAAAAGGGTGACCAGGTACTAAGAAGCGGCTGGATTAAACCAACACTTTCACGATTGGTTGGCGACAGTACCGGATTGAACGGATTTGAAGGCCAGCAGTTACTGAAGGGATAGGGGGAGGGAACTGGACTTCAAGGAATACAAGGAGGAAGGTAGATGAAAAAGGACAACCGGAGAAAGGGAGGCAATGGAGCAAACTGACAAGCAATGAAGGGGGGGGGGAGGGTTAGGAAGGCCATTTTGAAAGAATGCTTAAAAAAGGGGCTCAGAAGAACCGGGCATGAAGGTAATCCAGGAGAAGATAGAGCCGTTAAAAGTAGAAAGCTAGGATGGAGGGACGCAATCGAAATGGCCGTTTCACTTTGAACGGGAGGACGATCAACGACTTCAAAGAAGAGAATTACAAAACATAGGTAATAGGTGGGGGTAAGATGTGGTGGTCCTAAAGAAGGTGATAATCTACATCGATCATAAGTGGGGAAATTGGAGGAAAGGGGGATCGATTACTTGAATGAAAAGAGAAATGAGAAACGACGGTTGGGGCTAGTGATACCCAGGAATGAGGACTGTGGCTTTGAACCAAAGGGGAAAACAATATGAGATTCCACGTTGGGAAGCAACAGCGGGCCGAAGCAAAATTAAAGGTTTTTTGGTTCAAAAGTTTCCGTGTGCAAATGGTGGGGGGGGAGTTCAATATCTATGTGTAAAGGAACCAAGTTGGGAAAAATAACAGAGCGGAAAATTTAAATCACCAAGGGGAAAAGAAAAAGTCCAGTGTCCTTCTTGGCCGTTATTGACAAAAAAAGGGGGACAAGATTTTTGGGGAATCCAAGGGGCAGATAAAGGGCGGTCTGCATTTTATGCCTTGGGGTGGGTGTTGCTCGTCAGGTATGTTTTAATCAAATAAATCCAGGGAAAATTGGGGATATAGAAAGGGAGGAACCATTGTGGGGTAAAAGTATAAAGGTTTGGATAAAGGGCAAAAGGTACTAGGATAATAACTGGTGGAAAGGTAGCAAGAGGATTCAAAAGAAATGAACAGGAAAAAACCCTTAAAAACTCCCTGTGACCAAGGAAACAATAAACATGTGGTACCACGGGGGAGTGAAGGGGGTGGAAAACAAGCCTAAAAAAAATTTTTATTGGGTGGAAGGCAAAGAATAGGGAAAAGATGGCCACTGAGGGTATATCGTAAGAAATAGAATGGAAGTTCTTTGAACCGGCGGACTGGAAGGGGGGACTTGCGGTAAGAAACTCGTTTCCACGCGGAACCTCCCAAAACCGGGTGTCAGTCAGCGTCGTTTCCGTGTTGATCCCATTTAGTCTCTTGCGGGGATCCTAAAGGCAAGATAAACATGACAAAAAACATCGGAAACAAGTTGGATAGGGTTTGGGGGGTAAAGAGGGGCCATATACGGAAAAGAGCAACATGATTCAGAAAAATCCAACGAAAAACGGGGGGGTAAAAACCAGGCAGGAGAGGGTGCATGATGGAAAAGATCCTCTAACGAAGAAGTTGTTCACAGCGGAAACGGGTAAAGGGAAAAACGCCGCAGGGGTATCAAGAGGTTGTTTATTGAAGGGGTGTCATGTGGATGGATAGAAAGACACGTGAGGGCACTGAAGAAGGGGACAAGGACAGTGCGGGATACCGAGAGGTGTAAAAACAGTTGGACGAGGTGCGGCAAGATCACAAGGGGGCCCCCGGGATGTGCGCTGTGGCTATTTTTCATTTCTGTTGGTTGGTCATCCCGGCCCCAGAACTTGGTGGGGGCGCAAGGGGGTGGAAAACCTAGAGGGGGAACCCAGGTGCTGCTTAACGGTGTTGCATGATAAAAGGGGGCAGGCAAAGGAAAAGTACAGTGTCATTAGGCCGTAATTGTTGAGCAAAAAAAAGCATTTGTGCCGGGGGACGGGAACTAGAGACTCCAAAACAAGGAGGGGGATGTAACATAGGCTATTAACAAATTAAAACCTCCAAAGCTTTGATGACGGGGGAAGCAGGGGGAGGACTTAAGTGTTGAAAAAAAACTTGCAGGCGCCGTGAGCATGGAACAAACGTTTAAGGATCAGTGGGGTCTTAAAAGAGTTTCTTACCCCTAAAAAAACTGGGGGTGGGTCGTGCGGAAACACAAATTAAAAAGCACAGGTCTATGAAACAATGGGCAGGGATGCTGATACAACAGGCGAAAAAACAGAATGTTGTACCAACTAGGGATCCCACGAACTGTATACTGTTAAAGGTAAAAGAGATGGGGGAAAAGTGGGGCGAACAGATGACAACTCAGACCTGCAACCGGATGCAATAAAAAAGGGTATACAAAGTATCTGGTTTAAAGAAGTTTAAAAGGAAACGCTGGGCGTTCATAGGATAGCAAATATGAGACCTAACCGGCACTGGGTTGGACCAGGGTTTTTAGGGGAGGGGGGCTCTTCAGACGATGGGGAACGTTGGAAATCAAGGGGAAGCTTTACCAAAAACCTAAACACTCAATATTGGGAATTGCAAGGTCATTTAAAGAATCGAGGAAGACCGAAAAAAAAAAAAAAGAAGACAAAAGGGAGGGACGGATAACCTGGGGTTGTCTTTGTGATGAAAAAAGGACGAGCCCGGCGAAGATCAAAAGAAGCAAAAAGGGGAAATCTAGACGGTGGAGAGGCATATATTTGCATCCAGGAGAATAAAATAACGTTTGGAGGAAAAAGTCCCAGGGGTTTAGGAAGTGGAAAATGGAAATTTCCATTTAACCAGCAGTTAGGAGGGAAATTTTGAACCAGGAGTGTTCAGGGTTGGGGGGAAAATTCATGTGCGCTTTGAATATGGTGTCCGGGATAACAGAACAGGGTCGGATGAAACCATAGGGTGGGGGGCAGTAGCCAATCAGGGGGGTTGACTGTACGAAAAAAAAACATGTGCTTAATAGTATAACAGTGTTTGATGGGGTGATTGGATAAACCTATGGGGTAGACACAAAGGCCCGACATGAACGGGGACCAAAATCTTCATCGCAGGGGAGAAAAAAAGAGTAGAGGGGGGTACCATACAAAGACAAGCAGGAACACTAACTTTTGGGGGTTCACAGGTGATCTTTGGGAAATTATAAAGAGAATGTATTGGAAAAGGGGGGGGGGGGCAGAAAAAATAGAATAAGCTAAAAAAACCACCCATGGACGGAAATGTTTGGGGGAAAAAAACTCATGGTGGATGTCTTCCGTATTTGCAAAAAAGTTGATCAAAAGGTCTTAAAAAAAAGGGGGGGCGGGTTCCCTCCAAGGATTAAAGATAAGGGTAGGTTTCTTGGAAATTTCCACAGGGGGGTACATCAAGGGGAAAGAGTAGAGAACGCACACAAACAAAAACAATCAAACGAGGATAAAAGGGGATCAAAGGGAACCGGGTTATTAGAGGAGTCATAACTCTTTCATATTAGGCCATAGGGGGTTTGTAAGTGCCTGTAGAGAGGAAGGAGGAGGGGGGGGGATCGTCAGCCGGTTCAAACCAAGTTCACCAGCCAGTTAGCTTGAGGGAAATCATCAGAAAGAGGGCTACAAGCGCAAGGGGGGAGGATGGGCAAAAAGAAATTCATTCTACATAAAGGGGGAAAAAAGTTCTTCACATCAACAGAAAAAATTGGGGAAGGGGGGGGGGGGACAGGAGAATACTGGGCAAAAGGAAAACCAGGGGCTGGGGGGGGGGGGCCGTGGTGCTCACGGGGGAGCAAGTGGAGAGGTAGGGGGCATTGGTCAATCAGTAAAGGGAAGAAAGCTTATTTGAAAGGGGAATCCGGCGAAAAACTGCCGATAATCATCCAATGAGAGAACGTGAATGAAAGCCGGGCAGAACAAAGGGGGGGGGGAAGGGGGAGAACAATACCGGGGGGGCAGAAAAAAAATTGGGTCGTACATGGTAAATATTAGTTCATCATGATCAATCTTCCATTAAACGGTGTAAAAAAATCCTCAGGAGGGAATCTAAATTTAGGATAAAGCAGGAAGAAAAGGTCCTGTTGGTTGGGCGTGGGGCTTTGGGGACTAAGGAGGTACTATTTTTAAGGTTTCGGTAATAAAACATACCGTCAAAGAAGAGACGGAGACAAGTATCGGCTCGGTCACTGGGAACGCACATAGATCGTTATGGATATATGGACCAGTCCGTTGGGGGAAAGTCAAAGGTAGAATTAATGATGGCCTTCTATTCCGGTAAAAGGGGCCGCTTGGTCGCGAGTATATAGAGAGAGAAGTATGCAATTAGTAGGGAAAGATTTTGGGGGGGCAACGTTATAGGAAATGACCTCCCGGTTGGCCCTGTCACCAAGACGACTCAAAGGGACCTGGTTATTGGGGGAGGGCCCAGAAAAGGCCCAGTTAAGAGTTAAGAGGTTTAAGAGTCCATGATACGTTCCAGGAAGGACAACTCTCTTACCGTTTAAATGGCCATAAACCAGCAAAAGGAGTAGACATTAAAACAACTATGGCAAAGGGGTTTTTTGAAAGGAAACAGAATTAACATAGTACTGTGTTGGGACTTCCTGCAGGAACTCCAAGGTTGTGGATCATCAATTAAGTAAGGGGGGAAAATAGAAAGGGAGGTAAAAAGGGAGCAAAAAAAGGGTAATGTTGGGGGGGAAGGGTCAAAACAGGCATCTAGCAGACAAGGACTGTGTCCATCCAAGGGTTTTGACAGGCACCAAAGTAGCATAAAAGGGAGGAAACAAAAGGGTAGGGGGGAAATTGAGAGTGGGAAAAGAAGATAACTCCAGAAGCATTCTAACCAGGAAATGAATGGGCAATTGAAAGTCAGGGAGAGTTGGGGCTCAAGTCGGAAAAAATGCCTATCCTGTCAGGTTCCTGGGGGAACCGGGAATATGTTGGGAAGAGAGAACAAAAAAACGGAGGAGAAAGAATAGATAAGGCGGTGGAAAGCCGGCAACTATGTGGGATCCAAGGGAGTAGAAGGTTGGAAGCGGGGGGCAGCAACTCAAAAAAACAAGACCGGCAATTAAGTCAAATGACATGGGTTTGAAAAAAGGAGAACGATGAGTATCTAGAAGGACCAATAAGAAAGGTGGCAAAACTCACCGTCGCAAGAAAAAGGGTAATTGGGTTGGATTGCAATGTCACAGGCAAGGTTAGGGGGATGGAAAGGACCTGTAAGAAAAATAAAAAAAGGGTAGATCATGGAAAAGGGAGTAAACGCCATGGGTTGGTCAAACTTACTTACTTGATGAGGACTAACATGAGTGTTAGGACGAAAAACAGGTATAAGTACCGTGAAAAGTCAACCGAAAGAAACCGTAAAAAAGGTGGGAGTGTATACGCCGGTGGAAGGGTTCATGGAAATGGGGGGCCGGTAAGAGCGTGAGGACTGAGACCGGAGTCCCAGGGAAACGATATTAAAGTAAGGGGGTTGAGGGGGACAAGGTACAGGAAAAAGGGCACATGGCAAATGAAGTCGATTGGGACATGGGAATTGGGGGTCATGATCAATGTGGCAAGAAAACGGAGAAAGAGTGGAATGAAACTATTACGTTGGAATATAAGCCAAACAAGACGGACTAATTTGAAACGAATAAAGGAAAATATGGCGGAAGACCAGAAATGGTGGGAAAAAATGACAGTGTATAAGAGATTAATAACAGTAGATGGGAGGTAACCGTACAAAAAGACGATAAGTGGTATAAAAGGAGTACCAGGGGAAAAATGCTTGGGAGATTCCGCAAAAACAAAGAGCTAAAGAGCTTCTCTACTTTATACACCAAAGACAACATGTCATTGTAAGTGTACGTAGGGGAGTGGGGGACCTAAAAATCGTGGAAATCCAGCTTCGACTATTGAACCCGTTAATGTGGGAACCTGGGAGAACAATGAAAAAAATTTACTAAGGATGAGCCCAGGGGACCGGTATTTGGGGGGGGTTTGGCGGACAATGACTTTAAACGATGTCACAAAACCAAAACGAATGATCTGGATGAGGATGTAAAGATTCCGGGGGACGTCAATGTAACGAAGCTTATGTATCTAAAAATGGGGGGGGTACCCAGCGACAAGTTGGAATAAGGCGCAAACGGAAAAAAGCAAGAAATTGAGATGGTAGGAGACTGGTTAAAATTATCCAGAGTGTAAAAAAGTGGAAAAACACAATGCAAAGAATCCGCAGAAGAAGGAGCATTGACGCTTGGTGGAACCGCGAGGATTTGGGCACAGTCAGCGAGGTGAGGTGAGTGGGAAATCTTAGATAAAAAAAAGGTCGCAGCCGACCGGCAATGGACAAAAAACCGGGGGGAAAAGAAAGAAAAAAAATAGGTGGGGCAGGAAGATAATGACTTGAACTGGAGGGGAAAGAAGACTAAAGTGGTATTGGAGAAGGGTGGGGGAGGATGAGAAGGGAACTGAAGAAAAAGAACTTATTGAAACCTACTTTTGAAAGGAGTACCCGGGAGGGGACAGTCTGTCGGTTCACCGCATGGGGAAACAAGCTGGGAATCCGACATTTTGGTGATAACACCTCGGAAGAAGCTAGTTTTGGGGCATTCGGAGGAAAAGGATTTGGGATATCTAATCAATTTTTCACATACAAGAAAGCTGAACGCAGCACCATGTGGAAAAAGACAAAAAAAGGGTCTGGGAAGAGGGAAAGGGAAAAGCTATGTTGGGGGGTAAAAACTACTTAAGGAGTCGGCGTCAGTAGATTTGGGGGGGTGCCTGTAATAGGTTTGGGATAACAATAACACCAGAAAAGTGGGATACTAGTGGCAATCCCGTGGGGTAGTAAGGAAAAAAAGTGATGGGACTACAACGGCAAAAAAAAGGTCCTAGTTGCGAAAGAAAGGGTTCGGTTTACAAAATCTAGGACAAAAGCGAAAGTAAATGAACACAAAGAGCACTATCCATGGTGGCAAGGAGCAGGAAAGCTTGGGAAAAAATGGACAGTTCCCCAGGTAACGAAAAAACCTAATAAAAAAATTGGTGGAAGAAAAAATATATCGTATAGAAGGGATGTCCTCACTTAGATAGGACCTAGTAAAAAGATAGTAGATCTGGGATGGAGAATTGCTAGATCGGGGGAAAAAAGAAAACCAATTTTGGTCGCCTAGAAAAATGCGGCGTTCACTGTGAAAGCAGTATTCTCTTGTCGAGCCGCCTCACCGGACAATCCGACACCCTAGTTAGGTTGGGTGGATATTGTTGTTAAATGGCATTGGTCCAAATGGACCGGAAAATAGAACTCTGTTCAGAAATAAAAGGGCAACTGTAAAAAAGAGGGTACAACCAGGTTCCGGAGTCGGGTGATGAGGGAGGAATAGGACGAAGACAGGTGTGTAACATTCTGCAAAATTTAAGAGAAAAAAGGTAAAAACTGCAAGGGGTGTAGCAACAACAAAAAAGCGAAGAAAAACGCCGTTGTTTTATGGTCAATAACGGGGGGATTGAAGGGGTAATAAGCAGAGTTCCCGATGTCATGGCGGTATCAGAGGGGGATAAACCTCCCTTACACCCGGGGGGGGGGGGGGCCGAGTTGTAGTGAAAGAAACAGGGGGGGACACAATCGTTTGATAAGTTTGTCCGAGTGGTCCCTACACGAACCACACGGTGGAATGTTTAGAAACTATGGGAAAAAAAAACAAAGATCTTATTAGGCATTAAAGTGTGGGCAAGGATGCATGTCAAGAAAAACTAAGTTGCAATGCCGTAATAGGCAAGCCAAATGCAGGGTTGAGGTCTTTAGAGACTTACAACACCAACTTGGGATTAAAGGAGGATCCCCATACAGCAAAGGATGGGGGGCGCATCAAAATTACGGGGGAGGGCACGGGGGGGGGTTTCCTTAGAAACGCCCTTTTATAAAGCCCCAGTTTAAAGAAGATATTGGTCTTCAGTCAAGAGTGTGGCACTTAAAAAAGGAAAAAACCAAGGGGTTCGAGGACAAACGAAGGGAGGGTCGTGCCAAGTATCATATCAAAAGGAAGTGAAAGGCTTCGGTACTACACGCGCCCGGGGGAAACGAGGGAAGGTATCCCACGCACTGGACTGAATTGGAATAGAAGAATTTGCTGACACAAATAAACATCAAACTTCTTCCATAAACACAGGCGGAAAGACCCAATGCGGCGGGTGTTGGGAAATAGGGCGTAGGGGGGAAGACTGTGTAAGCTAACGGCAATTACATAACCGGTCAGAAACTGTTAGGTAAGAAAGGGTGGGACTTTTTTCTAAAAAGGGGCCAATCAATTGGTACACTAGTTTACCAACAGAGACAAATGGAAATGAAAGGGACTAGGGGCAGTGTACCTGCGGCGGGGAAAAACACGTTTGTTTTGTAGAACAAAGGGGAAGCTTTTTAGAGGGGAGAAACCGGGTTTGTTGGAGTGTTCGATGGGAAACGATATATTGCACAGAGAAAAGAAGAGGACATAAGTATGGGGTACTTTGGGAGGCGAAATAAGGAGGCAATCTAAACGAGTATCGGTGAAAATTGAACAAAAAAAAAGTCCCCAGGTGGAAGGAGGCAGTGTGCCCATTTAGAAAATTTTACAAGGGTAACAGTGTACCATGGAGGTTGTTAGGTTGGCCGGGCAAGTTTGAGAGGGGTTAATTTATTGATACGGAAAGTTATTAGAAAAAGACAGGGGGGCCGTTAGCAACAATCAATGTTACGTTACTAAAAAGGGTGAAAAATAGTATAACGGTTTTCCTGGGAAGGTGGGAAAAAATAGAGAGAAAAAAAACACAACGGCAGACCTGAAGGGGCTGCCGCCGAGAGGAGAGGGGCCGGGGAGACCAAAAATTAAAACGGGTGTACACATACGTCGCGCGGTCTTTTGGGGAGGTTTGAAAGGGGGGAGGCGGGGACATAATAAAGATATGGAAATGTGAAACTTGTGCATTACCAGATAAATTGCCCGAAACCAAACCAAGGGGGGGACACGAAAAGGTTTGGGCCCAAAAACAAGGGAGCTTCTTAACGAGTGTTGGAGGGGAGGGAGAAAAGTGGAAGGGGCTGCATGAGGTTTTGTCAAAAAAAAAAGAAGCCATTAGACAGGGTATGTCTGGGACAGGGCAAAGGAGGGAAAAAAGGAGTGTGCGAAGGACGAAAGACAGAAACATTGTCGGAAGAAAGTAAAGGAAGAATGGGGAAAAAAAAGGTTACCGTGGAAGAGATTCGGCATACACATCTTGGTAAATGGAATGATTCCAGTTTGGGTAATTGCCTTTAAGGATGCCGAATTTGCTTTTAAGGGGAACCTTTTCCAGGGAAAAAGGTGCTTCTGGTTCCCACTAAATAGATGGAGCAACGCCTGATTGCCGCCGGGAATTCGGGGGGATCTACCTGATTGTTCGGGCTGCAAAAAGGGGGTAAAGGCAGAGGCACCATTGAATAAGAATCACAAAACTTTGCTTTGGGGACGAGGGAAGGGCCGAATTGTCTGCTTGAGGGGGCATGGTGGGAGCGTTCAGAAGAGGGGGAACTGAGTAAAACGGAAAGTACCGAGGTCATCCAGTACAGGTGAAATTCAAGAAGGGAAGGGTCGCCAAACAGACCGGGGAAAGTGGGAACCATACGCAAGGTGGTCGTACATGGTGAATGAGTTAGATTTGAGATCCGGGGAAGCAAGGGAGAGACAAAGCAGAATGCAGCGCCAGTAGTAGATATCCAAAAGAGGGTAAACATAAAATAAAGTGTTCGGGGTAGCTTGGGGAAGGGGGAAGCTGAGTATAGTTGCCGTTGGCGGGGTAATAGGACAATACGTTCAATTAAAAGGGAAATACGGGACTTATAAAAATGAAGGCGCTGTGCGCAGGGCCGCATCGTTATGGGTATCGACAGTATCCCATGCAGTTTAGTCCACCATCAGGCTCAGAGGGACGTGGGATGAGAATTAAATGATTGAGGGGAATGGTCACTGGTGTGGGGCCGTGACGTGTTAGGGGAAGTATATAATAAAGAGGCATAGCAGAAAAAGAGGGAAGAATATTTGCAATAAAACCTAAAAATGAACAGGGTACAAGCATTACAATGGTTAAGGGGGGGTTGCGGTTTAAAAAAACCAAAAATTTCCTTACTCTGCAAGGACCCATACAGGGACACGGTAATATCGCATGATACGTTTAAATTCCTTAACAGAATTCAGTGAAAGTGAACCTGCACCGTCAGGTTTCTACAAATTGCAAAATGGAAGACCGGTGTATTTTCAGGGGGAAGGTAAAAGGGTAATAAAATGTGGAGGCCCTGCAAAACGGGTTTTGGAAAACAAAAGAGGAAGGGGGGGGGACCATGCCGGGGTCTTCCTTCCAGAGAATGAAAATCATGCTTATGTTCTACAGGGCATCAGCGGAAACCAGCCCTGTGAAAGGTTTGGGAAAGAAGAAAAATACCTAAACATAAGAAAAAAATTGTGAGTGGGGAATGGTAAATTTGGGTAATCTATATAATCATACCGTAATGGGTCCGTAGAACCCTGAGCATGGGGAGTGAAAAAATTTAAAAAAACAGGGTCCGGAGGATGCAATAGCTGAACAAAGTCACTATCCTGAAAAACAGATTGTCAGTTGAAGGAATAAACAGCGTTAATTTGT
>Ga0179593_1285855_pt1 | contig 14501 bp, 24 predicted proteins | sample CZODoug2_1_08_16_FD_185931 | JGI IMG/M metagenome (GOLD analysis project Ga0179593, IMG submission 185931) | Vadose zone soil fungal communities from Angelo Coast Range Reserve, California, USA - CZODoug2_1_08_16fungal (PacBio error correction) | ecosystem: Environmental > Terrestrial > Soil >...
AGACAGAAATGACTTGCAGGTTTTGATGGGGATAGCGAATCTGAGCTTGTTCCTAATTAAAAGTTCACAAGGTAGGCGGGGAATAGAGAAAAAAAACAGGGGGGAGTAGTAAAAAAGCAGAGAGAAAATGCGAATTCACTTAAGAGGGGCAGATCAGACTAACGGATTAAAGAGGACCTCAAAAAAGTCGTTTGACAAAAAATGGCACGCGTATTGGGGAACAGAAATAAGAGGAGTTAACTTATCCTACAAAGCGTCGAACCATTCCAGCAAGGCCGCGGGGAATGCAAACGGGGAAGCGGCCGAACCGTCCCGGCTTCAAGGTTGCTCCGATAAAAAAACGCGCAGCGGAGCAAGCGTTGCAAGCCCAGATAGTACTCGGCTAGTAAAGGTAAAACCGCCTCTTCTCCCGGCGATTTTCTCCCCATGAACATGTCCCGACGTCGCGTTAAACATTCCTTGACGAGACAATACAATCGCCAAAACTGATGAAAAAGACGTTAGCCAGTAAAAACTTGTCGCGCGGCACATTTGTTTTGCTACCAGGCGTGCGTGATATACCCGTAGTGGGAGAAAGTTGAGAGGCGCGTTCGCCGCAACTTCCTAGACCGCGAATAGATAGGAGGCCGCCCCGGACCAAAACCCGGAGCTCGACCAAGAAACGAAACTGTACACAAGACGTAAAAACCGGTTGGTTGCCTCGCGCTCCCATGTGCCAAACGGACCCGCTACGACTAACAATCAGTAAAAATAAAACGGTATCTTCAAAAACGTCTCATAACACGATCCCTTTGGGAGCACGAGAGTAACAACAAGATGCGGGGACCGAGAAGCAAAAGGGTGATGTGAAAGAGAAAGAGTCTTCAAGAAAAAGGTTGATAAAACCGGCCCCAACGGGAAGGGGTCGGCGCGCCGGAGACCACTTGTGTTTTTTTGAATGAGTTTTCCACCCAGGGGCGGATGATCGCGACAAGGACAGGCTAAACAAGTCCGCAACGAGTAAAGCAGAATCCGCCTCTGCCTAGAGGAAACAAAAGTGGTTTCGTCACGGCAAATTGGCACAGAAACGGCGGAAACGAGCTGAATCATATGGGACCATGAAACAAAAAGATCATTCGAAAAGAAAAGGGAGGGATCCGAGGCGATGGGGAGGAAAGGGAGTGGGGGAAAACGACATCGACATTCCTCCGCTGGGAAGCGAAAAAGAGAGAGGAGAGAAAAGAAAATCAAGGAAGAAAAAGGAAAAAATAAACAAGTTCGCGGAAATAAGGGACGAAAAAGGCTGCCGGGGTGAAGAGTTCCGTCACTGGTGCCATGAAAAGGGGACAAAAGAGAAACTGCCCAAAAAAACATGGGAGAAAAAGTTTGAAAAGACCGATGCATAAGATCTCTCTAAAAAGGAGGGGGGGGGAGAGAGAAACAAGCGATCAGGGAGAAAGAGAGGGGAATGTGGCCGGGAGAAGGGAAGAACCTTTGCCGCTTCAGGAAAAAAAGGAAACAATCAAGGGAAAAAAGTAAAGGGAGAATGGGAAAGCATTCAAGAGCCTACCTCGAAAGGGGACTCAACACTGACCGTCGTAAGAGTAGAAAAAAGGAAGATCGAGATAGGGGGAGCCCGGGCGAGGAGGAAAAGGCTGGAAAAGGTCTTGATGTCTTAAAATAACCAAATAACGGACAGAAAGAAGCTCTTGTCGTCAAGAGGGGAAAGAAATCGAGCGGGAAAAGGAATCGCCAATCGAAAAATGAGGGTGCCGATGTGGAGGGGGAGGTAAGGGGAACTATGAAAACACAAAAGTTTTTGGAAAGAGAGGGGCTGGACAGTCGGAGGACTTTGGGAGCGGGGAAAGAAGAAGAAGTACAAAAAATTTACAAGGGATCAGAGGAGGAAGGGAACTTCCTATCACGTGACGTTCGGAAACCTTCGGAAGGGGAAGACCAGAGGGAACGAAAAAAGAAGGGTAGGCCATCACTTGGAAGAGAAAGGAGGGGAAAAAAGCCGTGTTCGAGAAAATAAGGTACGATTCAGTCATCGAGAGGAATGTAATCTGGGGAGTCTGAAGCAAAGAGAGGGCAATTGGACACTGTAGGGAAGACAATAACCAGAAGGAGTCGAGTGGAAAAATGGGGCAGAAAAGGGGGTGAGAGCTCAAAAATTGGCAAAAGATCAAACGGGGTTTTTGGGGGATTTACCAGGTGAGGGAAAAAAGAGAGCTGAAGCGGGGGTAAAGTAAGTGAGAATTCACTCGCAAGAAATGCAGCGCCAGCAGTGCCGCCGATTGATAAGAACGTGAAAGAGCTACCGCGTAGGCCAAAGACAAGGGTGAAATGGAAGATCTAAAAGGAAGGAAAGAAGCCCGTCGAGTGGCGGAGTGGTATGAGGATGTGTCGTAGAATCACAGCCTCCATCGGAAAAGACAGGGGACCATCCAGTGAGGGAAGGGAAAGAGGCTTGAAGAAAAATGAGAAGTCGTAAAAAAAACTTATTAAAGTTCCAATCTTCGGATCTAGCCGGAAAGGATCTGGAGAGTGCACAACTATCGGAAGAAAAAGTCACCCGGACCGATAGGATGCAAACAAACGAAGGTAAAGCGAGTCAGACGAGTTTAAAAACTCAAAAACACTTTGGAATTCACACGTTCATTAGGAATGAATGCAAAAACGATTTGCGTACAAGGCCCGCAATTGTTAATAGCAGCAGGAGGAAAAAAGTACGACCTGCTAGACTTCGGCCGGGAGGAGGTATCCGTGCAGAGGAGGAAGTAATGCAACGAAGTACGTCCATTGCTGGCCTTAGGGAGCTCGCTCAACACAAAAACGGAGGTTCAAAGACAGCATCGAAATGAAACATTGCCCCGGCCTCGGCCTCACTGGAATCGATACGCTGCCGCAGAACGACGTCTCGCATGCGTCCAGGTTACACCCGGCTGGCCGCCGTATGTAAAACAACAAAGTAAGCATGGCGGGCATGACAACAAAGCGCTGGCCATCCATAGACGGGTCCAGAATTCCAACGGCGAGGCGAAACGCGAATACGTGAAAGCTCTTTCCGGTTGAGGTGCACTCCTATCTGCGCAACGGCGCCGAGGCGAATCGTGTTTGAATCGATCGGATCGCGGGCGGCGAAGATGGAAGGAAAAAACGCGCCCGAGGCGACCGAAGCGAGGGGTTCTCTCCCCGCGTCTGCAAAAATGAAGGGATTGGTCCCTACCAGGGGGAGCGCGTGCTTCCAATGACATCCACGCCATAAAAAACAAAAACATGATCGACGGGTGAGGGCCATTAACTAACGGACGCGCGTCACTGAAACAAGTTTGTCGACGCGAAAACAGGGAACTCGTGACGATAAGCAGTGCCTGGCAACGTATGGCGCAGATTGCGAAAATGTGTCGCCCCAAAAACTTACCTTATAAAGCCGTAACAGATTCTTTCCGCGAGACGCGAAAAAACCCGGGTCTGGCCAAGTTTATTCGACCGTCTGACCCGACCCTTTACAAGCGACAGTCACCTTGGGGAGCAAGAGTCAAAGTTGTGCAAATTGAAAATTCAAACCAGATGATCACACTACAAGTCCCTTGACACGGATGCGCCAATCTTGGATCGCAAAGAACATTTGGAGCAGAGAAACAAGAATAACGCCGTGGCGCAAAGACGATGGTGAGGTCATAACGTCGTCTCAAGAAGTTTCGCCACCGCCCCAAACCAGGCACGGCTCGCCCGGAGCCAAAATTCAACCAAGGGGCTGGTCTCTGATCCTCCGGACCCAGGCGAAAACGCAAGGCACAGCCGCCGCGGCGAGATGGCCACACGTCGGTGAAGCCGAGTCCCTCATCATCCGCAAGGTAAACCGAGTGTCGAGACAGGATGGGGCAGGCAATGGTGCCCCCGCAACTCAAGACAATTCAAGAAAATCCGCCTGCAAGATACTGAGGAAATATCAGAGGTGGGTGGAACATTTTTTTTGGTATCGGCTGACGACAGCAAACGTCCTCGCGTCCGCGAACCCCGGCGTAACAAAATCGGCGAGCCGCCGCCGGGCAGCGAGCCCGGACACGCTTGGCAGCGACTCCATCGCGAAAAACCTCCTTGATCTGTCCGCCCGACAAGGAACTGATTCAGTCGGGTGCAAAAAGGAAGCTAAAAGTCGACGGACCATGACCAGGCACAGGCAACGATTTCGCGGCGGGGAGGATCTCCAAAAAAAAAGAAGAAGAGATCCCGACGCCGAAGCGGGGGATGATTGTCGCAATTTGGGGTCATGGAGAGTTTCCTCAAGCCGGGTGCCGCGTATGGCAAACCCAGGGGGGTGTGGGGGGAAACTAAACGCTCCATGGCCAGGGGGGGCAACGGGGTTCAGAGCGACGGAGAACTTGGAGCCGCCCGCCAGGTCGGGTCATGCGCCCGGAGAGGATAGGGAAAAGATCGTTGTGACCGAAAGGCAAAGAGACCCTGAGGAGGTCTTGATGTAGCCGATCACACCACAAAAGAATTGAAACAGAGGAGCTCGGGATCGGCAACAGAGTTACGGCATTAAACGGTGGAGCCGGTGCACAAAGGCCAAACCCATCATAGCAAAGTCGAGTGAGGCTGGACTGAGGGAAAACACCACAAGGTGGGGGAAAATCGCGCGGCTTCTGTCAAGCGATCCGGCGACTTGGGGTTCGACCGTGTGAACAGCGAGCATAAATCAGCGCCAGGACGCAGCGGATAAAAAACGGCGCGGCCGGCGCAACCGAGGGGGCCGAATGACGAACACTTCAAGAAAACGACAATGTCAATCACCATCGGCTGCTCGTCCAAGAGAAATCTTGGGGGGACTCCAGCCGGGTAACGGGAGAAAAAGAGAGTGCGATTCAAAGAAGGGCGAAGAGACCTGGGTACCTGATTGATGGTAAAACGATCAAGGGTGATTCGTGAAAACGGTCACACTGAAAAGCGAACGAGAAAAAAAACGGCGAGACGTCGAGTGGCGGAAGACAGAGTCGAGAGAAAAATGGAAGAGAAAACGGTTTTTTTGGGAGTCCGTCGGAGGAAAGGTCTAGGGACGGATGTATAAGTTGCGGCGAAACGCGCAGAAGCAAAGAAACTTAGGTGAAGGGGGAAAAGGCTTAAGACACGAACGGAAAGAGCAACGTCAAGTCAGGTAAAAAGCTGGGAAGGAGGCCTGGCCAAAGAAAAAGGAGAAAGTTGGGTGGAGGAGGGGGTAGGGGGAGACTTCAAGAGCAACCAAAAGAAGAAGGAATCCCTGTCAGTGAAAGGCAGACCGGCATGAGAAAAAATAGCACGAGAAAAGCGGCTTCCCTTCCAATAGTAGGGGAGAGGAGAAAAGAGGGATCGTGCGAGGAAAAAGGAGCCGAGGGCGACTGCCAACAATAGGAAGAAAAAAGAAAAAACGGGAATAAGCTGCGGACAGGCAAAACGTTTGACAAAGGAGAAATTGGGGTCTGGACCCAGCATGAGGAAGAAAAGAAAAAATTGGCGGAAAGGGAAAGAAAGAGTAATAACGATGTTTAAACAACGCCCGCCGGAAGTGTCCAAAAAAGAACCTGCTAGACTTTCGTGGAAAAAGGGATGCGGACTAAAGTAATCGATGATGGAAGATACCGTGTGCAATGGGATGTCATGAGGAGAGACTAAAAAACAAAAAAGGGGGAGAAAGGGAAAAGAGATAATCTAAAAACATAAAAAGGAACCGGACTTGCAAAATACGATACGCGAGGCACGAGCTCACCGAAAAAAGGAAGAAGCTCATGTGAAAAGGAAATTGCCATCGCGGGTTGCATCCAGTTAAAGAAAAGGGATCAGACGGGCGCAACGAGCGAAAGTCATCAGGAAAGGGGACAAATGGAACCAAAAAGAGAAAAGGGGGGGGAAAGGCAGTTAAGGAAACGAGCTTTACTTTCAGGGGGTAAGTGAACCGAGGCGGGAAAAATCGCCGAGGGCGATCGTGGAAGGGAAAAGAAGAAACGCCAATCGGGGAAAAGATAATGTAGAAGCGCCAGCGGGAAGGAAGGGGGAGAGAGTGGTCTCCTCCTCGGAGAAGACGACCGAAAGGGGAAAGGGTAAACCTCAAGGGGGAGACGTGCAGTCATGAAGAAACGCAAAAATACAAGCCCACAAAAGAAGGGGGAGAAGAGTGTCAAAGGACTAGGAAGACTGGAAAATGCAAAAGGGGGCAGACAATTCGAAGGACTGAGGCTAATAGCACGGGCAAGGAATTGTCGAGAAGGATGTCAAGGGAATGATCCAAAAACGAGAGAACTCAGGGGGGAAGGGAGGAGGGGAAGGGTAACGGTAAAGGAAAAAAAACCCTTGGATCGTAGTGGAGAAAGGAGAGACCCGAACCTGGTGAAAAGTCATCTTTGGGGGCGAGGAGCAGGAACATCAATTTTCCCATGCAAAAGACCGATGATCGGACAACTAAAAAAAAAGACCAGCATTTCATCAAAAGTGAATGAGGGAAAACGAGGACCTCATGGGGGGGAGGGGAAAAAATCAGACCTTGAGACGATAAAGCCGATGGGAGGAAGGAGAGAAGGAGGAAAGAAGAAGGGTTCGAAGCATAACCGGGTGCCCCCTCAGAAGAGGCAGTCAGGGAGACTGATCCCCGAGAGGGGAACAGGGGCTGAGTATCGATAGAGAGGAAAGAGAAAAAATTACCCGCAAAACATAAGAAGGCAGAAGAGATACTTTTCCAAGGAGGGGAGGACAGATGACAAGAAGTCAGAAGAAAAGAAAAAATGACTTTTCGAGAAAAAGGAGGGGGGAAACGTGGGGGACAACTCAGAGACTCGAGAGGAGAAAACTGAAAATCCAACCGACGGAGAGGGAGGGGATGAAGTGTTTTTGTGTGTCGTAGAACGGACATGACCTTCCGCAGTGGAACGCGGACAACGTACAAAAAGGGAAGAGCACGCCGAAGGAAGAAAAAAGGGAAAAAAAGGTCGAAAAGAAGGGGACGCGGTCAGCTCCGTGAAAAGCAGGGGAAAAAAACTGAAAGGGCGCGTGGGGAAAGGGGCTGGTTGCCATGACGCGGCAAAAAAGGAGGAAAAGCTCGACGGGGCCATGACACCAGAAGAACCATATTTCAGACCGCTGAGGGAGAAGGAAGGTCTCTATCAACACAAAAAAGAAGGGGGGAAAGGAAAAGGAACTCCGCCGAAAGAGTCTGCCATAGGCTAAATTTGGGGGGTAAGAAGTAATTGGTCCTAAAGGGGGAAGATCGAAAAACCCAGGCCCTTCAAAGAAATGCAAGGGCAAGAGAAGGTCAAATGTCGCCGTCTCAACTGGGAAAAAGAGTCAGAGTCCTGGCTCCGAAAGAGGAAGAAGAGATGGTTGGACGCGTCAAGAAGAGGAACGATGGGGGGGGAAACAGGGGGGGATTCATTCCTTGATGGAGAAAAAGAAAAAAAAACACAACTTTCCAAGAACTGAGAAAAGAATCGTGAAGCAGGCAGGGGGGAAGGTTCTAAGAGCTAGCGGGGGCAAAAAATCAAGGGAAAAAGAAGGAGAAACAACCGTGATGGGGGGTACTATGGACAAAATAGGGGGGAATCCAACACCAAAAAGGGGAAATAGAGAGATCCTTGTCAAGAAGAGAGGGTGGAACTTTTTTCGAAGGGGACTGAAGACAATACGATCCCCCTTGGGGAAAAGAGAAGACGGAGGAAAAAAGGAAAGATTTGAAGTCGTCGAAACCTTCCGAGTAAAAAAGAAAAAAAAGGTCAAATCAAAAGAGGTATCAAAACTACAATGGAGAGGAGTAGTGGTTTTGACTCCAGCAGGGAAAAAGAGGATCGTTCGAAGGAAAAGAGAAAGAAAGCCGGGGGAGGGCCTTCTTTAGGAGGGAGAAAAGTGTAGGGAATGGGGAAAACTGGCTCTCCCGAAAAAAAAGCAGAACGGCCGCGTGTGAAAGAGGGTCCGCCATAAGGGAAGGGAAGAAAAACGGTGTCCGGGATCCAACAGGGTTTTGGGGAAAGTGCAAAGAGGGAAAGGGAAGATAAGAGAGAGGTTAAGAATGTTGGAGGAAACAGGAAGATCAGAACCGCGGGGACAAGAGGGGGGGAATGGGACTGAGAATAGGCAAACGGTCAGGAAAGGACCAGTCGAAACAAGGGGGAAGGTTCCCAGAGCTAAAAAAGGTCATGAACCCGTAGAGAAGTGGGGGGGGTGGGTGGACTATAGGAGTGGCAAAAGGAAAATCCAGCCGCCGATAGGGGGGAAAATCCCTTGAATTTAGGGGCACAGAACAAAGGAGAAAACTACGTGAGGACCACCGGAAAATGGCTAGGCGGAAAGGGAAGAGGAGAGAGAGAAAACAATCTAAGGCTATGCAACTAATACCGAAAAAAAACAAAGGAAGGGAAAAGAGAGGAACAATAAAAAGGAGTCAGCAAGTGACTAGAAGGTTAGATTTTAAGTTCCAGTCGAGAAAGTGGGAATTCTTGGTACAACAAAGAAAAAAAGGAAAGAAGTCGAAAGGGAGAAAACAAGGAAAAAAAATGAGGACAGGTTAAAAAAAAAGAAAGCGAACAATTCATGGTGACCCAAAAAAGCAGGAAAGCTTTTTGCCGGTATGCTGGAGAAGAGAAGTGAAGGAAGGGGGTGCAAAGGAAAAGGGTCAGTCAGAGACTCACAAAAATGAGGGGGAGGAAAAAGATAGAGAGACGCAAGAAGTAAAGACATTGGAAGCGTGAGACGACTCGAGGAACGTATGAAGGAAGAACGAAACTAATGGGAGAGGGTAAGAGGAAAGGGAACATTCAAGGCGCCTTATTTAACAGATCAGGCAGGGCAGGGAAGGGAAACCAAGCGGCTAGAAGAAAATAAAGGGAAGGGGGTACTAATCCAACGAAGGGGCAATGGAAAACGCGGCCTTAAAGAGACTCGCTGGCACTTTCCGGGGGTGGGAGAAGAAAAGTCGAGAAACATCAAAGGGAGAGAGGGGAAAGAAAGAAGAATGATCTAGTCGAAAGAAAGGGGGGAAGCAGCAACATCGTCGACCTGAGGCGGGGGAGTGGAGGAGTCGCACGCCTCTTAGGGAAGAGACCGACATTATGTCAAGGAAAGGAGGGAGAGGAAATGCATAATGGAAAGAAAGAGAAGAAACAAGCAAAAAAGGAAAAGGTACTATGTCCATTCCCAAAAGAGGACGCGCGAAAAAGGAAAAAGGGGGTAGGGCAGAGGGAGGATCAATGAAAAGATTGACGATAAGGACGTTCAAAATAGGACGAAGAGAAGAGTCGGCGTTCAGGCCCACAAATGTCAAAAGAGAAGCAGTGGGAGGAAAAAAGGAACGACCAAAAAACGGGGATCGCCAATGGGTTGAGAGACCGGCCTGGCGAAAGAACAGGGGACCACGCTAAGACAGAACGGGTTGTGGGAGCGTTCAGAGGAAGGAAAGGAAAAGAAAAAAAAATGATCAGGACGAGAAAAAAAAAAAAGACTAATTGTATAAGGGGAGAAAAAGAGGGAAAAGAGAAACTCCAATCTGGGGGGTAACCGAAAAGGCGGGGGTCACCAACGCCACTTGAGGGCAAATAAAAGGGGATGTTACATTCTCTAGGGTTCGGAAGAAAGGGAGAATCAAATAACACCAAAACATCCTACGGGAAGAAGCAGGAGACGCAAAAGATATTAGAAGAGAAGAAAGGGCGAACAGACCAAAGAATAAATACAGCATCCTCTAGATAGGACAAAAACTGCTGGGAGAAGCGGGAAGAAGGGAAACCGTACATCGTCAACCGAATGTGGTGAGATTGGAAAGGCCATGTGTCACCCTAAGACAGAGCTCATGCCGAAAATCATCCCAGATCCAGAGATGAGAGGATTGGGAAAGGGGAGGTTGGGGGGGGGTAAAAAAAGAAAGAAAGGAAAAGGAAAGGGGAATGACCCGGGCCAACGTAGGGAAAAAACTACGAGAAAAGGAAAGAAAAATGAGAGAATCAAGTCGCTTTCTCCAAGGGAACCTACTGTCTCCCGAAAGAATAGAGGGAGTCTGTAGGGAAAATGATCGGCAAAAGGAGTAGGAAAAGAGAAGAAGAAACAAAAGGAGGGGTAAAAAAGTTGGAAGAAAGGAAGGGAGGCTGCGTCTCGAGAAACAAGAAAGGGAGAGGAAAAGATAGAAACCGCAAAAGCGAAAAGTTGTGAGATTTTGGTTTCAAAGGGAAGGACGAGCACTTTTAAGAAGGGAAAAAGGGGGGGCGTCATTTCAAAACCAGGAAAAGAAGAACAAGAAAAGGCCAAGTGAGAAATGGAAATTATGGCTGAACGTAAACGGATTCGCCTCCATGTCGTCACCGGAGAAGATCAAAAAAGAGCGAAGTGTTACGCCCGGGTCATGAGACCTCGCGAGGGATATTCAGTAAAAGGAAAAAAAAACCTTCCTCAATGAAAAAAAGAGACGGGAATCGGCAGGCGTGTTCGGAATAGGAGGGAACTGAGACGGGGGAAAACGGAAGAACCCAATGAGCGATGTTGACGAGGGTTAGCTGAAAAGGGGAAAGCGCCGAACCAGGGGGGCCAAGACAGCTGGAGAGGTAGCGCTGGATCTTACGGAGTTTGTTCAGAAGGAAGATGAAAGATATACTCAAAAAGTGGGGAAAAGCGCGGACTCCTGAAAAGGCAAGGAAAGGGGGGCGGGGGCAGACATGCGAACCGTATTGAAAAGGACGAAGAAAAAAATCAAATCGTTAAAGAAAAAAAACTATATTCTGGGACTCAGAAGGGGTAAGAAAATAAGTATCAGTGAGAGGAAGAATGCGAGAAAAAAAAATCCCGGGGGTAAGGAACTGGATGTATCGTCTGATCAAGCATTAGTGACTGGGCAACTGTTAGAAAAAAAAACACAGTCTGACCTTCGCGTTGTAAATGGAGGGCAGCACACGGATATAAGAAAAACTTGAGCTCCCCGGTTTTTGGGAAGGACCGTAGGAGGAAAAATCCGCGGTCGAGCTGGTGAGAGGGGGAGCTAACAAAAAGGCAAGATCCGCCTCCTGGAAGGAAGTGCTATAGGAAAGACATACATGAGAAGCGTCTTGGGAGAAAAAAAATTTTGACATTGAAGCAAAACGTAAAATGACTGGCCATCAGAAGAGATCATTGTTTGGAGATGGAAAGGAGGGGAGGAATGCGCGCCGGCCAGAAGGGGGCGGGACAATCCCTGTCAAGTCAGAAAGGACTTCGAAAATAGACTTCCGTTCCGCAATGGAAGCGGCAATGGTCAGAGTCAAAGACTCAGACGATTCGAATGGCGAGCAAATTCGCAAAGCGAATTTGCAAAACAGCCTGGAAAAACCTGAAACGAAGGAAGGAGAGGACGAAAAAGGGGGAAGGAGGGTCAGCATACCACCGCTCCAGGTGTTCGGAACAAGAAGTATGGAGAAAGCGCCGGCTGGCATTACAAGTCAAAGGTTAACGGAGGGGGAACGAAAGGACGGCAAGGAGGGTGTCACCGGGTAAAAAAGAAACGGGTTCAGGTCCTGGGTGATTTATCCGCTCGGTTAGAAAAAGTGGAAAAAACAATGCTGCATGATGAGATAGCTCCTAGGGAACTCAACACCAACACGGAGGGGGGAGATCGAAATGGGAGAGTGCAAACCGGGACTTCGGCAGAAAACAGCGTACATACCGGCATAACGAACGTCCGCAGGGCTCAGTTTTTAAACCAAACCAGGCCGCTGGTTTTAACATCCGTTAAAAAAGGGCGGGGACTGGTCGCAGGCAGGCCATTCAACATCATAACTTGGGCCAAAAAACGTATAGATGGGGCAGAGCCTTCCGTAAAGAAATCAAAGATCTTAAAAGGGCAGGTTGATGGGGAGACCTCGTCGTGCACTTATCCAGGGCGAATCGTAAATGGCGAAATTCGATCTGCTAGATTCGAAGATGGATAACACGAAGAAAAAATGTCGAACGACGGGAGGGCTCCTCCGCGTCTGAAGAAAAACATGAAAGACCGCACGGAAGCGCGTGCAGTCCCTTGACTATCAATAGAAAAGACAGGCAGGCCAAAAATGATCAGACGGAAAGAAACAGTCACTCGGGTAGTCTCGCGGCACATGAAAAAGGGGAAAAGAGCAGGCGCTGACGATACCGTTGCAAAGTGTAGAAAGGAGGGGGAGTCGCGGGTCAGAAGCCAACACTTCAACTATAAACCACTCGTTAAGAGAATTCTGTCCCCGACGGGACCGAAAAAAAAACGAGGCCCAGTGTAAAGCGACCGTCTAACCCGAACAGGAGGCGACTCAAGCAGGGGGGCTCGGTCGACCATCCAGTGGGCCATAAACGAAATCACACCCGCGGATCGACTACATAGGACGTAAAAAAGTACTACGGTATCGGTCTCCTTAATGAATAGCACGAGCAGCGGGTGGAAAAAAAAAGGGGTCATCAACAAGAATGAGCCGTGAAAAAAAAACGATGGTGATTTGAAAGGAGTGGTCAGGTTGAAAAAGGGAAAAGCACCGGAAACTCCCCCAATCCTGGAGCAGGCCTCTCAATAGAAAAAGCGACGGTCCAAATCCTTATTATAAGAGGTCGAAGGACAAGGCTCACAAGTCAAAGCAAGATCCTTCCCAAAGAAGGCGGACGATCGGTCCACTGGCTGGGTAGGCAGATGAAGTAAGGTTCACATCGCAAAATCGGTCAAAACCGACGGGTGGGCTATCATGAGGCAGGGCCTGGACACCGCTCTAAAACTCGCCTCGATGCATGAAAAATCGCAAACTACCCACGAGCTGCCATTCGATTTTTCACTTTAGTTGAGGTGGTGTATAGGATAAAAGAAAGAATGTCCTCCCGAGACGCCTTAAAAAACAAGATGCAGAGAGCAAAAAGCCACCGGCGTCTAGGCAGCGAAAAAGAGGGAGGATCAAAATCTCAGGGGAAAAGAAACTGAAAAATCTGTCTCCCGAAACGGGACCTGATCGTGATCAGGAAAAACTGTTCACTTGTTTCCATTACTCGGAAAAAGGCTGATAAAAGCCTAAGAAAATGCCAAAAGGCCAATGTTTCAGACCGACAATGAGTAAAAAAAACACTCACACACTGATGCTGAAGAATATAGAGATCCGCCGCCGAGAGAGGGGGAAATATTGTGCGCAAGGGTGAGGCCGTCGAGATTGCAAAGTTTTGGCCTCTGGCAACCCAGACCCAAACTGCACACGCTCCAGCAAAAAGGTTCAAGACGGAACAAGGAGGCCGACCTCGACCTTGGCGTAGCACCGCATGCGTAGGGTAAGGAGGATTAAACCGGAGGCGGCGCATCTCAAGGGAAACCCGGTCCAGCGGACCTCCCCCCAAAAAGCGGAGGAATGTCATGCTTTCCGCCGCACCCCACCCATGGTGATAAACGCGTCGGCATACGATCGAGCGGTGTGCACCAGGGGGGGGGGGGGGGGGGGCCGCTGCCCCAGAATGATCTCCACCGTCGTTTATTTGCGGCTGAACAGGGATAGGGAAAAAAACGTTGTCCCATCTTCGCCGTCGGCGGCTGTAGCCGGATCGGAAGACTTTTGTCTCTGTCCGTAGGCAAGTACGAAGTCCAAGGGGAAAACGCGCTAGGCTCGAACGCCCGTCATTAGACGGGGGAAATTCTGACGAACCCAATCTTCTTGAGAACCGACGAGAATGGTCCATCACATGGCCGGTCTCGGCCAGCACGGGCGATGCTTGTTTACGAAAAAGCCGGCTCGCCCTATTTCATGCGATCAAGTATGCGAATACAATATGACTGACTTTTAGTCAAATCCGGTGATCGTTTGCACCTGGGCACACCGGGAGTCAAACGAACAACCACCTGCCTTAAGGTCGATGGGTAACAGGTTAGGGGGAAGCCAAAGGGTCGAACATAACTTGCGCTCCCCGGGTTTGTATCGGCCCGTCGCGTAAAGAATCTCAAGCTTACGAGATTGTTCTAAGGAGTTTTCGGCGAACGCGCAACGAAGCAGACATGCGCGGGCCAAAAAAAAGAAAAAAAAGTGCAGATCGTCGACGTTCCATGAGCAGTCGAAAACATTTATGTCCAAGCGTACAAGACTGGCAAATCATCCCGTCTATCAATTTTTGGGAGAGTTATGGCGAGGGGATGCAAAAACATGCACTCGTCCTCCGCAAAAGGAAGACCATCCCGTGCGAGGCAGACGCGGAAAAAACCGAAAACCCGATGGAAAATTTTCCACTTTCCTCCGACTCGAGAAGCGATCGATCTGGCGATGAACAAACGATTCGCAAAGAAAAACGTTGCCCCGATAGCAACATCAAAACGGGGAGTAAAGCGGAGGAGACGGAAGGCCGCGGTCATGCCATCGCTCAAAAGTTGGAATTCTAACCCGTGCATGAGACATGGCCTTCGCCCTTGGCTACAACGCAAATTGCATTAACGGATGTTAAACATACGGCGCTTCCATGCAGTGTCAACACGAACAACTGCTAGACTTTCGTTTCGCTGTTAAAATCCGTATCGTAATTAGGCCGAGCGGAAAAATGGCGGCAGCAATATAGAA
>Ga0179593_1392496_pt1 | contig 14501 bp, 17 predicted proteins | sample CZODoug2_1_08_16_FD_185931 | JGI IMG/M metagenome (GOLD analysis project Ga0179593, IMG submission 185931) | Vadose zone soil fungal communities from Angelo Coast Range Reserve, California, USA - CZODoug2_1_08_16fungal (PacBio error correction) | ecosystem: Environmental > Terrestrial > Soil >...
TAAAACATAGGGGCGAAAAAAGCAAGGATCTGGGACGAACGGAGAGCCGCGAGTAACTCGGGAGAGGGACGTACCTTCCAGGAAATTTTTAACAAACGTGAGTGGACCTGTCCGGCTGATTACTGCAAGAAATCAAAAAGGTAAAAAGAGAGGGAAGGAAAACCGCCAGGTTCTCGTAACTGTTAATCTCGACTAAAAGGGAAAGGGAGGAATAGAGGACGGGGCGCATGCTAATGGCGAAACCAGTATCCCAATGTTCCTCGATTGGAGGTCGGTAGGAAGAAAGTGGAAAGGGGGGAGCACCGCGTCAGAGCTGCCTTGGAAATGCTGGGCCGGGGGGGGGGGGGGGGGGCCTCTGTGCCAGCACGACTGGGATCGGGAGGAAAGACGGAAGAACGGGGGCAGAAGGGGACCCAGGGTGTGCAGCGGATACTGCATCGATATGCCTTCTTGAAGGGGAAGGGTGAAATACACGGAAGAAACACAGTCAGATTTGGGGTTTTACAACCTCTTAAATGGGTGGAACAAAAAAAAAGCGGTCAAGCCGAAGGAGCTGGGCGGGAAGGAGAGCTGCGGAGGTGCTGAGGAACCTAAGGCGATCTAACGTTTACCTGGGGGGACTAGTTTCCATCTGGAAGCAAGCGACGGCAGCCTATAGGTTACGCCTATCTAGTGGAGACCTGGCAGGGGGGTCGCGCTGGCCAGAAGCCTTAGGTTGGGTAAAAGTGAGTTGCTCCTCGAGTCTGGGAGTGCAGGGACAAAACGGGGAACTTACCAGGCAGCGCTGTCAATTGAAAACAGGGATCAGACGCATCGTCAAGGGGTCGGTTACAATGCGGGGGCCACTGAGATGTGGGTTCGTACTAAAGGGAGAGGGAGAGAAGCGGGGGTGGACCAATATATCTGTCACGATTGCGGGGAAGAGTCCTGCTTCATCCCTCTCGCCGGGGCGTCGGATCTCAAGGCGGGGGGGGGACGAAGGAAAGACTTAGATTGGTGTTCGTTGATGAAGATGAGAGTGAGAGGGAAAAGGAGAAAACGCATACTGGACTACTTGAGACCGGCATGTCTGCTCTATAGCAAGAGCAATGCAACGGAGATCCAGCTCGGACTCTGGGTTTCCGGTGAACCGGGGGCGGACTAGGTCGGGACATGGAGAAAATACTTGTCGATCAGTTCTCCACTTCAACTGGTGTAAGGGAGCGTACGCTCAGCAAAGGGCGAAAGAGAAAAAAGTCTTGGCATTCGCGCACAGGGCGTCGGGGGAGCGAGGCACGAGCCGTTAGACCAAACAAATATCTGAAAGACTCGTTTATACCAAACGATGCAGTAAAGAAGTGGTGAAAAATAACCTTCTAAGCCGCGCGCGAAATAAAAGAGCATAAGCCCAAGATTGAACTGAACAACGTATAAGAACCTCGGACACTTAGGAAACAGGCCAGAAGCTGTCCACGAACAGTGCAGAAGGGAAGATCTTCGGTGGGGCACTGCCATGTACCCCGCAGGGTCGGGAACGCAAAAGTGGAAAGGGAATCGCGGATCAGCTTCGGACCGCGGGGTAGGGAGAAGGCGAGAACGACATCGAACGCTCGGGAAAAATTCGTTCAACCAATGGAAGCAAAAGAAGAAAGGAGAACAGCAGTTACGACGCTGAAAGTCCGTTCGTCTTACGGGAAAGTGTCAAGAAAAGACTGCGACCCCGCTGTACGTAACTGGCCGCGGACAGCAGCCACGACGAGGGAAGGTCAGGGGACCGACGCAGAGCCGAGCTGCTCCAGGACAGCAGAGAACCGTTCGACTCTCTATCAAAACATCTCTCAAAAAATCAAAGAAAGGGGGGGGGGGGGAAAAGGGGGGGTGGGAAAAAAATAGAGATTGTAAAGGTGGACTCCAAAGAAGATGAACACGGACTTTCTGAGCAGCCGAGCCTAACCTTCTAATCAGTTTCAAAAGCGTCGAGGAAAATCCGTACAAGACGTCAAGCGGGGAACGAGCTCGTAAAACGTCCGAGACGAACCTGACATCGACTATCCCCACCGAGGGTAGGACGAGGGAAACATAGTGTGGAGAAGAAAACAGTGCGATTGTCAAACTCATTAAAGTAAGAAAATCCTGCAAACGGATATCACGCAAAAAACGATCGCCGGCCGCCATCAAGGACCTGGGGGGACGACCTGACGGGTGACACCAGCAAAGCGATGGCGCCTACAGCACCACCAAAGATAGAAAAAGGGAAAAATTTGACCAGGCCGGCGGTTGGCTCCTATTGTTAGTAAAAAACGTGTTCCCGTTAATCGGTTAGGACGCTTGCCTAGGGCGAGCTCAGCTAACGGCTTACGAGTGTCACGGGTACTGTGAAATCGTCCGGAAAACGGCGGAGAAGGGGGTGGGGACTCAGTCGGGCAGTCACCTAACCCCCCCTGAAGCATATTGAATGAAATCCCGGAAGAAAAGGGCGCGAAAACGGGAGGCTTACGAGCAGTACAAAAGAAAGATTCGAGCTCGAAAATTGGGGACAGCCAGGAGAAGGTAGGAACACGAGCCGATGTCCACAAAAAGCGGAATGCCGACTGTACGCTCGGTAGGCCATGACGGGGCGGATAACCCGTCTGCAACCTGTTCAAATAAGTCGCTTCTCACTTCGCTCGGGGAAAAGAAGGATTAAAATGCCTCAGACGAAGCAGAGCAAAGCAAAAAAAGCCAGCGTGGGAAACCAAAACGGAATGATTGGCCCGCCACGCCCTCTCGGAGTCTGGCAACGGAACTCCACGAAAACACTCACGCACGAAAAACAGCCCGGCACAGAGCCGCGGATCAATCCCAGATCCCAGCCAGGAAAGGGACTACTCGCCATCGCATAAAAACAAAAATGTAAGGAGAACGGGCACACGAAGGAGAGGACGGGACTCGCCTGTCTCCACTTACGAGCAATGAAAATGGACGTTAACCAAACTTGTCCGCCGCTTTCACTGAAAAAACATGCTCGAATCAAAGGGGGAAAAAAACAGCCAAAGTGCGGGCAGCGAGTACACAGAATCTAGGCGTCAGAAAAGATCTAGGCTCCTTCGAGCTTCAACCAGGACCCTGCCACAGCGAACACAGGTACCAATGGCGAGCTGTCTTCAACTGAGGAAGTTCCTCCGAAAGACCAAGCAAAGTATACCCACCAAAGAAATTCCGGCTTGTAACGTCAGGGATCAGAGAGTGTCCGCCCCAGAGAAGTCAAAAAAAGAAAGGGGTCAAACTAGTCAACGGGGGGGAACATCATGGGCACCAAGACCCGCATCAGTCGGGATAAAAACCCGAACGAAAGAGTTCCAAGGATTGCCAATTTCTCAAAATAAGAAGGTCCGGTCGCATAAAAAAAAAACCAAAAAAGACCCGCAGCACGAGGAAACAGATCGAGGCGGTTTGTCCACCAGGACACTTCCCGACTAGAGGGCAGGGGGAAGAAGTGGAAACCTTGGTGATGGAGGTATCAAAAAATTGTGAACAAAGATGTCAAGGGACGGCCGGCCCCTCTTCAGAGCAGTACCAACGGGGATCACGATTCACAAAAAAGACTAGACATGGAACAAGGCCCCAAAGTTCCGTGATCGAGGTAATCAGAGCCTCGGCGTCAAAAGAACTCCTTGTAGAAGGTACAAAAAAGTGAAAAGGTCCCGTAAACACCTCGGCTCAAAAGAACTCTCTGACCTCGCTCTGCGCAAACCGCGGTCCCAGATCAAGCCTAAGGGAAGGCGCCACCAACGAGAAACTATCGGATCAAACACAAAAAACTATCGCTCGCTTGCCGAAAGACGTGTTTGGCGCACGAAGGATCTGTACGAGGAAAGACGGCGAACCGCGGAGGTCTAGTCAAGCGCATGTGACTGACCTTAAATCTCCGAGGGTAACAAGGCCGGGGTAAGTGTGAAGCGCCGAGATTACTGCGATCGAACGTATAAAGTCGAGCTGCCTTACCGCCGAATGGCTCGGTGTGTAATCTCAAAAAACTCCCAGCAATCTCTGACTAGAATCAAAAAGAGCAAGTGCGGACATCGTAACATGCCTCGTATCGGGAGACCGCGAAGGTCCCCGGTAACGATATCAAATGGGAGGACGGTATGATTTAACGTGGTCTCTCTAAGAACACCGGAAAAACAAATTTCTGGGGCATCGGGGGAGGCCGCGGGAGGAGGGTTTGAGCAGGAGTTCTGCAGGAGGCGACAAGGAAAGTTTCTTGGTGTTATGGCCAATCCAAGGTCAGATGGAAAGCTGGGCGCAACGGACTGAACGGCTCGAATAGTCCCAGATCGGTCGGAACGCAGGCACAGAGGGGTTCCATCACCGAAAAAAAGAGATGGGGTTTGGGACCGAATCGGGGGCGAACGAACGAGGTGAGCCGTTCAATCCGAAGAGCTGGTTGGGAAAGGCGGAGGCGAGAATACTTCAATGGCAGTCAGTATCAGGGATTGGGCAGGGCAAAACTTCAGCGGGAACGGTCAGCCGATCCACGTGAAACGCCGAAAAAGGGGCGACTGCTGAAGCTTCCCCAATCCTTAAGGTTAAGGGGGCAAAGAAGCAGGTCTGGGATCTGCTGTCCCCCTGCTGGGTTCGCATGAAGCGCTTGTTCCAAGGGAGTAAACAGAGCACCAGAGTCGTGACCGCCCTCTGACATCAGGGAGGAGGGGGGGTGAGGAGAAGACTAGCAGTAGACTTAGCGTAACCAACAAGTCAGCCATTGAAACGCGGGCGTATGGGGTCCCCGATGAATGCAAAAAACCGCGGCGCGGGTTCCAGCTCTTTTTGGAAAGTCACACTGAGGAAAATGGAGGGGGACGGTTCTGCTGCACGGATTGCGTCCTCTGGAAACGGCCTGATAGAAAAAAAAAGGAGAAATCAGTCACGTGCTTCTCGAACAAAAGAGACAGAGAACATCGCAGGGAAAGCCCAAACAGGTCGAAATGCTCTCGCACTAGGCGCCTGGCTGAAAAGAGGTCCGAGGAAGCGGCCAGTCAAAACGGCGTGTAACGTTATCGAAACTCAGCCCTGGCGCCAGAAAAAGAAAGAGGGGAAGATGCTCGCGCGGAACGCTGTTCCGAAAGATCCCGATCGAGTAGAACAAAAACATCGACCCGTAAAACCTAGAGAGCAGGACGACAACGTTTTGACCAACGGAAGGAATCAAAATACGGGGAGAGAGTCCAGGCGCTCCTCCACATGGTGAACGAAAAAAGAGAAAGAACCTCTAAAAAGAAAACGACCGGAGGCCAGAAGAGACTTCCTCAATGGCACTTTTACAAAACGGCGCCATCGCGGCTTGTGACCAAAAAGACGGGACGGAAGGGGACGTGAAGAGGGAGCGGATCGTCGCCAAGCCGGGTGGCAAGTAGCTATGAAAGTCCTAAAAGGAGACCTGAGGAAAGAGCGCGAGGGAGTTCACAATAAACTCCCGGTCAATGGAAACTTTAAACTCGATCGCTCCTTTCCGGAAGAAGCTCAAAAAAGGGACGAGGGGGGAAGGACGTAAAAACGACGCGCGGGCCTATTCGAAACGGCGCGCTCCAGCCAAACTGCTCAAAAGAAGGAGAAGGCGCTTAGAAAGGAAAAATCACACTCGGTAAAATCGATCGAAATTTTAAAGCATATCTCGACCGACGATTCTACAGCGGTCAGAAAAGCGCCGAAGCGTCGAGCGGGGAACTGTCAAAGGAACGGAGAGCGAGTAAGACGGGATAAATGATGACGAAAAGGTGAAAGTAAAGGGGTAAAAGCCACTCACGGTGGCCGACACGCCTAGACGAACAAACTAAAGGGGAAATCCTCGACATATCCTCAAATGATGATCTTGGACTGGAGGGTTCTGCGCCATCTTGGAAAACGCCGAGCCGGGAGTTCCTCACAAAAACGGCACCCTGCAAAGAAGCCGCGAGCGAGAAAGCAAACGTCCTCCAAAAAAAACGTGACCGAAGCGACCTCGACACCAGAACATTCTATTGCTTACGATACACCACCACAAGATGAAGAAATAAGCCCCCACCCCAAACACCCCCACAAAACAAAAAAACCACAACAAACAAAAACCCCCCCCCAGAGGGGAAAGTGTAAAAGCCGACGTAGGAATCAAAAAGGAAGGGGAAAAATATAGAGCTGGGAACATACGGGAGGCGCGTGCCAGGGCAGCGCTTCGACTCCAGGAGGGGTCCCAGGTCTGGAGAGGACAACTGGGATGGGTCCAATACCAGCTAAACTGGGGATTCTAAAGCATCACGCTCCGGAGGAAAAAAATCGCCTGAAAGGGACCTCGAAGGGAGGAAAAAACTCAGTCTAACCAAAGGGCTGAGCGTACTTCCATAAAAATCAAAAATCCATACGGTCTGTCACTTCTCTACATGTTCATCCAGGCCGAAGGGGTCAAAGAGCCAGCGGGGTCGCCGGAAAACCGACTGTCCTAACGAATGACAAGGACATAAAAAAGCGGGAAAAAAGGAGAAAAGGCAAAGCCATTCGCTCAAAAAATGAACTCCTTCTCTCGATCTGGCTTACCAAAGGCACCAAACGATCACGAGAAGAAGAGAAAGCAAACCCCCGACATCAGCATCGTGAAGGGATACCCAAAGAAAGGGGGAAGCAAAAGGAAAACGCCCTGGGCGCTGCAGGCGCGACCGTACCCAGCGAACAAGGACAGACAAGCATGGGATCCCAAGCCGGGCTCAAACAAAAATCAAAGCTCCGGTGACGCTCAATAAATCAAAGCGGGACCCAAGGGGAAAGGGCGTACTGGAGAAAGCTCTCAGACTGCTTATAAAAAAAGAAATCTCAAGACGGATGCACAGGAGTGCAAAAAAGCCAAGGAAAAAACAAAAGTGCCCTACCCATAAGAACAAAAATTTAAAAAGACACGGGCTTGCGGAGCGAACCAGGCCAAGAACTCGAAAGGACGGAACCGCATAGCTCCGTAAGGCGCTTCAACCTTGCACGGAATCACCAGTCACCAGGGCTCCGGGGGTCCCCTAAGAACGCCCACCCATGACAAACTGCCACCAAGAGTCCTGAGATGAAAAGTCATCATATTCGTTCCGAAAGATTCGGGGAAAACCCCCAACAAGGTTGGACTCGAGGGAAAAAAACGGGGCCCACCAGAAAACAAGACTTCCGAAGCTATATGAAGGAAACGCTGAAAGAACATGAGGGGGAAAGGAAGCAGAGGCAAAAGATAGCCGTCAGCGCAGAACGACGGCTCAACCCCTAATCAGGGGCAATCCAAGAAAGAAGGTTCGTGGTACGACGAAATTAAAACGGAAAAAAACTGCATGACCATCATCCTTGGGCAGAAAAAGGGGAAAGGGGGGTGTCGTCACACTCTTCATTTCAAGATGTCCGTTGCGCTGGGCAAAAAGATTTAATATCCAGGTGCCCGGTGACAGGACAGAACAAGGAGAACCTTCTAGGACCAGAGATTACCCCGTGCTGATGAAAGGGAAAAAAAAGCTCCGGCAGAGACACTCGGGGTGGTGTACGCACGGGCCAAGCTGCGACGGGGGGGGAACGGTGAAAGAACACCTCGCTCAGCGCCTCACCTCTATCGGGGGGCTGACCGCCGTCCCAAGAAAAGACCAGACGAAGGAAAAAAACGATGAAAGACACATCGAGGAAAAAAAAACAAAGAGGCGAGAGAGATGTAATCATAGTTGTGGGACCGCCTTCAAACGGTCAAGGGACCGTGCGCGCTAGGCGAGGGGCTCAGGAGGGGGAATGAAAGCAAAAAAAACAGCTTAAACTTCGTTCGATTGACGCAGGACTGTACTGCGTAAACTGTTTATCGGGAAAAATCCCGCCAAGTCTCGTACTGTGTGGAAGCTTAAACTCCCAAACGGGACAGCTCTCTAGGGGCCGTAAAAACGGGACATCAGAGACAAAAGAGGGCGGGACAGCAAAAAAAAAAACCGATTCCAAGGTGATTAGGTATGATTTGAAATTAGCGACGACAAAAGGGCAGAGATGGAGGATCGTGCTGAGCGGTAGGGGTGCCATTCTGCGCTAAGTCGACAGGGATGCTTGGGAAAAAGAATGCCGTATTGACAGAACTTACGGGGGTGACTTGAACTGCATCGTGATGCGGGGGGAGTGAGGATGGTGAAACCCATCGTTTCAACGCGAAAAAAAAACCGTCGAGTGTGTACAGACTCGGGGGGGGAATCAAAATGGCAAAGAGAGCTGGGTGCGATGGGGAAGTCGTGGGAAATAGAAGGAGGACCCTCCAGGTTAAGGTAGGGCAAAATTTAAAAGAAAGGCAGAATAGCTTGACCCCTACGAGGAGCGGCTTGGGCGAAAACAATCCGTCGGGCAGTTTTTCACCTCGCCATTCTGGCAAAGGCGCGCACCCGGCTGGTGGAATTCAAGGGGACTGTCAGAAAGAATTTAGAAAAAGGGAGAGCCCTGAGAGGAGAAACGCGGGTCTGGAGGGTTCATTAGTAGATGTTGCGCGAGAGGCGGAAAATGATTGCGATCCCAGACGTCTCTGCCGGTTATCCAGCTCGTCTCTTTTTACAACGTAGCGATCTGCTGGGTGGACGGAAAGGGACGAGACTGAGGGTAGACGCTGCAGGGCTGTGGTCGTTGCTCTGCAAAATCCGGAGGGCGGTAAAAAAAAAAAACTCTAACTAAAGAAGGCCCGCTTCCCCTCTCTACTGGGAAACTACTCAAGCAAGAATGAGACAGAAAGATCAACAGTCGCGCTCCTCCGGGTCGCTACCAATAGATATCTTACATCAAATGGAGGTCAACAAGTGCGCAAGGGCTTCTAAAAGGTAGGATACGTGATCAGCCCTGGCAAGACGACAGGGGCAATAGGACCGCACCGGGCCGCGGCAGAGACGTGCAATGCGGGTCGAGGGGAACCCAAAGCTTCAGCGACTCTGGAGACCCTTAGAGAATGAAAGTCAAACTACCGGGAAAACGAGGAGCCGTCTTATAAAATCAGCAATATACGACACCAGGGAAACGTTAAAAAACGTACCAAGAGAAAAGACCTCTTCCAAGGCGACCGAGGGACCAAAAACTGTAAGTGACACTTCGACCGCCGGCGTAGTCGTTGGAATTGAAACGTCGCAGTCCACTGGGAAAATCGTCACGCTTACGGAAAACGTATCGAAAGACTTCCCTGGTGAAGCGATGCAGGTCTCCGCGGAGGACCGACGAGATCGGGAAAAGGCGAAAAACTAAGAGATCCAAGGGGAGATCTGTGCAAAGCGAATTCTCGAGGAAAGGTGTCTCACGAGCGCGTAAACCGAGCGAAAAACGTTCCGAATAAATACGCTCGGAAAAAGGAGAAGGGGGAAGCGCTCTCAAACAGCTGCTCCAACGTCGAGTCGCTGCCTGTCGGAAATGCTGGATATCAGAGAGCAGCAAAACAACAAAAAGAGAAGATAGACCTTGATCTCCAGCAGCGAAGCAGAGTAGAGAGGGTCACGGCCGGCGTCACGGACGGTAGGGGGTAAGAGAGTCTTGAAAGCGGCCACAGCCTGGTCAAAGCAGCAACGAGGAGACACGTCGAAGTCTCTGCATAAAAAGACAAACCTCCAACTGCAAAGGAGAAAATGGGAATAATGGAAACGAAAAGACGATCGAACAGAGACGAGCCTGCATCCGCCTTCAAAAACAGGTCCGTCATCACCGCGACGGATCCGGGACTCCGGCGTGGAACTGAAGGGTCGCCAGAAAAGGATGACGGAAGAACACCACCAAAGAGGGAGGTCAAAGTGCAAAACTTGACCAGCGTCCAATCACTTGGCGAATGTAAGAGGGGTAGTAAGAGTCTGAAGGGAAAAATCACATCGTGATTCCTCTATAAAAAAAAAGAAAACGGAAAACCGCTGGGGGGAAAAAAACGTGGACTTCTTCATCGCAGCGTATGGGTAAGAAAAAACGCAGAGATTGCCTCGCCCGAACTCATCCCAATGAAGCGGCCCAAAGCAATTTGCTTGCCATGCAACTCGCCCGAAGAGCAAAGAATGTAAAAAGACAAGCCGTTGACCGGAAAAAAAAAGGGTCTCGCAAGCACGTCAGGAGCAAACGAGCCGCGGTCTACGAACGGGAATTGCGTCCTGCAAGCTACGTCAGTCGCCATGATCATGGGCGATAGGGGAAATCCCGGAGTCGGGAATGGTTCAGGGCAAAAAAAACTTCTCTGCTTCGAGCAGCGGGTTCTAAAAACTTAGACAGAAAGCCGAGCAGAAGCAAAAAAAAGCCCCACCGACAGACAACAGGGAAACAAACCCACGCAGCTGAATGGGGTGCGGGCCGCAAAAAACGTGCGCGTGGGGAGGGACAACGGACAAAACCCGCGCGTACACGAGAGTCAACGGAGCAGAAAACGCATGGATCCGCGCCGGCTTCTCAACCGCACCTCCACTCAAAAAATCTCAGCCAAACCCTGGGGAACGGACCCCAAGTCCAAAAAAACGAAAGCTAAGGCTGACCCAGATGCTGCAGCAACCGCCGCAGTCGCTGGGCACATGAGGGGAAAAAACAGCAGTGTCCGCAAGCGGGCAGGGAGCCCCAAATGAAAGGATCCGGTGAACCAGCGTGGCAAAAAAAACGCATTCGAACTCGGGAAAGCCGTCTCGGTCGAAACCCGTCGCGCTCAACCGCGTACCCCAGAGAAGAAAATCACCAAGTGAGAGCTCACGTGGCCTCCCCTCCCCAGCCGCGCCCTGACCCGACAACACAAAGCAAGGGAAACGAGGATAAACAGTGTCCGCCCAAACGATTCGAGGACCACAAGAGGGTACTCGGGAAAGGCAGCAGATGACAAAAGAATGAAGCCACAATCAGCTTCGAATGCAAAAAAAAAAAAAGCGCAACAAAGGAGGGAACAGAACGAGGGACTCCCTAAAAAGCAGGTCGGGGGGCCGCCGTCATCGTCAGAACGGAAGACAAAAAAAAGGCGCCGCAAAGCACATGCAAAATAATCTGAAACGGTCCGGTCGTAAACCGAACTTCCGAAGACGACCATAAAAAGAGATAGTTAACGGGGAAGGGGTGGTGTCGGGCACGCTACGCGGATGTCCGCGTTCTTGAGGAAAAAAAACAGAGTCTAAGGATGCCGAAACGTTCTGACATTAAAAAATTTACGAGACCGTCTTCAAGGGGGACCGCTCAACAGGAAATGAGCGCGATATCCGGCGGCTCAAGAAAACGCAGGGAACCCGTGGTAAACATCGCGACTGTGCAATGTGACCTTACAATAGATCCAACCCGCCGAGTGAATCACTCACTGCAACGTAACTGCGTCAAAAAAAGAAAATCCCACCTCGAGAAGAGAAAACACCACGATAGGAACCGAGAGCAAACAAAAAAAAAGGAGAAGAGAATGTTGTAGCTTGGCGGAAATTCGAAGCTGGATGCGGGGGGACAAAAGGAACGATAGTAGCAGCGCGAGACGAAGGGGAACAGGGGCGCAAAGAACAGGCAAACAGGGTTTATATGGGACGCCGCCGTACTTATTACTGAGATAACGAGAAAGGGTGATCTAGACGAAACGCAGAGGGCCTCTAGATTGGGGGTCGAGTCCAAAAAATGCTCGGACTAGGTCTGGCAGGTTCAGCAAAAGTACGCGTAGCTACAGATCAAGGGTCAAAGTAACGGCAAATTGGGAGGCGGAGGGGAAGGAGGTCCGGTCGTCTCGACAACCGCCTTTCATAGGCTTGGGAGCGGAGAGTGGTTTGCCGGGTCAAGAGAGGCACAAAGCCCGAATGAGGCCAAGCCGGATAGGGGTCAAGTACTGGGGGAACTCATTTGCCAAACAAAGGACGGGGCGTAGACCGAGAGGAAAACGGAGTCAAGGTGTCCCTCGGATCAGGGAAACAAACGTATGTGTGGTGGAGAAGAATCGGGCGGACTATATGGGCCTTGACAGCAGGAGGGAACGAGGTAAGGGGAATACGGAGGGCGTACAACCTCTAAAGCTCGGCAAAGTGTCCCTGGGATGGAAGGTTTGAAGGCAGGAGAACTGGCAGAGACGATCAGGGGGGACGCCGCATTGGAACTGAAAGGTAAAATCAAGCGGGGGCATGGGCACCGAGGGGAAAAACTTCCTCGAGAGGAGGAGGCACGAAACGGGGACACCGGCTGGTGAACGTACAAGTGTACGCTAGGTCAAGGGGGGGAGCAGGATCCGGAGCGCCGGAGATAGGAAAAAACGTCCGCGGGTCCGTTGAAAGCCGGCCGGCTAGCTGGACTGACGAGCGAGTGCAGGCGAGCTGCTGATCAAGAGGTTCGGGAGGACCTTGTCCGCACATCTTGAGTTCTCTTGTCTTCAAAGTTCAAGCCAGGCGGCGAAAAGTCAGCTGCGGGTGCCGGAAGCGGATCGTGGGAGGCTTCAAGGAAAGTGGGAGAAGTTAAGAAACCTGCGACGACGCGAAAAGGGGGAAGCAGCGATACCAGTCTAACTAACGAATTTCTCGATCGCAAAAGCATGGAAAAGGGAGCGAAAGAAAGGGGGAAGGGTCCGGGGCGACCCCGCGGGAGGCGGACGACGGAAACTGGCTGAATCTGTCGAGCATTTCAACCAGCGGCTTAGGCGGGGGGGGACTGTATCTTCCCTAAGACAGAAAACGGGAGCCGACTAGGATCGGAAGGGCAGCAATGCCGCGCAGGTGACCGCGGGCCAATCAGTCCACGAGAACTCTCAGCGCCAGGGGGAGACTCGTAAATCCGTCAGAGATACCGAAGGGGGGGGGGGGGGGGAAAAAACTACTAAAAGGCAGGAAAAATCATAGTCATAGTCCGCAACGGAAACGGCCAGATCTAGAGGAACATGCTAAAAAAAACAGAAGGAAAGGTAAGGGCACGCATGGTCGACTCTCCTGGTGGTTGCTAGGCCATCCGGCGAATGAAGTCACGGCCAAAAAACGGACGGATGCGGCAGGATAGGAGGAGCGGCGCGGCCGGCCTTCGGATAGGTCTCCTGTAGGACGAATCGGGAAGAAGAGTTCAAAAGAAAAAGCAGCAACCTCCAGGAGAAACAGTGAGGTCGCGGCATAAAAGCGAAGGGGGAATGTAAAGTGTGCAGACTGCGTACCCGCGACTGTACGTATGGCCGCGGAGGACCATCCAAAAGAACGACTTCGTCGTGGCGGCGCGCTCACCATCACAGCTCGAAAGAGGAGAGAATGCTGATAAAAATTCACATGACTCTCAAACACAAAACGGGAGTATATCGAAAAAAAGGCTGACCAGCAGTCAGAGCACTCGAAGAAAAATGTAGCAGCAGAAAGAGCGCGCCGGGTCACAGAATCGGGAGGGGGGTCCGCCGTCTTAACTCAAATCCTTACCTCCAGAAGCGACGGGGAGACGGAAAAAAGAAAAACCGGCTCGGCTCCGCCCCACGAAGGGTCTGGGCCTGGAGACTGCGCCAGAATAAGAGAAAGAGCCGGGCGCTTCGTCAATCAAGGACCTTCCGCAACTTCCCACCGCGAGACAGCAGAAGGACGCAAAAAAATAAAAGTAAAAAAGACGGAAGTCCCACCAGCGGCCCGAGAAAAAAAAGAAATGCCGGGGTCGCCAGCAAGAGACCAGACCGGAGCGTCAGGGGGGAGAATGGAGGAGAAGAGGTAAGTAGATTGGTACGTGTTTAAAAAATTAAAAGAGGGAGACCTATGGAGAAAAAAGCTCAGACCGATTCCCAGCGTGGGGGGGGGGAGAAACAATAGGGCTGCAGGAAATCTCGCCCGAAAACTGCTGCGAAAAGATTTGGGGATACTAGAACTCAAAGCAAAAGAACAGAGCAACTCCCGCGCCGGCATCTTACCCTCTAACGAAAGCGGCCCAAAGAAGCGGAAAAGTACCCTTTGCCTCATCGAACCTGGATCTACCAGGGTCAGCATGAGAAAGTCCGAGGGATCCTAGTCAACCGGAAAGACGGTGATTGACTCTCTTGTAACCTGAGAGGGGAAAACCCGACGTCGCCTGGGGAAAAGACTTCGGCCTTCACAGACGTCTTGCACCTGCCAAGAAAAAAATGAAGCAAACAACGCCAAAGGAAAACGGGAAGGAGACCACAAATCAGCCAAAAGCGAGAAAACGGACCTCAGGGGCAAGTCCATACACAACGGATCACCCAACAAAAAGACCCAATGTACCGAAGAAAGAAAAAAAAAAGAGAAAACTCAATGCTTCGTCATCCACAACCAGTTCAGGCAATCCCTGGTAACCTACATCTCAAAAAAAGGATCGAACGCGCAGAAGGACGAAATCCACCTCATCATCAAGCTGCCCATTGAGTGGTAAAAAAACAGGGTGTCCAACTTGCCGGTGCCCCAGACCCTCGAGCAAACACGGGTGAAACCCTGCCCCGGATTTTGAAAACACCGCAACCCCGACAAAACGAGGAGCAAGGAAGGAAGAATCGGCTTCGCTGCTTACAAAGGAACCCTGACACATCGAGAGTTTAACAGAAATGGCGAGCTTGCTCCGGGAAGGTATTTGGAAGAAAAAGGCCCTCCCAGTCGCGCCTG
>Ga0179593_1577502_pt1 | contig 14501 bp, 19 predicted proteins | sample CZODoug2_1_08_16_FD_185931 | JGI IMG/M metagenome (GOLD analysis project Ga0179593, IMG submission 185931) | Vadose zone soil fungal communities from Angelo Coast Range Reserve, California, USA - CZODoug2_1_08_16fungal (PacBio error correction) | ecosystem: Environmental > Terrestrial > Soil >...
GGGAAGGAAAGGGGAAGAAGAAAAAAGGGAGGGAAAAGAGAAAAGGGAGGGGAAAAAGGAGGGGAGGGGGGGTTTACCAAAGAAGACCGCAACCATCATATTTCTTGCCGCTACATCACCAACTGGTCTGGCACGTGCTGTAGAGAGGCTTCGGTTCGTGCGTGCTCGTCTCTTGGGTAGTAGGAGGAGAAGAAGGAAGAAAAGGGGAAAAAAAAAAGGAAGGGAAGGGGGGGGGGTAGCCACTGAGGAGCGTTTTTTTGGACGCACTATCTCGGAACACGATCTTGAACGCCGTACGAGTGGCTAGTTCAAAGTGTAGACAAAAAAAGAAAAGAAAGGGGAAAAAACGAAGAGGGAAAAGGGCAAAAGGACAGTCAAGGCCCGAATAACCCTCAATCGATGGCGCCAAACCCGGGCCTTGCTTTTCCCGGTTGATATTTAACTCAGTCCTTGCCTCTCTGGCTTCGATTAGGAGGGAGAAAAAAGAGGGAGAAAAAAGAAAAAAGGGGAAGGGGAAAAGGAAGAAAGAAATGGGGACCTGCTTCGGCGAGAAAGAAAGGACTCCCGCATCTTTTTCAATCATCACGTTTCCCGATGCAGTGCCCTATCAGAACACCTTGTATATCCCGCCCGCCATATGGTTCAGCCTCGGCAGTTCCACGGGGGGTTGGAGGAAAAGTAGCGTTGGGGAAGAAAAAAAGGAAAAAAAGAAAAAGAAAGGGAAAGGGAAGAGGAAGAGCCGCCACGAGGTGTACCACCAACCGGACATGAGCTTTTTGCTCATCCGTTGTGGTCGTTTGGATTTGCCATTTACATCATCTACACGGCAACAACTTGTACGGGGGGACAGGAAGAGGAAGGGAAGGAAAAGGAAAAAAAAAGAAAAAGGAGGGAGGTTGCAGGGAGACTGCAAAGAATCTCACTAGACCACAATCTGGGCCCCCCCCTTCTTCTTGTCGTCGCTTTCGTCTCCTTCGACTACGAAAAGAGGGAAAAGGGGAAGAAGACCGGGAGAGAATGGAAAAGAAAAGAGGAAAGAAGGGGGAGAAAAGAAAAAAAGAAAGGACACAGGAACCAAAAGAATCCGAGCGGAACTGTTTACATTTGACGAGATCTATCCTTCGAATCACACATCTGCTTCTCTGATCAATTCGCCGGAAAAAAAAAAAAAAAAACACCAACAAAAAAACAGCCCAACCAAACCCACCCCCCCACACCAAAAAAAGAGAAGAAACATTCACAGTTTACGCTCAGGCGTGGAAGAAACGATCGGCAAGAAATGGAAGTTGCGGCAAACCTACGAGAAACCGTGTGGCTGCGAGAAAAAAGAAGGAAGAAAGGAGAAAAAGAAAGAAGAAGGAAAGAAAAAAAAGAAAATAAAAAGGGGGGAGAAGTAAGGAAAGAAGGTAAAGCAGGCTGGATTCGGCTTTGCGCGACTCTTATCCGACCGGTTTTTCTGAAGACGGTTCTCTCCAGGGAAAGGATTATCCCTATCCAAGTCGTGTAGATAAAAAGGGAGGCAGAGGAGAAAAAGGGGAAAAAAAGAGGAGGGGAGAAACTAGACGGGAATTAAGGGATAGAGTCGGCGAAAAAGGCAGATTCTTCTTTACGTAAGGCGCCCCACTCTACACTATACCTCTCTGCCGAAGTGCTTCCCCAAGGAGAAAAAGGAAGAGGTTGAAAGAGGGGGGAAAGGGAGAAAAAGGAAAAAGGGAAAAAAAATGAGAAGGGGGAGGGGGGTGAGCGTGGGGAGCCTTCCGTCACAGAAAAGGGAGTAATCGCTACTATCACCGTCATCATTATAGGTCAGACACCTCTATCCTCTGCTACGCTAGAGACAAGCGCGATATAAAAGGGAGAAAGTGAAAGGGGACGAAGAAAAGAAAAAAGGGGAAAAAAAAAAGGAGGGAAGAAGAAGTCGCGCAAAGCCGAATCCAGCCGACTCTTTGACCTTATATTGACGGTGATGTCGACTTCGTGACCGATGTGGCGAAGGGGTTGACTGTGGACAGCGGGAGAAAAGGAAGGAAGGGGAAGAAAAGGGAAGGTCGGGCCGAGCGGTTCTTCCACGCTGAAGGACCTTTTGACTGTTTTTCCTGGCCGACTTGATCCGAGAAAGCGCTTGTCTTGATTCGAATGATAGATCTCGTCAAATGTGAAACAAGGGGGGGAAAAGAGAAAAAAAAAGGGAAAAAAAAGGGGAAGGGGAAAGCTCGAAAGTTCCTGCCTAGAAAGTATCCAGCCCCTTCCGGATCGAATTCGTCGCCTAGCGAACCGGTTCTGCGGTCCTTTCGATTTCGTTTCGAAGAGGCGGCCAAAGAGAGAAAGAAAGAAGGGGGGGGGGAAAAAAAAAAAAAAGGGGAGAAGAAAGGGGAAAAGAAGCCATTCTTGAAGCTGGAGAACCACGTACAATTTTTTGCGTTCTATATGATGTCCATTGCCCCATCCACCCTACCACACAACGGATGAGGGCAACAGGCGAAAGGAAAAAAAGGGAAGGGTGGGGGAAAGAAAAGAAAAAAAGAAAAAGGAGGAGGAAGAAGGCGAGAGCACTGGCGGACGAAGACCCAAACCCTCCTTTGAACTGTCTACTGAACATATATTCTTTCTTATATCCCAGGTTTTTTCTGATAGTTGCTACTGCCATCGGGGAAAGGGGATGATTGAAAAAGAGAGGGAAAGGAAGAAAAAAGAAAAAAAAAAGAGAGGAAGAAAAGAAAGGGGAGGTGAGGGAGACGTGTATTTTATGAAGCCGCCCTTCTATGCGAGAACGTACTCGCCGCCGATCGAATCCATCGAGTCCATCCTATTTAACTAACTTCTCACCGGGAAAGAAAGAAAGGGGTGGAGAAAAAAAAGGAAAGAAAAGAGCGCTTCGTACGCCTAGGAGCGTAAATATTTCACACCTCTATTAAGATTTGCCATATTCACATTTATTGAGGGGGGAGAAAAACTGGGAAAGGAAAAGAGGGAAGAAAGGGAGAAAGGGGGGGGAGGAAAAAAAGAGACCCAGTGGCAGACAAAACTGTCAGTTGATCACGAATTGTATGATTTTTGCATATCTTTTGCGCTTGAACCAAGACGGACAAGCAAGGACATCGCGAAAAAAAGAAGAAATAAGGGGAGGGGTCGCCGGCAGAAATATGGACGGTCGCGGCGTTTGTAACACCCCCTCCACTTAATCTTTCTAACTTCTGCTCTCTGCATCCCCATCGACGAAGAGAACAAGGAGCAAGGGAAGGGAAAAAAAAAAGGGGGAAAGGGGAAAAAGATAGAAGAAATTGAAGAAAACTTTCTTCTCGGATCCTGGGCGCTCTGCGATGTGATGCTATCTCCGCCGTTCGAACGCTTCATTGTTGAGGGTGTGTTACAACTGACACAAAAAAGAAAACACGAGGGGGGAGGAGATAAAGAAAGGGAGGGAGGGGGGGTTTCGTGGCGTGCTCGTCGCTTTGTTCGAGCGACTGCCGGAGCCTGCTTCTTGTTTCCACTCGCACAGCTATGACCAAAAGAATAAAATGAGGGGGGGGGAAAAAGAGGGGGGGGGGGGAAGCACGACGCGAAAAAAGCGTTTCACTCCTTACGATTTTCTCTTTTCAAGTGTCCTGCCAAAACCTCACTAAATGTAGAAGATGGAAAGCTTAAAAAGAGGGGGGGAAAAAGGAAAAAAGGAAAAAAAAAACAGAGGACGGGAAGTCCCTCATCCCTACCTCAATCTATTGCGCCAACCCGGGGCCCTGGCTGGGAACCCGGGGAGAAAGGGAGGGAGGGGGGAGAGGAAAAGAGAAGGGAGGAAATGAAAGAATACACTTCTACTACTATACCTATCTTCTGAGCCTTTTCCTTCTTAACTCGACGATTCAGCCACGCAAAGGGGAACGGAGAGGAGGGAAAAAAAGAAAAAAGAAGAGGGGAGAAGGAGAAGGAGAAGGGGGGAATAGAGGATGTCAAAGGAGGTTGGGCGAAAAGTCGTTTTCCTCCAGGCTCTCGCCTTCGGCGCTGAACGTGTGATCGGACCATCCGATTTTTCACTCGTTCCGTACGTTTCGAGCGTGCGCCTCGATGTGCAACAAACCGGGAAATAAGGGGACTGTGGGAAAGAAAAAAAAAAAAAAAAAAGAAAGGGGGGGGGAGGTGGAGGGGAAGGGACCATCATCTACACGGAAACAACCCTTGTACGGTTTTACGTCAGCTTCAAGAATTCTATCCCCAATCTACTTGGAGCCCCGACGTACGGTGGGGAGGTAGGAGAGAAGAAAAAAAGGAGGAAAAGGGGAAGGAAGGAAGAAGGCGAAACGACGAAAGCGAAAGGCAGACCTGTTCGCTCGGCGCGATTCGATCCGCTCATGGGTCTGATCTTTATCCTAGTCAGAACTTCGAGCGTGGGAGGAAGAAAGAGGGGAGAAGAAAGAAGGGGGGGGGGGGGAGTGTGGGTGTTGGGGGGTTTTTTTTGGGGGGGGGGGGGGGGGGGTTTTTTGTGGGGGGGGGGGGGGGGGGGGGGGGGGGGGGGGGGGGGGGGGGGGGTGGGGGGGTTTTTTGTTCTCATCACGACAGCTTGCTTTCTCGTATCATTCGGCCTACAAAACTTCACATGTACGCCAGGAGGGAAAGAAAGGGAGGGGGAAAGAAAAAAAATGGGGGGGGGAAAAGAAAAAGGGAGGACGCGATGATCCCATACCCGCGGAAATCCCAAATCCCCAGTCGCCACATCGGTCACTATGTCGACATCACCGCTCACTATCAGGTCAACGAGGATCAAGGCGGGGAGGCGGCCGGGCGCGCAGAGGGAAAAAAGGAGAAAAGAAGGCTTCTAGTGTAGGGCACTTAAATAGTAACAGATTCGCTCCTTTCGTCTCTATCGTAAGCCTCCTAAACAAAAAAAAAAAAAAGGATCTCGGTGTGCTCCTTACGTGATGACTGGAGAGAGAGGAATACTAAGGAAGGGAGGAAAGAGGGGGGGGAAAAAAAAATGGAAAAGAGGGAAGAAGGGGGGGAAAAGGAGGGGGAGAAGAGAGAGCAAAAAAAGGGGAGGATGAAAAGAGAAGAGATGTTTCCGCTGAAAATCTCGATTTCTCCTTTGAAGTCACTTCTGCAGCTATGTATTGTCGCGTGGGGCAGCCAGTAAGGAAAAGAGGAAGAAGGAAGGGAAGGGGGAAAAAGCAGGCAATCACGAGAAGGACAGACGATCTCTCTACCTAGAGACGAAGGCTCGTATATACCCGTTACTATTTAAGTTCACTATCACTAGAAGCCGTATGTGAACACGAAGAGAGGTAATAAAAAAAAAAAAGGGAAGGAGGGGGAACCTGATTGAGGGTCGACTTCGTGAACCGATGTGGCCTGGTGCTTTGGTATCCGCGGTTTTGATCTCTCGTTCTCCCTCCTTGCGTAGAGTGCGGGACAAGGCAGGCAGAAGGCAAAAAAAAAAAGAGGAAGGGAAAAGAAAAGGAGGGAAGGGGGGGGGGAATGTGGTGTCGGCCGAAGAAGAGCAGTCAAGCGCTTGTCGGTATTCGAATGATATGATCTCTTCAAATGTTACCCAGGTGTGGCCGCTCGGAGGAGGGGGGAAAGGAAGAGGAGGGAAGGAAAAAGGGGGAAAGCAGGGGAAAAAAGAAAAAGGAGAGAAAAGGAGAACCGGGCTGCAAAATTCGATTTCGTAGTCGAAGGAGCCGCAAAGCGCCCTCCAGACTCATGCTCTATTTTGTCCTCGTTGAGATGACCGGAGGGTGGAAGGAGAAAAAAGAGAGAAAGAAAAAGACAAGTGTGGTGCACGAAGATATGGTCCGTCCCCATCCACCCCGACACACGGATTAGGCAAACAGGCTCACTTTATTCCGTTTTGGTGCACATCGAGGCGCACTGCTCGACGTAAGGGCCAAGCGTGAAAAAAAAAAAAAAAAAAAAAGAGGAAGAAAAAAAAAAGGGGAAAAATGCGAGCTGAACATATGGCTGGAGAAAGTGTTTCTTATAGTGTCACTTCATCGGAACGTGTCTGATTGAAAAAGATGCTGTCATTCTGCGTCCTCGCCGAGAAGTGACCGTTTGCGGGAGAGCGGCGTAGACGGTGTTAAGAAGGAAAAAAGGAAAAAGAAAGGAAGAAAAAAAGGGGAGGAAAGAACGGATTTAACTGAAAAAGGGAACCTCCAGGCCCCGGGTTTGGCGCCATCGATTGGCTTTTAGTTATGATTGCCTTTGACTGTTCTGTTGACTGTGCAGAGCGATGGGGGGAGGGAAGAGGGGAGAGGGGGGGGGGGGGGAGAAAATGGAACCTAGAAAATCTTACTTACGGCGATCCCGCTCTTTTTCCTTCCGCTTCGTGCTGCCACAAAAAGGAAGGAAAGGGGGGGAGGAAAAAAAAGGGGAGGGGAGAGAAGAGGGGGAGAAAAAAAGGGAATAAGGAATAGAGACCGGAAAAACAGATACTATCACTCCCACTAACCTCCTCCTCTCTCACATCCTTCGCAGCCATTGGTGATGTAGCAGAAAAGAAAAAGGAGGGGGGGAGGGGAGAGGAGGGGAAAAAGGAGGAGCACCATCGCGAAGACCATTATCCTATAAGAACTTGTCGACGTCATTGTAATTCTATCTCTTAAAAAAAAAAGAGGGGGAAAGAAAAGGTAGAGAGGCGAAGGGATGAGCCCGCCTTTCTAACGCTTCAGTTGAGGGTGTGTTTACAACTGCCGCGACGCACCATCATATTTCTTGACGAAACCTAAAAAAAAGGGGGAGGAGAAGGGGGGGGAGGAAAAGGAGAGAAATGCAGGGAGAAGGAAAGAGTGGTTCACCGCACAGCTATGCCCCCCTCCTACCATTCGTGATCACTGCCGCGGTGGTCCGCCACTGAGCGATAGTGTTGGGGGAAAAAAAAAGGTGGAAGGGAGAAAAAAAAAGAGGGAAAAATAGGGAAATCTGAAATAGAGGTGGACCTCATTTCTCTCCTATTTTCAAGCAGCGCTCTTCACATTCCTGACAGTCAAAGCCCCTCTCCTAAACGAAAAGCAGAGGGGGAGAAAAAAGGGGAAGAGGGAAAAGGGGAAAGAGGAGGGGGGATAAGAAAGGGGGAAGGAGGAGGAAAATAAAAAAGACACGGCGAAGATACTATCTTCTGAGGCCGGTTTCGCTTTAACGCGACTATTCAGCCCTCAACTTTTCACCTGCTTCGGCGAGACTCCATGACTCCCGCAAAGTTTAATGAAATCACGGTGAAAGGAGAGGAAGAAAAAGGAGAGGGGAGGGGGGGGAAGAAATAGAAGAAGGAGAATAGAGGTGAATAGGCATCCGAGGGGGTCAACTCGTGCCGTACGTTCGATGCAGTGCGCCTCGATTTCACCAACCTGACATAAAAGTGATCTGTTTTGCCTCATCCGTTGTGGTCGGGGGGGGAAGGGGAAGGGAAATAAGATACACGGAAGGGGGAGGAAAAAAAGAGAGGGGGGGGGAGCGAGATCCGGCGACGCCGGGGAAACACGGATACTGCCCACCGCTTCTCTCAACTATACCACATCTTCCTGCGGTCTTGCGGCCGCGTGGAAGGAAGAATGAGAAGAGGAAAGGAGGAAGAAGAAAAAGGGTTGTTCGAAAGGCGTGGAGAAATAAAGACGAGGGGAGGGATCGAATCGAACTACGCCTCTGTAACCAAGAATCCTAGCGCCACACCTTGTGTCCATTTGACGAGATTCTATCCTTCGAATCCGACAACTGCTTCTCGGAGAAATTCGAAAAAAAGAAAAAAGAAAAAAGAAAGGAAAAGGAAACGAAGACGACGAACTACTACGCAAGGGCGATATCCATACCCTCTTATCCCAATCACCCAGTCTCCACATCGTCACAAGTCTACATCACCGCTCAAGATAAGGGAAACAGGAAAGGGGATAAAAAGGGAAAAAAAAGGAAAAGGAAAGGGGGGGAGAAAAAGAAGAGGAGAGGGGAGTGCCAGAGACGGGTATCTCGCGCCTTTCGTCTCTAGCGTAGCGAGATCGCGTGTTTCTACCTATACGTGATGACGTATAGTCGCGCTACTCAGTCAGGATCGTGGAGGAGGGGCGCAAAAAGAAAGAAAGAAGAAAAAAAAAAAAATAGGAAAGGAGGGGAGAAGAGAAAAGAGGAGAGGTTCTCAGACAGTGGAAGAAGAGGCCTCGAGTGTAGTGTCGCGTGTGGCTTCCTTTCCTTCAAGATCAGATCCTGCCCTATAGGGGTCGCGAATATCCCCGTCATCACGTAGGGAGAAAAGGAGAAGAGAGGAGAAAAAGGGGGAAAGAAAGGGGAGAGGGGGGGAAGGAAGGGAAAGAACCCGCTTCAAAACAGGGAAGAGTCGCTCAAGCCGCATCCAGCCGTGATAACCTTCGTTTACCTTATATTTATCTGTGATGTCGACTTCGTGAAAGAGGGGGAGAAAAGGGGGGGGGGAGGGGGGGAAAGGGAAAGGGAGAAAAAAAGGGAGAGGGAGGGTGGCCGATCCATTTCTTGCCGATCGTTTTCTTCTTCTTCCACGCCTGCGCGTACCGTGGAATGGTTTGAGACCGGGACGAAAGGGGAGAAAGAAGGGGGGGAAAAGAGAGGAATTACTGGGTTTCCCGGAGGCGGATGCAGAATTGAGAAAGACCGCCGCTGAGTATAGCCCTCCTCGAAACGTTCTGCCTATTCTCCATATCCCATTCCCAGGCGCGTATCGAATTCGCCACAGAGAAAAAGGGGCTGAGGGCAAAAGGGAAAAAGGGGAAAGGGGGGGAAAAGAGGGAAAGAAGTGAAAGAGGGGCAAAAGAATTCCTGCGTTCGCCGAGCGATCCTCCACAATACTTATTTCTCCATGTAGCTTTGGGAATAGAAGGAGGAAGGAGGAGGGGGGAAAAAAAAAGGAAGGGGGGGGGGGTAAATGGCCCATCCAAACCAACCACAAAAAAACTTATTAGGCAAACAGGCTCACTTTAGTCCGGTTTTGGGTGAAATAGGGAGGGAGAAGAAGAGGAAGGAAAAAAAAGGAAAAAGAAAGGGAAAAAGAAGAAGTAAGAAAAAAAAATAATGAAAATGAGGACTACATATTCCCTTCGTATATCCCAGGTGGTTTTCTGATAGTCACTGGCATCTGAAACTTGATTATTGAAAGATGGCGGGAGTCCTGCTCGAGACGAAGAAGGGGGAAAAAAAGTTTGCGGAGGAAAAGGGAGGGGAGGGAAAAAAAAAGGAGAGGGAGAGAAGTAAGCGCACGAAAGCCACGAGGCAAAGCCTATTTACTTCTCAACTGTAACAGCCAGTCCCGGTTTTGGCTTCCATCGATTGCGGTTAGAATGAGGGCCTGGGGAAGGGTAAGTGGGAATGGCACAGAGAGAAGGGAAGAAAGGGAGGTGGGGGGGAGAAAAATGGAACCTAGCAGAAATACGGCGTTTCCCGCTCGTTTTCCGCGTCGTGTGCTTCCAAAAACGATCGCGCCGCGTGCGAACCACAAAGGAAGGGGGAGAAATAAGGGAAGGGGGTGGGGAAGAAAAAAAAAAGGAAAAAAAAAAGGGGGGGGGGGGGGGGGGGGGGGAAAAGGGGGGCGAACCTCCTCCTCTCTACAGCCTTCCTCATACCATTTTTGATGTCGCCGGAAAGAATAGAAGGTGGGAGGGACTTCACCAACCCTCCCATTAATCTTTCGAACGGCGGCGCTACCTGCATAAACAGAGGAAAGAAAAAAAGAAAAAGAAGAGGAAAGAGAGAGAATTCAAATGGACGTCGCCCACACGTTCTTCTCGGATCCTGGTCGCCTCGCGATGGGTATGCATAGCGCCGCTTGTCGAACTTTCATGTGGAGGGTGTGTTTACAAACTGGCCGCGACCAAAAAGAAGGGGGGAAAAAAAAAAAAAGGAGGGGGCGGTGAGAGCATAGGGGGTAGGACAGCGCACTTCCTGAGGCTTCCTTTTTTCACGCTCCCATCTATGTCCCCCCTCTACCATTCGTATCACTGCCGGTGGTCGCAAAGGGAGGAGGAGAGGGGGGGGGAAAAAAAAAAAAAGAGAAGGAAAGAGGGGGAAAGGGAAAGCTATATCGGGTGGGACGAAGGGAGGGATCAAAGTCAGCTCTCTCTTGCACATTCAACTTACAGTCCAAGGCCCTCATCCCTAACCTCAATCTGTATTGCCTCCAAACCCGGGTCCTGGCTGTTCCAGTTGGAGAAGTGAAAAGAGGAGGGGAAGGGGCAGGGGGAAAAGAAAAAGAAGGAGGGGGGAAGCAGGTGAAGGATGAACGAGGTCAGCCCTCAAACTTGTTCAACCTTCTTCGCTAGACTCATTACTCCCGCATCTTTTTCAATCATCACGTTTCCCGACTGGCAGGGGAAATAAGCAAAAAAACAAGGGGGAAGAGTACAGAAAGAAGGGGGAAAAAAAGGGGAAAGAGGAAGGGGGGAGGAGGGGAATAGAATTACGGCGCCTGAAGGGGGAATGCAAATCCTATTTTCAACGCTGCTTACTTTCTATTCATTGCTTCCTTCTATGTTCCCAAACGGACATAAAGTGAGCCTTGTTGCCTCTCCGTGGGGGGGGGGACAGGGGGGATGGAGAAGAAAGAGGAAGAGGAAAGAAGGGAAGGAAAATACAATTGGAGCCTACTCTTTTGTCGGCTCTCTCTCTAACTCGGACTTCCGGATACTGCCACCGCGGTCTACTCAATGAAAAAGGAAAAAAACAAAGGAGGGGGAAAGGGAAAAGGGTGTAGAGCGGAGAGGAATTAGATCCGCGCCAAGGAGATACTGTATCCTAGCAACTTTCGAGCGTGGGCCTATAACTCCGCTGTCTTACTAATGAACACGCCTCGGGGACCAGAATCAAGCGGGAAAAAAGGGGTAATGGGGAAGGGGAGGAGGAAAGAAAAAAAAAAAGGAGGAAAAAAGATAGCAAGAAAATGTAAAAAGGGTTTCTTCAAACCCTACTAGAACCTGTGTCTTTCTACTACCAAAAACCGAAAAGACACCGCTAAGAAGGGGAAAGGAAAAAAAAAAGAAAAAAAAGGAAAGGGAAAGTACAAAGAAGGTCACGGGCTGTATTCGGCTGGGGGAGCTACTGGCTTGGGGGTAAAGCCTTTTTAAATGCTTGGTCGAAGTTGCAGCATGTGGAAGAGTTGGCGGGCCTAGAAGCGGTCTTTCCTCGACAGTGGAAAGTCATTTTCGAAGGGACAGCGGGGGCCAGTGCTACGATTCCGAGGAGAAGTGAGGTGAATCGCTCCTTCGTTCTCTATCGTAGCGAGATCGCGGTGTCTACCTATACGTGATGAACGGATAGGCGCGGACTAAGAGGGGAGAAAGGGAAGAGGGAAGGAAAAAAAAAAAAAAAAGAGGGGGAAAAAGGGGAAAGGGAGCAGGGATCGCGAGTTCCTCCTTTGGAAGCACTTCGGCAGCGAGGTGTGTCGTCGTGTGGCGCCTTCCGTCAGCATAATCCTCCTGAGTAGGCCGACTATCCCGTGAACAGTAACTAAAGGTAGAACAAAAAGAAAACGTAGGGGAGGGAAGGAAAATCATAAGGGGGAGGTCTTCATAAACCTTTCGGTAGAAAGTCGTCGCAAACCGAATCCATCCTTTATACCTTCGTTGACCTGATTATTGAGCGGTGATGTTAGAAGGAGGAAAGGGGGGGGAGGGGGAGAGGAAAGGGGGGAGATGGTGCGTAGAGTGCGTCAGGAGAGACGCCATCCACACGTTTCTCTTATGGTTTGGCCCCGCCAACTTTCAAGGAGGGAAGGAGAGGGGAAAAGGGGAAGGGGGGAAAAAAGGAAGAAGAGAAAAAGATGGGAGGGGGAAAGGAGAAGGAGATCTTCAAATTTAACCCAGTGTGGCCGCTCGGGCTCCTTGTTCCCGAGGCGTAGTTCGATTCGATAAGACCCCGGAAGTTAGAGCCACGAGAAAAAAGGAAGAAGGAAAAAAAAAGAGGGAGAAGGGGGGAAGGAGATGCAGTAGGACGAAAAGGGAGGAGCAAAGCTCCCTCCAACGCAGGCCGCTTGTGGTCTCTTTTAGATACGCGTTTGCAGTCTCCGGAAGTCGGCGTTAAGGACGGAAGAGGAGGAAAAGAGAAAGGGGGGGGGAAGTGTATATGATGTTCCTTGCACCATCCACCCCGACCACAAGGATGAGGCAAGAAAGGAAAGAAAAAAGGGGGAAGAAGAGAAAGAGAAGCGAAAGTACGGGAAAGAGTTGAAATCTATTTTCCTATCCCCCTTTTTCATCTCCTAATTCTATATCCTTCTTCGCAACTATATTTCCTCCCCAACCTCCGTGGAACGCCCCGGAGGTAAAGGAAAGAAAAGGGGGGGGGGTATGATAGGGCCTGCATAAAAACTTTATTATTTAATATTCGCTTTATTCCTTCTTCCTCTCTAATATTTTACCCATTTCTGTCTGAAATCGTCGCGGTTTAAGAAGGAAACGGGATAAAAGAGGGGGGGAGGGGGGAAGGGAGAAGGCAAAAAGAAGGAGAAAAAAAAGGAAGAGGCCGCAGAATGAGACGAGGCAAAGCCCTGATTTAACTTCTCAACCTTGAAACATCCATGCCCCTGTTTTGCTCCATCGATTGCTGTTGGGATGAGGCCTTGAAGGAGGGAAGGGAAGGAAAAAGGGAAGAAAAAAGAAAGGGGAGGGGAGGGTGTGGCGAAAAGGGAAAAAAAATAGACGTCCGTTCCCTCTCAGTTTTTTCCTCGTCTTCTTCCGCAAAAACGATGCAGACGTGGGAGAAAAAAGGGGGAAAGAAAGATGAAGAAGGAAGGGGGGAGCCTACTAACAAATATACGAGTCACTTTCCCACTATAACCTCCTCCTCTCTACAGCCTTCGCAGACAAGTTGTAGGTGAAAAAAAGGGAAAAAAGGGGGAGGGAAAAAGGGAGATGGCATCCCCATCCAGCGGAGAACAATCGAGAATAACTTTGCGACGTCATTCAATTCTCTCTCTCTCAACACCCCACCTTATTCATTCGTAAAAGAGAGAGATATCCTTCAATTGAACAGTCGGCCCCACGTTTGAGAGGAAGGGGAGAGAAAGGGGGGGGGGGGGGAAAAAAAAAAAAGAAGAAAAAGAAAAAAGAAAGGGGGGGCAGGCGACATCACCACTGGTCTGCGACGTCTTATATATTCTTCTTTTCTTTTTCGTGCTTTCTCTTTTTTTTTTGTTCGTCAGGCGCACTGGCCGGGGGAAGAGAAGGGGGAAAAGGAGGAAGGGAACTGGGGACAGGGGGGGGGAAAAAATGTGCGATCGTTGTTTTGTAATCAGACTCTTTAACACGAGCGTGAACGCCGTAAAAGGGGAGAAGGGGAAAGTGGGAAAGAAAAGGAAAGGGAAAGAGAAGAAAGTAAGAAGAGTAGGAAAAGTAAAAAGGAACATTCAAATGTCCCTCATCCCTAACCGCCATCTCTTTCTCCAAACCTCTTTTCCTTCTTTTCCCTGTTGAGCAGTTAAATCACGGTGGGAGAGACTGGATGAGGAGAGGGAGAAAATAAAAAAGAAGAAGGGGGAAGAAGGAAAAGAAGAAAAAAAATGGGAAGGAAAGGACGAGACTGCAGTACTCCCCTCATCTTTTTCAATCATCACTTCCCGATGCAGTGCCCTATCATAACACTGGTATATCCGCAGGCATATGTTCAATAGGCATTAAACGGAGGGGGGAAAGGGGAGGGGAAAAAAAAAAAAGGAAAAAAAAAAAAGAAAGGGAAGGAGGGATAATAGAGGGGTAAAAAAAACCGGACGAATGAGCCTGTTTGCCTCATCCGTTTTTGTCGGTGTTGACTGGGTGCATGGACCCTCATCTACACGGCAACACCTTGTACGGTTTACGGCCAAGAGTGCAAAGAAGGAGAAAAGGAAGAAAAGAAAAAGGAAAAGAGAGAAAGAGGGGGAAAGATGAAAAGGAAAAAAAAAGAGGAAAAGGCGTCTGGGGCGCTTTGCCGTCCTCCTTCGACTACTAATCGAAATGGACCGGCAGACCGGTTCGCTCGCGCGAATTCGATCCGCGAAGGGCTGGGGAAAAGGGAAGGGAAGAGGAAAAAAGGGGAAAAAAAAAAAGGTGGGGGGGGAAGGGGAAAGAAAAAAAGAGTATAATGAGGAAACAAGCTTTCTTTTCTCGGATCATTCTGCCTGAAAAACATTCAACAGTACGCTCATGCGTGGAAGAAACTATCGCAAGAAATGTAAGTTGGCAGGAAAAAAGACAGAAAACGGGGGAAAAAAAAAAAAGAAAAAAAAAGGACAAGAGAAAAAGCGAAAAGAGTCGACATCACCGCTCAATATCAGGTCCACGAATGTATCACGGCTGATTCGGCTTTGCGCTACTCTTTACCCGACCGGTTTGTCGGAGAAGCAGAGAAGGGAAGGAGGAAAAGGAAGGGAAGGAGGAGAAAAAAGGGAAGGGGGGGGGAGAAAGAGAAGTGTGAAGGAAGAGAAAGACTCAGGCAGAATTCTGCTTGACTGAAGGCGCCACCGCTACACTACCTCGCTTGCCACAACGCTATTCTTCCAGGAGAACTCTCGATTTCAGTCGGATAAC
>Ga0179593_1669181_pt1 | contig 14501 bp, 19 predicted proteins | sample CZODoug2_1_08_16_FD_185931 | JGI IMG/M metagenome (GOLD analysis project Ga0179593, IMG submission 185931) | Vadose zone soil fungal communities from Angelo Coast Range Reserve, California, USA - CZODoug2_1_08_16fungal (PacBio error correction) | ecosystem: Environmental > Terrestrial > Soil >...
GTCGCCGTGCTCCGGGCGCGGAAAAGGTCGTAGTGCTGCTCTCCTGCCCATGTGGGGGGGGAGCAGGAACACAATTATCATCAAGGAGAAGGAGCGACGCTACGAATTCCCATAGCCCAGAACCCTCGGACTTGAGCTTTTGCGATCGCCTTCAGATGTACTGCCCACAGCGAGCTTGATCACGGTTGTCACTGCGGGCCACGAGCGGATCTGGCCACGCATATCTCCACTATCTGGAGATAAGGGAAGGAGGGACCCTTGAAGGATCACTAAAAAAATGTGATACCCGGGCTTAACCTAATCCACAATTAGCTAAAGGTGGTTCAGAAAAGAAGGAGAAGGTGGGGGGAGGAGGGGGACTTCGTTTTCTTCCCTCAAAAGGAACTAATGAAGTCCCAACCCGGCTGGAGGAAGAGGGTACGTGGGCTACCTCCGGTGGGGAAGATGTGGTTTCCCATCTGGTGCCCACGATAAGAGGGAAAAAGGGACGACATAGACTGGCGACGCCGATCTTGGCCAGAAGACCGCGATGAGCTCCCTATCGGCCCAAGGGAACAAAAGGGAAACAGTCGAGAGAAGGCCCGTCCGCGAAGGAAATGGGGGCTCCAGGCGTCACAGAAAGAAAAGATCTCCCCCTAATCTAACTAAGGATTTCCCATATGAAAGCTCCCCCTTCCCCTGAGCAGCCACTAAGGGGAATAAGCAAAATGTGAGTGGATAACCAATTACAGACAAGAAGGGAAAAGCTCATGCCTCTTCTCTTATGTTAGCGCGACTAAAACACCCCGGGTGACAGCTTGGGAACGCACTGGCGGTCCTTTTCTAACTCCCTCAGGAAACATGGTCCGTTTCTTTCGAAGACGCCGAGGAATAGATACGAAGGAGAGGGGAGGGGCCTTCTGTTAATCCCCCTGGCAAGGGGGGAAAAATAGGCCCTGGGCCCCTTTTTATTATCCTCGCTAAAAGGAAGAAGACTCGTGACGTGTGAAAGCCCTCATTCAAGAGACCGGCTGAAAAAAGACCATGACTGATATCCCCTCCCACGATCACGGGAAGGGGATCTTTACCCGTCAAACGGCTCTTTGCCTGTAAAGAAGGGGGAAAATACGGGGAGCTCCCCTCGCACGGCCGCCGAGAGGGGGGAGTGGGGAGAGTAAAGATGGAAATCAGGTAACCACGTTCGTTCAGCGGAGCGGGCCTGTCAGAAAAAAGGCAGGAGAAACTGTGCTGCCCCTCTTATCATTCGGCAAAGGGGGGACTGAGGCGGCCGCTTTTCTCATTGCCAACCCTCGATGGCGGCCCTCCAGGTTGCAGTCAAGGGGGGGAAGCGCCGCGCGTCGCTTCTCATAGTGCTTCCAGGAGGAAATGAGCCAATTGCCATTTGAGAAAGAGCTTCCAAAGGGGGGAAGGGACCGATGAGGTTTATTTCCACGAGCAGGGTCTCCTATTTATAAGCGAAAGGGAGAATGAAGGGCACCGTGTGGGTGAACAATACACGCGGCCTGGGATAAAAGCGAAACCTCACCTGAAGAAGACACATGGCGGACACGGGGAGTAAGAACCCAGGTCTCCCTCGCCGAAAGAAAGGGGGGCCCTCGGACGCCATGTTCGGAGAGAGAAGGATAGATTCCCCCTACTTCGCGGAAGTAGTCCAGAGAAGTTCCGAAGAAAAAAAGAAGGGGAAAAAGAACGAATAGATCTTGGTCCACCCCTACTTCACTACCGAAGGAGCATCCTACATCGTACCACGAAAGGGGGGAGGAATGACTGAAAGGATCACGTGTGGCCCTACCCGGGGAAAGAAGCACTGCGATCTACCTTATCCCTAAAGGGGGAAGGAGGGAAAAAATTGTTGCGATTCTCACAGGAGAGGCCCATCTCCGTTTACTCAAGAAAAAAAAGAGGGGCAACGTATAAACGCCAGGCTAAAAAAGCGAGGGGACCCTACCATTTTCTCTCAGAAGAAGGGGCGACGCAGTCCGTACTTTGACCTCTTCCGGAGGGAAAGTCGATGGACGTCAACCAGACGCCCAAGAGAGGGGCGAGACGAGCCCTGTTCGCAGGTGTCCAAGGAGAGAGCGACGACACAAACCTACCAGAAATTCACCATCGTCCAACCAGGACGGATGGAGGATTCCTTCTACCCTGGCCAGAAGTACGAGAAGAAAGAAGGACTGACGGAGACATTAAGTTCCTCTACTAGGAGTAGAGGAGAAGTGGCGACCTGTCATCCCCAGCAGGGAAAGGGTAGCACACATCCGGCCTGAGAAGAAAACTGAATGACCGCACCGGGTGAGGGGGAACAGGGGCCTTCTTTCAAGCGAGCGGCAAGACAAGAAAAAGTAAGTGACAACCAAAGGGGGGAGGGGACAAAGCCCGAATCCCTGCGATCAAAAAAACAAACACGAGGATCTTCAAATATAGAGAGAGGGAGAAAGTAAGGAGGCGTGGGGGGGGAAGAGGTCCACCGATCCGGTTCTTGGAAGACAGGTCCGTCTCGGAACGGGGAGGGGAAAGGATTGCGGGGCAAAAGAGGTGCTACCACGGGACCGGGCTGCTTGGGTAAGACCGGAAAAGAGTCGGACAAAAAAAGAAGCCTCGTCGGCGGACGCCAGGGAAAAGGAAGGTCCTGCGGTCATCGGGGAGAAGCCGACTACATCCGGGAAGGGGCAGGGTGGCGATGGTGAACTGGAAAAAGAGACTCCCGTCCAGCGTTCTTTGACACCTGCGAAGGAAGGGGAACCGACAGGCGCAGAAAAGGGGGGACTTGGCGGGTCTTCCTGGTTGAAGAAAAGAGCAGCCGCTCCTCCTTCCACCAGGCACGGTCAGGAGGGGAAGGAAAGGGGGCCGCGCCAAACAGCTTCGAGAAAAAGGGAAACCGAGCGCTGGATCCTGGCTAATACTTCACGCCGCGGTTGCCGGAAAGGGGAGGGTGAGACAGCCCTTCACCTCGTGGGGCCCGCCGAAAAAGAGGGGGGAGGGGTCCAGGTCGATCCTGGTTCGTAGGGGGGAGAGGGAGGGGTACGTCGGCCAGGTAGTTCCACACTTTGAAAGCCCAGGCCAAAAAAAATGGCGTGGTTAATTTCGGGGGGGGACTTTCGGGTTGGAAAAAAAGGAGGAGGGACCAGTCCGGGGCGTTCTTCGGCACGCTTCTGGAAGAACGACGGAAAGAAAGGGGAAGCCGCTGCAGCACCCCGGGCGGCCGGACAGAAGGAAGGAAAAACGAATTAGGGGGAGGGCGAGGTGCCGTCCGCCAGAGAGGCGAAGAACACCTTTTTCCGCATAAAGGGGGGCAGGAGATCATAATCCTGGCAAGAAGAAACCCGAGAATAAAAAGGAAAGGTGAATTGCGTAGATGGCGAGAATCCCTCGGAGACTTCTTCCACCAAGGGGAAAAAGAGAGGACAGGGACGGCGGGGCTGTCCGGAGGGGGGGATCATGAAGCCAACAGCATGCAGTCCTTGCTCACTCGGAGAGGAGGAGAGGGCCCCCTCTCTCTACGAGGGAAAAGAAGCAAGAGCTGAAGCCAGCGGCCTCATCCAGCCAGAGGAAGAAGGGAGAAGAAAGGCTCATCCCGGAGCTCTCTTCAAACAGCCACCTGTGAAAAAGGGGAAAATGTTGCATACTGGGGGAAGACCCTCAGTGACATGGTTCCTCCCCCGCGAAGGAGGGGAGATACACGGATTGGACGCACCATTTGCTCCACTCTTTTACGAAAAGAAAACGACCGTGAGCGACGGGCTGAAGGGGGGAGGGGGAGGGGATATCAATTCCTGGTCGCAAAGAGATTGCTTATTTCTTCGCACACAGGGGGAGGGGCAAGGGAAGAAAGGAGGAGAGAAGACCCAGGCAGATGATTCCAGCGGGGGGAAAAAAGGGAAGGGGATTCACCGCATTCCCCTCTCCCGCTCGAAAGAGAAGAGAAAGACGTTGAGCGTAGACCTCACACATGTTCAAAAAAGGGGAGGACTCAACTCCCCGCCATTGAAAAAGAGAAGGAGCGCTTACCTCAGAGGGGGGGAAGGGAGTGCTCAGTAGTGTCTGTCATTGGGGGGAGAAACAGGCCTGGAGTTTCTTCTCCGGCCGGGGGAGAAGAAAAGAGAAGTCCTCGCTATCCAGGGAAGAGACTTGGCTCGGTTTGCCCCTTTTCGAAAAAAAAGGAAAGGGGAAGGCTCTCGACTGTGGGGAGGGCTGGCTAGCGAATTGGAAAAAAGGGAGATAATGGCGCGGCAGCCCTGCCCTGGGCCTTGCTGGAAAGGGGGAATGTGGCCAAGGTCATCCGTCTCTTTAATTGAAAGGGAAACTGGGGGGGCTCAAAAAGAAGAAACAGAAGCCGTCCACTGCGTTCGAAAAAAAAAGGGCGTTACTTTCAATGAGAGGGGAAGAGGTGAAGCCAAAAAAAACATGAATCTTAGTCGCCAAAAAGTTAACCAACCATCTCTAAGTGTATCCTAGCAAGAGAATACTTGGGCGTTAGGGAAAAGAAAGGTATCAACCGTGTAGTGATCAAAAGGGACCCCATATCTCCATCTAGTGGCGAAAGAAAAGAAGACGGGAAGGGAGAAAGGGGAAAAGAAGTGGCCATCCGTGATCAAGCTCGCGGAGAAGAAGACGGGCACCGGAAGGCTCTCCAAGAGAACTGTGAAGGTCTCCCGGAGAGGGGATTCGTCGCGGAGGCATGTACGGGGCTGCTACTGCGGGAAAACAAGGACGGAACCACCTTTTGCCATCAGAGCATCTACGAGAAGGGGATTCATCGCCACTCCGAGAGAGAGGGGAAAGAATAGCCAACAACAACGATGTATTATTAAAATAGAGAGAGGGAAGAATTAAAAGAGGTAGTATATTCTCTGTCTGCCCAGGGGGAGGGGGTGGAATGCCCCCCGCATTGGGAAAGAAGAAAGCGAGACGCGACGAAATCCCCATAGCCCTGGCACAGAGGGACTTGCCGATCAGCCCTTCCGCACGTGTCGGCACCGCAATTGCAGAAGAGAAGGAAAAAAGGGCAGGAAAGGCCAGAAAAAAAAGGAAAGGATCTGGCCCACTCAGGATCTCCACGGAAGGGGGCTGCCTCTGATTATCACTAAAAAAGAAAAAAGAAAAAACGTAAGCGAAGGAAAAAGGAAGGGGGGAGGTGTTATATACACTTATCTCTGGGGGGAAGACCCTTTATTCGCTCATGGGGAAGGGGGGTGAGTTACCACCAGAGGAATGCCAGCCGCTGAGCTAATGAAGTCCCGCCCCGAGGAAATGCCCGAAACGCCTTTTACTTCTCGGTGAGGGGGGAGAAAGAACATGAGAAGGAGCCGGAAACCTGTCCAATTCATATCACTGGTCAGGAAAGAAAGGGCCCATTGCCTTTCGCCGCGCCATGAAAAAAGAAAAAGAAAAAGACGCCCCAAATGAACATTCGAGAGAAGAAAAGGGCGCTGCGGCAGACCCTGTGTTCGCCCAGATGACGCCCCGGTAATCGAACTAGAATAGGGAGAGGAAAAAAAGAGAAAAGGTCCCCCCAGAAAGGGAAAGAAAACGACCAGGCCGGGACTGATCCGCAACACTTTAGGTGCGAACCCATGAAAAGAGGCCCTCGCTTATTAGATCTCGACTAACAGGGGGGAAGCGCACAATGGAAGGGGGAAGACGCCGCAGGTCCATTACCAGCCCGCCCATGGGGAAAAAAGGTCCTACGAATCAACGATTGACTACGCGAGGAAAAAGGGCGGGCCCTGCGGTGAAGAACCCTGTAAGGAAAGTGGGCCTGGCTCATCTGCCTTGCCTTTGATGAAAAAGGAAGGGAAGCGCTGCCTACGCTCCTCGTCGTGTGCAAAAAGAAAAGAGAAACCGGCCTTCAAGTTCGCCTGACCAGGATGAAAAAAGGGAGCACACGGTTCACCTCTCTCACTGCCGTGCCTTTGAAAGGGGGAAAGGTCGTGTGGTAGGAAGACGGGGGGAATCCCCTCGCACTTCATCCTCTTCGGAGAGGGGGGGGGAAGGGGGAGTTCCTTCACCAGATGGGAAAGGCAGTCCGGGAAACGGAGAACTGGCCGGGCAGGTGGCTGTTTTTCCTGCTCGCTAGTCGAGCCATTTTCTTCTGTGGCGCAGGGGAGGGGTAGAAAGGGGGGAAGCGATGGCTGACGCAGACCCTTTGGCAGTCGAGGGGGGGGGGGGAAAGAAGCCGTCTCGTGAAAGAAGGAGAAGGCTGCATGCTGTGGGGGAAAGAAAGCCCTGAGGAAGAGATTCAAGAGCGGTGGGGAGGCCGTCCTCCGAGTTATATCTCCCTTTGCAAGCAAAAATGGGGGCACCTGTAGCCTTGACGGGGAAACAATCGAAGGAAGGGGACTTATTGAGCGACCTTCCCCGGGAGGAAAAGGGTTTTCTTCTCCGAGCATGAAAAGAGAAGAACACCCTTCTTGTGGAAGGGGCTCTTGCTTCTCGCCATGGAAAAAGGAGGGATGAAGCCGCTTCCCCGACGGGGGAAGGGGAGGTCTCCAACCTAGTGAAAAAAAGACCCGGACTGGCTTCAGACGACTATCGTGTCCCACACGGTCGCAGAAAAAAAAAAAGAGCCAGACCCCAAGAGGGGAACCACGTGCTGTTTTCTTTGAACCTTGGAGGGTGGACACTTTTTCCCTACCGGGAAGGAGAGACAGAACGCCGATCAAAGGGACCTGGAAAAAAGACCAGGTGTGGATTTCATCACATCAGGCAGAAAGAAAAAAGGAGGCTCACCTACTCGGCATCTAAGGAGGAAAAACCGGGTTGAAAGGTAGACGACTCCATTCTCCATCAGTAGGGGAGAATCCGCCGGGAAGGGGAAAAAGGATCGAAGGGGGGTAGAGAAAGGGTGACCGCTCCTTTTGTGAAAGGGTCTTCATCTACTTAGAAAGAAAAAGGTGTTTGAAACTGGGAGGTGCTCTCCCTCCCCGGGTAACACAGGGAGGAGGGGAGGAGATCAACTACAGAAAACCAGACCATTTTCACAACTCAAAAGAAGAAAATTTAAGTCTTCCTTCTAAACCCAGGGGAGGAAAGATGAGAGAACCCTCATGACCTGGAAGCTTCTCTACCTTTCCGGGAGGAGTAGCCGTTTTTCCCACTCGAAGAAGAAAGATCAGGAAAAGGAAAGGGTAGAACCCATCCTTTCCAAGCTCTACCCTTAATGAAGAAAGAAGAGCCAGGAGAGGGAAACCGAGCGTCAATAACCTGGAGGGAAGTGAAAACTCATAGAAGAGAAATCCGAGGGACAGGAAAAAAAGAGGAGTTATCACTATATATAGAGAGGGGGAGGGAGGATGCTCACGTAGCCGGCGTTTTTCACTAAGTTAAATCCTTAACCTCTGAAGAACCCCCCACCAACTTTCACAGTCCTCCCTTTCCTTCCGAGAGGGGAAGTGGTCCTTCCGGGGTCTTTCGTTTCTGGCACGGAGGGACCAGGGAAAGTGTTCGCCGGGCTGCTTGGGGGGAGTAGGGAACCAGGGAAGGGGGAAAGCGTGCCTTACGGCCGGTAAAAGGTCCTTCGGGTCGATAATACGGGGCCACGGGGAAAGGGACGACTCCAGCAGCTGGCCGGAAGGTTGGCTATGGGGGGGGGGGATGGTCGTCGATCGAAAGGGGACACAATGAAGCCAAAGGAGGGCGCGCACCGACCATTCTCCTAACACGGGGAGTGAGGGGGGAGCTATGAAAGGAAAAAAGAGACGAGCTCCCCTTCCACAAAGGAAAAACTCTTCTCTCGGGTGGAAAGCAGGACAACGGAGCTTCGGGGGAAAAAGGGGGGAGTCCACGCGCTGTATCCTTTCGTAGAAGAAAAAGGAAGGGGGAGGGCTTGCGTACCTTCTATGCCGAGGAAAGGGGGAACCAGCTGTGGAAGAGGACGGAAATGTGGCTGAACTCCACCCCTTGTTATTGTTCCAGGGAGAGAAGATAGAGGCCAGGTATTTCCACACGTTTAATCCAAGAGAAAAAGAAATAAGAGAGGGGAGTACGTCGGAGAAGGGGGACTGCGAGGTAGTGCCTTTCGTGTTGGACAAAAGGAAGGGCGGAGGCGTGCACTCGCTTCTGGAAGAAAGGAGAAGGAGGGGAAGAGCAATGAAAAAAAAAAAAAAAAAGCACGGGCGGCCGCCCAGTGGCTCCATCAAAGCGGAAAAGAAGTCAAAATTGTTCTCGCCCCGCTAGATGGACGAAGAAGTGGATGAGGTTGCATGTCGCTCATAAGAGGGGAAAGGGGCTGTTCACCCGTCAAGAGAAAGAAAGGGGATCGGATATGGGAGGGACAAGAAGGGCCTCTCCCTCGGAGACGTCTGCCACCAACAGGAGAGGGATCCCCCTGCACTGTCCACTCAGGAAAAGAGAGGAGGGCCAAGGGGGGGGATGAAAGCACGAGGACGGCCGCACTCTGTGCGACGCGAAGGGGAAGAGAGAGAATGACACTGGAAAAAGAGGGCGGATGAAAAAGGAAGAAGAAACAGCGCCCCAGCCTCCTAATTCTCGAGAGGAAGGAAGGCAAAAAGCCACCTGACCTGCAAGCGCGAGGGGAGGAAAGATGGTTCAAGAAACTCCCAAGAAGAGATACCGCGAATCTTCTTCCGTGGCGAGGGGAGCTAAAAAAGGGAAAACTTCTTTTACATTCCAAAGATGCCCGTTTTACTGGAGAAGGAATTGGCCGTGGTAGGGGGAATAAAGAAGGGGAAGGAAAGGCAGCCGGTACTTGCATTATGCTGCAAAGGGCCAGGGAAAAAGAGAGTATCATCCAGTCAAAGAAAAAAAAGGGGAAATTGCCAAGGGGGTGGAGTCAGACCTCTGCCCCGCTCCCGAGAAAGAGGAGGGATTCCCCTCTTTGCTCAGGGAAAAGGGGGGGGGGATGTTGGAATGGATGCGGGCGTAGACAGTCCCTCCATTGCGCCTGCCACAGAAAGAGGCGAGGGCCTGACTTTATATTAGTTTCTGTATTGGTTGAGAAAAGGCCTGGATGGTTCTCCGGGCAGGGGGGAGGGAGGAATCTTGGGGCACTATATTCACTATACTTCTTCTAGTGAAGATTGGATCGGGGGGTTCCTCCTTTCTCAAAAAGGAAAGGGAGAGAGGGTAGGTTGGTCAAGGGGGGGGGACGGCTGGCTCGCTCATGTCTCTCATGAAAAGAAGGAACTTGGGAGGGGACGCTCCTATTCGTCCAGGGGAAATTGGGCCAGTTCCTAGGGGGGGGGGAAGGGGGTGGCCAAAGAGGGACCACATCACCTATCCGGAAGAGTTCGTGCACGTAAAGAAAAGGGGGGGGAGGGACCATTAGAGAAAAGGAGACGGGGGCATCGGAGGGCCGCAACCAAAAAAAAAATCAGGGGAGCACCTGTTAACCACCATGCTAAGGGGAAGGAGGAGAGACTTGGTGGGAGGTTGAAAGGGGGAGAAGGAGCACCGTGTAGTGATCATCAGAAGAAAAAAAGGGGGGGAGATCCTGCGTTGCCAGCTCGCGTCCGGGAAGAGAAAAGAAAAGGAGAAGGCAGACGAACTGGGGGGGAGGGAGGAAAGGCGAAGGCGATCTCAGCTCAAGTCCGGGTCCTGTGACGGGGGGAAGGAGGGGAGGCGGGAGCGCAAGGGAGACGGGGCTGCTACTTCGTGGGTAGCCTGCGACAAAAAGAGAAGAAGAGAGGACGGAATGTGATGCGCGCGCGCCCGGAGCACGTCGACATCTCTAGAAAAAGGAGGATTAATTAAACGATAGAGATGTCGCCGGAAAAAAAGAAAAAGGGAGGGTAGGGAGAAAAAAAACAAAGGGGTTTGACGCTCTTTCTGCGGTTGTGCGCAGGAGAAAAAAAAAAAAGGCGAAACACTGCTCTCCTCTACGAAATTCCCATTAAAAAAAGAAAGGAAACCGGACTTTGAGCTTTGTTCGAAGCGCTTCAAAAAAAGAAAAAGTAGGGAATGAGGCCTCTCGCTTGATCACGGATGGAAAAGAGGAGGAGGGGGGGAGGAAAAAGGTCGCCACTAAAGGGGAGAGAAATAGGCGGTCCTTGTCTTGCCTCTGAGGGAAAAGGGCTTACCGAACCCCCATTAGCTCCTTTACAGAAAGGGGGGGAGGTATAAAAAAAAAACCCCCGGGAGGCCTCTCATTTTCATGTCTTGGGGAAAACAGAGGGACTTGAGCTACTTATTCAACGCAAAAAAAGAAAGCCGGGGGGGAGCTCGGTTATTTGGTGCGAAAAAAACCATCCGATTCCCTACCAAAAAGAAGGGGGGAAAAGGGGGCGATCCGAGAGGGGGGGAGAAAGGAACCAGGGCCGGTCCTCCCTCTCCAGGAAAGGAAGGAGCCAGCTCAGGAAAGGGGAAGGAAAGGTAAGGCTAGGGAGGACACAATGGGGGCGCCCCATAAAAGAAAAAGATATCCCCTGTATCGGGAGGGGGATGAAAAAAGATGACAAGGGGTCCAAAAAAAAAGAAGACACTCCGCCGTTACTTTATATCCGCACAGGGAGGAACCCCAATGACATCCAACTACTGATCAAGCGGGAAAGAAGGAAAACAAGTGTGGAAAGGAAGCGCAACGGGCTTGCTGTCTAAGAGAAAAGGGACAAAGCACAGAAAATGTTCTTTGTAGGGTAAAAACGAGGAGAGAGGGAAGAGATGGAGCGGGGGCCTTCTTGTGAAAAGCAAGAGAGAGAAGAGTCTGCGCTGTCCTTTGGATTGGAAAAAAAAAAAGAGGAGAGACTCGGAAGGGGGGGAAACATAGTCAGAGAACGGCTGCAAGGGCGCTGACCGGAAGGCTCCCAACGCACTGACCCGGGGGAAAAGGGGAAAGTAAAAACGGGAGCTTTTCTGTAAAAAAAAAAAAAGGGGAGCCCAGGGGGGGGGGGGGGGTTTTCGTCCCAAAAAGAAAATAAAACTAGCAGCCGCTAGAAGGGGGAGGGGGGATTCAAGACACCGGAAAAAACATCAGTACCACGGTCGTCATCGGCGCTGGAAAAAAAGAATCTCGAAAGAAGGAGAAGGGAGGGTAGAGATGGATGAGGCCGCTTGCTCATTTGCAGGCGAGGGGATTGCTGGGAAGCAGGAAGGCTAGTGGCGAGGAAGGGAAAGAGGAGCAAGAGTGCGGCCCTCTTCAATGCTGGGGATGACACCAATTCCATAACCGCAAAAGGGAAAGGGTTCGTTCAAAAGGGGGGGCACGAAGTCTCCTATTGATAAACGGTAGGCACAATCCCTCTCCTCATGAAGAAAAATTTTAGAAGGGACAAGACAAGCTCCTTGCCAGGGAGGAAAATCATCACTAAAAGGGGGCTTCAAGAAAGAGGGGCGAGAGCCACTTCTAACCACAGGGGGGGCACCCCGTGCCGGAGCGCGCCATTTTCGTCCTCCCGTGAGGAGATGAAGAACCGACTTCTCTTCTTTGCCGTCCAGGGGGGAAAAAAAGGGAAAAACTGGGTAACCCTCAACCTGCACTTAGCAGTCCTCGTCTCCGCCGAAAGAAAAAAAAAGGGGAAAAGGGAGAAGGCTTCCCGTGGGGACGAATGGCCGACGATCGCATCATAACCGACGAAAAACCCTTCCACTTTTTTTAGTTTCACCACATCAGGGAAACGAGATTTGAAAGGAGAGAACGAAACTCGCATCGCCTTTACGTCCAAGAAAAGGAGACGTCTCCCCATGCTCCCGCCTCGCTGGGAAGAAAGAAAGAGAACAGAATGGGTCGCTGGGAAAGAGGAATCCGAGCTCAGGAGGGGAACGACTTCCTTTGGAAGGGAAGGGGAGAAAATCCGGAAAGAAAAGTCAAACATAACTCCCCTCCCATACTTTTTTAGGAAAAAAAGGGGGCGCCGGTTGTCAAAGGAAGGAGAATCGGTTGGGAAAAAAGAAAAAAACCCCCTACCCATTCAAAAAAAAGGACGGGAAAGCTGAGGTTCTGAAAGAAAGCCATGCCAGCCGTATGAACTATGACAAGGAGGGACAGCCGCTCTAGAGAAAGTCCGAGGAGGGAGAGTGCCGTTTTTCCTCTACTCTCCGTGAGCCGTCTACCCCAACAGCCGGCGGAAAGGGAAAAAAGGGAACAGAACCTACCAGAGAACCGTTCGCCGACTTCCCTGTCCAGAAAAAACGAGTCTCTGGACCTTATTAAAAAGAAGAAAGGGGGGACACAGAAAAATCAATAAGATCTCACACAACCCCTTATTAAGGATGAAAAGAGGGGAGATTTTCTTGAAGGACGCTGCTTTTTCACAAGAGTTAGGTCCTCTCTCTTTCCCTAAAAAAAAGAGAGGGGGGGACGGTAAGGTCCGGGATGCTTGCGGGCAAGGAGGGGGGAGGCAGGAGGAGTTTTTTATACCGGCGGAAGAAACGGGCGCCTCGTGGAGGGAAAGGGGAAGGGCGAGCACAGGCGTCAGTGAAATGTCGTTCATCTGCTGCCCAAGAAAGACAGAAAAATTGGCGAGTCATGTGTGGAGGGGGGAAAAAGGGGAGGGGTGGAGGTCTTCTCTCTCCTCCCAAGGGGGGGGGGGGGAAGGAAAAACAAAGTAACCTGAGGCGGAAAGGGGGGACCCAGGCGCCCGAACACCGTCTTGTGGGGGCGTTAGGGGGGGGAAAAGGGAGGACGCTCTCCTCCTCAAAAAAAAAAAGGGGAGGGAGAGAATGCCTTTCCAGAAAAGGAGAGAGGCGCACCTGGTATGATTCCAAGCGCGCTGGAGAAAGGGGGAAGGAGTAGGGGATACCCGGCGATGCCGAGTTTCGTGGAGAGAAAGAAGGAGGGAAACCACCAAGGGGGGGGAAATCGGATCCGCAGTTCCGTCGGTATGCTGGCGGAGGAAAAACCAGGCAGCCAGTTCACCCGCCCACAGCACGTGTAGGGGGGGGGGGGGAGGGAGGGGGGGAGGGTCACGGCGGTTGGAACACGATAGGGAAGGGGGGGGATTTCTTCGGCACTCGCTTCTGGAAAAGGAGGGGGGGAACGCAGGAGCAACCGGAAAAAGGGAGCGCACAGCGGCCCGCAACACGCAGGGGTCGGACCTTGGTCTCCCCCGCAAAAGGGGTACCGAAAGTGATTAGTTGCAGGGGGAGGAAAAAGGCATTCTCTTTTCGGGGAAAAAAAGAGGGGCGGGGGAAGGCTTGCCGACGGGGCTATCCCTAGAGGAAAAAAAAAAAAAAAGAAAGCTGACACTAGGGGAGGAGGGCGGTCTTTGCCATATTGGTAAGAAGAAAGGGCCTCCCGAGAAAGGAAGGAGAGACACGAACCGCGGAATGAGTCCCATCCAACCATCCAGAAAAAGAGAAGGAACATCAACACAAAAAGAAAAAAATGCCTCCTATCTGGCCTATCACATTATCTCTCCAGGAGAAAGGAAACGGAAATTCTCTCTTACTACATTGGGAGGGGGGAAAGAAAACATGCCTGTGTAAGAAAAGAGAAAAGCGGCGCCGTGCTATTTTATCTCACTTATTTTACGGAAAAAAAAAGGAGAAAGGGTTACTTTTAAATCTCACTTCCTGAGAGAAGGAAATAAAGAGTTTCAGAGGGGAAAAGAGAAGTAGCTTGCATGAGGTCTTCTCACACATCAAGAGAAAGAGAGGATCATCCAATGAAAAAAGAGAAAAGGAAAAGTGAAAGGGGGAGGACCGAAGGCCCCCGCTCCCTCTCTGCGCAGAGAGGAACTCTTTTCTCTTGAAAAAGAAAAAGGGGTCCATGCCCCGAAGGAAAAAAAGACCCAGTTGCTCCTTCCCCGCGGGAAGGGGAGAGACGCAAAAGCATTCTAGGTCCTGAGCTTGATCAGGGGGAGGGGAAGGAAGGTCCAAGGGGCCTGGAAGGGAAAGGGCCGGGGAGCTGTCATCTTTGGGCACTATAATTCGACGGGGAAGAGAAAGAAGGGGATACTTTTGCTCGTGGGGGAAGGGAGACAATCTGGAAAGGGTCCAGGCTCGTCTCCTTTTTCCTTGAGAGCAGCCAGGGCCTCTATTTCCTCTCAAAAGAAATTGTTTGTTTGGGATTGTTTTTAGGGGGTTTATGTGCCTTGTCGTTCCCTCTCTCTCTTCCGAAGGAAGGGAAGAAAAGAGGGGAAAAAAGAATGGTATCTTTGGCCCCCCGAGAAAAAGGCAAAGCGGTCGGCAAGGGGAAAAAAAAAAGGAAGGGGCGGTACTCATAGCTCATCTCGCTGTGCAGAGAAAGAAGAAAAAAGGAGAGCCTCCCTGGGTATCATCCTGGAAAAAAAAGGGAGGAAAGGAAGAGGGTTGAGAAGAATGGGCAGTTTAGTAATCCCGTTTATCACCGTTGTAGGAGAAAAGAAAAAAAAAGCAAATATCTCCATCTAGTGGCATCAGGAGGGAGAAAAGAACCATTGGAAATCCGGAAGAGAGCGGAGGCAGTACTAACTGTCGGGGAAAAAAAAATGAAGGAAGGGACTGTTGACGTCGTTCCCTCTTATTGGAAGGGAGAAAAGGAGAAGGAGGCTGGCGGGGAAAAAAGAAACCCCGGCGCAGAGCCTTCAACCATTGGGCAGAAAAGGAGAAAAGAACGGAAAAGGAGA
>Ga0179593_1624150_pt1 | contig 14500 bp, 18 predicted proteins | sample CZODoug2_1_08_16_FD_185931 | JGI IMG/M metagenome (GOLD analysis project Ga0179593, IMG submission 185931) | Vadose zone soil fungal communities from Angelo Coast Range Reserve, California, USA - CZODoug2_1_08_16fungal (PacBio error correction) | ecosystem: Environmental > Terrestrial > Soil >...
GGAGGGGGCGTGACCGTGGGAAAAGGCCGCGGGGAAGAAGGGTTAGCAAAACGGCGGTGATCGTGTACAAGATGAGGAGGGGGTACCTGAGGAAGGGCCCGCGATAAGGGGGAGAAGTACCATGTAAAGGGAGGGAACGCAGAAAGACCTGAGTTTAGAAAAAAAGGACTGTTGAAGAGAGAAGGAGGCCAGTAATGAGATAATGTGTCACAGAGGGGGTAACTACAGAGGAAAGTTCGATGAAATAGAACGAGCAAGACAAACCCGGCGAGAAGACTGAAACATGAAGTCAATCCGAGAACGTACTTCAACCAAGGAAGAGGGTCAAAATAAAATTCGGACTCATAAAAAGTTTGGGAGGTTTCAGGGGAAGAATCCTTGTCCAGGGAGAAGAGAACCACCCTATGGGGAGCGCCTTCTATGGACATAAAGAATGGGAATAAAAAATAAAAAAAAAACATATTTGGGGGGAGGGGGGGACTGGAACAGAATCGAACATTATTGGTTATGGAGCGTGTCGAAAAGACAGTTGCTAAAGATTAAAGTTTGAAAAAAACCGAAAGAAAGGAACCGGGGAGATCTACATGTAGAAAAACCGCGGGTTCTGCATAGGGGGATCAGACATACCGGGAAAAAAAAAAATTAACGCCCTCGTAATGGTTGAAGACAAAAATGACTGGTGGAGGGGGGGGGGGGTGTTAGGCAACCCGGGTACTTCTAAAGGGCCCGCAACCAGAGGGGGGAAAGTAGAGAAAAAAAAAAGGAAAGAGAATTCAAACGCGGAGAAAGAGCCCCGAAAAATGTGGGTCGAGGGTCTTTACCAGTCGTCCGAAGGAAGCGCCGGGAGAAAAGTCCTAGTATCAAAGGTTCTCTCTGTTAAAAAAAAACGGTTTCGGGAGGGGAAAAAAAAAGACTCGCGCAGTTAAGGACGCCGGATCCCAGAAAATAAAGGGTGTTATGGTCGGCGTGGGAGAAGGGCGCAGAGGGGTCTAAGGTCCAACATAGGGAGGCTTAAAGAAGGTTCTTGAGGAAAGGAAGTCCATTTAAAAAAACGTGAAACTGCGGGGGAGGGGATTGGTTTTATAAGGGAAAACTCGGGTGGAGGACTTGTGCGAGTTGGAAACTTCATGAGGCGGTGCGTGGGGGGGGGACCCGCAAGGAGACACCTTTGAAGGGGGGTTAATGAATAAATTGGGTCTGAAACAGGATGGTAAGTCACGGGGAAGCGAGGTTGATATGAATAAAGTATTTGAGGGGGAATGACCTGGGGGGGGGGAGCTTGTGACGCAGTTAAAGAACAAAGAAAAAGTAACAAGGGAGAGAAACCCCGGGTTGGCGGCGACGAGAAGTGTGGACCTTCCGTGGACCCTCCTGGTTAAAGGAGCCGCGGCTCAGGGAAAGGAGTTTCAAAGAGGGGGGGGGGGACATCAAAGGATTTGTGGCGAGAGGAGCGATAAGGAAAACTTTAAAAATTAATCAACTCAAAACCGTGGGGGGGGGGGTTGGGTCAGGGAAAAATCATAAAAGGCCAAACAAAAAACAATGGCGGAAGTTATTAAAAAGGCCGAATGGGTTCGCGCGGGGGGGGGGGGGGTGGGGGGGGTGGGGGGAAGGCCTCAAGGATGGGGAAAATCGAGGGGGGGAAAAAATGTTTCTCCTTGGGTCGAAATGGGCGGATGTCAGCAAAAAAAAAAGGGCAGGAAGAGGGGGGGGAAGCTTTTATGAGGGAGGGAGGGCTTCGGAAAAAGCACTGTCGAAAACACGCTTTGAAATCCTTTAGACAAACAAAAGTTTAAGAGGGAAAAACTTCAGAGGGGAAGGAAGCCCACGCAACAAGGGGGAAAAATACCGGCGGCTCGTGACCTCATCTGGGGAGCTTACGGGGAAAGATGCAGAGAGGAGTGTTTCAGGGTCCTAGAGGGGAAATCGATCCAACCATTTAGGTGGTCGTGGCACGGTCTAAAGAGCGTCCTAGGAGGAAAAAAGGCCAAAATAGTGACAAAAGGCTGTTAGGAGAAAAAAGGGCCACCAAGTGGGAGAAATGATGTAGGAAGGACTTCAGGATTCGCCTGTTTCAGGGGGAAAGATCTGCTGAGCTCAGCAGGATCGATCCTGGGGGGAAAACGTCTACGGCGGGAAGCTAAGGAAGGATTTCAAAGAACAGGAGGGGGCACTTTCGGGAATCGGGGGGGAACTTTTCAGAGAAGGGCCGGGAGGTTCTGCCATGGAGACTTTCGGAAGGGGGAGATGAGGGAGGAGGACTACGGGAGGAAATTTAAGGAGAGAGGGCGATGATCGGTTCGGGGAGGGGGAGGCTCAAGATCGGAGGAGGCCAAAAAAAAAAATGCTTTGAAAAGAAGGGGATGATCTGAAGAGAAGAAAAAGCCTCAACCGAGACCGCGAAAATAAAAATATAAAAGGGTCCGGGAACCAATCCGCCAGAAAAAGGAAGGAAAAGATCACTGGAGAATCCTAGAAGAGGCTGTCGAGGGGGAGAAAAAAATTTTCATCCTATAGCTTTCGGGATAATCTCAGGGGATATCGCGGAGAAAGCTGAAGGATTCTTCGCAGAGGGGATGTACTCGAGGAAGTTCATGGGAAGATGGGGGGGATCTAAAAAGGACCATTCCGGAAGAGGAAGGGATGCCAAAAAAAAGATCTGCAAGGGGGAAAATCTGATGCGAAAAGGCTGCATCTGGGGGACGTGAAACGAATTATTTGACAAGAGAGGAGAGAACATAGAGAGAAGAAAAGGGGTTACCCTCAGACCTTCCAAAATGCAGAAAAGCGCAGTGGGAATCAATAACATCTGAAAGGAAAAAAATTCTTGAGCCAGAAAAAACCGTCCCGAGGACGTGAAGGCGCAGAACGGAGCCTAAGGAGATGTCGGCGGAGGTGCTCTTTGAATTCTGAATCGAAGGAAAACCAAAAACCTCTAAAGGAGCATTATTCCGACTTAGAAGCTAGAAAAAAAATCCGAAATCGAGTAAAACTAAAAAAGGATCCTTTATGGGGGAAATAGATAAAAGGTTTCCTTGGGGGGGGAAGAAGCCGGGGGGAATCTTTGCTGGGGGGAGAAACATCGCTGGGAAACGTCAGACTTCGAAGAAACTGACACAGGAAAAGCTTCAGGTGGACTTGTGGTAAAAGGAATAAAGAGTACTACCTTGTAAGGATATCGGTATCCGAAGTAATCTCGAAGAGGGAAGTATCCAGGAGATCAGAAAAAAGCAAAACTTAGGCCGACTTTCAGTCTGGCAACGCAAGAAGAAAGGTACTCATGAAAAAAGAAAACAGTAGGAATCGAAGAGGGACGGACTCGGCAAAGTTTGCCATCGAAGTCTGGAAACTGACAAGCTAAAAACCAGTATAGTCGAAAAACCAAAGCAGTAGTGAAAGATTCAGGGAATCAATCAAACGTGCGAAAAAAGGGGTCGTGAGAGACGTTAGGACCAGATTAAGGGGAGCAGCAGCAGTCCTACCATGGAAAATTATTTGGGGAAGGGCGAGACGAAAAAACGCAACCGAAAGAAAACTGTACCGAATGTGAATCCGAACGCGAGAGGCGAGACTTAACGAGGGGGTCGAGGGACACGAGGCATACTGCGGTCACGGACGATGAGTCTTAAAATTTTTTGTTTGGAAAAAGAAAGAGATCACAAAAGGATAATTTTAACGACTCGACAACGGGGCGCAGCCCATTCTGGCCCTCTGTCAAAAAACAACCGGGGCCCAAAAAAAAAAAACAAAGTCGTGAGCGAAAGAACGAACTCATAAAGCTTCAGCCCACAATGCAGAGAAAGAAGATTCCCTAAGTTCGTAAAGAGCATGATGGAAAGTTTTCGGAAACAGTGTCACTCATAGAGACTCGAGGGGAGTTAATTCGGGTGATGGGAGGGGGCCCCTAGCGGAGATAAAGAAAACACCCCCCCAAAAGATCGGAGGAAGAGTTGGAGGGGAAAGAAAGGTGCGCAGGTAAAAAAGCTAGCAAGAAGACGATTCTCATTAAGATTTGATAACCCACAAAAGGATGGAGAACTCGCGATCAAGAAATCACATAGCTGTAAAAAAAGGGCGGCAAGCACAGGGACTAGCGAGGAAAACTTGGGGACCCGCGAAAGATGCAGATATCGAGGGGCACAAATCTTCAAGACAGTGATGAACGACTCTTAAGAGAGGGGTCGCCAGGGAATTCGTCAAATCAGGCCGAAAGGTCCCATCGTAAAAATCGTTTTGGAAATTCAATGAAGTCATGAAATAACTGGAAGTCCATCCTAAAGTCCGAAAACGTAAAAAAGACGACAAGGAGGAGAAGGCGTCTTTTTGGAAAAGGGCCCGGAAAAGCAAGCCTACAACGCGCAGGAAAAAACAGGGACGTCGATGGAGGAAGAGTGCAGACCGATGAGACCAAACACAGCGAGGTGCCGGGACGCGGAAAAACCCTAAAACTGAAGGATTTTGGGCCGGGCAATAAATGCAGCAAAGTTTTCGTTCCATCCGAGGTAGGGGGGATCTCAGAAAAAAAAGAAGTAGAACGATATAGGGGGGGGCTACTAAGTCACTGGTTGGGGGAAAGAGACTGAAGGGAAAAAGGGGTTCATGGATCTAGAAAAGTCATACAAAGGTCCGGCTACGTATGCGGGCTCAGGCAAGAAAAAATGATTGAACCGGTTGAAAATGCCGACGAATAAAGGAGAAGGTTGCAGCACCGAAAGACCTAAACCCGGAGGGAAGGGTTTTAGGGGAGAACATTTAAGAGGGAGGTTGGAGGGGTAGTGTATCAACGACAAACGGGAAACATGCAAAAAGGGGGGTAAAAAACAAGGATCAAACAACAACAACGGAGGAAAGAGCTTTGGGGAGACTTGGTTTTGTCAAAACAAGAGGAGCAAAGTGTTTTAAAAAGTCTAAAACGAAACTCACAGTGGGAACCCTCGTCCGGGTGTGCCCACGGAACCGGATGCCGGTTGGGAAGGGGGGGAGGATCTGAAAATTGGGTTAGGGGAAAGGGGATTTCCATAGAAAGGAGAAACCTCAAGAGGGAACAGTTAAAACATTGCGAAAGAGGACAAAAGGAAAGCTCAACAAAAAGGGGGTGGGGAGAAGACGTTCAAAGAGGAATGATCCGGCTGCCACCGTCGCCGGGTACCGAAAAAACCGCCGGACCCTGAAAGAAACGCCAAGAAAGTCAAGGGTCGTCACGCGGCCGAAGGGAACCGAGGGGGAGAACTATTTCACAAAGCTTATCATGTTAGACCCAAAAAAAGTAACCGGGTAGGGGGGGCGGGGGACGGGCCCGCAGTCGAAGGGGGGTCCCCAAGGGATCGGGGACAACTGCTGCAAAATTCGGAAATAAAGCGCATTGGGGGGACGAGAGGAGGGGGAGTCCTTCGAATGGGATTCCGGGGATTTTGATAGGGGGGAGAAGGGGGGCCGCTGGGAATCGATCGAAGCTGTCTTCCGAGTGCTGCGGGTGGCAAGAAAAGGAAAACCGTTTAAATGCGGGGGAGAGCAAAAAGGTGACACGGGGAAGGTCGGAGGAGGTTGCGGGACGGGGCTCAAAGACAGATTCAGGGTACGTAATACAGAGGGGCCTAGGGTTGGGCGCAGAGAGAAAAACGGCCCAACTTGAGGGGGGTATACGGCTCGGTCTCCGAGGGTCAAGAAGTTTTGTTCCGAAAACGTTTGCTATTTGGCCTGGAATAACCAGGAGAAACTGTAATGAGGGCGGGCAGGTACCACGTTCCCTCCGTGGGGGGGTTTTGATGATCAAGTAGGGTGGAATATAGAATTGGGCGCCCGGAAGTCTCCGGGGGTCTGATTTGAAACGCAGGAAAAAGGGATGAGAGTTTGTGAGGGTCTGCTAGGGAGGGGGGGGCAGCATCACGAACAATATGGGCGAGAGCAGCTCTTGAGAGAAGAAGCCTATCCTTGGGGGAAGGGGGGGTCCGGGAAAAGAAAAAAGGTGGGAATATTTTGGAAGGGAAAGGTGCTATCCGAGGGGCCTTGTGGGGGTGACTATCTTGACGCTGTGTGGGAGTTCTGGCGCCTGAAAAAAAGTTTGAGGGGGGTTGGTTGGGGAATCTTCTTCGGGGCGATGTGAATGTGACCTATGCCTCCACAGGACATCGGGATTTCTAGACTGGAGGAAAATCAAAGGTCAGGGCAGCTTTAAAAATGATTTCCGAGGGGAACTAAACAGTAAACAAGCAAGGATCTAGGAAAACCGCATTCTGACAAGGGGGAGAACGTGCTGGCAATCTCGGGCCCCGAAGTTCGGTGAAGAGGGGGGGGAAATTTTCAGGATTTTCCATAGAAGGGGTTCCTGGTGTCAAAAAAATCGGGAGGGGACTTATCCCAGAGAAGGAGGGGTTCGAAAAACTGTAAGCGGGGGAGGGCTTGCCAGAATGCACAAAGAATTCGCCATGATGAGGCCGAGCACAGGATCGGTGAAATCCTCGCTAGTTAAAAAATATGGGAGATGAGAACCTCTGATTTGCAAGAGGAAAAGGCCTTGGGGAACTTCGTGGAGCCGCGAAGAAAACGTCAACGGGGGGGGAGGAGTCAGAAAGTCTCTACGTGCATGATTGCGTACCATGGACGCCATTGACAAAACAGAAGAGGCCCGAAACTTCTAGGATCTTCAGAAAGCAAGTTTCGGAAAGGGTGGAGTTTTCGGGGGAAGCGATACCGAGCTAGGGTTCAAACGCCCAGGGAGGATTGGAATGGGATCGGCGGGGATCATTCAACCTCGACCCGGCGCAGGGGGGACTAGAGCTGGTCGCCAAAGAGTCCGAAAAATTGAAACATCCTAAGAAAAACCTGGGAGTCAGGAGAGGGGAGGGCGTGGGGGAAGAGAGGTTCGCGGACATGAGAGATCGAGGGAGAGGGCCGAGGCCGAGCGTCGAAAAAAATAACGCGAGAAAAAGAGGGGGAATCCCGATGGATCGGCATCCCGCAAAGACATTGCGCTGATGGCGGGCATACAAGTCATCGGGCAGACATAAGCAGAAAACGGATCGACTGGGGCTGATGCAGGGAGAGAAAGGTCGTCATCTGGGGAGAGGGAGGGGCCCTATCGAGGGAAAAAACAACGGAGGGGGAAGATTAAATCGTTGTACCCTAGCAGCCAAAACGGGGATTATCAGTACATCACATCTATAGAGACACAGGGAGGGAATCACCAACCGGCATGAAAATAAGGGACCTCAGTCCGACAAATTAAGAGGGTCCTAAAGGCAGGAGGGTTCTGCGCCGGGAAGGGGTGGCGGGGCTTTAAGGACTCTATCGAAACACACTACGGATCCTTTTGATCACTAGAGAAGACTAAAGAAACGGATCGAAAAAGAGGATCGATCAGGATCGTGCCTCGAGAGGGCGAGAATCTATACATTTCAAAGGGGCATCAGCCAGGATGCAAAGCGGGAAGAGAGTTCCCCGAGGAAAGAGGGGAGTATTTCTCGCGAATCCTAAAAAAAACCGGGGCAGAATCGGGGGGAGAGTGAACGTGCAGGGAAAAACGACGGACAATATCGGAGATCACACCCCCGAACCGAAGAAAGGCCTTCCATCACAAGGTCGCGAAAGGAAACACCATCAGAAAAAGAGGAGGCCCTAACGAAAAACGATTTTTGGTCAAAAAGAAGGAAAACAAGAGGCAATCAAAAGGACAGCCTGAGAGGAGAGGGGAAAAAAAAAAGAGGGTGAACGCGCGGGAAACCTGCGAAATAAGCCGTCGAGCGTCGTCAAAACAGAAAAGATCCCGGAAGGTGTATCGAATTGAAGGCCCGCTAGCAATGTCAACGCACCGGACACCGATGTTAAAAGGCGCAGCAACATGGAGAGGGACGAGGGCCAGCCCGAAAGGGGGAGACTCCGCAAAAGTGGGGGGGGGGCTTTACGGTAGAGGGAACGCCCCGAGAACAAAAGACCACGCACAAGGAACACTACCTGGTAAGCAGGAATAGATCGGGGCTCAGGAAAGTCTTCGGAAAAAAAGAACACTGCAGGATACGGTAAGGGAGAAGACGAGAGAAAAAACTTCACAGTTCCACAAAGTGGGGAAACCAAGGAGGAGGATTTGTAAGCAGGTACATCTAGACGGAACAAAAAAAAAGTCAAGGCGGTTCTTTCCCATCTTTAAAGAAGGAAGAGAAAAGACGGCAAAAACCTAAACTCTCATGGGAAGGAGAGAGGGAAAAAATCTAATAACTCGATAAGCAATCAGGCTTTCCTCCTACAAAAGGTCGGAAAGCCTGAAAACATTGCGAGAGGGGGAAAAACGATCTCTCGACAAGAACTCGCTGGGCTGGAAAAACTTTATGCTTTTTGATATGTCAGACGAGTTCAGATAAACACCACCAAAAAAAAAGACGAGTCTAGGAAAAGAGGAGTACCGCGTCGAGACGAAACGAGATCCGTCCGGAAAAGGACAAATCAAACAGAACCCTATGATCTAAGGGAAGGGGGGAAGGGATGCCACGCGGGAAGGGAGAAAAGTCGCGTGAAAAAGCTACACATAAACTGAGTTATGAAACACACATAATGTGCGAGCCGGCCAAGGCGAAGGGGAGAAGGTTACATGAAAAAGGGTTTCCAAGGATCTGCTATAGAAATCAGGCAAAGGCTTGGACTTGACAGAAAGGAACGCAAAAGAGCATGGAAGGGGGGAAATAACCGGAAAAAAAAAATGCCTAAGGGAAGCAAAATCGGGGGGGAGGAGAAAGTACCCTCGCCGGAGAGGCGATAAATGCCAGACAGCACACCGAAGGCCACTTCGAGGAAGGGCTTTAAAAAGTGAAAATCGGGGAGGGGAAGTTTTACAAAAAAGCCTCCATAATAAAAAAGCAGATAACTAATCCGGGAAATCTCCTAAGGGGATACTCTAAGAAAGAAGGTATCGTCAACGGAAGCGTATCAAACTTCTATGCAGCACCTTTAAAAAAAAAAAATCGAAAAAGCGGCTTTTTGGGGAAGGCAAGAAGGTGGACGTTTCGTTGAAAAAAATAGACGAAAGCCAGCTGGGGGAGGGGTCTAAGACTCCGGAAAGACGTCTAGGGGAGGGGGAAAACTCGAAAACATGGGTCTCTCATGCAGGTTCAGGTTGGTTGGGTCCTGAGGATGAAAAAGTACTAAAAAAGATTGGGGGTAAGAGAAAACGGGGAGTCGAAGATTGCACAAAAGATATTCGCCACGTTGTTGGAGCGTTGGCCAAAGGGGGGGGGGCTCTCAAATTCTACACATTTGAAAAAAGGTGATGGTGCCAAGGCTATGGAATAGGACGATGAAACCTTCTCAAAAAACCCGTCAGAACGGGTTTTGGAGGGGGGGGGAACAGGTCGGGCGAGGGGGGTTTTTTCTCGGGGCCGTGAGTGTTCAAAGAAGACGTTGGAGAAGAACTCGTAAGGAGGGGAAATATAAAGAGGCTCAAAACAAGGTTAGGTGAAAAGAGAGATAGGTTTTTCAAAAAACCTGGAAGAGGGGGATTGCATAGACCAAATACCTATAAAAAAAAGGGACATCGTCAGGATCCGGTTGAAACCCCGCCAACACCCCGGAAAAGGGAGTCAGTGGTTTGGTGAGGAGAAAGAACCCGTTTAAAGGGCGGTAGCCGGCGAACGGAAGTCATGAGGGGGAAAATGTTAAAAGGGCTGCGAAAAGGAGGACGAGTCGAAAGAGGGGCGCACACTGTGGGAAGGGGGTGTCCCAGAGAAGGAGTTTCTAAAGGAAAAGATCCAAAGTCGACAAACATTAAGGAGACCGGTAAAGAAAACCAAAAAAACTAAATCGAGGGAACTGGGAGGCTGCTAAATATCTATAAGAGGACTTTAGTTTTCAAAACAAAGGGGGGAGAAGGGGGAGACTGGACTAAACCCGCTGTGCCTTTCTACGAAAGAAAAACACCAAAACTAGCGTTGGCTGAGGGTTAAAGGGAAAACCTAGCAGACCGGTCCCATTGCGGGGTGACGAAAAATCACTCAGACAGGAGTCTGAAGAAAAAGAGACTGCAGTCGTGGGGGTGGGGGGAGGGTCGGAAGAGGACGAAGGATTATGCACGGGGGAAATGATCGGACTTGTCGGGAAAGGTACCTACGGCAAAGTGTTGAAGGGAGGGGGCTTCTGGGGAAAGAACCTCAACCCTGTTCAACATTGCGAAACCGGGGTGGGACTTCATGAATTCAGGTTGAAGGAAGACCCTGAGGTCAGGAGGGGGGTCGGGAAAAGGGGGACTATTCCGGAGAATAAAAAGACTTGCTTCAACTGATGACCGACAACGGGGGGGTTAAAATCCGGGGAATTCGTTAAAACTGGAAAGGGAGTCTCCGGGGGGAGGGAACCTCTGGCAAGGGAATGTGGTTGGGTTTACAACTGGGAGTCCTTGCCTAAGTATGGTAAAGGATCGGGGCCGGGGGCCTGCCAAATCATAGAGGGGAGCCCACTCAAGAGGTGTAATGGAGACAGCTATTTTGCGGATGGCTTCGACGATAGGCTCCCTGTCACCGGAACTGGGCATAAGGCTTAAAGAAACGGCCGGGGGGGGGTTTTGAGGGGAATTCGGAAAAGGGAAGGGCAACATCAGCCATCACACAGAAGGGAGAGAAGCAACGCGCGGGGAGGTGACCGAAAAATTTGCGTTCGACCGAAGAAAACATTATTTAGGGATGCAGAATCGAGGGGGGGGGAGCCTTGTGGGGGGCATCAGACGATCGAGGGCATGACGCTGGGTTTAGAAAAAACGCACCCCCGCTGTGAGTGGGGGGGCGTAGGAGAGGTCTTGTTGACTCGAGAAGGTGCTCCTGGCCGAGGAGTCTCGCGGAGGAAAGGGGTTTGTTGCCATCCGCCTAATCTCCCCGGCAAAAGAAAACCCTTTCATAGGACCACTAAAAAGGGGGGGAGGAAAAAAGAATCGTCTGCGAGAGGAGAGTTTCAAACTGGGGGGGGGGAAGGGGCTGGGCCTAGAACGGTCCCAGGACCTGTTCAGGGAGGGGTCTCTAGATGCCCTTTCTGGAAGGAGGTCTCTATCAACTAACAAAAAAAAAAAAAGGGGTGTTTGTCTGGAGGGTGCCTGGGCGAACAGAGGGTCCCGATCGTCTGCCTGAGGGAAGGGGGGGGGGCCTTCAGGGGAACGTTCTTGAAGGGACAACTCGTGCCCCCAAAACAAAAAAAAAAAAAGCCCAGTTACTTTCCTCGCATGGAAGTCGAGGGCTATGCGACGGGCTCTAAAGCGGAAAGGAAAAGCATGGCCTCCCGGAAAAAAAGCAGAGAGGAGTCGGAAAATTGGGGGGGAAAGATCTAAAGGCGGATTGTGGCAGAAAATTCCTCTGGAAAGGGGAGGGGGGTTCTAGGTGGAGCTGGACCTGGGGGGAAGAAAGGGAGGTTCAAAAGGGAGGGGGCGATCGCGATGATAAAAATCTGGTGTCGGTTGTCGGGAGAATCGAGAGAGATGGCGTTTAGTCATAGAAAAAGAGGGGCCACTGTGTAGGAGGGGGAGGGGGTGTTCGGAAAAAAAAAAGGAATCATCCGCAACTCGACAAAAAGGGGGAAGATGGATCTCGAAAAATCTGGGGAAAAAGCACGCGATTCTCGACCAAAATCTAGGAGGGAAGGAGAAACCTTTTATCGCTCATTAGGCCGGGAGGTCGCGGGGTGGAACTCTTGCGCGGCCTATACGTGGATCCGTCCGGAATCGAAGTCGTCGAGGAGCTCCAAAGAGAAAGGGAGACCCTCTTAAGAAGCTGCAGAAAAAGACATGCGCTGAAGGTAGTCGCCGATGACGGAAGGCATCGTGGATTTGCCTACAGTGAGAAAAGTGGGCATGATAGAGAGTGCAATCTGAGAAGGGTCGAAGCTGGGAGGAGGAAAAAAGACCCTATCGCCTTGGGGAAAGGAACACACGGGAGGGGAACATCAGGCGATAGGGTACCCGCAGCAGCAACATCGAAAAGGCATGTTGATGAAATGATCAAGAAGAGGAAAGATCATGCCCAAAATTTCTTCTGGGAAAAATTCGGCCCCGGCAAGATGCAAAGGTAATCAGGAGACCATCACGCAGGAGGTGCGGGGATAAAATCTGGAGGAAGCCTAGGGGATGGCTCCAGAACTTCTAGAGGCGCAGCGGACCAAGTTCGTGGGGAGATCTTCTTCATCTAACGGTAGGGTCAGAAAGGTGCGAGAAACCGGCAGAAAGAAGGGGATCCCAGGAATAGAGTAGGAGGGAAAAAACGATCATTGTGGGGGGGGGGTGGGGGGGGCAGTCAAAGGTTAGCTTTTGGAGCGCGGTAGCCGGCGTGATTTCAAGAAACCCGCCCATATCGGTGGAAAAGAGGACCATAGGGGGTCTTGCGCCATCCTAGACTCGGCACCAATGAACAAAAGACATCGAAGGATCCCTTGCCAAAAAGGGAAATCACGGCCACAAAAAGAAAAAAAGATTCGGAAAGAACAAAGAGAAGGAAATCGAAAGATTCCCGAAAAAAGAGACGATCCCAAGGGAACCCTACGAGCTCAATTGAGAAAGCTCTTCGCCGGAGGGCATCGGGCATCCTCATGCAGAGGGAAAAAAACCGAAAGAAGTAATATGTACAACTAACCGAAATATTGAGAGAAAAGCCAGGATTATCAATGCACAGAACCGATCCCCAAATTATCGAGGGGGGAGATTAGGGAAGGGACCGCTATCCTTCAGAAACAATTATCAGGCGCCAAAAGGTGACAAAGATTCGGTAACAACTTTGAAAAGCAAAAAGCCGAAGGGATATTGGTTGGAATATATCGACACTTCACTAAAAGATCTGCAGAGAACTTAAGGAAAGGAAAGGTCATCGGGAGGAAAGAAGGAAAAGATGTTTTTGAAGAAAAAGGGGGAGTGTTTTCCCAAAGGTGGCGAACGCATATCCCCTAGCAGGGGTTTATGGTAGGGAAAAGAGTTCCCAGGAGGGCGCCAAAAGAATGATAAGAGGAACCCCAGACCTACACTAAAAATCGATGCCCCCAAGCAACACCAGAAAAGTTTCGTTCGCAGACTACCTAAAACCAGAGGGAACGCTCTATGCAAAAAAAAAAGCTATCTCAGAAAACGCTCTACAAAAGGGAGGCGTACCCACGGACAAAGTGACCGTCCGAAGGGAAAATGGCCAGACGGCTGTTTCACTATCGGGAGATCGACCCTCTGGGACTTATCAAAAAGGGCGTTGATAAACTTTCAATGAAAAGGGGGGGGGACGTCATAAAGAAAAAAGAAAACAAAACACCAAGAAAGAAGCATCCATACGGGGGGGACCGCTTGGAAGGAAAAAGAACGCTTTGGAGATTGGCGGAAAATCCTATCTGGAATCAATCCTGGGAGGGAGAGAAAACCCTAGGGAAGTGGGGGACCAACAAGACTCAATTAGGGCATTAAGGGATCGATAATTAAGAAAAGGAAAATTAAGAGGACGTCGGGGAAACAGAAAATCCCGCTTGAGAAAAAAGAGAGTCAAACAACCCCAAGGACTGAGGAGATCAGCAAGGGGGGGGGAAAAAAATTCGAAGAACATCTCAAGAAAAGAAGGTAAAAACTTTCTAGCAAGAGGGAATCTCAGAAAGGGGGGAGGTCAGGGAGGCCACCACCGAAAAAAAAAGAAAGAATCAGTCATAGGGGAAAAAAGACTTCAAAAATAAGGGGGGGGGGGGGAACTTCGGAAAGGAGACTGTAACATCACGCAGTTCAAAGTGGGGGAGGAGATAACTGGTATTCCACCGGAACAAAAGTCAGCCGCGAGTCGGGAACCTGCGCAAATGAAAAAGAAACATGAAGAGAAAAATCTTTTGACCAAAAGAGGAATAAAAATCCTTAAACGTCAGGGAAAAAGTGACCGCCACTCTCATAAAGCCGGCAAAAACGGGCGTCAAAAAATAAGAAAGGATGGCATAAGAGTCACAAAGGGGACCGGACACAAACCTGAAAGGTCGAATGGGAACCCCGATACCAGAAAAAAAGAAATTTGAAAGAAAGTGGGGGGTTCACAGCGAGTGGGGCTTGAAATCCCCCGTCCGTGAACTCAAAAATCGTTACTGAGACGAAAAAGCCGCCAAAGCCTCCGAAAAAAAAGGAAAAGGGGGGCGAAAGGAGAAAAAAAAGAATTGCCGAGGAGGTTTGGGAAAGAGGGGGTCGCACGGAATGTTGTCTCCTTTGATGGGTAGGGAACTACGTCTTCAACTAAGGAAAACAAATAAGTCGCCTTTTTTGGTTCAGCGGGAAAGAGGTTCGAAAAGAAAAGAGTTCTCAGAAAAAGGCTAAAACTTTACTATATGGTAGGGTCTCAGGAGTAAATTGGGGAATCCAAATAAAACACAAACTCCTCCAAAAAAAGAAAAAAGGAGAGTTTACGGGGGGTGTGGTGCTAACCAGTAAAGGAAATGGCCGGGGGGGGGGCTACGGTGGTTCCGCCTGTAGAAAAGTATTGCAAAAAAAGAAAACATTGGGGAAAAAGTTGGGAAGGACAGAAAAGGCGTTTAACCA
>Ga0179593_1660509_pt1 | contig 14500 bp, 23 predicted proteins | sample CZODoug2_1_08_16_FD_185931 | JGI IMG/M metagenome (GOLD analysis project Ga0179593, IMG submission 185931) | Vadose zone soil fungal communities from Angelo Coast Range Reserve, California, USA - CZODoug2_1_08_16fungal (PacBio error correction) | ecosystem: Environmental > Terrestrial > Soil >...
GGGAAATCAGGACGTGGGCTAAGAAAAAAGCCAAGCTTAGGGGGACTTGATACTCAGAAAGGCGACAGGCCCACGATCAGCGAGAGTCCGGGGGGAAAACAAGCGGGGGAAACAAGGAAACTGGGAGCATCTGGTAAAAGGTTCAACAACGCATTAAAAAAAAGACTGTAAAAAGACGCTTGCGACGTGGGCGGGGGAATTGGGGGGGAAAGTTACAACAAAGAAAGGAAGAAGAAAAATCAAAAACGGGGTCGAGCCTTGGTCGCAAAAACATAATCTTGGCCGAAGAGTAATGCGGCCTCGATGAAGGAGGGGGGGAACAGATGAACCGGGTTGGCCTGTGAAACAGGGTAGAAAAAAAAACCGTCTCCTTTACGAATATCGTGAAAAAAAGGGCAGGGACTCTGTACGCGTCTGGGGTTTAAAAAAGAAGAGGAAAAGGGGGAGAGGGAGGGGAAAAAGAAGAAAGTACCTAAGGGCGGAACCAGGCAAAAATGCAAACTCAGAATGGCAAAGAACAAAACAATCAAGAAGAAGGAGAGAATAAAGAGACGGGGTCGAGGACTAGGAAGACGAAGGGCGAGAGGGCAAAAAAACAAAAAAAACGCGACCGCACGTAAATTGCAGGGTACCGAGAAAGGGATCAAACGGGGGGCAGGCCAAGAAAAAAAACCGGCTTGAAATTTGGAAAAAAAAAAAGCTCCTGAAATTGGAAGGAAGACGGTAAAGACATAACTAGAGAAAAAAAGGAGACAGTCACCAGTCCTTGGGGGGGTTGTTTTTTGGAAGTGGACAGGAATGTGGGCATTTTGAAGCACAAAAAGGGGAAAGGCAAAAAAAGGAATGAGGGTCTGCGCTGAAGACATTGACACGCCACCATGCCGGATTGAAAAAACGGAGCACGTTCTGGGGGCATAATCAGCGACAGGGAAGCAGAGGGGAAATGGGGACATGATTAAGAGAATTTCCAAGCTTAAGAATAAAGCGGGCGCAGCCCAAGAAACGCCCTGCATGGGTCAACACGAAGACAGAACAATCATGGCGTATGGTGGGGGAAACAGAAAAAGGGATCAGGGGGGGGGGGGGGTTTTGTTTCCAAAAAAAGTCGAAACCAAGCATCATTTTGAACCATAATCGCCCGGAACGTAAAAAAAAGGAAAAATGTTTGGAGAACAGCAAAGGACTTAAAACAGTAGTATGAAGAGTAAATCCCGGATACGTACCCATTGGAAGGGAAAAATGGAAACACTGGGAAGTAATAACAGGGAAGGCCAGCCTAGTGCTCCAATGTGGGACTATAATCTTAACCGCCATAACAAAAACGGGGAAGCCGCACAGGGTGCTGAGGCTGGAGGCCGCAACAGAAAAAAAGGAAAACTTGCCTGAAAGGGCATAAAGCCGCTAGAAAGTGAACCGAGGAAAATCGAACTGTGGGAGGGGGGTGATGTACAAGCTAACCGAATGCAAACAGATCTAAGACAAAAAAACGTGCCGAGGTCTCATCTAATTCCAAGGGAAAAAAAAACGGAAAAGTAGGCTTGTTTAACTTGGGGGGAGGAAAAAAAACCATATTTCCCGCGGCCGAAAAAAGTAGAACTATCTTTGGGTACGACGCATAGCCCCGAAGCTCAAAACTAAATCAGCATTCCATCACAAAGAAAAAGAATCCCGTGGGGGGCACGCCTTGAGGCAATCCGCAGCGAAATAGAAAAAGCCAGGGGGAACTGAGCCGGCAATGCTGTGTGAGGTGAAAGGGGAGAAATCTAAACGGGAAAAAATCCATGCGCGCCGTGGCGAAGCGAAAGCAGGGGGAGAACCAAAGAAAAACATTGCCTCCCAGGAAAAAGAACGGAATCAGCGAATATCGGAAATGGCCCAGACAGGAAGCATGGAAAGTCTCGACCTAGAGCATTCAAAAGGTCACCGAGAAATGAAAAAACGGACAGCGATGAAAAAGGGGATGATGAAGCGCGAAAAAAAAGAAGAAAAAACAAAAAAAAAAAAGAAGGTGAGAAAAGAAAAACGTATGCCCCGCCAAAAAAATGAGACAAGGACAAAGAAAATTACCAGGTTTAGGGGAGGAAGAAGGAGAAAGGAGAAAAAGAAAGGACTGGGGAGTTTTTCTTCATGGGGAAAAAAAGTCGAGAACACGGCCAAAAAAGAGAAAAATCATGTTTACTGCCCAGGAAAGGGAGGTAAACAAAAGATAAAGGGGTTAATTCAGACGAAAATCCGAAAGAAAAAGGGTGGGGTTGGGGGCCGCCCTTGGAAGGAAGTTTTAAAAACGTGGGGAGGTAAAAAAGGGGGAGGAATAATAGTGCAAACACCCGCCAGCAAAAGAACGTGAACAAGTTGCTGCGCAAATTTGAAAAGTTGAAAAGACGAAAATGTTTGACAGCCATTTGGGTTGTCGAAAATGACCGCTGCATGTCAAATTTCAAAGTCGGATCAACGAAAAAGAAGGAATCGGCTGTGCCTCCAGTTTTTAAAAAAAGAGTACGAATGACCCAGCGCCCACGGTACCGAAAATGAAAAAAAAGCGTCGGCGAGAAAAAGATGGCCGGAATTGGCCTTATTTAAGAAGAAAAGGACGAGGGAGGAGCCCTGGCAGCTACGTATGGGAAAGAAAAAACGGCATCCAGGTTGATCTAGGTGCCTGGAATCGCCAAGCAGAGTGCACTTGGAGGGACTTTGGGCAAAAACAGCGGAAAAGAAGGCCGAAGGTGCTAATCACTTCCCGGCCCAAAAAATATGGATTGAGAAAAAAAGAGAATCGGGGGGGCCGCTGTTGGATCCTCGAAGGTCAAAACAAAAACTTCTTTCACACTAGGATCCGAAAAAAACATTGCCTGAGCTCTCGGTTCAAACAATCCATGGGACAACAAAAAAGGATCTCATAAAGGGAAGTCCGGGTGGGAAAGGGAACAGACCCAAATAACAAGACAGAGGGGGCGATAGAACCATGCATATCTAAATGGGGGATGCGGGAAGGAAAATATAGGAAGAAGAAAGAACGGTTAAAAAAGATCAGCTTTTGGGGGAGGGGGCGGATTCGGAAGCCTAGTATCCCCATCGAAGAGGAAAAAAAAACAATAGAAGGGGAAAAAACAAGGGGAAGCGGCAAGCCGATAGATAAACCTGCGCCGGAATGGTTGCAAAAAAAACTTTGATAACGAAAAACATCGCAAGCAAAACAATGAAAAAAGGGGAAACCCAAGAAAAAACGGGAAAAAAGGAAAGGGGGAACAAAAGTTGGCCGTCAAAATCAACCTGAAAAGAGAGGAAACAGAGGACCATTGAACGTAAACCCCTGTCCGTGTTAACGGGGGAAAAAGGGGGAAAAAGATCGGAAGCAAAGGTAGTGGGGCTGGTGGAAACGGCCTGCATGAAATAGGGGTTGATGCCGGACCGCCCATGAAGAAAAAATGGTATAGGAGCTCCAGAGAGGACATGGTTGCAAAAAAAAGAGGAAAAGTGAAAAAAAAGACAGAGGCTCAGCAAGTCCAGGGGGTGAAAATCAGGCGAAAATGTGGCGGGGGCCAAGCAGTTCATTTTTTTGAAATCCCATCACAGGGGAAAAGAAGGGGGTGGGGAGGCGCTGGCAAAAAATAACAAATTTAAGCAGGGGTGATGGGCTTCCTCGAAGACCGGCCGGCTACCTGAGGGACGAGAAAGGGAGGAGGGAGAAAGGCGAGGTCAGGGATTCCGGGGTGCAGGGGGGAAACTCCGTAAAAAAAAGGGAGTTTCTAAAGCGCCGGGGTGACGGGCGCACGAAAAAGGAAAAGGAGAAGAACGCACAAACTCCGGTGTTCAAAGAGAAACGGAAATGAGCTGGGCCTGCCGCCGCACGGGGGAAAGGATCTGCAAGGAGAAGGGCGCGAAAGGGGGGTAACAGCTTGGGTGCCTCGAAGGCTCGATTGGGGAAAACGGACGAAGCCGCGGAACAACACGGGGTGGGGGAAAAGAAAGAAGGAACGGGGGGGGGAAAAAAGTGAAATGAAACCGAGGGCCCTAGTCTAAGCTTGTTGCCGATGGATAGGAAAAAAGGAAGATGAAGACGAAAAAGAGCCGAAAAAGCACGTGGAGAAGAAGTTTCAAAAAGGAAAACGGACGGCGTGGTCAATAAGTACCGTCAAGGTTGGCCAGGGGAAGGGTACAGGTGGGAGACGAAAAGATAAAAAGAAAAAAGAAGTCGGCGCCAGGGTACGTAAAAATATAAAAAATGGGAGAACCTCTCTGGGGGTCACCTTACGCCACGCAGAATCTGGGAAAAAGACTGCCGGGACGAATTTACCCTCTTCAAAGAAGACCAAATCGCGCGAATTTGGGAGAACCGATGAAGAAAAAAAGGGGCAAGGACAAAGAGAGGTGGTAACCCCGAGGGGAATGAGGTGGGGTGGAAAAACCGGGAAAAAACACACGATCCGCCCTTAAAAAAAAAAAAGGGGCGGCAAGATCTAAAAAGAGTGATTTTCCATGCGAAAAAAGAGGAGGGAAAGAGGAAATTCTAGGAGAATGCCCTTCTCAGGCTGGCCAGAAGAGTAAAAAGAAGGGGGGGACCCCGAAGGGGGGAGAAGGGTTGAAACCCACAATGACTGGGGGAAAAAGCAACCTCGGAGCAGATGACCGATGTCAATGCTCGCCAAAGAGAGAATCCCGTCGAAGAAAAAAGATGGGAAAAGCAAAAGTCGATCAAGAAGCAGAGAACGAATAGCCGAAATTTAAAGAAAAAAAAGAGGGACCCTGGGCACAGCGGTGATCACTTCCGCCGTAGAGGTCTTTTGGGGGGAGTTGGACAGGGACAAACCTAGGAGGGTCCTGCCCTCGACAAAGGCTCGGTGTGCGTTTCCACGGGGAATTATAAGGGGAAAGGAAAAAGAATGCTGGGAGAAAAAGGGGGGGGTTTCCGGCCAATGTCCCGGGAACTGGGGGTTGGAAAAGCAAGGAGCCGCCATTGTGGTGGTTAACCCCAGAAGACAGGAGTCATTCTGCACTTTTCCATAGTAGGAAAGAAAGGGAAAAGGGGAAGAAGACAAGGGAAAAAAAGGAGTAGCCGTGAAAAACCAAACTGGATGAAGAGGAAACATTTATTGCGCGGCCGACAAGGCGCCAGATGGCTAACTAGAGGGAGGGGGAGTTGAAAGAAAAAAGTGGACGACAAAGGAAGGGGAGAAAGACCGAGAGGGCGGGAATGGCGTTGAAAAACACAGAAAAAAGAATGAAAGGAACCGCCGCTGACCAGATCGATGATCTAATGGGGCGCCCTGTTCTGAAAGGGAGCAGCCTGAAAAAAAAAAAGGAAAGTGAGGCTCAGATGAAAAGAAGACTCACAACACCAACAGTTATGGAGGGGGAGAGATAACGGCTCAAAAACCATCAAAAGCGGAGTGCAGGACCTTGAAACCTCCCCCAGACAGAGAAAAAAGAGAATGTGGAGGGGGGACGGAGGTGCAAAAAGCCAAAAACATGACCTAAGATCTGGGGAGGGGGGGAAAGAAAAAAAAAAAACCAAAATATTTGTTCGCCCCGAGCTTTGGTCGAACAAGTGGAGTGATGAGAGGGGGACAAGTGAACACAAAAAAAATCGAGTAGCGAGGGACCTTCTCCTTGGGGGTCTCGGGAGGGGAATCGGAACTGAAGAGGAGGGAAAGGGGACAGGTTCTAACCCATGGAGGGGGTTCTAAAAAAAAAAAAGGTAATCACCTTGTTACCTTGGAAAGAAAGAGAAGAAAAAGCGAAATTAGGGGCTGGCCCTGACACAGTACACCGAATGGGAAAAAGGAAAGTGAGTTTTACGCGTGGGGGGCGTTTAATAGGAAAAAAATGGAGGGAAAAAGATTGGAGGGGAAAAAAAAAAGAGGGGGACAGGGGCGGTGAACCACAAGCTAAAATAAAAAAAGGTCACGGAAAATCTCATAAAGGAACCACCAGAGGGCTATGGGAAAAAAGAAGTGAGGGTGGGAAAGCCCAAGCCTAAACTCATAAACAAAAAAAACAAGGGGCACGAGGAAACAAGCTTAAATAAATGCCATCTTCCCTGCTTGAGTTCGAAGGGACTGAATCTGCGGAAAAATAAAAAGTGTGGGGGAAGGACCGAGCAGGCTCTGCACACCAAGCAATGGTTTGGGTTTGGGGAGCGATTTTGGGACTCGGCGCTTTTGTAGGGGGAGGGGGGGAAGCCAAGGGGAAGGCTGGCCAAAAAAAAATCGGGCCAGTCACCTCTTCAAAAAAAATTCACCGCAACCGGGGCGTTCAATTCTGTACTCGAAAACAGGACTGCCCCCATAGGGACCGCGTCTGGGCAGAAAACGGAAGGGGCAAAGGAATGGTGGAAAGAGAAAGACAAGGATCTGCAGAAAGGTTTTCACCTCGGGACCCGGCGGAGGCAAAGGCCTCATGGCGGGGGAACGCCCAGCACTCAAGCAGTAAGGGGATCGAGAGGCGTTTTTTGTCTTATGAAAGAAAGGAAAAAAGCAAAAGCAGGAGAAAATATAAGGAAGAACACCGAGAGGAAAAAAACCATTCGGTTCGACCAATCGAGAAAAGGGCCAGGGGGGGGGGAAAAAACAAAAGAGAGACAGAAAGGCATGATTCATACCAAAAGTCCGTGTCAAAAACTCCGAGGGATTCCGCCAAGAATTGAAGGAAAAAAAAAACCCACAACCGGGACCAAAGGGGGTCAAAAAAGAGAAACGACTTTGCTTGATCAAAGTCAAAAAATGAAAAACGTACACCGGCGAAACCTTTGCCGGGGAGCAGAAAGAACAGAGGGGAAAGGATTTGGGGAAAAAATATCGACCTGTGCTGGGGTGGTTTTGGGGTGTGCTGAAAAAAAGAAAGCCGTCACACGCCCGAAAAAAAAAAAAAAGACCCAAAAAAAAGAAAGATCCCTCTAAAAGCAGCTGCAGCTAATTTCAGGAAAAACTGAAAAATACTGAAAGGTCACGGGGGCGGACAAACCTAGCCAACAGGAGCTGAAAAAAAAGACTAGGGTCCTTGAACACGCAGTGAAGCGAAAAACGGGCAGGAGACTCAAAAGAGCAGTAGGAATCACGACGTTGAAAAAAAAGGGGAAAATCAAAAGCAGCTAACTAGCAATTCGGAGGAAGCAGGGAAGTTGTAAAAAAAAAAAAAGTACGGGGGGAGGTTCTCCGAACGGGACACAAAAAAAAAGAAGACGCGTTTGGGAACGCCCCTTTGTATAGGAAGGGGGACGAGAAAACTCCGCTCTCTACAAGAAAGAATAAAAAAGCCAACCTACCAGCCCATCGGCCTCAACGAAAAAAAAATATGCAAAAAGGAAACCTTGATATCTTAATTCACGTTAGAAAGAAAAGTTCGGGAAGCGCGAAAACTTCGGTAAAAAAAAAAAGAATTGGGTCGAAAAGAAACAACACTACGTATGAAAAAGACGGAAATAAAAGGGGAGTGTTGATTGCCCTCCAAAAAGAGGGGGACTGTGGCATTAGGAAAAGACCACGGAGGGTTTTTCTGGAACCTGCGGTTATTGGAGGCGGGAAAGAAAAGAGAAAAGGGAAAATTCCCATAGGCGTAGACAAGAGCGGGAAAGAAGGCAAGATTCATAAAGTAACTAACCAAACAGGACCCGAAAAAAAAGGGGGGGGGGTGGGAGGAAAGGGGGTCCGTGGAAAAAAATTAGGTAAGCCCGGGGTTTTTCGGGGGGTCGGTCAAAAAAGCTTGTCCCAATCTGTAAAGAAAAAAAGGACGGAAGGGGCGGAACACTATTTGCTCAGAGTCACACGGGAGGAAGTGGGAGGGACTTTGTCGGCATTGGGTCAGCATTTTCATTTTGTAAGTGAAAGAAGCATGGGGGGCAACGGGTGACAAGGAGCAAATAAAAAAAAGGCGTCGAAGGGAAAAATGGGGGGAGGATCAAAGTGTTGACGGGTGTATCCGACGGCCTGAAAAAAAATGCGGAAACAAGGGGCGATCTCAATCAGTGAAAGACCAAAATCCGAATCCTGCTGATGGCTGAAAAAAAAAAAGGTACAAACCCATAAGGAGGGGGAGGGGAGAACTTATCAGGCGGGCAAAAACATGTTTGGGGAGGCAAAGGGGCCTGGCTGATCAACAGCGGACTGCAGGGAAACAAAGGGGGGAGAGAAAAGAAGAAGTCGTATCTGTCCAAACATCTGGATTGAAAGCGCACACGGCAATGAAAAGGGAAGAGAAGGGGGGAAAACGAAACCAACAACAAAGGAGAGAGGAAACGAGGGGAGAAAAGAACACCGGAACTGCGCCGCCTTGTCCAGTGGGGGGGGGGGGGGGAAGACAGGGAGGGGAATCCAAGGGGGGAAACACAAACACTCTCTCCGGGTGCGAGCAAAGAAAAAGGTAGGGGAGAAGATCAGGTCAGCCTCCGACGGTGGTAAGCCAAAATCAGCAGGGGGTGAGAGAGGAGAGCAGGGTAAAAAGCGCCTTGGGGGTCAAAAGAAAGTATGGCAAGGGGTGAGCTAAAAGAAGCCGAGGGTGAAATGAGAAAAAAACGTGAGGGGGGGGGAGAAAAAAAAACTTTTAAAAGGGGAAAAGAGGGGACACGAACAAATGAGGGGCGTACCCAATGCGAACCGGTCGAAAAAACAAGGGGAGGAAAAAAGAAAAAAAGGGGGCACGGCTTACAAAAATGAAAGAAGAACTATATCTGAGCCTTTGTAACGGACCCAGGGGTTCAAGCACAAAGGGGCAGGGACAAAACGGTGTTTCAAAAGGGGGTTAGGAGAAAGACGGCAAACCATGGGGCAGCAATCTTTGTGGATGTGGACGCAGGGGGGGGAAAAGGGGGAAACATTAAAAAAGGGGGGGATGGAAAAAAAAGCAAATCTCCATTGTGTGAAAAAAAGAAATCAAAGGCTGGGCAATATCCGAAGAGCCAGCCAACGTCCCCTCTCAGGAGGAAAAACAAAAAGGGGCATGGAAAGGGGGGCAGGGAAACTGGGGGCTAGGGGTTTTGGACGATCACCGAGAAAAACCGGTTTATCTTCAGTTGGTTTCAGCGTTCAAATGAAAGGGTCAAGAGGGAGGTGAAAAGGGACAATCGCGAAAAAGACCAAGTGCACGAAAGGGAGGTGGTCCGAGAAGGAACGGGTCTGGAGGAGAGGGCAGTTTCTAGGGCGGATACGGAAACAAAAAAAGAAGGGGGGGGTTGTTTGCGCAACTAGGAAAGGGGTCGTTTCGAACGCGCGTCCGTAATGGGGCAGGGAGTTGAAAGGAAGGAAACCGGCACACAATAGGCCAAAGGCTCAGCAAAGCGGATGAGAAACAGGGAACCGCAAAGCCAACACGGATAAACGCCCGAGGAATTGACACGCAGGGAAAAGGGCCGTGTGAAAAAATCCAAGGGGGGAGAGAAAAAAAGACAGATTGGGGAACACTTCTAAAAAAGAGGAAGAGGTGTGGGGCCGCCAACGAAACCGCCCTTGTTTTACAAAAAAGGGTGCATGAATAGCGAGGGGTGGAAAGTGAGATGCATGTGGGAATGCCTCCGGGGCACGGGCCACGAACCGAAACAAAATTTTCAAAAAGTCAAATCGCTTGTCAGAAAGAACGTCCAAGTGGCCGGCCGGTGTCGGGGAGGGGGGAGGACGAAGCGATCAAAAGCAAAGCTGCCGCGAACCAAGGGGGGGGCGCTACGAAAAAAAGAAAGATTGGGAACGCCCAGAAAAGCGTTGGGGGGACACGGCTCGAAAGAGAGGAGGAAAAGAAATCGCCGGAGCAGGGCTCTCCCTCTTCCAGACTGGGAAAGAAAGGAGGTAGGGGTAAAGAACCGGAGTGAGCGAGGTAAAAGGGAGGATTACGATCGGCGGAAAATACCGCCTGCGGGGGTCGCATGTAAAAAAAAAACACCCGGACGGGTAAAAAAAGTGAAAAAGAAGGGGGGGTCGGGGACCCATCTCGACCATCAAAATTTCGTCTGCGCCGAGCGATGCGACGCGTCAAAAAAAAAAAAGGTCAGGAAAAAAAAGTAAGGGGCTCAAATAAAAGGACCACTAAAAAAAGGGGCGGATTGACGACATGCGCCCGTGAAACTGGAAAATCATCGCAAAAAAAAGGAAAGGGAGAAGGGTCATGTCAACAAAAAGCAGACCAAAAGCTTCAAGCGGGAAAAAAACACTATTAGAAAAAGGGGGGGCGAAGAAAAGCTCGGGAGCAAGGAGGGAAAAAAAAAAAGGAACCGAAGGGGAAAGAAGGAAAAAAAGACAGGAATTCCAACGTTATCGAAAAAAAGGGAAGGAGGGGTCGGGAGCCGTTTTTGAGGGTCCAGAAAAGAATCAAGAGGAGAACGGAAAAAAAAAACAAAGGACGCCAGAAGGTGGGGGATGGGGACTGGGGGGGAAGGGAAGAATTCGTTTTGCCCTTCTGATGATCTTGCGTGAACAAAAAAAAGGAAAACGACGGTTGGACAAGCAAAGGAGGGAACCAATTGGTGGGAAGGAAAACGGGGGGCCATACGCGTCTTCCACTGCCGGGGTTTCCCCTATTGGGTACGAAGAGTAAGGAGGAGTCAAAAAAAAAATAGGGTAATAGTAAAACGGGGGAAAGAAAAAAGAGCCGCAGCCTAAAAATATCTTTCTCTTCAGACAAGGCTGGAAACACCTAGGGAAAGGAATCGAATGAAATGAGAAAAAGCCAAGGAGAAAACCTCGGCAGAGGCTGGAAGAAAAAAAAACTACCATATTGTGCAGGTACAGGGGGTTTACGATGCCGGAACCAAAAAAAGAAGTGAGGGGGGAAGGAGACTGGGGGGGGTCTGAAGTAAAAATAACAGGTCTAAGGGGTCATCCGCTTGGGGCTGAGAAAGGCTCTACCTATTCTCTCAAACCCCAAAAATGAGAAAAGGGAAGAGGATCAACGAAGCAACGACTTGCCCTGGGCCCAGGTCGCAAAGAGGAGGAGAGGGGAAAAAAAAAAAGATACCTCAAGAACTGGCAAAGGCCGGAGAATCATCGAGCAACGGGGGGGATCAAGACCGATAACCTGTACCTGCAGAAATGCGGGTTTTCAAAACACGCCAAATTCCTCCCGCCCTCACACTGGCTGTGGAAAAAAAAAGGGGATGAGGCAAAAGGGTGTCGTGGATACTGGGGAAAAGAAAAGCGGAGTAGCCATCGGTTCGGCGCCTTGTCGGAGCGGCAATGATCTCGAAGGAGGACAAGGGGGGGGGAAACCCAGTTGTTGAAAACCGTGGGGGAGAAAGTGGGGAACAAAAAACGAAGGTAACAGGGGGGGTGAACTGAAAGGAACGAAGATTCGTCGTCCCTTGTAAAAAGAGGAGAGGGGAAAAAGTGCAGATTACGCGTGGTCTGCCCGGGGAATATATGGAACAAAAAAAAAAAGAAGGGGGGTTTACAACCATAAAGGTCGGACATCAAGAGGTGGGGGAGTAAACCAAAAAAAGAAAAGGGGGACGCCAAGATATCATGCAAGAATCGCCAAAGCCAGCCAGGAGTGAGAAACACGAGAAGGGGGAAAAAAATGGAACCACGCAACAACTCATAGAAGAAAGAAGACAAACATCAAAACGCTGTGGTCAAGGACATCGGAAGGCGGAAATTTTTTTCGGATCCCTTCGCATCGGTCGGAGGTCCTCCTTTGAAAAGCCAGAGGGAAACCCAGGGGGGGAGGATTGGGGGGTACCGGAAATCGTGGAATTTTGCGGAAGAATGCCGGGGCGGTAAAGAAGGATGGCGACTTCTCTTATAAACCAGAAAAACTTGCGCAAGGCCGGTTGGGTCCCCTTCCCAATTTCAAATAGAAAGGAAGCAAGGGAGGAGGGTGAAGGGGGGGAAAAAAACAACCGGAGGATTCCGGCAAGAGAGGCCGGCGTTTCCAGGCCCTCGACGTCGCGTAGAAAAGAAACCAAGCAAAAAAGAAAAAGGGGGGAGAGAGTACTCACAAGACCGGCGAGTGGGCCGGAAAAGAAAGGGGTTGGGTGTGTTGGTCGTTTGGGAGGGTTGCAAAAAAAAAAAAAACAAACGAGAAAAAAAAGCAGGCAAAAATATCAGAGCGGGCCAACGGGAGGAGGACTTACACGGTTCGCACCAACTATGGGAGGAGTACTAGTGAAGGGGGATGATACAAGGGACAGAAGGTGCCGACCTGGCCGCGCCTTCAGCAGAGGAGTTTTGGGGGAGCCAAAGTTTTTGCAGACAGGGCGCGAGAAAACCTTGGGGAAGCCCGCAAAGAAGGGTGAGTCCGACGAGCAAAAACACCGGAACGAGGCCGAGGCAGGGTAAGGAAAGCAAGAAGGGCGCCTACCGAAAAGAAAATATCGCCACTGGGGCTTTTTCGGGAAAACCAAGGAGGGAAAGACCTTGCCAATATCAATCGGGGGAAAACGACGTGGCTCGAAATCGAATGAAGGCAGTGTAAAAAACGGAGGCGGTGCAAAAACAACATAACCGGCTGAGGTGCCAAAGGTTCTTTGACGTACGAACAAAGCAAAAAAAAAGATCAAAGGGAGGAGAGAGTGGCATGTAGCCACAACGAGCCTGTGGTGCCTAATGCGGCAAGAAAAGAAAGCTCCCAGACGGCTGAAAAAAGAAGGGGCAGGGGAAACCTGGGGGGTGATGCGGCAAAGAAAGCCTCCGCGTGGAAAAAGGTCATGCGCCAGTGCAAAAAAAAGTTACAAACGCCCTGGTTGGGAACGCACACCAGGAGGAAAAACCCCTGCGGTGAAAAAGCAGACCCGAATGGCCCAAAATCAAAAAAGCCACTTTCAAAACGACCAACTAAGTTAAACAGGGGGTAAAAAAGAAACGCAAAAAGTGACTTAACATCAGAGGGGGGAGGAGTGAGGAAAGAAGGAAAAACTGTTCCCTATCAACAAAAAGGGGGGAGGTTAAAAGGGAAAACCTCGGACTATAATGAAAGCAGCCAAAAGGTCTAGGGGGGGGATGGAAAAAACTCAGAACGCAACGGAGCAAAAAAAAGGGGAAGTCAGGAAAAAAAAATATCCAGGGGGGGGAGAAAAGATGGAGGGGAATCATCAACCCATCGTTCCTTCGGTCCTGCGTTCCCATAACAAGAGCTAAACCAAATGCCCCAAGAATATTCAACAGTAGAAAAAAAGAACCGAAAAAGAAGAGAGGGGGGGGGGGGGGGGGACGGGGACCTGTGGCAGTCCGTTACCAAATTTGGGTTCGAATTGGTTAGTGGGGGCACGGAAGACAAAGCGAGGGGGAAAATGTTGCTAAGCACCTTGTGGAAAAGTCGACGGCAAAGGGGGTCAGAAAAAACCAATTTTGCATTGTGTTACGGGATGCCCCGATGGCTTTTACCAAAAGGAAGAGAAAATAGGAGAAACAAAAGAAGTCAACAAAAAGAGGAAAGGGACTAAAACTGTTTTGGGCGCGTCGCAACACAAAGTGTGTTGCAAAAATCAAGTAACCGAACCTTGACCAACCGAACTGGGGAAAACCGAAAAAAGGGGCCGTGGGGCTCGGGCCCGGAATCCTAAAAGTTGATTTGGGCTTAAAAAAAAGGGAAAGAAAAAAAAAAGAAAACAAAGGGGTAAAAAAAACAAAAGCAAAGGGAAGAATAGGACGAAGTGGAAGCCCTTACCTCCGAAAAACATTTTGATAGGACAAAAAGACCAGAGGGCTGCGGGGCAAGAAAACAACAAGGACATATAAAAGGGGGAAGAATGCTGATAAACTTTCGTGGGAAAAAAACATGGATGAGGGGGGCCATACTGCGCGAGAAAAAAACAAAAAAGAAAGGAGTAAAATAGAATAAGAGGAGGGGGGCCGATGCACCCTTCAAGAAAATGGGGGAAGAAAAGGCATAGTCGGCCGATTAGAAGAAAAGGGGGGGGGGGGGGGGAAGCCCGAAAAACGCTGGCAGCAATGGAACCAAAGTACAGGGAGAAGGGGGAAATAAAGGGCCGAAGGAAAGGGACGGGTTTGAGCCCATCATCATTAAGTTGGGAGGTCGAAGCGAGAAGGGAGGGAAACATCTTCTCTTTTCCAGTAAAAAAGGGCAGAACACGGGGGATCTCAAATCCTATGGTCCCAGAGGGGTCAGAGAAAGAGGGGTGGGAGAAGGTGGGGGTAACCATCAGCTCATCACAAAAGGGAAAAAAAATGCTGACCCAATTCTCCCAATTCGGGAAAAACCAAAAGCGAAGTGAAGTCGGAAAATAAAAAAACTGAAAACCCCGTTCGCGGCAAGAAAAGAAAAAAAAATTGGAACGTAACCCGTTTTGAAAAAACTGTACGGCAAACTGCAGGACGGGGGAATGGGGGGAAAAAAAGGTGGGAGGGGGGCTATGAAATACGGAAGAGGAAATCAGTGTGGGGAAACGCCAGGGACCGAAGGAGAGTGGGGACACATCAGCAGGAAAAAAAAAAACCCACCGGGGTTGATGACTCAGCTCAGCCACTTCCGCTGTAGTCAAAACCCAAAAACATGGGGGGAAGTGGAAAAGAAGGAGAGTGGGGGTGTCTGGGGAAACACCGGGGGTCTCACACTTAAGGTGGGA
>Ga0179593_1306257_pt1 | contig 14499 bp, 27 predicted proteins | sample CZODoug2_1_08_16_FD_185931 | JGI IMG/M metagenome (GOLD analysis project Ga0179593, IMG submission 185931) | Vadose zone soil fungal communities from Angelo Coast Range Reserve, California, USA - CZODoug2_1_08_16fungal (PacBio error correction) | ecosystem: Environmental > Terrestrial > Soil >...
CACAAAAAACATGTTCAGTAAAAGAAGTAAGCCAAGCGCTAGACCATAGGGAAAATCCTACACCAAAGACGAATCTACCGGGAAACGGTGAGACTCTTATTAATCAAAACCCATCTTAAAAAACAGCGGAGGGGGTAACAAGCTCAAGGCCAAAATTTGTCGGTGTGGAAACGGGACTGGGACGAGGGGGGGGGAACAGGGGGGACGTCCAAAAAGGATGAAGTGAAATGGCCTGGAACATAAAAAACGACAAGAAAGGCAGACCTGGAAACATAGAAAGGGTAACTACGATGGGGGAGTCCTAATAAACGGGGCAAGGATTACTTGAAAGGGACAAATGGCTGTTAAAAAGGGGGGTGGGAGGTTTCCTGGGGGGGGGTTGACGGAAAAAAAAGAAAAGTTGTAAATTGCCAATTACTCCCACCAAAATTAAATCAAAAAAAAAGTTGGGGGGGGGGAGGAAGGAGTCAAAACCAAGAAAAATGCATGGGAAAGGTCACTCCATAGCAGTCAATGGGTACCCAAGCAGGGGCAAAAAAAAAAAAGGGGAGTCAGCGAAAAACTTGGAAAGAGCGCAAAGGGAAAAATTAAAGTCACGAGGTTCCTTAAGGGTTCTGTACGGGGGGGGAAACTGAGAATTGGTGGTGGACTAAAGGTGATGGGGTAAGTCAATACAATAGAAAAGCTAAAAAAAGGTTGGGTAACCACATGAACTGGGGGGGGGAGGAGAACGGTGAGGCACATGGGGTAAAAAAAAAAAAAACGATTTAAAAAAACTGGGGTTATGGCGCTGGCAAAAAACTTCTAAGGGATTGCAGGGGGAGAAAAAAAAAGGGTGAAACGGGGGACACCTTGGCAAACGGAAGCATCGAATTTGCACCCTCACAAGCTCGGGGTTTCGAGTGGGGGTGAAGAAAAAGGAGAGAATGGCGGCAGGGACATAAGGAGGAGATGAGGGAGTATTGGACAATCCCTCGGGATACTCTTAAAGGATCGGAGAAGGGGGGGGAGGGAAGGGTGCGGAAGGTTGGGGGTGTGAAATCTCGACGGGGAAGGTTGTAAAAATACGGACAAGAAAGAAGGACGAACACCCCGTTTTCAACAAGGCTTGAAGAGGACCTGGGGGGGTTACCTGGGAAAAAGGAACGTGGTGTGAGGCGCAAGCAGCGAAGGGGCAGAAGAGTCAAGAAGAAGAAAAACCCAATTACAACTAGAGGTCAGATTCAAGAGACCGAAATAGCAAGGCAACGAGGGCGCGGAACAAACGAAGTTTCAGTAAAGACACAGCAAGGTACCACCAGTGGGGGGAAACAGAGGTTGTGGATGACGAGAGGAACAGATGAAGACGGAAAAAAATGCTGTGAAACTATGAGTGAAAGAAATGGCGAACACACAAAACAAAAAACACAAACAAAAACCACAAAACAACAACAAGACACAAAAAGACAATGGGGGCACAGAGAGTCAGGAAGCAGAAAGAAAACGCGACGGGAAGGGGTGAATTGGGGTTGGTTCCAAAAATCAAAAGGGTTTGGGTGGTGGTTTCTCAGGACGAAGGGGGTTACCCGAGGCGGGACGGCGAAGTCCAAGCACGTGTGAACATGGTCAAAGGGGTGCAGCACGTGTTTGGTAGGGATCAAAAGGAGAAACACAAGGGGGGCCTGCACACAAAAAAAAAACTCAGGTCTGGGGGCTGAAATGCAAGGGGGAGACACAAAGGTCGCGAAAGGATGGGGCAATGGACGTGGGAAAACGGGACGTAGTATCACCTCCTACGTTCGAAGAAAGAGAAATGTTCAAAGAAACAAGTCGTCAATCGTCAAAAGGGAAAGTGGTGGGGCGCATTCTGAAAAAAAATTAAACGGGCGGGGATGGGTTGCCGCATACGGAAAGTGAAAAGGGTGCGGAGTGCGAAAAAAAGCGGTGAACAGAAAAAAAGTCCCTGAATTGTAAACACGGTACGAGCTCAGGGAAAAAAGACGGTCGCCGGAATTCATCAAAAGGTTGAACACGTCGTTTGAATCAAGGAATGCAAAGGGTCAAGGGTGGGGGGGGGGGGCCCAAAACAACGAAAAAGGGTTGGTACGGGACGGGTGGACTAACAGGAAGGGAGTGTGAGACAAGGGGAAGCAGTGGGGGAAAAGGGGGGAGGGAAATTTCATGCCAAAGTTGTGTGGTCGCGATTGTAAAAAAGGAACGCAGTTTGGCGTTTGCAAGTGGGGGGGGACGACCCAAGTTAAGGCCTAAAAAACACCACAGCTCAAGAAAAACAGAAAAACCGGGGCCAAGTGGTTTCTCGTCTGAAATACAAAAAAAATAAAGAAGTAAGAAAAGTCAACTCGCCAAACAAATTTTTGTGGTATTTGGGGGGGTTTTTGGTTTGTGGGGGGTTTTGGTGGGGGGGTCGGAAACTTGTTTTACTTTACTTTGGGGGAGGGGGCACGGTGTTTGGGGTCACCGTTGTGGGTTGGGTGTGGGGCTAGGGTGTGTTTGTTTGTGGTGTTTGTCAAAACTAAAAATCACCGACCTTCCTGGGCGGGGGGAAAAAGCATGGCGGGGAAAAAAATGGTCAGGCACAATACAGTACGAAAAAGGAAAGAATCTACGAGATAAGCCAAAAAACGCGTACGAAACCGAAAGGTCTGCGAAGGAGGTGATAGAACTTGGACTGTCAACTATCCATGTTCATGAAAGCCGGGAAGTGGTTTAGGGTGTGTGGGGGAGTTGGGTAGGAGGTACCGGGCTTCTTTGGGTGTGAGTGAATGGGCCAAGAAAAGCGGGGCCAACCGACCAGAGAAAGTCGGACGCAAGGAGAGACACGAGGAGTCGCCGAGGGACCAACAGGAGCAGGGGGTCTTGAAAAGTCGTGCGGGTGGGGGGTTTACACGAAAGCAAGTAGAAGTAAATGACCCGAAGGCAAGCAAATGCAGCTGTAAGCACCAGCGGGGAAGTAAGGTGCAGGGGGCCCGAAGCGGGAAAAAAACTGACGTAAATGTAGTAAAGGCTCCCGTAGAGCCAGACAGAAGGAGAACCGGGACCGAAAGGAAAAGGCTAAAAAAAGAAAACAAGGGAAAAAGGGACATTTTCGGGAACGGGGCCCAGTGGCTGTGAGGACCCACGTGCTAGCGACAGCTCGTGGAAGAAAGCGAGAATAGTCGAAGGATGAACCAGGGAAAGGTCGCAGGCCGAAAAAATCTGGTAAAAGTGGCGGATCGGTGCAGTGGAAGCTATAAAGGAAAAACTTGGTCGCTTCCAACGAATTTAGCAGGGGAGGAAATGCTTTGGTGGGGTTCACATGCACCGGGGGAAGGGGGGTGGGTGTGAACTGGCTTTTGTGCAAGTTTGTCTAACATAAGAGGGGGCGGGGCCAGGGCAATGGAGGGACAGAAGGAATTAGGACACCGGGGCAAAGAAAGATTTCCCAAAAAAAATGGACAAAAATCAGAATCAATGGGGGGAAAGGGGGTAGCAGGGATCCAAAAAAATTCCGAAAAAAAGAAAAAAAAAGGAAGGGACGTATCTTGGGCCGAAGAGGGGGACCTGGGAAAAGTATTTGCACGAGGGGACCTGTGGGAGGGGAAAAGCATCAGGTTGACCAGGTAAGGAGGACGTGGCACGAAAAGACGGAGAAATGCCCAAGGTGCAGAGAGCAGTCGGACCAAAAATTACCACAGGAGAAAGGCATGCGACAGGCCGACCACGCCAAGGCAGGGTACGCGGGGGGGAGGGCGCGAAAAGAGGGACAGAAGACGAAGGGGGGGGTTCGGGCTTGTGGTTAGATCTTCAACAACACCCAGCAAACGGGAAAAAAAGGACGATTTCTTAAAGAGAGAATCATATCACCCGAAATACTATCACACCCAAGAAAAGCGCACCTTAATCAGAAGTGAGAAAAAAAAAACCAATACCGCCGACGGCCGTGGGGGGGGAGGGTGTCGCCAGGAGGTGCATGGCCGAAAAAACTTGTACGGCCGGCCGAACCGCGGCGCCGAAGCACGCATAGCGGCAAAGTGGTGCCGACCAAAAAAAGGAGAGGGGAAAAGTCACTAGGGCTCACCATCCAGGGGGCACAAAATTCAAGGACCCGGCGACGAGGAGAGGAAAGATCCGAAGGGCCAGAATGAACGCGCACGTAGGTGTGTGGGGAAAAAAAAAAGATTCCTAAAAAAACGATCAAAAGTCAAGCATGGGAGAAAAGGTCCAACAGGGGAGAAAAAAAAAACCCCCCAAAAGCCAAGGAGTTACTTGGGTCTTCAGGAAATCCTGGGAACAGACTAGTCGAGCACACCTCCGTCAGACCAGAAAAAAACTGCCAACTGCGAGCCACATTGGGGGGGTAAACGAGGACAAGGACAGTACAAAAACTTCCGCCTTGTGGGGAAACACCAAAAGATAGTCGTATAAATACGAGACCTCTAAGAGATTCCAAAAAAAGAAGAAAAGGCAAACGAGAACAGCTGTAGCGGCCGGAGAACGCTTAAAAAGAAACAGTACCAAAAAATGGGGAGTAAACAGGAACCAATAGCGTCCAAGAAGATGGACAGAATGCTAACGGGGAACACGTGGGAGTTAAATTGGCATTCGAAATTGCAGCAGCAGAAAGAAAAAGGCCAATCCTCTGGGAGCGGACAAAAAAGGTTTGGGGCCGCAACGGACCAAGGTTGCACGACACCGTAAAATCCCTACCGCCCCCGGAAGGCAAAGGGGTCGATGCGAAGGCATGATAAGGGGCAAAGGGGGAAACGCAACAAGGGGAGGGGGAAGTGATCTGAAAAAAACGAGAGAAAATGAACGATAGGCGGAGGAACGACGACGCCACACGTTTTTTTGGTATCAACGGTGGTCTGGGGGGGGGCACAAACGAAGGAGTTACAAAAAAAAGGTCAAGGGACAGGGCACCTGGTGGCGGCACCGGGCAGGATTAGGAGGGGGCACCAAATGCACCTCACGGGGCTCTGTGCCAACCAAGATAAAAGGAAAAGAAGACGAACCACCCTGCGATGGGGGGGAATAGACGAGACACAGGGCTTGCAGAACCAATAATCCTTGGGGGCGCCATCAGGTACAGAGAGAGGGCAAAAACTCGGGTCATGAAAGTCAAATAAAAAAAAACAAAGAAATCAAAAGTTTCCAAACGGCCAAAACTCCTCAGAGACCCTCGCCGCCAAAAAAGTCACGAAGGACGAAAACTTGAACATTAAACCGAACTACACAATAAAAAAAGGGGGTGGCAGACGATTGGGGAGGACTCGGTCGGCTGAGAGGACAGAGTGTGGAGCTGTTTGACGTTTTGAGTAAAAATTAAAGGTGGTGTCAACTCATTGGGGGGTTCAAATTGGGTGGTGTTGTGGGTTTTTGTTTTTCTTGGGGGTGTGGTGGGGGGGCAAACGGGGTTTTTGGTGTTTGTTGGTGGGGGTGGGTCCACCCCGACTTGCGACCCCTCCCTGGGGCCCCGGGGAAGGGGGGTTCGAACTTGAGAAAAAAAATGAAAGGGGATAGTTGACTGGCTTCGGAAAAAGAAAGGCTGGAAAAGGGTATTACGCTAAAGGAACAACTAAGAAAAAGTGGTACGGGGAGATGGATGGGCTAACTTGTGTACGAAAAAAAATAACCAGTGCCCAAAGCTCGGGGGGGAAAATAGAGACACACTAAGGGCCCAAAAAAGTACGGTGTCAAAGAACATTAAAAAAAATAAACCTGTCACGGAGACCTGGCAGGGACGTCGAAACGGAAAACGTCCATGAACCCCCTGTAGGGGGGTGGTTAGGGTCAAACCCTGGGGTGTAAAAGTGCCTTAAACATTGGGATGGGGGGGGATTCGAAAACGTACTAACAACCGGCAGTGAATTACAATCAAAAACATCTTTGGAAAGTAAAAAAAAGCAGGTACGATTCCAAAGCGAAACCATCAAACTAGTCCAGGGCTGGTGGGTCTTTCACGCAACACACCAAACTGGGTACACAGCGCTCCTTCGCCAATAGGAAGTAGAGAGAGAGGTGGGGAGCATTACCCCTCCCTTAAAAGAACAACGGATGGGGACGGGGAAAAGAAAAAGGAACTACACTTAGGTTGGGAAGAAGAAGTCGCAACTGGCAGACAGCACACGCGTAAAAAGCGAAGTTGCTATGGTGGGGGGGGGGGGGGGGGGGGGGGGTGACAATAAAAGGAGATGACTCACAAACGAAGAGGGGAACAAACAGGTCCAATTGGAAAAAAACCGCAGGAGAATGAACAGAGGGGGGGATCAAGTTCGCGTACGTCCCCAGGGGGGGGACAATACCCCAAAAATATGGGTTGGTTGGGGGGGCACGCCCCGGGTTGTCACTAAAATTCTTGTGAATACAGAAAAAAAAAAGCAAAAAAAACACCCGGCCTTTGCACAAAAAAAAACGAACCATGAAACGTGGGCCGTCTGCAAAGAGGCAGAACCGGAAACCTCGGGACTCGCCTGGAACACAGGCAAGGAGTGAGATCAAATTGCGCACGCCAGGTGCAAAGCTCTCAAATTCTTGAACACCGATGCTGGTAAGAAAAGTGAACCGGAAACCATAAAGAAGGGGTGGGTGGTTGTTGGTGGTGTGGGGGTGTTGGGGGGGTGGGTGGTTGGGGGGGTTGTGGGGGGTGGGGGGGGTGTGGGGGGGTGTGGGTTCGCACATGGACATTCAAGGGGGTGTTCACAAGCAGTGGCCCAGGTATATGGCCCCTCGTCTCAAAAAAACCAAAACACTGTAAAAGGAACCAAGAATTTGGGGAGGGCGGGCGTGTAACCAGGGAAAACGCAGGGTTTAAAAACAAAAAAAACAAACAATCATATGGAAGGTTTTGCAGAAGGTGGTGCCATAAAGTACTGTCGGTCAGGAAGAGTTGGGGAAGGGTGGTGTGGGGGGGGGGGGTGTTGAGGAGGACCGTTGAAAAAGCCCACTTAGACTCAATGAATAAAGTTTGTTGACGGAACTCAATAAACTTGTCCAACACCCCGGGGGTGACAAGGGGTAAACAAAAAATGAAGGGGGGGCATGGTAGCAAAGCGGGTCCGGGTTATACCAAAAAAAAAACTTGTATGGGTTGTGGGAACAGCACAGCCTCCACCAGCACGGGAAGTCAAAACACCGAGAGCAACAAACGGGGAAAAAGCTTAGGCAGAAAAAAAAAAAAAACGGGGGAAAACGCTCACGCGGGCGTGGAACAAGCCAACTAACTCTAAGCTCCAACGATAGGCAGGGAAAAGATAGGCGCCGGGGGGTCTTCACACAACTCAACCACAGAGTGTCGTCGTAATGGAAAATGGGGCAAAAGTCCCGCAAGACCAAGGCCCCCTTTTCTTTCACGCGAACCCGCCAAACTTAAGGATAATTGGTTGAAGAAAAAAGACCAGGTGGGGGGGGGGGGGAAATCGTTGTTGGGTGGGGTGGTGGGGTAAAAAAAAAAAAGGGGGCCAATAAACCTTCGCCTCAAAGAAGCTTTCAGGGTGGGTTTGAAAAATAAAGAACTCGAAATGAGACAAAAAAAAATGGGAACACAACTCAAAAAAGCTCAGTGCCCCCGGGTACTGGTCAAACAACATCCATTCAGTAAAAAAAAGATGTCCAGTCAAGTTAGAAAGTTGTTTAAAAAAAAAAAGGCCTGGAATAAAGGGGGGGGGAGGCGCTACACTCCCTTTGTGATGACAAAAAGAAGCTGCTTGGGGGGGGGGGGTCAAAAAATAAAGGGAAAGCAAGAGGGGTGGAATGACCGACTTTGCATGACAGGGACAGGTGGGAGAAAATGTAGAAAAAGGGGTGAAAAAACGTTTTTTGTGAAGGGGGAAAAAAATTTGTCCGGTGGGGGGGCAGTAATTTAACCGGTACAATGTTTTGCTGTCCAACTCTTTGGACTTAGAAAGGAAAAAACCAGGAAAACAACAAACAACAGAACGAACGGGCGCCTGGGGGCAGTGACCTGGGGGACGGAACCAAAACCGCGGGGATGACAAGGGGGGAAAAACCGACGAAAACGAAAAAAAAAAAACCGAAAGGGGTGTAATAGAAAAGGGACCCAGTAGCCGTCAGGGGGGGCCGGGGAATTCCGTGGTGACACAGCCAGCCTTTACCCAAACGATCAACAGGGGGAACGGAACATGGGAACCACTTTTGAAGGAACAGGTGGGCCGGGTTCGTCCACAAAAACCAAGGGGGGGGGTAAGGTACAGCGAATTAAGGGGAATCGGTAAATCGCCGGACTTAGAGGAAAAAAGGGGGGGGAACCCGACGAAGTCGGAAAAAAAAAAAAAAACGACTGATTTCGAATGCGTTCTTCGTGTTGGGCGCCCGGTGAAAAGAAGGGGAGAGGAGCCGATTAAAAAATAAAAGCTGCCAAAAAGACCTTGGAATGAAGGAAAAGGAGAAAACACAAACGGACCGTGTCGTAAAAGGATTCAAATCACAGACCAAGGCGCTTGTGCCCATCCAGGAATTCCTTGAACAACACACAAAAAGAAGGGACCAAGTGCCGGGGGGGTGTGAGGGGGAAAACCCAGGAAACTTCGGAAGGTTCCGACGCCCGGGCATCAAAGTTGAAAAGTAATCAAAAAAAAAGAAAAATTGGAAGATTGGGGTTATCATGGGCCGCATAGAAAATCTCTGAGTTTTTAATAAAAAAAGCGCAAAACACGGTGGGGGGCAAGTCATCTCGGAAAAAAAAAAACAAAAAAACAAAGGTGAGGAGGAGGAAAGAGAAGAGATGACAAACGGGGGGTACAAAGGGTTCGTGTCCAAAAGAATAGAATAGGAGGCGGGGGCATGGGCTCAGACCTCCAGGCCACTGGATGAATTACCATGTCTTGCACAAGCAGAAAGGAACGCCCGACTAGAAATTAGAGGTAAAAAGGGGCCAAAAACAACCAGACATGGGGGGGGGGGTCGGTGAAAACGGGGGCAAAAGAGGACGGGGCGAATGGGAACAAAAGAGGAAAGGGACCTGGGCTGCCTACTTACAAAAGAAAAACACTCCCGTAGGTTGGGGGGTTGTGGTCCCTTGTCTCAATCACCCCAAGACAGACAAAAATAACGTAAGGGCAAGCGCGGAAGCCGATGGAAAATTCCACCAACAGGAATATGCTCGGGCCGCCGGAGGGCAAATCAAGGAGGAACCCAGAGTAGACGACGGGTTAAAAGGAAAAAACATTGGGGTGTGGCAAAACCGAAACGAAATGAGAAAAAGTGGTCAGGTAAAGGTAAGAAAAGGGGGAAGACAGGAAAGGAAAGGGGGGGGAACTGAAACTACAACCTAACTCAGGGTCCGGCGAAGGGAACAAAACTGTCAAAAAAAAACGAAGCGGATGCAAAGAACCGGGGGTGTGTTTCATACAGGTACTTGAAAGGCAAGGGCGGGGGCAGTGAGGGGGGGGGGGGTAAGGGGGGGGACAAAAAAGTGGGGAACCAAAAAGGGAGAAACCCCACAGGGAACTAAAAAAAAAGTTGGCGAACATGGAAGGGGAGTCACTCAGAAAAAAAATACAGTCATGGAAACGAAATCCATGAGGGGGGGTGACAAAAAAGTAGGGGGTCATCACAAAGGGCGGGGCATAAACACCAGTGTAATCGAAAAACATGGCAAAAAAAAGATGAACAAGAAAGTCCTGGAATTGTACTGGAACGTGGACACAGAACTTGGGGTGAACAAAAAAGTGGGGGGTGGGGGGGTCCCGCCTTTCAGAGGAGACTACCGCTTTGAAACCAAAAAGGAGCTGGGGTGAAGTTTATTGCCCTGGGTGAAAACACCAAAGGGGCAACAAACTGGGGTTCGTCGAGGGGCACACTTCGTACGAGGAGGAGGGGGAAGAAAAGATGTGGCAGGGGGGGCTGCCACGTGGAAAAAACGGAAGTCGCGGACAATTGGCAAAAAAAAACTCGGAAATAAGGAGGGTTCGGAGTGAAAGAACAGGAAAGAGGGGGGGAAGTGGGGGGGAAGCACAGCTGAGATTAGTGGTACGCAATTGAAAAGCTCGGGTGGGGGAATCGCCCATTGAAAACTGGAGCCGAAGAGAAAATTGGAACGTGGTTTCAAAAAAGGTGGATAAAGGTGGGGGGAGAGAACTGTGAGCGGTTGATTTGAAACACCAGACAAAAAAAGTAATGAGATCACCAAACAAAAAAATTCAAAAAAATTCACTTTCAAAGCTGCCTGGTTAAAAAAAGGAAGACGCAAGCGATTTGAGGAGGGGGGGGGCTAAAAACTAGGATGGCCAGCAGAAAAAGGAACGCATAAACCCAAAGGTACACTCTAAGTAGAAAAAAAATCAGAACCTGGAAGGAGGTCAAGGGCGAGTGGAACAAAAGGAGTCAGGGTTACACGCCAACACGACTCCCCAAAAAGTGGTGGGGGGGCTCAGTGGGGGGGCGACTAGCTGGAAGTAAATTAACTGACTGGGAACTATTTGAGGGTGGGAAAAATGGCGAAACAACAAACACACACTACACACAACACAAAAAGAACACAAAAACAAAACCACACAACACGACAGTCTAGGGCAAAAGTATAGGGGAAAAAAAAATAACGCGCCAAACTCTGTCGTAGGGGGGAAAATGAATGTGATTGGGTCACAGGAACTGCCTGGGGGGTTTGGAACGCAGGGAAAGGCCCCGAGGTTAAAACATCCACTTCGAAAACTGAATAGGCAACGTTCAGGGGTCGTGGTTGAAAGAAAGGGTGTCGTCACTAGGAGAAAAACGGGGGGCAAAGCAAAAAAGGCTTGGTCAAACAAAGAAAGCCGAAAGACTGGCTACTCAGGACCTGAGGCAAGGGCCTGGAAAAAAAAGCAGGGTGCGTAAGTCAAAAACCCAGACGTAAAAAGCGAAAAAAAAAAGGGAAACAGATAATCGAAGGGGGTCAGGACAGTGGCGAACGGTCAATGGCGCAGGGGAGTCCCAGGGGGGGAAAAACTAAAACGAAACGGTTAAAACGGGAAACACGGGAAAAGGATGAAGGCGGGGGACAGACGTCACACACTAGGGGGAATGATAAAAAAGGGAGGACCTAGGTCACAAAAAAGCACCCGCGTAAAGGGCCGCAGGTTCGTACTTGTGACGAAAAGAAAAGGGCACGTAAAAACAAAAGGGGGTCAAAAAAACACCGAAATGGTGGGTGTCAGTAAAAGGTGGGGAAAAGCATGGGGAGAAAAGTCCGCAGGGCATCACGTACAGTGAAAAAGTAGGGGGGAAACGTGTACGCCCCAGAACGTTGGGTAAAAACCAGGTTCAAACGCCTGGGGGGGCGTTCGGACAAAGTTGGGGACGAAAAAAAACCAGGTTTAGGCCTAAAACGACGAAAAGGAAACTCACCGGTGGGGGGGTGCATGGGGTCCGACTACTAGACTTCCAGAAAAGCAGGACAACTAGAAAAACAACCATTGGTTCGGGGGGTCCAAAACAGGGGGGAAGACCATAAACCGTCAGGGGTCAATGGGGGGAAAAAAAACACGGCGGGGATGCCGGCAAAAAAAAAAAACACGAATAAAACGAAACTGGGCAAAAAAAAGCGTCAAAAGAGCGAAGAAGCAAAAAGAACTCTTACAGAAACCGGGACACGGTGAAAAAAACGAAGGAAGTGATAAGAAAAAACCAGTGCACGGGACCGGGAGCTGGGGGGAGGCAAGAAGTGCAGAAAGTAGTGGCGGGGGGAAAACGTGCGTCGTTGGTTGTGTAGGGGGCATGAAAGCAAATGGGACAAAAGCTCGGCCCGAAAAAGAGGGCGCAGGAGAAAGAAAAGGCTGGAACTTTGGAGCCTGATTCCCAGCCAGGCAGGTTGGAGAACGTGTTAACGTCGTAAGTCACCGTTGGGGGGGAAAAAAGCGAGGGGAACTGGGGACACAGCAAGGGACTCAATGCAAAACCAAGGGTAAAAACAAAGACTTCGTAGAAAATTGGGGGGGAAACCAAAAAAAAAATAAACTAAAAGAAAAACGGGTAAGGGGTCGTTGGGAAATCTCGTATAGAAAATAAAGCAGAAACCAGATAAGCAAAGTGGGACCACCGATGCACGGGGAAATAAAAGGGCAAGACCTGGGATAGGCAATGGGCCAGTTACGCACAACCTGGGGTGTCTCGGACCACGTTCAAACCGAACTCAAAAAAAAAAGCCAAAAAACTCTGTGGGGGAGGAGCACTCAAGAAGGCAAGAAAACAGGTCCAGTGCACAGAAAACAAAAAAAAAAAAAAAAGAATTATGAGGATACGAATGGGGGTGGCGGATCGAAAGCCTGTGGAAAAGCTCAGAAACAGCGGAGCGGGGAAAGAACTATCTGTGGGGGGTCACAAGCGGAGTTGGTACGGGCTGGGGGGTTTGACAAGGTGGGTGCAGGCAGGAGGACGGGGACGGGGCAGCAACGAGTAAGTATGGACAAATAAGAAAATATGTAAACCAACAGTGAAACGAAAACATCTGGAATTGGTAGGAGGGGGGGGGGAGGGAGGGCCTGCAAGGCAAACATCCGAAATAGAAACAGAAAGCGTCGACTGAGGAGGGTGGCAGCGGGAGACCGTTCTGGTTCTTCGACTTGGGAAAAACCTGGGGGGGGGAGAGCAGCAGTACTAGGCAGGTCCAAAAGAACGAGAAAAAGGGCCGGTCGTAACCAGCAAAAAGGGAACATCAAAAAGGAAAGTCGACGGAGAAAGCCAAGCCGGGAAGCCCGGTAGGGGAGAGACGCTTAGTTAAGTCTAGGGGGTTGGCGGCCCAAGGAGGGGGTCGAGACGAAAAAAGAACAACCCGGAGTGGTACACACCAGTCATAGGAGGGGGAGGGGGGGCTCACGCTGTCGCGGGGGATTCTCACATGGGGAGGGGATGTCAAATGTCTCAACCCCAGGCGACCGTCGGGCTGCTGTGTCCACAATTCATAGAATCTGACGCAGAAAAAAAAACCTAAAAGAACGAATTTGAGGTCGCAGAGGACCGAAAGGAAGGTTCGACTGTAACTGCCCGACCCATCGGCGACCTGGATCAAGGAGTGGGAAGTAGAAAAAAAACGAACCAAGACACGGGTACGGAAAGCAGGATGAAAGACAAAGGGCGTCCGAAAGACTCTGAAGGCACGGGGAACGACGTGACGAAGAAGAATGGGGAGGGGGATATCAAAAAGTGCCAAGCCCAAGGGGGTGTGCGGAGATTGGTGGGTGGGGGGGGGGCAAGAGCAAAAAGAAGTCTAGTCCGAAGGACGATTGATTGACCACGCAGGCGAACCCATCATGGGGAAATACCGTGCGCTCCAAATGTGCAAAGAGGGTGAGCCACCAGGAAGAAGGATAGGATCGCAAAAACATTTCAAAACAAAACAACAAATTGACCAAAAAAGACCCGCCGGTGGAAAACAAAACGACAAATAGTCCGTATGCTATAAAAGCACTAAAAAGAAGATTCTAGGGCGAGCACCCTGTGGAAGGGGAAAGAAAGTGGGGAAAAAAACAAAAAAAAACACGGGAAAGTGAAAAAACCAAGAAGATGGGGGGGAAAAAAAGCAATGGTGGAAAAAACCGGGACATGGTCAGGATGAATAGGAAGGCCAGGCAGAGCTGGAGCGGACAAATGGTGTCAAGCAAAACACCGCAAAGTTGCAAAACGCCGGCCTAACGCAACCGGGGCATGAAGTCGAGTCAGAAACCTTCATAATTGCAGGCAAGGGGGGGTGTAATTTTGGCTCGAGATGCAAAAACCAACAACGTAGACAGAACAAAGGGGGGTTTCGTGGGGGGGTCCAAAAAAAACCCGGGAGGGAGGGGCAAACTCGGAAAAAAAGAAATGTCCTACAAAAAAAATGGGGTTCAGGTGGACACCGTGAGGAAAAAGAGGGGGGCGGGCAAAAGGCCCTCAACGCTAGGAAAACCCAAGAAATTAAAAAACGGCCAAGCAGTTCCTAACTCTTTGGCCCATAAAGGCCAGAGAACGGAAGGTGGCCTCTGAAGTGGGGGAGCCTGAGAGCGAGCAGGAATCTATGGGCTAAAAAGACAAAAAAAAAACAGAAGCACGTCCCGAACAAAAAACCGCGTCGCAATACCAGACAGTAAAAAACATCCCAACCGGTAAAACGCAACGGGGAGTATTCAAAAAAAAGAAAAAAGAAAGACCAAAGACAGTGTTTTTACATAAGGAGCGGCAAAAAAAATTGAGGCTTTAAGGGGATGGTTGGGGAAAAGTTTGAACTTTTTTGACGTGGAGGGGAAACGGGGGTGTCAAAGAGTTTGTGGGGTGGGGGGGGTGGTGGGTCAAAGCAAGCGCTAAAAAAAATAACCAATACAACGGAAGGTCAGGGGAAAAGCCGGGGAAAAAGAGGTGGGAATTGCTCGGGGAAGGCTTTAGGACGCTGGGGAAAAAAGAAAAAAAGAAACCAAGAAGAATTCCCACGGGGGCGGGGGAAGGAATAAGGGGGGGGGGGGCGAAAAAAGGGGGGAGGCCCGAAAACAACCAAAAAGCAAGGGAACTAAAAAGCAACAAAACATAAAAAAAAAAAAACACCACAAAAAACAACAA
>Ga0179593_1420586_pt1 | contig 14499 bp, 13 predicted proteins | sample CZODoug2_1_08_16_FD_185931 | JGI IMG/M metagenome (GOLD analysis project Ga0179593, IMG submission 185931) | Vadose zone soil fungal communities from Angelo Coast Range Reserve, California, USA - CZODoug2_1_08_16fungal (PacBio error correction) | ecosystem: Environmental > Terrestrial > Soil >...
CCTCTAAAGCCAGGTGGAGGTTCTTTACTGGGTGGATTGAGAACAGCAATGAGACTTCTTTCTGATTCAATCCGAGAACAACAATCGGGATTTCTCAGAGAGGGGAAGGGATCAGGGGTTTCCTAAAACGCGGATATGTGGGGAAAACAAACGGCGATCCGATTTAAGGGGGGACATGAATGGTAAAAGACGTGTCTTGGGACGGAAGGAGAATACAAATTGCTGTGTTGGGACTCGTAGGAAGATCTGCGGGAGGACCCAAGAAGTCGTTCGAAAAAACAGAGAATAGAAGGGCTAAAACAATTCAAAACGGGTGTGGAAAAAACAAGGGGGCATGAAGCCTTACAACTACACCTGGAACTCAAGTGGTCTATGTAAACGGTGAGGAAAAACACCGACGTTACAAGAAACAAGGTCACCTCGTCGTGGGGGTAGAAAAAAACTGTGCGTGGAGACGCGTTGAGAGTGTTCCCGATCGTCGAGAGTCAGCATCATTAATGACTTTTAACTGGGTGAAAGAGGCCGGGACAAACCTTCATCTTTTTGCACAGATTACGGGGGACGAAGGGGGGTGCATGTCAGAGTGCAACGGAGTGGCCGGTAAGGGATGAACGCACATAGAGCTTCCGAAACGGGGTTATCCAGAATCGAGAGTAAAAGGTTTATGGAGTCAGTCAAAAGGGACAGGGTGGCAACATGCTAGCACAAGGGCCGGAAAGGACAAAGAGAGTGAGAAATGAGGCCAGGAGGGTAGTTGGGAAGGGTAGAAACAAAGAAACTTTCCTGAAACCCGTCTTGTAGGAATCCGTTGCACCAGCGGGTAAGAAACAGTTCTCCTATTTTTGGGGGGAAAACGTAGTGACAGCACGCTACAGATTCAAAAGAGAAGCGCGCTGAACGGTCTCCTCGACTGGTGCCCACTTAGTAATAGCAACAAAGGAAAAAAACATGAGGTTCAAGGGGGTGAACAAACGAAGGTTCGTGGGGGGTTAAAGGGATAGGTCTAGAAGGGGAAGAAGAGGGGGGGTTAAGATCTGAGGCACTCTTGGGGAAAGTGACTCCTCGAAAAAGGGGAAAGGTCTTCAGTGACTAATGAAGGAAGAAGTGTAAAATTGAAAAGGATAACCGACCGGGCTCCATAAGGAGAGGGGGGTACCCTTGACCATCGACCATCTAGTCCGTTAACACTTACTTGGAAAACTTGATGGGTCAGACGATTATGGCTCAAGCATGGCCAGGAGTAGTGGGGAAAACGGGTCATTTCACAATCCAGCTCTGGCATAGAAAGATGTAGAAAAACGGGTGGAAGCCCTACGCAGGTCGGGGGGAAACGAATGGGCGGGTCGAACTGATCCCACTCAAATGTCCCCGACGAGGGAGAAGAGGGTGTGTTCCGCGGGAACCTGCCGGGGGAAAAGGCTGAAGCGCACGCAAGAAACCGAAAGAGACGGAAGGCGCTTTTTACCAACATATGTCATGTTCGGAGTAAATTGGGCAAATTCATCGAAAAAAGCAACCCGATCACTCGCCTCCCGCATAATTGAGTCCTGCTCTCTTGTGTTCCGTCCCCAGCGTTGTTCAAAAGGAGAGAAGAAAGGAGCACAAAAAAGGGAAAGAAGATCCGTCTTTAATTCATTTTGATAGGGGGGAGTGCAACAAGGGCGACTATCAGTTGCGAAAGAGTTGGGGCCAAGGGCACGAGTCCTGGTCGGATCTTTTGTACCCTCAAAAGGGGGTCAAATGGGGGTTGCTATGTCAGTCTGAAAGAAGGTGTGGGAATCGCGTCAAAGACTGATAAAAAAGGAGTCAGGAGGTACGTAACTTCTTGGACGTTAACTGCCGTTGGGCGAAAAACGCAGTTGGGGAGACGAAATGATTGACGGAGCCAGTGGTTACGTGGAACAAGGTGATAGGTCGAAGGTATGGGGGCCAGTCGTGGCTATGAATGGAGAGCAGGGGGGGCCATTTGATGGAAATAATGAAGAATGAAACGGCAAATAAATGTGAGGGCTGAATAAATCAGAAAAGAAGTTTGCCAAACCAGAAGGACAGGTCGGGTTCCCATGAGGGGAAGGATCCACAGGGCGTAGAGAAGCACACTCTTAGGGCGTACGAATCGAAGTTCGGGGTATCAATGTCCGGAGGAAGCCGCTCGGACCCAGTAAGTGTTTGTCCCTTCTCACCTCACTCTTGACTGGGCAAATCGAGGGCAATCACAGATTTTGAAGGGTCGAGCTTGAGAAAATTGGGGTTTCTTTCATTGTCCAGGGCATTTTGTTTGGGGTAGTTTCTCCCAAATTGCAGGAGAGTTAATCGAAGTGGGGCCTGGGTCCCCTAAAACACGACGGGAAAAAAAAGTTCCTAACCTCAGACGCCGTGTGTGGGCATCGTAAGGTAAGAGAGGCTGAACTGTTTGGGAAAAATCGGGGAGACAGGGGGGGGTCGCTGGAAAAACAACTTCTCAACAGTTGCGGCTGAAAGTTCAGCAGGAAAAGGCCAGAACGCTAACCACATGGGGGGGTGGTCTTTCGTCTACGACGATGTGTGTGGGCTCGATTAGAAAGCCGGGTTCGTAGCATCGCGGCGTCCGAAACAGGTCTTGGAGTGAGGGACCGATACGTTTGCGGAACGGCCAAGGAAAACTAAAAAGCAAAGAAATAGGAGCCGAACAAAGAAGAGGAGTTGAGCCATCAATAAAAGCGCGCCATTTTAATCGGGTTCAAGACCGGGGGTTGGGGTGGCCGATTGTGGGGGAGAAGGCATGGGATGGCCATTTAAAAAGGAAGGGCCAGGGGTCTTGTCTGATCAGGGAGTTAACTTATCGGGCTCATAGGGCGAGACGCCTAAAACGACAAAAACCAAACACCTAGTGGAAACAGAGAGTCATATTCTGTCAAGAATAAAACTCAAGGCAACATGCCAGGAAAGACATTGAACCCACCTGAGAGGAAAGGAAAACGGTCATGCCCGGAGGAGAGGGAACAAATAGGCGGAAAGCAAAAGTGACCAAGAAAACGGGACGAGTTCAGTGAAGGGGGAACGTTGGGGTCTGAAATCCGGCGGTTGTGGCGGGCGGGCTCTGAAAATGGGATTGGGGACCTTGTTTGGGGAAAGGGAGTCAGGGGTCCAAAATGAGAGGGGTCTGCGTCCACGAAGGACCTGGCGGAGGACCCGAAGGGTATAGAACCCTTATAATATCCACCACTGTAGGCAGCAACAAGGTTGATCGAAGGTAGGCATTTCGAAAGACTGGTCTACAATGCTCGGAAAATCGGTATTGAGACAGGGGCGGTACGGATAAACCCAACGCGACAAGATTTGGAAAAGACCATTGTCAACTCGGTGCGCATGTAAAGAATAGAAATCGGGCGTGACTGTCCCTGAACTTCTAACGAGTTCGTGTCGGAACGCATATCGATCTACAAGCTGACTTGTTTGCAGCTTGTGGCCTCCTCCCACAGCCCCGGAAGCTGTCCCTCAGCACCGGCGGTCTCAAACAGCCACAGCCAAATCGTTTAGTAAATCTCAGCGTGGGCGCCGCCGATTTCAGGCTGGGCCTCGAAAAAAAAACTTCAAATTCCTCAATGGGGGGGACAATTCCCGGCGCCACCGATTCGTTCCGCACAATGGCAAAGGTTGAGACCTTTGATAAATGGGCCGTACCTGGGGGGGAACGGCGCTGCGGTTTGAAAATAGGATAAAACGAGGTGAGCCCAGGAGCCGCGGTTCCTTCCGTGTGAGTGCTTGAACTGTACATTCAGAACAAGCCTGAGCTGAAGTCGGACAGAATGGCCAAGGTCGCGGCATGAAAGCAAACAAGTACTTGAAAAAAGAAGTCACGGCATCGTAAAAAGCGGTGCTGCAACTTCCCGATCTGAACTCTGTTTTTGGGACATGGTGTGGGGCTCTGAAATTCGAAATTGACGACCGCCCTCTGTAGGAAGGACGAGAAAAAAAAAAATACCTTCTTTCAAAAATCATCAGCTCCCTCGGTTGACAAGTGGGATTTGGGGCCTGAGGATCGCGCCAGCCTGGTTGGAGCTTGCCTGGGGAAGACAAACCAGATCACAAAGACTAAACAAGGGGGTCCGTTCTTGGCTCCTTTCTAGAAGGCCGGGGGAACACGTAGGGAAGGAAGAGGGGTGAATCCAGAGGGAGTGGGCTACCAGGGGAGAGGGTGTGTTGGATGGTCAAAAAGTCGTGGGTCAAAGCAAAAGAACAGCTGGGGTCCCACCGCATCGGCAGATCCACTTTGATCAGGCTTCGCCTAAAATTTCAAAACTGCGGCGGCCAAAATATCGTTCAAGAAAAACGACAGGTCTAAGTCAGTAAACTGGGAGGGAAAAGAGTGGGTGGAGCGAGGGAAAAAGCCAATTCTGGGTCGACTCGAGGGCCGATGGGAGGGGGATCAAAAAACACTTGAGATGGGCCAGAGTATCCCCGTTTTATACTCCTCCCTCTGGCACTAATCTTCGCCCGTTCCCAGTCGGGCCAGGCCCGCGATTGCAATTGAGGGGGGGGATAAGTTCCTCGTCCTTGGCCTGGGAAGCGATTGTTAGGGGGGGAACCAAAGACTCTGCATCAGGCTCGGAGACGTAGTTCACCAGTTTAGGCACTTGCACGACGTCCTTCTGCCAGAGAGGCACTTGTAAATCGGGCTCGTAACTTCCCAATTCTTGAGCAAAACGGATCGGACTCCCGGCTACCGCGAAATTTCAGTTTTTCAAACTCACCGTTCCTGCCGTTTTAATGGGGTGGAGCTTAACGGGGAGAGGGGAGTGCTCAACAGAAAGGAGGACTAGGCGGGGGCTATTCAGATCGGGCAGGGTTCCATCCATCGCTAGGGAAAACCAAATGCTATCCTGGATGTGGTGGGACGAGTTTGGGGGCAAAAGCTGAGTCAGACGAAGAAGGGGGTGTGTTCACCTGGAGGGCGGGGTTTGGGATCCCCACTTTTCAAGACGGTGAAGGACCAACAGAGGTGCAGTGTAAAAGGCGGTCTGGCTCTATAATCACGAAATATCGGGGGTTCACACAGTCAATAAGTGTGGGGGGTTGGAGGCAGGAACTAAACCGGTACCTTGTGTCAGGCGCCGCAAGGAATCATGCCGAGGACCCATATGAGGACGTGGAGGGGGGCCGATTGTGTCACTGAAGGACACAGCTTCATCGAAAAAAAATTGACGAAGTCTACCTTTTCAAATGAATGGAAAGTATTGGGAACTATTAAAAACCAGCGTAAAGCGGCAAATCAAAGGATTCGGCTCCGATCGGAACTCAAATCTAAACGGGATTCAAAACCGAAACTATCGGGTCACTTTGTCGTACACTTCCTGGTGGTGCAGGAGAAACCTACGGCCCAATTGGGTCTCGCCGACTGGCTGGTCATTAAGATTAGGAAAAGACTGTTAAAAACGTTGGTGTAGTCGACTAAAAATTATCTCTTTTTGAATGAGAACTGAGTGACGACGTTCCTCGACAGAAAGAGCAGCAGCATTCGTCCAAACAGCAAATCTGAGAACGGGGGGTCCTCACGGGGCCCAAGTCAAAAAGAAGGGGGGAGCGAGTTGAAAATAACGAGTATCCTCTTTAGGAAAGACGGAGACTACGATTAACATCCAGTCTGGGGTAGGGCAGAAAGGTTTCTCAAAGGGGGGGTGGAAAAGAAGTCGTGAGGGGGCTGGGGTCAACCAACCCGAAGACCACTCAAAAGAAAGACGTCCCAAAAAAAGAAAATGGAGGTAAAAAGAGAGAGAATACCTCTTTTTCTGGTCGTGGGGTGTATTGAGGAACAAGGGGGGGGGAAGAACTTGATTCCATGCTGTCTGGAAAATCCTTAAACTTAAGAGGGGAGTTTCCTAGATATTCTTAAGAGGGGTGGAACGAGGGGAGGGGGGATCAACCCTCTGATAACATTAGTGGGTGACTGTTTCATCTAATCTCTGGAGGAACCGGCGATCCGGGTCGGAGGGGTTACGCCGTGAGGAGGCATATCTTATAGGGACCCATGAGTTCAGGAAACAGAAAACTTAGGAGGGGAGAAGATCACAAGTTTGGAAAAAATTAGGCACAGACAAGGCGGGACTACAAAAAAATAAGGAGGAAAGGAAGAATACAGGGAAGGAGGGTTTCTGGATAATTGAAAACACAGGAGTGAACTAAAGAGGAGGGGGATGGGTTTGGTTTCGTGAAAAGAGGTGTTAGAAGGGGGGAGGGGATCCAAATACGAGCCGAAAGAGTGTCGGTAGGTAAAAATGGGGGAGCTCTCTCTGAGACAAGAAGCTCTGGTTCCAAAGCGGGGAGAGTGGTGCCGTGACAAAAAGGGCATGCAAGTTGACTTCTAGGAAAGGCAGTAGGAACGATGGTGAGACGAGTCGGAAAGGTCTTTGGGAGAGGGCCGACCACATTTCCGGTGAGGGAACACGCTCATGGCGGCAAAAATCTATCCCGTGAGGAGCGAATTCAAGCGGGGGATGAGAAGGGTGAAGTCACACCTCAAGAATGTCGGAAACCCAGGCTTGGGGATTTAAGTGTGAAAGGTCGACAGGAACCAAGGTCTGGTGGGAAGAGCGAGAAGGAAGCAAAACCTCCATGCAGAGAAAGAAAAAGAGGGAGGAAGAAGAAGGGCCACAGCTTCCGGAAGAGAAAAAACGACCAAAATTGTCACGGGGGGAACAAAAAATCTGAGCCTGATTGGAGAGGTTCAGGCTTTAGGCTGAGAGTCATATGTTAGGGGTGCACGGGATGGGGTCTTGGAAGGCAGCGCGTCGAAAAAGGAAGGAACGGAGTTAATGAGACCTGAACTGGGGGGCCCGGGGAAATAAATCCGTACCATCCTTCAAAGGAGGGGGGGTACCGCCCACATCTAGGGCAAGGAAAAGGGTGCTTTTATCCCAAATTTGCAAGCACGCGGGATTAGTCTCTCTTTCAGGCGGAGGGGAAGTGACAGCTCGTGGGAACAGGCAAGATTCTAGAGGGCTCTATTAGTCGGTGGAGAAAAACGACCATAGTCCAGCGCGATACCATAAGGGGGGGGTGGGGTCTTTAAAAGTACCGGGATCTACAACCCTAGCGCCGGAGAAAGAAATAAAAACTGGTGGTATAGGGCCTGGGGAACTCGGGAATGGCAGGCGCAACGTATAGAGCATCCGGAGAAAGCCGATAAGATTTGGGGCCACATATTTTGTTATTGGGGTAGTGCATGTTTCCTAATACACGACAACGAGAGCAAGTCCGGCGAATAAAATATGGCTGGGGCCTATCGCCTCTTTTACTGACAACATATGGTCCGTGCGAGAAATAGGAGAGTCAGAAAAGCTCCGGCTCCGCATCCAGTGGTCTTGCCTCTTTGATAGTACGGTTGGCTAAATGCATACTACTAAGGATGTTGCGGGCTATCGTTAGAAAGTAACAAGAGACGTGTCTATGGTTATTTACCATCACAAGGGCCTGGTCTCCTTCGGTCGAGGGGAGGGAAAATACCTTAAAACTGATACAAACGGACAACCACTTCGATAAAAAGCGTGGAAAGAACCCCTTGTCAAGTGGGGGCGGTGAGAACCACGCTTGCGAAGATGGTTGGAAGAGGGGCTCCAGTGGGAACTTTAGGGGGGTCTACGCTGGAAACTTGGAATTCTTGGGGAAACTTAAGGGGGGAAGCATTTTAACTGAGTAAAAGGGAGAATTGAAAAAAAAGAAGAAACTTGAGGGTTAGCTGCTTAGATTGACTTAGACCCTAGAATTCCAAAGACCGCACGGCATCGGGTTGATCAAGGAAACTAAAAGCTTTACGAGAGTCATCTGCCTTTGGAGGCAGATACGGGGGCTTTCAGGGCAGCACTGGCCAAACATGCGCAGAATTTTGGTGCAAGAAGCAAAGACAGGAGAAACACCAGATGGGGCGGGCGGCTTCTCAGGAAAGCATTTGAAGGGTGGGGGAATTTGGGGGGGGAGTCACGTCCCAACAGGGGCAACCCACGCTTGTGTTAGACGATAGGGAAAGGGGTCCCGCTCAACAGGAATCGGCCGTCAGGGAACAAGGAAGAAATCCGGGGGGAAAAAGAGTGCCTATTGCAAAGATTCTTATTTCCAAAGAGGGAACGAAAGGATGGGTAGTGGAGTCGAACCTGCGATGGCCTGGGGTGCGAACACTTGGGGGTTCGCTCAAGAGATCCAAACTTACGAAAATATAAAATACCCAAATGGGTTCTTTGCTGCTTCTTTTGTGACCGGACTTGTAGACTATCTCCGTTGGATTAAGGTGACCTCGGGGGGAAAAAAATAAACATGTCGTTTGGGGGGGATTGAAGCGATGCCTGTGCCTTGGTTGGGCTTAAAACTCGGGAAAAGCTATAGAGTTCATGATCGGAAAGAAGAGCAAGGCCAGAAAACCAAGGAAGAGATGGGCCATGGAGACGGGACACCAAAACCCCCTTCTGGAATAAATGTCAATTTTGTTCACATGAAAATTTTTGTTGTCGCGATTTGGGAGCTAGTGGTCATTCTAGTCAATGTACGGTCCCTGGAATGGTTTCATTTCTTCCTCAAGATTTCGACTTGGAGCATCTCTCTTAGACTGCAATGAGACTCTCTCACAAACAAAGACCTTTCTTAGGGAGATGGATAAAAATCAGATCAGTCTCACAGGATACCGATCCTCCTAGAGGGAAAAATAACATGCAAGGAAAAAACGGCACCAGACAATCCCATGTTGTCTACACATAAAAATTGACCCGGAAAAAATGGCGATTGGTCACATCCTGGGAGGGAGTGGAGTGCTGAATCTGGACGTTGTTCTGAAGGCTGGATTGTGTGGGGGGGGTAAACAATTCTGAAGTTATGGGTTAATTTCAACCTAATGGGGAATCTTTAAACTACTGGTAGAAGCAAGAGTACATGAACCTAATGGGCAAGCGACGGGTCGAAAGAAGTGGGGATTCTAGTCTGTTCCGGGGTGTGACTCGGTGATGACACGGGTCAGCCCTCTTCTTGGAAGGGCTAAAAATTAACACGAAACAAACTTTTGCTAACGATGCAACTACAATGCATCCTGCGTTTCAGAACGAGATCTATCGGAGGACTTTGAACCCCTAACGGGGTTCTCTAGCTTGTGGAGCGGGGGTGTCAAGGGGGAAAAAGGAAGTGGTTTCAACTGTGGGTAAACAAAAAACTAACTCCATCCAAATGTCAAAAAATGAAACAGAAAACAAAGGAGGAAAGAGATCCAAAGGTGTTCGTCCCTCTGCTACCAGCCGATCGTCGGGGGAACAAAATTCCTGGAAGCCATTTACGAAAAGCAAATCTAAATCCAAAGGATGAGGAGTCACACAAATGCAGATTTAAGAAGAGCAGGAAGTGTTGGGGAGAATTGTCCTAACCCAAGGGGGGGGGGGGAACCCTATTCGCTGCTTGGGGTTTTGGAATCGGTTACACCAATTCAGAGAAATACAATCCCGTTTCGGGACCCTTGTTACTTCCTGGTTCAGGAAAGCTCTTAGTCGGAAAGAGGGCCAAGTTGAAAGCCGGAAGGCAACTGAAGGCCCACACTTTCTTCAAACAGTCACGAAGGCCTAAGATGTGGAACCAGGAAAATGGCGAGATCGTCAGGTGTGGCTTGGCTCCGGATAGACCGAATGGTCGATGTCCCGCAAGAGTATCAGACGGCACGGAAGCACTCCATACCTGCGGGGAAACTCGACGGCACAGAAGCAGGGAATCGTTGACGGAAGTGTGGAATCCCATATCCTCCCCACATCCTTTGGGAAAGTCAGGAAAAGCTATCACTCCCAGAGACAAAGAAAAGGAAAGGACGACGTTATGAGTCGCAAAATTGTTGCACCGTGAGTAGAGAAAAGTGGGACCGCGGTGGGTACAAGAAAAGAGAGAAGCAGATGCAATTTCTTCGCAATTTTCAAGGTTAGATAGTTTATGGTCAGGAAAAAAAAAATAGCAATCTAAAGCAGAAAATTTCCAAAGTCTACTGCCTCGGACCGAGCTTAAAATGGCGTCTCGACGTTCTTGCAATGAAAAAAAAGGCGCAGGCCCCCTTAAGAGTGCGTGGGACACAAAAAAGTCGAGGAAGCGTCCTGGGAAGCCTGCTATTTGAGAAAGAAAGGTGAAATAACACTGATTTGCGTCAAGGCGCGGCTTGTCGTTAGGGAAGAAAAAAACGGAACTAAATAAGTGAAGAGCCATGAGTATAAAAATATGTAACATGTAACCGCGCATGGAATCCCCTGGCATGTATCCGGCCCGCGGGGCAAGGAGGGGGAGACGTTTTGGCCACCAGGTCCTGTTCCTTTACTGTTGGGGGTCGTTAAACAAGTCTTAAATCATCTATTATGGTACGTGTGGGGAAAACGTGAAGGAAGTCAAGTGGAAAGCATATGACGGTTGTCTAAAAGATTCAAGTTAAATCCGCGGGGGGGGGAAAAAAACTTACCGTGACATCGGAGACAGATAGAATCTATCAGGTATTTAGGGGGGGTGTTCAACAGTGAAAGAGGGTGGAGGTTAAGCTTACCGACGGCTGGTGCAAGGTATTGAGGAAGATCTGCCGCGCTAATTGCATATGTGAGAAACAGGGCTTAAGAAAAACGGGGAACCACAACATGACGGGAGGGGATTTTGAGTTGCACTCTCAGTAGGGAAAACCAAGAACTGTTCCATACTGACGGTGACGGGGGGGGGGGGATACACCCCTGTTACCAAAAAAGCATTCAGGAATCAGGCAGTGGCTCAATCGAGGGGGTCAAGCAGTTTAGAGGGACGTGACTAAACAGGCCAATTCGCCAATTACATAGATAGGAGGCTGGGGGAAACAGTATTTCTGACGACAAGAGCTGGTGATGTCCTAAGGATCCACCTCAGGCTGAAAAGACAACCTCCAAGAAAAAATGGGAAAAATGAGGGGTTAACTGTTCACGCGGCCGAGTTCACAACATCGGAACTCCTATCAAAAATTGGGGCTCACAAGGGGGGGAAACCCGAAAGATACAACAGAAAACCCAACAAAGACGGGGGTCAATTTTCGGGACACGGGCGGTGTGGCCATTCCTCAAGAAAAACTAACGGAGCGCTTGAAAAAGCCGAAGGTGGGGGGTTACGGCCAATTCTTACGCAATTGGTTTAAACGTGGGTTGGAATTAGAATACTCTAGTAGGCGGGGGTACGAAACGTGAGGAAAGAAGACGGGGCTCTCGGCAGCCACAACAGACAATAGGGGCCGGGAGAAGCAGAGAAGTAGCCATAAAAGGAATGAGAGGACACGCGTTGATCACAGATCAAAAAAGGTGAGCACCGCCGAGAAACGAACTGATTGGACCAACCAGAGTGTTGGAGTGCAGCAGGGAAGGCTCACTGCAGGAAAGAAGGATGCAGGAAGGCAAGCTCCAACCCGAAAGACCCCGCCCAAAAAAAGAGATCAAGGCTCTAGAAAGAATAGGGGGAAGGGAAAAAAAGGACACGCTTTGGTCTGACGGGTTTGAGAGTGTGAAATACACAAACTACTTCATTGCCCTGCATGCGGGTAGCAAACAATCAATATTAACAAAGAGAGTGGAGGGATAATCGAGGTATGGGACGGTCTGAACGGAGGAGGAAACGGGATCAAACGCGTCAGCGGGTTCTGTTCAGGAAGCGGGAGGATCCCGATCCGGATAATGGTTTTAACCGCGGTCGATATGCGAGGAAGGAAGCACGAAAGGAGGGTCGTCAAACAGGGGAGAGGTCACCTAGGGGGAGTCATACTCACACAGTTTGGGGGGGGGGAAAAAACAAGTAAAAGACATAATATAAGATACAAAGCCGGCTTCGGTTCTCGAAGCAGTCCTGGTATTTCTTTATATGTGCCACACCCGACGTTCTCAATAATTAGCTTTAAAGGGGGGTGGTAGGAATTTCTTGCACCTCGTTTCGGAATTTATGAGCCTCGATGAGGAATAATCCCATCCCTATGAGTAACGGAATAAAACGCTTTCGGACTTTTGTACTTGTTTGACTCGGCGCGGAACAATCAAGAGGAGCTGTGCAAGGAGCAGAAGGGGGTGCCGGGTCCGTGGCAACTTACGGAGAACACAGAGCGGCCTTCAGAAAAAAACGTGGGGTAACCTCTATCGGAAAGGGTAGTTAAACGCGGTAACAAGGCAAGGTGTAGAACGAGGGGAAACACTGAAAAGCAGAGTTAAAACTGACTGAGTCCCGCTTTCGAGGGTGATGTTCCTGGTGCTCAAACACTCACATCTGAACACACCCTTCTTTTGGCTTGAGACTAAAATTTCCCACTCTGACAAAAACCTTCCCCGAAAGCGGGGGGGGACATCATATGAAAAAAAATTCAAATATATGAATATCGAAGCTTTCTCTACAAAAAAGAATGGAAAAGCTTCAGGTAATCGAAAGTAAACAAGAAAACAGGAAACAAGATGAGAGCGGTGGTGTACAGGGTAAAGTAATACGCTTTTGGTAGGAACAAGCTTGGTAAAGGGACCGGGGGGGGGGGGGGCAGAGATGTCTCCCCGGATGAAGGACTGTCAAATGAATTCAACTTGGAAAACCTGCAAAGGACCCCTGAGAAGGTATGTAAGCACCATGAGATCACACTGGGAAAAAAAACAAGAAAAATGGGTGCGCTGACGGTCTCCGCGGGAAAAAGGGAGATGAAAAGAGGGCACGTGCGTGAAATGCACGCTGGCATCTTCCAAGCCAGTTAGAAAATGGGGAGTGCCAGATGAATCACGCGAGTTGAGCCAACGAAAGGGGGGGGGGTGTCTGATGGAGCTCACCCATCAAAAAAACAAAGAAAGAAGGCGGGGGGGGGGGGTTTATCAAACGAAAGGGCAAGAGGCTCCGGGGCAGCACGCAGAGACAGAGAAAAAGCGAAAGGAAAGGGGCCCAGAATACCACCAGGGAGGGAGTATTGAGGGCTGTCGAGAAGACAATCACCCAGATAATCAAAAAAAAGAAAAGCCAAATAAAAGGACGAGAGCGAGCTTTCTGAAAAAGCACCTCTGTTCAAAAACGTGCGCTAAAAGAAGGCGCCAAAGGAAAAAACACCGGCCAGGTCTCACGGATGGCTTGAGTTGCGAACAGGCGACGACTCAATCGGGGAAAAAGTCGGGAGGAAAAGAAAGCAAGGTAAACAGGCTTTAGCATGGATTAAGTGGACCCGCAAGTCGGGTGTCTAAGATTAACGGATCTCGGAGGGAATACGAGTACGAGACAAGGGAGACAAGGGAAACGTGCGATTAAGGTACGTCCCGCCAAAGGGCGCCACTCTTTTTCAGATGGACGTACAGGTAAAAAGAAAGGGGTGAACATGGGGCACAAATGATCGGAGCGGTAAACTTGCAAGTCTAGTTGCAGACTTCAAGTGCAGCCAGGTCGGGTCAGGGGGGGAAAAGGAGAAGACACGGAGCAAAAACTGTCCTCTGAGAAGGCTGCTAGATTTAAAAAAAAACCAAGCGGCAATCGGTGAAACGAGCAGGCATCTGAAACTCCGAGCGTAAAAAGATAATGCGAACGATCAGCGAGCATTGGCAAAGCGGCAAAGCAAATGATAAAGTCATTTGGTTAAGAATTTCGCAAATCCGAGGGCACAGAGGAGGCAGCAAAAACGAAGGGGCGGGCTGAAGGCTTATGTTTCTTAGGGAGTGGGGGGACGGGGTGGGGGGGAAAGTCCCAAACAGGAAACCACTGGGTTCTCATCGTGCGTGCGCCACTGCTCAAATCAAAGAGAGACGGGAAGGACGTCGTCAAAATATAGGTTAGAGGGAGAAAAAAAAGAAGGCTGAACTGGGAGGGGTTCAAAAAAAACGAAGCAAGGAGGTGTGGTAATGTAGAACCCTTCGAGATTTAGCTGAAAAAGTTTGCAACATCAAACGGGAAACAGCTCGAGAAACACAGTGGTTGGGGACGTAGCGATTTGGTGATTATACTCCGGGTCGAGGAAAAAAAGACGGCTCCAAATCAGGCTTGAGTTGAAAAGGGAGTCCCCCGGTCCTTAAAAATATACCAATGAAGAAAAAAAATAAAACCGAAGGAGCGAAACGAACCCGAGAGTTTAAGACGGGAACTTCTCAATTGATGTAATGCCAGTTTCTCGTAACCGTTGCGTGGGGCGGCAAAGGAAGGGAGATCAGCGAAACAGGAGCGAGGCATTTTAAGGTATGGAATCTCATTGGAGTAGGATCGCGGGGAGCTTATATCTCTCCGGCTAAACAAAGGAAAGAGAGAAAGGGGGCACTTCGGCAAAAATAGCCGAAATGACCCCGAGAGGATCCATGAAACCCTAAAAGTAGGAGTCGGATCGCCCAGCTTGCGTCCACAAAACAGGTGACCTAGAAAAATGTGTCAAACAGCAAACTGGGAACCAGGGAGTAACAAAAAAAGAGAAAGATTTTTCGGGAACGACTCTTCGGTATGGCGGGGGTGTGGCTGACTCAGGGGTATCGGGAGGGAAAAAGGCAAAGGATAGGGTAGCGCGTAAGGCAAGAACCTTCT